>OLLQ01000772.1_pt1 | contig 62209 bp, 40 predicted proteins | sample 1604571 | NCBI WGS metagenome assembly OLLQ01 (sample SAMEA104055722, study PRJEB20765) | soil metagenome | isolation source: soil
GGGTGCGCTCGATCCGCCGGCCCAAATCGACAAACAGCCAGTTGGGACCCCGCGTCATGTTCTCGGCGCACAATCCGGAGAACGCCGCGGCGCGGCGTACGAGCTGGTCGAGATAGGCTTGCGCCTGGCTGGGGTCGAGCGGCGTCGACGCCTCCGGCGCCTGGGCGCTTTCCGTCATGAGATGAATGACGCGCCAGGTATCGAGCGACAGACGGTCGCGCGCCGACCACGCCGTATCGCGGGCGCGCGTCAGCAATTGTTGCAAACCATCTGGCTGCTTGCGGTCATATATCAGTCCACGCAATTCGGACAAAATCCCTTCGTCGTTGCCGGCTGCGGCCTCGGCGACGGCCTGCGACTGCGCCTTGCCATGGCGGAACAAGAGGCGGCCGGCGATGTCGCCGACGAAGTCGGGAGACTCGCCCAGGCGCGCGGTGACGGCGCGCAGCACACGCACGCTGTTCTCGGCGCGCTCGGCGTAGCGGCCGAGCCAGAAAAGGTTGTCCATCGCACGGCTCGGCGGGGCCTCGCCGGTGCGCCGGATTTCCTGCACGCGCACGCTGGAACGCAGCAGGCTGAAGGTGTCGACCGGCCCCTTCCCGCCGACCCAGACGTCCTTGCTGGCGGCGCCGGACTGGATCGAAAGCGACCGTGCGTGATCGTCCTGCGCGACACGCACCAATCCACCCGGCATGACGACATAGCCCTGCGGCGTCCATGCCGCGAAAACGCGCAAATTAACCGGCCGCGTGCCGAATTTCCCATCCTGGTAGACAGGGGCAAGGCCGAGCGGCACCGCGTCTTGCGTCACCACCGTGGCACCGCGGCGCGCGATGCGCTCTTTGAGCTGCTCGATCTGGCTGAGCGACAATTCGCTCCCAAGCCGCGCCGAGGATTGCCGTGAGAACAGAGGCCGCGCATCGAACGCATCGCGCACCACAACGCGCTCCAGTCGCGCGAAGGCCTCCTTGCGCCCCCATTCGGTGCCGCACCAGACTGTCGGAATATCAGGGACTTTCAAGTCCTCGCCAAAAAGCGCGCGGCACAAATTCGGCAGATAGGCGTCCATCGCCGGCGATTCCATCACGCCGCCGCCCAGCGCGTTGGCCAGCACGACGCCTCCGGCGCGCGCCACGTCGGCGAGCCCTGGAATGCCAAGTGCGGAGTCGCCGCGAAACTCCAGCGGATCGCAAAAGTCGGAGTCGACGCGGCGGAAGATGACGGCGACCCGCTCGAGGCCGAGCAGTGTTTTGAGGAACACCTTGCCGTCGCGCACGGCAAGGTCGTCGCCTTCGACCAGCGTGAGGCCGAGGTAATGCGCGAGATAGGCGTGCTCGAAATAGGTCTCGTTGTGCGGTCCCGGCGTCAGCAGGACCATGCGGCCATTGCGGCTATGCGCCAGCGACAGCACGCTCTCGCGCAATACGTTGAAAAACGAGGCGAGCCGCTGCACTCGCATGTCGTTGAAGAGATCGGGAAACGTGCCGCCGACTACGATGCGGTTCTCCAGCGCATAGCCGATACCGCTGGGGGCATCGGCGCGGCTGGCCAACACCTTCCACGATCCATCCGGCATGCGGGCGAGATCGGCTGAATAGAGGTGGACATGCACGCCCTTCGGCGGCGTCACGCCGACCAATGGCCTCAGGAATTGGGGATGGCCGAGCACCAGATGCGGCGGCAGCAAGCCGCTCGCCATCAGCGTCTGCGGGCCATAGATGTCCTTCAGAATTTCGTTGGACAGATGCGCGCGTTGGACGATGCCCGCCGCGATCACGGCCCAGTCGGCGGGGCCGATAACAAACGGCAGGACATCGAGTTGCCACTGCCGCGTCTGGCCCTCGCCATCGTCGTAGACGTTATACGTGACGCCGTTCTCGCGGATCGTCGCCTGCGCCGCGGCCGCGCGGCGGGCGTAGTCTTCGACCGGCATGGCGGCGACCGCGTCGGCCAGCGGCTTCCAAGCGGGGCGCACGGTGCCATCGGCATCGCGCAATTCATCGTAGCGCCGCGGCGCCTCGCGCAGCTCGGACGGAGCGTCCGCCTCGCTCATCTGCGGAGCGCGCGCCGCAGATCGAGTGTGTGAGGGAAGTCGAGGTTCGGCGTTTCCTCGGGCGGCGCGAAGATGCCGCCGGTGAAGCCGAACGGCTCGAACCGTGCCAAGCGGCGGCCTTCGGCCTCATAGGCGTTGACCGGGAACGTCACATAATTGCGGCCCCCCGGATGCGCGACATGATAAGTACAGCCGCCCAGCGAACGCTTGCGCCAGCCATCCCACACTTCGCAGACGAGCGGCGCGTGGCCGGGAATCGTCGGATGCAACGTACTGGCGGGCAGCCAGGTGCGGAAACGCACGCCGCCGACCGCGTCCGCGAGCGAGATCGGCTTGAGCGGCACGCTGCGACCATTGACCAGTATCTTGTGGCGGCCGGCGACGAGGCCGGTCGCCTTTACCTCCAACCGTTCCACGGAACTGTCGACGAAACGGACGGTACCGCCGACCGTGCCCTCCTCGCCCATCACGTTCCACGGCTCGAGCGCCTGGCGTAATTCGACGGCGACGCCGCCATACTGGATCTTGCCCACGAGCGGAAAGCGGAACGCCCAATGCGGCCGGAACCAGTCGGCAATGAAGGCGAAGCCGTGCGCATTCAGGTCGGCGATGACGTCGACAAAATCCGCCCACACGAAGTGCGGCAGCATGAAAGTATCGTGCAGCGCCGTGCCCCAACGCACCAGCTTGGATTCGTAGGGCTTGCGCCAGAACCGGGCGATCAAAGCGCGAAGCAGAAGCCCTTGCGCCAAGCTCATCTCCGGATGCGGCGGCATCTCGAAGCCTCGGAATTCGACGAGTCCGAGCCGACCGGTGGGACCATCGGGCGAATAGAGCTTGTCGATGCAGATTTCGGTGCGATGCGTGTTGCCGCTGACGTCGACCAGCAGATTGCGGAAGATGCGGTCGACCAGCCAGGGCGGGATGTGGCCCATGCCAGGATCGGGGACTTCGTCGAACGCGATCTCCATCTCGTACAGCGAATCTAGACGCGCTTCGTCGATGCGCGGTGCCTGGCTGGTCGGGCCGATGAACATGCCCGAGAACAGATAAGATAGCGACGGATGGTTCTGCCAAAATGCGACGAGGCTGCGCAGCAGGTCGGGGCGGCGCAGGAACGGGCTGTCGGCCGGCGTCGCGGCGCCGAGCACGATGTGATTGCCGCCGCCGGTGCCGGTGTGGCGGCCGTCGAGCATGAATTTCTCGGTACCGAGGCGCGACTGGCGCGCCTCCTCGTAGATCGCCTCGGTGATCGCGACCTGCTCGCGCCAATGGCGCGCAGGATGGATGTTCACCTCGATCACGCCGGGATCGGGCGTCACCTTCATGACGTTGATGCGCGGGTCGTAGGGCGGCGGATAACCTTCGATATGGACCGCCGTGCCGGTTTCGGCCGCCGCATCCTCGATCGCGGCCAGCAGGTCGAGATAGTCAGCGGCGTTCTCGGTCGGCGGCATGAAGACGCTGAGACGCCCGTTACGCGGCTCGACGGAGAGCGCCGTACGCACGGCCGCGCCTTCGACCGGCGGTTCCTGCTCGACCTGAGCCTTGCGCTGCTCCCACGCGGCATCGCGGATCGTTCCCGACAGATAGGGCTGGCGATAGGAATCGCGCTCGGGCAGCGGCGGCAATTCGCCGAACGGATCGGGCGGCGGAACGTAAGGACGCGCCGTTTCGGACAGCCACGGCAGCGAGTCCATGGGCAGGCGGAAGCCGATCGGGGAATCGCCCGGCGTAAGCTGCAAGCGGCCGGCGCGCGTCACCCAGCGATCGGAGCGCCAGCGGCGAAGATCGGGCGCGTTCCAGCGCTGCACCGGCAGGACATAGCCGGCGACGCTGTTCAAACCGCGCTCGAACACGCGCGATAACCGCGCACGTATCTCGGGGTCTTCCAGTTTGGAATTGAGAGGATCGACGTTGACGGGGAGCCCTCGCTCCTTGGCGATGTAATGCCAAGGGTCCTCATAAGCCGGCATGGCGTAGTCGGGATTGATATCGAGCCGCCGCGCGATGCCTTGCACAAGATTGCGGGCGTCTTCAGCGGTTGGCTTGTGATCGTCGCGTTCGCGCGCGATGCGCGCCGGATCGCGCCACAGCGGCATGCCGTCCCCACGCCAATACAGCGCGAAGGCCCAGCGCGGCAGGCTTTCACCCGGATACCACTTGCCCTGCCCGTAATGTAGCAAGCCGCCGGGTGCGAAACGCTCCTGCAGGCGGCGGATCAGCGTATCGGCGAGGCCGCGCTTGTCCGGTCCCACAGCAGCGGTGGTCCATTCGGCACCGTCCATGTCGTCGATCGACACGAAGGTCGGTTCGCCGCCCATGGTGAGGCGCACGTCGCCTTCCCGCAGCAACGTGTCGATATGGTCGCCGAGCTTGTCGATCGCGCGCCATTGTTCGTCCGTGTATGGTTTTGTCACGCGCGGCGGCTCGACCACGCGGGTGATCGACATCTCGAATTCGAAGGATACTTCGCACTCATCGAGCGATCCCGTGATCGGCGCGGCGTGCGTCGGGTTCGCGGCACAGGCGAGCGGGATGTGCCCCTCGCCCGCGAACAGGCCGGAGGTCGGATCGAGTCCGACCCAGCCGGCGCCCGGCAGATAGACCTCGCACCAGGCGTGCAGATCGGTGAAATCCTGCTCCGTGCCCGACGGGCCGTCGAGCGATTTCTGATCGGCCTTCAACTGAACGAGATAGCCGGACGCGAACCGCGCCGCCACGCCCAGATGCCGAAGCAATTGCACCAGCAGCCAGGCGGAATCGCGGCACGAGCCGGCGCGACTTTCAAGCGTCTGGTCCGGCGTCTGGATGCCGGGCTCCATGCGGATGAGGTAATTGATGTCGCGCTGAAGCCTTGCATTGATGTCGAAGAGGAAGCCGGTCGTCGGCTTTTCCGTGCGCGGGATCGCGGCGAGATAGGCCTCGAAGCGCGGACCGACCTTGGCCCTCTGGAAAAAGGGCTTGAGGTCTTCCAACAATTCGGCGGGATAGGTGAAGGGGAACACTTCCGCTTGCGGCTCCAGGAAGAAGTCGAACGGGTTGATGACGTTGAGCTCGGCCGTCAAATCGACCGTCACCGTCAGATGCTCGGTTTTCTCCGGCACGACGACGCGCGCCAGCCAGTTCGACTGGGGGTCCTGCTGCCAGTTGAGGAAGTGCTCGCCGGGACTGATCGTCAGTCCGTAGGACAGGATCGGGGTCCGGCAATGCGGTGCGGGCCTGAGCCGCACGATCTGGGGACCCAGATTGATCAGGCGGTCATAGCGGTAGCGGGTGGAATGGCGGAGGGCGACTTGGATGCTCATGCCGGCACTGTGCCGCAGTTGCGAAATAGCCGCCACTGGTCGTTCGCAGATGCGGAGAAGAAATTGGGAACCAGACTCATTCTCTAGCGTTTTCAACCACCTAACACGGGGGCGATTTTTCAATATGAAGCTATTCAGCTGCCAATCGTGTGGGCAGATTCTCTATTTCGAGAACATCCGCTGCGAAAATTGCGGTCATGTCCTGGGTTATCTGCCGGATCGGGGTACGATTTCGGCCCTTGAGCCCGAGCCGGACGATTTGTGGCGCGCTTTGGCGGGCGGCCGGCGCTACCGCTTCTGCAAGAATCAGCAATGGGGTGTGTGCAATTGGCTCGTGCCGAGGCGCAGCAAAGAAGAGTACTGCGCTGCCTGCCGCCACAACCACATCATCCCCGATCTGAGCGTTCCGGAGAACGAAGCCTATTGGCGCCGCCTCGAAATGGCGAAGCACCGCCTTTTCTACACCCTGCTCCGCCTGAACCTGCCGCTCACCAATCGCGCCGAAGATGCCGCGCACGGCCTCGCCTTTGACTTCCTCAGCGATACACCGCTGACCCATGGCCAAAGTGTTATGATCGGGCACGACAACGGTCTGGTCACCCTTGCTCTCAAGGAAGCCGATGACGCCGAGCGCGAACGCGTCCGCAGCGCCATGGGCGAGCCCTACCGCACGCTGCTCGGCCATTTCCGCCATGAGGTCGGGCATTATTTCTGGGACGTTCTGGTCCGCGATGCCGGCCGCATCGATGCTTTCCGCGCCGCGTTCGGCGACGAGAGTGCCGACTACAACGCCGCGCTGCAAGCGCATTACGCGAACGGCGCGCCCGTCGATTGGCGGCAGAATTTCGTCAGCGCCTATGCCAGCGCGCATCCCTGGGAGGATTTCGCCGAGACCTGGGCGCATTACCTGCACATCGTCGATACGCTCGAGACGGCAGGTGCCTTCGGGATGCAGATCAAGGTCAAGCCTGGCTGGCGCACCAAAATGTCGGCCGCTGTGGATTTCGACCCGCATGTAGAGACCAACACGGCGAAACTGATTGCCGCATGGCTGCCCGTGACCTTCGCGATGAACAGCCTGAACCGCAGCATGGGCCACAACGATTTGTACCCCTTCGTGCTGGCGCCCGCGGTGATCGCCAAGATCGATTTCGTGTCGAGGCTGGTGCACGGCAGCGCTTGACATTATCTGCCTAGGCAGACAATGATGCGGCAGATTTTGGAGGGGCAGCCTTTGGCCAAGGCCCTGTATCGTGCCGACAGCTTCGATAGCCAGCATTCGCTCGGCTACTTGATTCGCCGCCTGAACGTTCAGCTCGTGCCCCGGGCCGAGGCGCTGTTCGGCGATACCGATCTCACCTTCACGCAATGGTGCGTGTTGATGGCATTGCGCGACGGTATCGCCGATACCTGCGGCGAGATTTCGCGCCATCTGGGCCATGACACGGGTGCGACAACGCGGCTGATCGACCAGATGGAAGAGCGCGGCCTGCTCGCGCGCACGCGCAGCACCGAGGATCGCCGTGTCGTCCATCTCGCCATCACCACGGCCGGCAAGACGCTGGCCAAGACACTCACGCCGCGGATCGTGGATTTCTGGAACGAAACGTTGGTCGGCTTCACGGCGGAGGAATTCTCCCAGCTGGTGTCTTTGATGATGCGATTGGCGAACCAGGTGGAGGCGCAGCCCGCGCCGAACGCCATCGGCAAATCAAAGATCGCCAAATGAAAAGACTGTTGGCCGTTTTCCTGTTCAGTTCCGCGCTCGCAGCGTGCGTCTCCGCGCCGTCGACAACGCCGAGCGAAACGCCGCTGAAAGCGCAAACGCTTGGGTTCGGCGCGACCGTCACGCCGGCGATCTCAGACACATGGTGGACCGCGTTCGGCGATCCGCAGCTCGACACGCTCGTGACCGCCGCCTTGAAGGACAATCCCTCCCTGGCCGTCGCACTGGCGCGCGTGCGCGAAGCGCAATCGCAGCTCTCCGCAACCCGCGCCGCGACCTATCCGCAGGCGACGCTCGACGGCAACGAGACGCGCGAGCGCTTCAGCGAAAACTACATCATCCCACCGCCCTATGGCGGCACCACGCAATGGATCGGAACAGTCCAGGCGAACCTCTCCTGGTCGCTCGACCTCTTCGGCAAGGAGCAGGCGCAGATCGACCGCGCCACGGCGGCGACGCATGCCGCAGCGTTGAGCGCCACCGCCGCGCGCCTCGTTCTGGCGGGGGCTGTGACACAGGCTTATGTCGCGCTGTCACGCGCTTATGTGCTGATCGACGTGGCCGAGGACGCCGTGCGCCAGCGCGAAGGCGTCCTGGCGCTGACGGGTGGCCGCGTCCGCGCGGGCCTCGACACCATCGCATCGCAAAAGCAGGCGGAAGCCTTGCTTGCCATGGCGCGCGAGGATTTGATCCTGGCGCGCGCCAACCGAGAGCTTGCCGTGCACCAGATCGCGGCGTTGATCGGCCGCGGTGCCGATGCCTATGACATCGCGCAGCCCAAGCTGATCGCATCGGCGCTCGACTTGCCTGCCACCCTGCCCGCCGATCTGCTGGCGCGCCGCGCCGACATCGCTGCGGCGCAGGCGCGGATCGACGCAGCGTTCCAGGGCCGCGAAGTGGCGCGCAAGGCGTTCTATCCCGACATCAACCTGCTCGGTCTCGCAGGCTGGGCGGCCATCGGCCTTGGGCCGATGTTCTCCGGTTCGGCCCTGCAATATGGCGGCGGCGCTGCCATCCATCTGCCGATCTTCGACGCCGGCAAGCTGCGCGCGGAATATGCCGGCGCCACGGCCGGTCTCGATGAAGCGGTCGCAAACTACAATGAAACGGTGGTCGGCGCTGTGCGGCAGGCCGCGGATGCGTTGACGCAATTGCGCGCGGTGGAGGACCAAGCGGCGCAGCAGCGGGCGGCGCTGGCGGCGGCGCAAGCGAGCTTCGACCTCGCCCAGCGCCGCTATCGCAGCGGCCTCAATCCGCAGCAAAACGTGCTCGACACCCAAGCCATTCTTATCCAGGCACAGCGGCAGTACGCGGCCTTGTCATCCGACGAAGCTTCGGCGCGGATCGCGCTCGTGATGGCGGTCGGCGGCGGCTTCACGCCGGACGCACAAACCCATTCGAACGACCAGGATACGCCCCATGAGTGATGCCACACCCGTCGGCCGCCACCATCCGAACAACAGGCGGCGCAACCTCTTCGTGATCCTCGGCGCTGTCATCGCGGTGGGGATCATCGGCTATGCGTTGTATTACTTCCTCTATGCCGCTCATTTCGAAGGCACCGACGATGCCTATGTCGGCGGCGACGTCGTCCTGATCACCTCGCGTGAGAACGCCACGGTGCTGGCGCTGCACGCCGACAACACCCAAGGCGTCCGGCGCGGCCAATTGCTGATCGAGCTCGATCCTATCAAGGCCAAGGTGGCGATGGATGCGGCGGAAGCCGATCTGGCACATACCGTGCGCGGCGTCCGCACCGATTTCTCCAAGGTAAATCAGGCCCGCGCGCAGCTCAACGCAGCGCAGATCGCGCTCGGCCAGGCGCAGAGCGACTATCGCCGCCGCGCCTCGGCCGGTAATGCCGTGTCGGGCGAAGAGCTGGCGCATGCGCGCGACGGCGTGACAGGCGCGCAGGCCGCGGTGAGCATTGCCGAGAGCGGCCTCGCCCAGGCGCTCGCCACCGTGCAGGGCACCGCCGTTGCGGGCAATCCCGACGTGCTGGCCTCCATCGCACGGCTGCGCATGGCGGCGATCGTGCTGCAGCACATGCGACTCTACGCGCCTGTCGACGGCGTCGTCGCGCAGCGCACGGTACAACTCGGCCAGCAGATCGCCCCCGGCACGCCCTTGATGGCCGTCGTGCCGCTGCAATCGGTGTGGATCGACGCCAATTTCAAGGAAGCGCAGCTGCGCGACATGCGGATCGGCCAGCCGGTTGCGGTCACCGCCGACCTTTATGGCGGCGGCATCACCTATCACGGCAGGATCATCGGCCTCGGCGCCGGCAGCGGGAGCGCCTTTGCGCTCCTGCCGCCGCAGAACGCGACGGGCAACTGGATCAAGATCGTGCAGCGCGTGCCCGTGCGCATCGCGCTGGATCCGCGCGAGTTGAAGGATCATCCCTTGCGCGTCGGTCTTTCGGCCGATGTCAGCGTCGACATCTCCGACACCTCTGGTTCGACGATGGCCACGACGACGCAGGCGCGGCCTATGCTGGGCGATGCCGGAAACGACGGCGGCCCTGAGACCGAGGCGCTGATCCGCCGTATCCTCGCGCAGAATGGAGCCTGAGCGGTGAGCGCGCCGGGCGCCGCACCGCCACCGCCGCTCCAAGGCCTGCCGCTCGCGATCACCGCCATCGCGCTGGCGCTCGGTACCTTTATGCAGGTGCTCGACACCACGATCGCCAACGTCTCGCTGCCGACCATCGCCGGCAATCTGGGCGCCAGCACCGATCAGGGCACCTGGGTCATCACCTCCTTCGCCGTGTCGAACGGCATCGCGGTCCCGCTCACCGGCTGGCTAATGGGCCGCTTCGGCGTGGTACGAACCTTCGTCGTCGCCGTGCTCGCCTTCACGGCGGCGTCGTTCCTCTGCGGCATCGCCTGGAGCCTCAACGCGCTCATCGTGTTCCGCATTATGCAAGGCGCCGTGTCGGGACCGATGATCCCGGGCTCGCAAGCACTGCTGATCTCCATCTTCCCGCCTGACAAACGGGCGACCGCGCTCGGCATCTGGTCGATCACGACGCTGGTCGCGCCCATCGTCGGCCCCATCCTCGGCGGCTACATCTCCGACAATATTCACTGGAGCTGGATCTTCCTGATCAACGTGCCCGTCGGGCTTATCACGGCGATGCTGTGCTGGCGCAACCTCGCCAGCCGCGAGACGCCGACCCGCAAGCTGCCCATCGACCGCGTCGGACTGGGGTTGCTCGTGGTGTGGGTCGGCTCGCTCCAGATTATGCTGGACACCGGCAAGGATGCCGACTGGTTCGCATCCCCGGCCATCGTGATCGAAGCGCTGGTCGCCGCGATCGCCTTCGCCTCGTGGCTGATCTGGGAGAGCACCGAGGCGCACCCGATCGTCGATCTCTCGCTGTTCCGCCACCGCAATTTCGCGCTCGGCACGCTCGCCTTCTGCCTCGGCTATGCGGTGTTCTTCGCCAACGTCCTGATCCTGCCGCTGTGGCTGCAGACCGATGTCGGCTACACCGCCACCTGGGCGGGGCTTGTGGCGGCGCCGAGCGGCGTGATCGCGGTCCTGCTCACCCCGATCGCCGCGCGCTTCATGGGCAGGACGGATGCCCGCATCCTTGCAACCGTCGCCTTCGTCGCCTTCGCCCTGTCCTATTTCATGCGTGCGGGCTACACCAACGAAGCCGGCTTCTGGGACTTCGTCTGGCCGCTGGCTGTCCAGGGCGTCGCGATGAGCACGTTCTTCGTGGCCATGCTGACCATCTCGCTGGATGGCATACCACCGGAGCGCATCCCGTCGGCCTCCGGCATCTCGAACTTCACGCGCATCACGGCGGGCGGTTTCGCGGCCTCCATCGTCACGACATTGTGGGACCGCCGCGAAGCCTTGCACCAGAGCCGGCTGGCCGATACCGCCACCGTCTTCAATCCGGCACTGCAGTCGGCGCTCGACCACCTGCACCATCTCGGCTTCGGCGATGCCCAGGCATATGGCGTGCTGGCGCGCAACATGGCGGTACAAGCCTATGCGATGGCGGCGGACGACATCTTCTGGCTGTCGGGCTGGCTCAGCCTTCTGATGATCCCCGTGATATGGCTGGCGCGACGCTCGTTCAGCCAGGGCCGCCCCGTCGCCGCGGATTGATTACTCAGCCTTTCGTCCCGTGTCCGCGGAACCCGGCGCCATGGCGTTGAGGACGTTGGCTTGGCCACCCAAAGTGTGAGCGATACCGGACAGCAACGAGAAGGCGCGGCCGACCAGCACGAAGTCGCTGGGCACCTTCACGACCGGATTTTCGCGGATCGTGTTGAACAGATCCGCCGTCACCTCGTCGGTGAATTCGCCGCGAAACTGGCCGCCGCGCGACCGGCGGTTCATCGCCTTGGCCAGGGCGAGCAACGTGCTGGGATCGCCGTTCTTCGTCTCGAATCCGAGCTCGACAAAAGAGCGGACCATCGCACCTTCGTTCGCCGTCATCAGCGCGAACATCAGGTTGAACAAGCCGTAACCGAACCCGTCGGGTAACTCCTTGGACAAGCCGAAATCGAGCAGCACAAAACGGGGTATCACCCGGCCGTCTGAGGCCTGATGCGGATTGACGAAGATGTTGCCAGGATGCGGATCGGCCTGGAAGAAGCCCCGTGCCAGGATCATCGTCGTATAGATCCGCATCAACTCCTGGACGACGTCCTGCGGATCGATGCCGGCCGCCACAAGCGCCGGCTTGTCGTTCGGCTTCATGCCACTGAGAAATTCCATGGTGATCACGCGGCCGCCGGAGAGTTCGTGATAGACGCGCGGCACGCGCACGGCGGGGTCGTCCCGAAACAGCTCGGCGATACGCTCGCCACTCTCCACTTCGCGCCGGAAATCGAGCTCCAAGGCGAGATGCTTCTGCATCTCCTGCACCAGGGGCATCAGCGCCATAGGCTGGGGATCGAAGCGCTCGTAGATCGCGCAGAGGCGCTCGGTGTTCACGAGATCGGTGCGCACGACGTCCGCGACGTCGGGATACTGGATTTTGACCGCCACGATCTCGCCCGTCTTCAGCGTCGCGCGATGCACTTGCGCGAGCGAGGCGGACGCCACCGGCGTGCGTTCGAATGCGGCAAAGACGTCCTCGATCTTGCATCCGAGCTCCGCCTCCAGCACAGGCGAAATCTCGGCCCAGGGCCGCGCGGGAACCGCGTCGTGGCACTGACTGAGGACCCTGACGAACTCCGGCGGAAAGACGTCCGAGCGCGTACCGATCACCTGCGCTACCTTGATCATAAGACCGCGCAGCGAAATTGCATTGCGATAGATCAGCCAGGCGTTGCGCTCATTGAGCGCCGAATAATCGCGAGCCTTCGGATCGGCGCCGCGAGCGCGGTCGAAGATACGCCGTGCCCGGTAACTGGCATAGACGCGCGCGGCCAGAGCGGCGGTGCGGGCCGTACGGCAGACGCGCGCAATAAGGTGCATGCCGCGTGTCGCGTCAGGCGACAAAGCGCGCGGGCGGCTGCCACGGCGTCTCGAGCGCATCGAAGCGCCGGATCAGGCCCTCGATATCCGTCACTATCCCCTTTGCGGATGCCCTGATCGACGCGTGCATTTGCGCCCGGCGTTCGTCACGGCGCTGGCGGATGACGAATTTGAGCGAACGGTCGATGAGGCCTTGAACGACCTCGGCGCCACTGTGCGCGCTCCCGTCTTCGCCGATGAGCGTGCGCGCCGAAATCTCGGATAGCGCGGTGCGCAGATATTCGACGTGCGGGGACTCATCGGAGCGGATATGCCGGATCATGGCCGCAGCTTCTTTCGGCGCGTCCGACACCTCGGGATCCGACAGCACCTCTTCCGCCCATTGGAAGGTCGAGGCGGCAAAAACCTCGACGATCAGCACGTTCGTCATGAAGCCGAGCACGCGCTCGACCTCCTCCTTGAACTTCGGCAAGGCGCGTCCGGCACGGGCATTGCTGCCGCGCCGCCCCATGATCGCCATCAGGATGTCGCCCGGCACCTTGGGTCTCGAAAGCGCCAGATCGCGCGCCGCCTCCCACATCTGCTTGTGGCCGCCCTCCTCACCCCATCCGGCCTCGTCCCGCGCATGAGCTTCGAAAAGACCGCCTGTCAGGTGGTTCAGAGCCGTTCCGGCGACGCCCTCGCGGATGAAACTGGCCAGTGGCGGCACGGGCAGCTCACGGATGGTCGCACCGAAGCCTTCGATGATCGCGATCTCCGTGAGCGTCCGCACCATCGGCTCGCGCACACCTTCCAGGAGCAAGAGCTTGGCCTGTGCGACACTCGGCAGATGCGGCGGAACGGCGTCCTGCGGAATCTCGACAAGCGGCAGCGGCGAAGTCGCGAGATGCTGATCCTGCCAAGCCTTGATCGCTGGATTGCGCCATAGAGTCCGGGGCGACACGTAATGACCGTCGGCATCGAAGCCGCCATGGCATCTCACATCGCCCGCGATCAGCGGCGCGTCGAGCTTCGGGCTCGCCAGGAGCTCGTCGAGCTTGAATTCGAGACGTGAGGGATGCAGCGCGGCCGCTTCAGACATGCTCGAAACTCTCCGGATGCTTCGGCGAAGCATGCCCGAGGCGTGCCACCGTTACAACCGACACACCTAAAATCTATCCAGATCGTTCGCGAAGCGGATCGAGCCATGAAAGTGCGTCGCGATCGTTTGTGTGAGACGTCGGATCTGCTCCTGGTCACCCGTCGCGCCGCCAAAATGGGTGAGAACGAGCGCGCGTGCGCCGGCATGCGCGGCCAGGATCCCGACCTGGTCCGGCAGAAGATGCTCCTTGGTGAAGTGCTCGCGTATGGGAGAGAATACGAAGCCAGGGATCAGCGGATAACTGCGCCTTATCGTGTCGAGCGCCGCGTCGGCATCCATGATCTCGCTGACAAGAAGGTCCACGCCATGCGCGAGCTTTTCGACATTTGCGCTCGGTCCGGTGTCGCCGGTATAGGCAATGGCGCGGTCCGGCAGATCGAAGCGGTAGGACAGCGCGACCGGCGCCGGTCCGGCCCCGTTCCATAGATTGTAGTGGCTGTTGCTTGCCACGGTGATCTGGATATCGCCGATCGCGACTTTCGATCCGTTGTCCACCTCGACTGCGCGAAAATCCGGCGCGGACGATGATACCAGGCCGGAGCCCGGCTGTATGGCGGAGCGAAGGCCGTCGACCAGCCGCTTGGTCCCGGGCGGCCCGTAGATCGTCACGGGCGCGCAGACGGGTCCCGACCCCTGATAGCGCATCCCGAGAAAAGCGAAGAGACCTCCAGTGTGGTCGAAATGGAGATGGCTCAGGAAAATCGTGTTAACAGCACCCAGCTGGACATGGGCTCTTGCAAGTTGCCGCGCAGCGCCGTCACCGACATCGATGAGGATCGCCTGATCGTGCCACAGAAGCAGATGTGCGGGCTCCGACCGCGCAATGCTCGGGATGGGTCCACTCTGCGTGCCGAGCTCGACCCAGACGGATTTGTCCTGATAGGCATGCCCCGTCGCGCAGGCCGCCGACGAGGCGACGAAGATACCAGAACCGAGCAGTGCGATAACGATGACGATGATGGAACCCAACACCCATGCGACGCGGCGGCGCGGCCAAGCCATGGCAATATGCCTCCCTATTTTCGATTCTGCCCGATGCCCTGGCGCACGATTTCATCGCTCGCTTGCGCCGCGATCAGATCGGCGCCCGCGAATTCGACGCCGAGCGCACGCAAGGTCAGGACGCACATCTGCTGCGAAAGGCCCACGGCAACACTGGAGGTCGGTTCCTCCAGAATGCGCACCAACGCGATCTCGGTCACGCCGAGCACGCAGAGGACGCCGGCCTCCAGCGTCGCGACGGAGAAGCGCGCGGCCGCCAATCCTTTGGCGATATCGTCCACCAATCCCCGATTCAAAGGCGCGGCGAGCGATGTAACGCCGCCCTGTATCCGCGCCAGCACGCGCGCACGCTCCGGATCGTCGATTGCGTATCGCAGGTATACGCACATTGCACGCGCGACACGTTGCGCGGGATCGTCGATGCCGGCGTTCGCCAGCGCGACGGCGCGTTCGACGCTGGCGCGGATTTCGCTCGAGACCGCGCGCAAGAGCGCGTCGCGGTCCGCGAAGTGGTTGTAGAAGCTGCCTTTGCCGACCTTGGCCGCCTGAACGATATCGTCAACGGTCACCGCATCCAGAGGATGTTGGCTGAAGAGATGCCGGCCTGCCGCGATCAAAGCCGACCGGGTTCGCTCCGTCCGCGGACTGCGGTTTTGCAGAGGTGGGATGCTTTGGTTCATGACGCCAGCGCCGCCGACCAGGCCGATAGCACCGCCCCCGGTTCGCCGCTTCCGAAAATATAGCGGTCCGGCCGCACCAGAACGGCTTCGACGCTTCGCGCGACCAGCCATTTCTCGAGCGCCGCCCGAAAGGGCCCCAGGGTTTCGCTTTCGAGTTCGACGCTCTGCAAATCCGACGCGGCCACGGCAAAGGCGCGCCGCGTGATGAGCCACGCGCCGTTGCCCAGAACATCATCCATTCGAAGGCGGCTCGCGCCTCGGCCGATCGTGGGCTGTGGAAATTGAAGGCCGGCGCCCGGCGTTCCGGCAAGAATGCAGCCGCTCGCGAACGGCGACGCCTGGAGCGGCGGCAAGGGTGGAGCGCCCGCCACCCGGTTCGCGATCATGCCGGCATCGCGCGCGGCAGCCGCATCGCGATCCAGGGTGCACACCACCCGCCCCATGCCGATCGCGACTTCTATCAGGCGGCGCACATCCGGTTCACGTTCGGCCTGATACGTGTCGAGCAGGCTATCGTTCGCGGCGCCGCGCAACACAGCATCGAGTTTCCAGCCGAGATTGGCGGCATCGCGCAATCCCGAACACATTCCTTGACCGGCGAACGGCGGCATCTGATGCGCCGAGTCGCCCGCCAGCAGCACCCGGCCCGCGCGCCAGCAATTGGCCATCAATCCGTGGAAGCGATAAACGGCTTTGCGCTCGATCTCCAACGGGCCGCAATTCCATGATTTCAGGAGCTCTTCGATCCTTTCGTCCTTCGCCATGCTCTCCGGCGTTTCGCCCGGAAGCAGCATGAACTCCCAGCGATGCCGTCCCGGCCCGCCGAGGACGCAAGTGGTCGGGCGCGCCGGATCGCAGATCTGCAGGTTGATTTCGGGCACGCGCGATCCCGGCAGGGTCTTCGTGTCCACCACAAGCCACGGCTCGTCGAACTGGAAGTCGGTCAATGCGGCGCAGATGGCGGCGCGCACAGCGCTCGACGCGCCATCGCAACCAACGAGATAACGCGCACGGACGGTCGTCGAGCCGTCAGGACCCGTCACGCTGGCCGTGACCTCGTCGCCATTCTGCCCAAGGCTGTCGAACCGCCAACCGAGAAGTGTGCGGACATTGGACAGAGCCGCGAGTCTGTTGCGAAGCGCCGTTTCCAGGCCCGGCTGATGGAACATATAACCCGATCTCCAGCCCGACGCGGTCTCGGACGATGGCTCCAGGCGCATGAGAAGTTCGCCGCCGGCGGCGCGAAATTCATAGCCCGGCAAGCCGCGCGCGTGCTGCTGAACGTCCTCGGCCACGCCGAGCGTTTGGAACAGCCGCATGATCTCGTGATCGAAATGTACAGCGCGCGGCAATGGATACACATCGATATCGCGATCGATCGCAATCGTGTCTATGCCGCGCTTGCCCAGCAGCGCCGCCAGCGTCGCACCGACGGGGCCTAGACCGACGATCAGGACATCGCAAGCCAACGGGTTGCCGGTCATGTCAAGCCTCTGCCGCGATGGGATTGTCTAGCGCTCCCAACCCTTCGATCTCGACCCTCACGCGATCGCCGGCCTTCAAGAACCGCATGGGTTTCATCGCCGCGCCGATGCCGCCAGGTGTTCCGGTGAAGATCAGATCGCCCGGCTCGAGCGTCATCGCCTGGCTGAGATGGGCTATCTGATCCCAGACGTTGAAGACGAGATGGCGCGTGTTGGAGTCCTGCCTCAATTCGCCGTTCACGAGGCAGCGGATGGAGAGAGCGTGCGGATCGGCAACGTCGTCGGCGGTCGTGATCCACGGTCCGAACGGTGCATGGCTGTCGAACGACTTGCCCACGACCCATTGCGGTGTCCGGTGCTGCCAGGCGCGCTCGGTCGCGTCGTTGCCGCAACAATAGCCGAAGATCGATGCAGACGCCGCCTCCTGCGCGATGTGCCGCCCGCCTTCGCCAATCACGGCCACGAGTTCGGCCTCGTAGTCGAGCGCCTGTGAAACCTTGGGCACCTCGATCGGATCGTTCGGCCCGTTCGCGGCGGTCGAAGCTTTGGAGAACCATACCTGGTGCGCCGGTGTTTCCATTTTGCTCTCGGCGATGTGGTCCGCGTAATTGAGACCGATGGCCATGATCTTTCCGGGGCGACGGATCGGCGCCAGCAGCCGGACCGTGTCCAGACGGACGGCGCCGATCCCAGCGTCGGATGCCTGGCGCACTTCGCGTTCGACGGTTCGCCATGCCGCAATAAGTCCCATCATGTCAGCCGGAAGCCCCGGTGCGGCTTGGTTCAGCGGAACGACGTGATCGCCGATCACGGAGCCGAGTTGCGGCGTTGTGCTTGTCGTAAATGTCGCGAGCTTCATATTGCGCTTTCGTCAGCCCATCGTCGGGGGCGCGGAAGGACCCCATTGCACCGCGAGCAGATCCTGCAGCGTCGCCTTGTTGGAACCGTCGGCGGCGGTGAAGAGATCGCCATCCGTCCAATGCTCGAGCGTGTGTCCCCACGGATCACGCCAATAGTCGAATACCTGACTACCGAGGATATGACGGCCGATACCCCACTCCGCGTGCCGTCCGGCATCCTTGAGCGTCTGATGTCCGCGCATCAGGTCGTCAAGGTCTGCAACCTCGAAGGCCGCGTGATTGAAGCCCGGCCCTTTGGGGCTCTGCACCAGGAAGAGCGTGTGATGATCCGTCGGCGTGTCGCCGCGATCGCACCGCATGAACGCGCCGATGCTGAATTCCGGCGTCAGCTGGATTTCATCGGAGGTGATGAAGCCGAAGCGATCCTTGTACCACTGCTCAGAGCTGCGGAAATTCGAAACGTTGAGCACCACATGGCCGAGACGTACGACACTCGCCGGTCCCGTCGCGATCCGCTTTACAGCCCGCACGCGAGCGCGCAGGTCCGCCCGATTCCAGGCTTGTGCCTGTGGTATCGCGATCGGGTCCGCCGGCGATTGCGCGGCGACAACTTCAACGGTATGCCCATCGGGATCGGTCAGGACGACCCGGCGCCCTCCGCCGGGCGCGTCGAAATCCCCCACCGGCACGCCCTCGGCGCGCGCCAGAGTTTCCAGGTCCGCCTCGCTCGCGGCGCGGAAGCCAACACCGGAAAATCCAGCGTCGCCGAGTTCCGTAATGTGCGTCACCGGCGCAGGGCCCGACCCGCGTGCGACAAGCCGCGTGACCGTGTCCTCGACGACGACGAAGCCGAATTCGTCCAGAAACTTACGCATCTCCACCAGGTCGGGCGCGCGGAAACGGACGAAGGCGACGTCTTCGATCTTGATCGTGCTCATGCCGTTCCTCCGGCTGCTCAAGCGCTTGGGAGCGCGAGAGCCCACTCGCGCAGCGTCTTGGCAAAAAGTTGCGGATCCTGGCCGTGCATGGAATGTCCCATTGCCGGAAAGGATTGGTAGTTGAAGGACTGGCCGGCCTCTTCGACCAGAGCACGCACGCGCGCGGCCTGCACATCGGAGATCGCACCCATCAGCATGCCGTTTTCCTCATGAACCATCCGAAAGTGATGCGTGAACAGGACGGGCACTTTCACCGCCCGCAACATGCGCGCATGATCGCAACTCGCGGCGACCGTACCGGTCCAGAACGCGCGAGCCCATTCGGGGTCGTATTCTTTCAAGGTCTGCGGCGGCTCGTCGCCGGCCGCCAGCGGCAAGGCCCGCATCCACGGATGCACTTCGTTCGGCGCATTGGCGACCAGACCCTTCCAGTTCCCCACATCCCACTGGTCTCCGAGATATTTGGCGAACACGGCAAACATCGGCCCGATGCCTTGTTTGATAGACTGTCCACAGGACGGCGAAAGCTCGGAAGCAAAGAGCGGTGGATCTTCGTAATGCGCCGCGCGCACGAGGCCCTTGGGCGCGTAAGCGGAAAGCCACGCCGACAAAACACCGCCGGACGACAAGCCACTGACGATTGCGGGACGGCCAATGACCGAGTGGATGATCCGCACCAGATCATTGCCCATATTGTCGAGCGTGTAGCGGCCCGGCGTTCTGCCGGAACGGCCCTGTCCCCGCAGGTCCACCGCGAAAACCTCAAAGTCGTCCTTGAGAAAATCCATCGCCGCCTCGAAGCCCCACCAGGACTCGGTCTGGCCGGGGATCAGCAGCAAAGCGGGAGACGATGGTTTTCCGGCGGTCGCGTAGTTGATGAGCACCTCGCCCGTATCGAAGAGCCGCTCCTCATATTTATGCGGAATATATGTCTCGTCGGGATTGTGAGGACCGTAGCGACCAACCATGGCTTTCCCCTGTCTTGTCGTTTTTTGCCACATTGGGCGTTTTGGACGCTGACACGTCACCAGGCACTTATTGACGATCTGGTCAGATATAGTCAATGTTGTGATAATATCCAGGAATATGGCCAAAAAATTTGACGAAACAGTCAATTCTTAGAATGGCGACGCAATCGGCATCCTGGAGCAAGGCATCTAGGCCTGTCGCCACGCCTTCGCCCGTAATCGCGCGGAACAGCGAGGATCGTCATGAGCACCAGTGATATCCAAGAATCGTGTGCCTGCGGCCGTATCGACGTGCACGCCCATTTTTTGCCCGAGTGCTACACACAGGCGCTCAACAAGGCGGGTCTCAAAACCTTGGATGGCGGCTTTCCGGTCCCGGGATGGAGCGCCGAAGCGGCGCTTGAGATGATGGCGCGACAGGGCATTGAGGTCGCGATGATCTCCCTCTCCTCGCCTTCGACCCATTTCTTGCCGGTCGCCGAGAAGCCGCGCCTCGTTCGCGAGGTGAACGACGCCGGCAACGCACTGGTTCGCAGTCACCCCGGCAAGTTCGGTTTTTTCGCCAGCCTCCCTCTGCCGGATGTGGATGCGGCCATGATGGAGATGCGCCGTGCCTTCGATACCCTGGGTGTCGATGGGATCGTCCTCGAGACCAATATTGTGGGTGAGTATCTTGGTTCGCCTCGCTTTGCACCCATCTTCGCCGAGCTCAACCGGCGCAAGGCGGTCGTCTTCCTGCATCCGACAAGCCCCGCCTGTTTTGATGCGCTCGCGCTTGGGCGGCCGGCGCCCCTGCTGGAATTTCCGCTCGATACGACGCGCACGATCGTCGACCTGCTCTATTCGAGAACATTGCAGACCAACCCCGATCTGAAAGTCATCGTGCCGCATGGCGGCGCTGCGCTCCCCGCGCTGGTCGCCCGGATCGCGGCGTTCGCGAACCTGCCGTTCATCGAGCCACGCCCGAATTCGGAACAGGAGGTGTTCGAAACATTGGAGCGGCTCTATTACGATGTCGCGCTTTCCGCCCATCCCATACCGCTCGCGGCGCTCAAGCGGCTGGCTCCGGTCGGCCAAATTCTGTTTGGCAGCGACTGGCCGTTCACGCCCGAGTTCGGCGTCGCCCGCAACATCGGGCAGCTTGCAGCCTCCACAGAACTGAGCGAAAGCGATGCCCGCGCCATTGCGCGCGAGAATGCGGAGCGCATCTTCCCCCGCCTCAAGCGCCTGTAGAGCCGAACCAACACCCCAAGAATTGAAGAGATCGGTGCATGTCCTTGCGCGCGCCCCTGGGCAACGGATCCGTTATCGCGCCCTAGATCCAGCTTTCACTGTGCGAATTCTGCCGTATCCGATAAAAGACCGCATGAACCGTTCAACCCGCAAAAATGCGCTTTCGCGCGTGAGCCTCGAAAACCTGCCGGAATGCGTTGAGGGCCCGACCTACGACGTCACGGCCCTGACACCGGGCATCGTTCATCTCGGCATGGGCGGGTTTCATCGCGCGCATATGGCGCGCTATACGCACAATCTGATGAACCGCCGTGCGGACGCCCTAAGCTGGGGCATCGTCGGCGCCGGTCTCATGCCGTCGGACGCCAGGATGCGCGACGTGCTCGCGGCGCAGGATTGTCTCTACACGCTCGTCGAGCGCAGCGGCCACAACGAGACCATCACCATCATCGGCTCGGTCACCGGCATGCTGCTCGCCGGCGAAGACGCGGCCGAACTGCTCGATGCCATCGATGGTGCGGCCATTCGCGTCATAAGCCTCACCGTCACAGAGAACGGCTACTGTCTCAACCGCGCCACCAAGCGTCTCGACACCGGCCATCCGCTGATCGCCGCCGACCTGGCGCGGCCCGAAAATCCGAAAAGCGCCATCGGTATCGTGACCGAAGCCTATCGCCGCCGTCGGGCGGCCGGACGCGCACCCTTCACTGCGCTGAGCTGCGATAACATCCAGCACAACGGGAATGTGCTGCGCGCGGCAGTACTGGATTTCGCGGCACTGCGCGATCCCGCGCTCGCCAGCTGGATTGCCGCGCATGGCCGCTTTCCGAACACCATGGTCGACCGCATCACGCCCCTGACTCGCTCCGAGGACGCGGCCGCGCTTGCCGCGCGTCACGGCATCGCCGACGGTTGGCCGGTCTTTGCGGAAAGCTTCAGCCAATGGGTGATCGAGGACGATTTCGCCGACGGCCGTCCCGCATGGGAAGATGTCGGCGCACAATTCGTCACCGATGTGACGCCTTATGAGTTCATGAAGCTGCGCCTCCTGAACACCAGCCATCTTGCGATCGCCGCGCTGGGCCGCCTGATCGGTCACCACTTCATCCACGAGACGATGCAGGATGAAGACCTTTGCTGTTACATGATCGCCCTGATGGACCGCGAAACCGGTACGACCCTGATGCCGGTCCCCGGGATAAATATCGCCGCTTACAAGGCTACGTTAATCGAGCGTTTCGCCAATCCCGCGATCATGGACACGGTCGAGCGCGTCAACACCGACGCGCCGGTCAACTATCTGGTCGATCCCATCCGCGACCGCCTCAAAAACGGCGACGGCATCGAGCTTCTGGCTCTTGCCCTCGCCGCCTGGCTCCGCCGGGTGCGCGGCACGGATGAACAGGGCGAGCGCATCGACATCCGCCACCCCATGGCGCAAATCCTGCGTGACCGCGCCATCGCCGGGGGTGGCGATCCGCGCCCACTGCTGGAGATTACCGACCTATTCGGCGAACTTGGCCAACAAGAAGCCTTTGTCACCAGTGTCGGCAAGTGGCTCACGTCTCTATACGCCGTCGGCGCAGCACAGACGGTCGCAACGGCCCGCGAGACACAGCGCTTCTGAAAAAAGCAGCACGTTCTGTCAAGCACTCGGTAAAACTGCCGCCGCTTAATTGATGCGGCGGGCGCCTTGAGGCCAATAGGGCTTGCGCAGTTCGGTTTTGAGGATCTTCCCCGCACCCGACAGCGGTAGGGCGTCTGGCTGGTTCCAATAGCACAGCATGGCGCCTGGGCTGCACACGACCCACTGGTTTTGCAGACCTAAGAGTGTATGTTACTATCAAGTATCATAAAGATATTTCTGGTAACATATGGGAAGGCAAATGGCAAAGCGGGCGCTCTCGCCGTGGCAACGCAAGCCGGAAGACATGGTGTCGGTGCGCGAGGAGAAGCGCTTGGCCGTGCTGAAGGCGGGCGCTGCGGCGTTTCGCGAGCGGGGGTTCGAGAAGACGTCGCTCGACGACATCGCCGGCAAGCTCGGCGTCACCAAGCCGACACTCTACTATTACATCTCGGACAAACAGGACATCGTCTACGCGTGCAGCACGCTTGCGAATGGCGAGCTCATGGCATTGGCCAAAAATCAGGATCCCAAACGGCCGGGACTGGAGTCGCTGACAGATTTCTTTCGGCGCTATGCGGAAATCATCGCCGGCGATTTCGGCTATTGCCTGGCGATGATCAACGAAAACCTGCTGCCCGCGCAGCGCGTCAAGGAACTGCGCCGCAACAAGCGCGAGCTCAATTCCGTGGTTATCGCGATGCTCGAGCGCGGGATCGCCGACGGTTCGATCGCGCAGTGCGATACCAGACTGGTAAGTTTCGCGTTGTTCGGCGCCTTCAACTGGGTGGCGCGCTGGCATTCGGGCACGTCGGCCACGACAGACCGGATCGCCGAGGTATTCATGGGCCTGTTTTCAAACGGTATCGCGGCGCCCCGCCCTTGACGGCGGACCGCAACCAGAAACAACGAGGAGATCGCCAATGACCAATCCGTCCGAAATCATCACGCTATGGCCGGAAGGCCCGCCGACCAAACTCGAAGGTGTCGGACCCGAGGCGCAATACAAGGCACCGGTGGGCGTGGCCGCCGAAGCCGTGATGCTGCGCAATGTGTCGGAGCCGACACTTAGCGCGTTCCTGCCGACCAATGGCAAGCCTAACGGCGTCGGCGTGATCGTGTGCCCGGGCGGCGGCTGGCGCATCCTGGCGTGGGAGCATGAGGGAACCGATGTGGTGAACTGGCTGACCGCGCATGGCTACACCGCGTTCCTGCTCAAATATCGCGTGCGCGGCACACCGGTGGCGCAGGCGGATTACGACGCCGAGATGATGCAGATGCTGTCGAAGATCGACCTGACCCGCACCGCCAAGGCCGCTTTCCGCGCGATGGGCGAAGCCGTGCCGCCGGAATTGTTCATGGACGGGCGCGCCGTTGCCGCCGATGACGGCCGTCGCGCGGTCGCGATCGTCCGCGAACGGGCGAAGCAGTGGGACGTCGACCCGGCGAAAATCGGCATGCTGGGATTCTCGGCCGGCGCGTTCCTTGTGGCCGACGTCGCGATAGATCCGCGTGCGACACCATTGGCGTTTGTCGCGCCGATCTATGGCGGCGAAACGCTGGGGCGCCCCGTGCCGGCCGACGCACCGCCGATGTTCACCTGTATCGCACAGGACGACATGCTGCTGTATCGCGTGGTCGAAGGCCTTTATTCCGACTGGACGGATGCTGGGCGCTCGGCCGAGCTGCACATTTACCGGCGCGGCGCGCACGGCTTCGGCATGGTGAAGCAAGGCCTGCCGTCGGATCGTTGGATCAATTTGTTCCACGACTGGCTGACCGATCTGGGATTTGCGTAAGAGGAACGCCGCACATGACGGATGCCGCAAGCTTCATCCACCCGGACTATCGGGAGTGAATCGAACTGATCAGGTTCACCGACGCCCTACCGGCGCCGACGCTCAAGACGGTTCACACCAACCGCACCAACCCGAACCCCATGCTGAAGGCACCATTGGAGGCGCCGGCTTGGGAAATGCGAACCATCCGCGGGTGGGCCGGATGTCGAGATCGTCATCGTCGATGCGGGCAAAAGAGGTGCTCCGCGTCCGGCCATCCTGCACACCCATGGCGGCGGCTCGAGCGTTCGGCGAGCGAGATGACTGTCGTGTGCGAAGACATGGCTCCGGGGCCGGCTAAAATTGCGCATCGCACCATATCCCTGCTTTTCGAGCGAAAGATATCCGCGCCGTGCCTATTCGAAACTCGCCGTCAGCTACACGCCGGGGCGCATGGCTGGATGATCGAGTCGAATACGGGTTGGCGATCGCCACCAATGCCGCACGCAGACCTGGCCCACGGTCGCCAGCGCGAAAGCGGATATGCGCCACGTCAAGCTCAGCCGGAGCGGCTCGTGCTTGATCAGCGGTTTCGCGGTGCGCCTCCAGCGCGACATGCCGGCGGATGCGATCGTGCTCGAATTGGGCGCCAATGTCTGGGAAACCGGCCTGCCGAAGGAGCGCAACTTCTTAGACGCGACGCATGTCTTACTCGCACCATCCGCGAGAAACACGCCACGGCGCCCATCGCCATCGTCTCGCCCATTGCCTTCAAGCGCGGCAACGTCGAGACCAGCGAAGGCGGGATTAGCGTCGGCCGGATGCGCGAATTGCTCGGACGGTCGTCGCTGCGCGCAACGCCGGGCAAACCGCTCTCAGGCCTAGGCGATCTGGATGATTTGCCGGACGGCATCCACCCCGACGCACGCGGCAATCACCTCATTGGCGAGCAACTCTTCGAACTCATGCTCTGGCAAGGAAAGCCGTTGGCGGACCAATAGGTTTCGGTACCATCCTCCGGGATGGCTTGGGCAGAGATTGACTTCTCAACATCCGGCATACACGCGGCATAGAACAGAAGGTCCCAAGCCCCATGCACTTGGATTGTTTGAAAAATGCGCCAGGAGAAAAATGTATAAAGCGACAAAAAAAAGCATGAGGGCCGTTAATGCGGAGCCGCGCCGCACCTGTTTCCAGTCTCGCGCAAACACGCGCGAAATTGTCTTTCCCCCATACACGATTGCGAGAAAAATAAATATTGCGGCAGGAAGAAACATAAAGAAGCCTGATCGCCTTAACTCCCGGCGCGACGCCCATCCTCATCCTTATCCGATATCGGTTGCAACCCAAAAATCTTTTATTTGTGCAATTTTACAGAAGGAAAATCGATGTTTCCGAACGAAAAAGGAATTGTGGTTGCGGGAAGGTTCCATGACTGCGAAGGCGCGGCAGCAGAGCCAGTAGGATGCTCGGGTAAATTCATTCCTTCGAACGGAAATTGAAAATGCTCGCCGCACCCCTCGTCGGCTGCTTCGCCGCATAGCACTTGGCTTAATGCCCTCTGTCCAGCAACAACAGATGTAATGGCTGTAGCGCCAGAGGCAAAAGAACCCAACGACAGCTCTGAATCCATTGCAAGATTTGTAGCTACTGGCGCAGCCGCGGCCAGTGGATCCCACGTAATCGGATTTGCGATGCCAACCCGCGCAAAGGAACTGACTCGGGAACCTATGTTTAAGAAGGACGAGGTGAAATTCTGAGGTTGAAGAGATACACGCCAAGCGTTGGCCTCAAGCGCTTCAGCCGCAGCCGTTGATTCGGTTGCCAGCGAAGTGGTTTCTGCGGTGGCGACGACTGCGGTCGTCGCTTCTTCTGTCACCGCGATCACACCAATGGCCTCGAGGCCTTCTACTCCGACCACCGCGCATATGATTATGAGGGGGCCAAAACACTTCCCCGATGGATCAGTGCGATTTACAGGATCGTTTCCGGCATAGGCATAGAGGTTCGTGCCACTTCCTTTGGTCCCACTCGGATCCGGCTGCAAAAAGCGCCCCAGCGTCGGCGAGTACATTCTCGCGCGATAGTAATAGAGCCCACTCGCCTCTGCGGCGTTGCTCATGGTCTCGGGGTCGTGGCGCTGGGCAGTATAAGCCGGGCCGTTCGTCGTCAGCGCCGGGTTCTCGCCATAGGCGCCGTAGCCGTTCGGCGTCAGCGTGCCGGTGGTCGAATCCAGCGTCGCCGTCACCGAGCCCAGTGCGTCCGGGATCAGGGTCTGGCGCGTCCCGGCCGCCACGTTGATCCGGTTCAGCGGATCGTTTGAACCCAAGCCATAGGCGTAGAGGCTCTGCACCGCGCCCGTGGTGCCGTCAAATTCCACGACCTCGCGGTTGTCCGCGTCGGTGACGTAGATCGTCGTGGCACTGCCCACCGCGCGGCTTTTGCGCCTGCCTTGTCCGTCGAAAGCATAGCTCGCCACCGTGGTGCCGCCCTGCGTGATGCTCGTCAGCCGGTTCTCCGCGTCGTAGCCGTAGGTGAAACCGCCATCCGAAGTCAGGTTGCCGTTCAGGTCGTAGGTCGGCGACGCCGCCGCCACAGCGGTGTACTGGTTCAGCGCATTCGAGGTGTAGCTCACCGTCGACGCCGTCGCCGCCGGGTAGGCGAACCAGTTGTTGTCCGTCGCCACCTGCCGCGTGCGCCGGTTGTTGGAGTCGTAGATGCCGCTCAGCACCGTGACGTTCGGCGCGGCCGGCGTCTGCACCGGTGCCGGACCCCAGCCGACCGTCGTCGGATGGTTAAGCGCATCGTAGCCGATATTGGTCGTAAGGCTCGCGGCGGTGCCCGCCGCCGCCGCGATCGTGGGGCCGTTGTCGGTCACCGCAAGCACCCGGCCCATCAGGTCGTAGCGATACCACACTGTCGCATTGGCAGAACTAGTGGTGTTGCACGGTGTCTGGATCGCCGCGATCGCCTTGGAGCACAGGCGGTTCAGCGTATCATAGGCGAAGCTGATCGTGTCGCCCTTGCGCGTCGTGCTCGACAAGACGTTGCTGTCGGCGTCGTAGACGAAGGTCTCCGTCGTGGCGCCGCCGCCGGCCGGCGCGGGATAGGCCACCATGTAGGCGCGGTTGAAACCGTCATAGGCATAGGCAACTGCGTTGCCGTTTGCGTCGGTGAGGTTGGCGAGCGACCCGTCGGGCGTATAGCGCAGCGTCAGCAACGGCCCGGTCTGGATCGCCGTGTTCACGACCTGGGACTTGCGGTTGGCGGCGTCATAGACATAGCGCGTCACGGCGCCGAGCGGATTGGCCACGCTGGCGAGGCGGTCGTCCGCGTCATAGGTGCTGGTCGTTACATTGCCCCTGGCGTCCGTCACCGTCGCGACGTCGCCGGTCAGCGCGTAGGTCGAACTCGTCGTGCGCAGCACAGTGCCGCTCACCGATTGCTGGGTCTGCACGAGATGATCGTCGGCATCGTAGGTGAACGCCGTCACCAGCCGGCCGGCGCCCCCATTCGGCGCCGTCACGCTGGTCCGGCGCCGGTTCGCGTCATAGCCGTTGTCGGTGATGTTTCCGTTGGGATCGGTGGTCGATACGACATCACCGATCGTGTTGTAGCTGAAGCTGGACAGCTGGTTGAGATGGCCGGCGTCGCGGGTCACGGTTTTCAAATTACCGAACGAGTCATAAGTGTTCTGCATCACGCTTCCAAGCGCATCCGTCGCGGTCAGAACCTGGCCGACGGCATTGTAAGAGAATGTGTTGACGGCGTTCAGATGCGGCGCCGCGCCGTAGTCGGCGATGCTGGAGACGAGGTTGCCGGTCGCCGCATCATAGGTATTGAGCGCGACGTGTCCCAGGCCGTCGGTCGCCGATACGGGCTTGTTCCAGGCTGGGTCGTAAGTATAGCTTTCAAGGATCACGGGCAGAGGCGATAACGGTTTGGGATTGTGCGTCACCAGCGCGACGTTGTTGGCCCAAGGATTGACGGACGCATCATAGGAATATGCGACCGTATCGCCCTCCGGCGCCGTGCTTAGCAGCAGGCGATCGATGCCGTCATACAGGCTGGTCGAGACGTTGACGACGTCGTTCTGCTGCAACGTATCGCTGAAAACATCGCCAAAGCTGCCGTCCAGCACGACAGCATCCTTGATGACGCGGCCGCGATCCGTCTGATAGGTGACGTGGCGATTGCCGAGCGCGTCGACCAATTCCGTGCGCGAACCCGAAACATAGAATTTCCCCACGTCGCCATTGGCGTTGGCCTGGGAGGCGACGCGGCCCATCGGATCATAGGTATTGGTCACGAACGCATTGGAGGGATGGGTTGGATAGAACACCTGGGTGAGATGGCCCATCGTGTCGTGCGCGCCCGAGGCATCGTAAGCGAAAGTCGTCGCATGGCTGAGGGCGTCGGTGAATGTCGCAAGGTTGGCATGAGCGTCATAGGCATAATTGACGTGACGCCCTGTGTCGTCGGTCACGGCTGTAATGTCGTTGCCGGTGTAGGTCAGCGACAGGGTGCGGCCGAGATTGTTCGCGACGCCGGTCAGCTTGCCGCTGGTGTAGGTCAGGCTCACGCTCACGCCATTGGGATAGACCATGCTGGTCAGTGCACCGGCCGGCGTCGGTCCGAAATTCAGTATGACGCCTCCCTTGTCCTTGTAGACATATTGCCCAGCTGCGGTCTGGGAAAAGCGGGCGGCGGACGCCGGCGGCGGATTGAAGGAGAGGGCCGTGGCGCCGTCGGCGTGCGGCAGGGCGAAGAATGCCTCTATCTGGTTGGGCTGGCTGACGAGCACCATGTTGCCGGTCAGCTGATCGGTGAACCATTGCGTCGCCATCGACGACAGCGTCATGGTCTGCGCCGTCGGCGTCACGGTCAGTAGATCGCGGATCACGTATACAGCGGCAATGGACGTCGCGGCATCGACGGCCGGTGTGTCGACGGCGCCGATCCCCGTATAGGGATCGCTCTCGACATTCGCGTTGATGTTGTAGGAATGAGACCAGCCGTTGCCGATGCCATGGTCGGCGACAGTACTCGTGAGATAAGTGCCGGAAGACGAGAGATATGTGCGCGTGAACGTCAATCCGTAGGGAAAGTTGTCACTACCCGTCACAAGGTCGTCATGCGTGTAAATATAGGCGCCGGTAATCGCGTCGACCGGCTCCTGGGACAACAGATCGCCGATCGACGGTGTGGAGGTGAGCCACTTCCAATCGTCGTCTTTGCTGTAAGGCATCAGGCTTAGCGAGGTGAACTGGCCGGGGTTGATGACGGGCGTGCCTATATACCCGCCGGACAATCCGCCGCTGATGATTTGAGAGACTGTGAAGCTGGCTGCCTGCGGAACCACATCCGTGTAGCCGCCCCCCGTCCAATGTCCGACGACAATTTTTCCGTTCGCTGGAACAAGAACCTGAGAATTGTTGGTGACCGCCGTGTTTATCCGAGCGGCGTCGGGCGCGAGATAGGCGGAATTGATCGAACCGGTATGCCCGAGATAATAGGACAGGCCAGCAGGTGTCGTTCCATCGAAATAGTAGGTGAGCTGCGACGCGCCGGGATAAGCGGAATTCATATTGGCATCGATCAGCATGACCGTGGATGCCGCGGTCAAGCTTCCCGCAGGTGCCAAGGTCTGCAACAAAACAGCCGATTCAAGCGAGCTAAGGCTCTGCGCGGCTCCCATGCCAACGGCGAACGCCGCTGTGTCGTATACCTGCCCGCCGACGGTGATGGAGGAACCGTTGCTGACGCGCGAAACCACGCTCAAATTGTTGATCGGCAGATCCACATAAGGGCCTTGGAAGCCCGATTGCTGGATATTCGCCTGCGCGGTAATTCCCAAACCGGCCTTATAGACCGATGTCGTTTGCCCCACTTGATCGAACAGCCTTTGCGCGGCGGCGAATTCGGCAAGCCAGTTGTAGCTGATAACCGCGAGATTCTCGCCCAGCACGATCTCGGATGTATCCGAATTACCCGCGGCACGAGCCTTGGCGAGAAGCTGCCGGTGGTATTCCGGCATGCCGCGCCCGGTTTGCCCGACGCCGGTGCTGACGAGGTACGAGCCGCCCACGGCAATCGTCAGATTTTGACAGGTGGTGACACTGCCGCCGCAAGCGGAGGCCACAGGCTGATTGACCTGTGTCAGATAAACGCCGACGGACCATGTCGGCACGCTCGAAGATGTTGGCGGACTGACATTGACGCACTGGCCTGTTGCCACGCAGGAAGGCACGGCGCCATCGATCAGCAGCGTCGCCACGTACTGGCCGCTCGACAGAACCGAAAATACCGTGATGCGGTGCGCGTACACTTCGTCGGTATACACATTGATGGCCTTGATCAGCGGCGCGCTGGGCATCACAATCTGGATCAGTGTGCGGCAAGCCCGAAGGGTCGTCTGGTTCGGGCAAATCTCCGGAAATCCCGAGGTCGGCGTCCACCCGGTCTGCTGAACGCGCAACGGCGAACCCGTCAGCGGCACGATCTTTTTTCCGCCTACGATGTCGCCGACGGTCAGGGCGCGATTATTCTGATTGATGTAGTTGACGAGATTGCTCGCATACCCCTTGAGATCGGATCGCAAGGCCGCACGGTTCACCGAAGAAATCGTATACGCTCCGACCGTGCCCCCCGCATCAGAAAGGAACTGGCTCTTGTTGTATCCCAGCGCGGTCGCCAATCCGCTGATGCCGGTGATCATCGTGTGCTGTTTGAAGCTCGGATCGAAATAGTACCAAGTGCCGGAGAGCTGCAGGGCAGCAAAGAAGTGTCCAACGTCGACGGACGTAAGGGGCGCCCCGGGCGTGCAGGTACTGGGTGTGTTGTTCACATAGGGAATTCCTCCGTAATCAAGCGCGGCCAGGAGTGAAAGGCAATCGTTCGGAACACCCAACCAGTTCGCCAACTGAGCTCCCGTGAGTGAGAGCGCATTGTTGTAATAGCCGGTTTGCGATGCCGGATATCCGGCTGCATTCAGCAAAGTCACGAACAAGATGGCCTGGTCGGCGTCATCGCCCCGGGCATCCAACAGGGTGCCGAGCGCACCCTTGTTGCTGCCGTAGAGCGGTTCGTATTCGATATTGTTGTAGACGTATTCAAAAATCAGGTCGGGGTCGCATTTAAGCGCTGACGCGAGAGCGACGATCGGCGCGGGTTGCGTGCTCCCGGTGGCGCAGCCCGGGAGCGGCGCAGTCGCCAGCGACAATGGCGCCAACAAAGCGTGCAGGCTGGGTGAAAGCGCTCGCGCGGATGCGCCGACACCTTTTTTCAAGGGCACGGCTTTTGCGACCACGGGGCTGGTGGAAAAATGCGGCCGTACCGCCTTCCCACCGCTTGCAATCGCAACCCGTGGGGGATGCATCATAAAAATGGGACTGCCGATACCGGTCGACGCGAGCTTGTCGGGTATCGGAAGCAACGGCGCCGTTTGCAAAGGCGCTGCATTGAGAGACACGCCCACCGTCGCCAGAAAAGCCGTTGCCAGAAGCGCGCGGGCCACGATTCGAACGCCGATTTCGCGATACCGCCACTCCGATCGCAAAGCGCGTGCCATGCGGCGCAGAATTCCGGATGTCATCAAGCCGCCAAGCGCCGTGTTCATCATACGCCTCTTATCTCACCGGCCGGAGCGCAGGAGCCCCGGCTGATACGCTCTGATGCGCCGCCACACCGAAAACGACTACCAGACGAAGCTACCCCAGCAATTTGACGTGCACGGCGTGGTCGTGGGTGTCCAAGTCAATGTGGTCGTGCTGACATGGACAACCCGCTGCGTCCGATTGCCGTTGGCGTCGTAGCTGTAGATGACGATCACGCCGGTATCGTAATTCGCGGTCGTAACCCGCCCGAGGGCATCATAGGTGTAGACGACCGAACCGTTGGCGGCTTGCGCGGTGTTCAAGCATGTATCGAGGCCGAATCCCATCAGTGTCAGCAACAGAAGCAAATTCCGCGCACCGATCGCGAGCCTTGCCGCAAGGCGATCCCGCCGTGAATCTCGCGATACGCGCGACATGCCATGCCTCTCGTCGTACATCTCTAAAACTCTCTGGACATCCCGTTCGCGGATGCCGGTCACAGCACCCATTTGACGAGAGCCACGGCGGAACCTCCATCGCAGCCAGGCGTGTCCGTGCCGCCCAGACGCACCGAACCGCTGCCTCCGCCGCCCGATGATCCAGGACCACACGAACCGGCCGTGGTACTTCCCCGACCGCCAGAGCCGAACAGTGTCGATCCGCCACCTCCGGAAAACGGCTGGGTTGCATTCGGAAATCCGATAGCGCCTCCAGACCCTCCAAGCTGAAAACTCACGACCGTCAAAGACCCGGTGGGGGTTGCGGTTCCGCCGCCGTTCCCACCAGGCAATGCGAGCACGGTCGACGACGTGCTTCCCGCGCCACCTGTCCCGCCAAGTGCCTGCAGAATCTGCACCGTTGCGTAGGTCAGGGTCGATGTACCGCCGGTCGTCCCAGCCGCCCCCGCCGCTCCGCCGGTACCGGCCCCGGAACACAAAGTTACCGTCACGACGTCTCCCGGCGCGAAGCCGGAATAGAAAGCGTCCATGACACCTGCGCCGCCGCCGCCAGCGCCAGCCGCACCGTTGGTACCGGACGCCCCACCTCCGCCACCACCGCAACCGCTTACGAGAAATTCGAATACCGTTGAAGTCGTGGCGCTGGTTGGGATGGTGAACGTTCCGGAAGACGTGAACTTTTGAACTCTCAACGACGGGCCCCCAACCCCACAAGAAAATGTGTGCGTGCTGCTGTCATAATTCAAATGCTGCGCGCCCGTTGCTGTGCAATTCGGGAGCGTCACCACCGAATACGTATTCGCAGCCGTGCCGACGAGAACCTGGTTCGCAGAGACAGCCGAGAGGTTGGTCCCACCTTGCGGCACGGTGATAGGCGTCGTAATTCCGCTCAGCGATGTAATGTCGGAATTCGCTCCGTTCTTGGCCAGATTGTTGTTTGCGCAATCCAGGAGCGCCCCGAAGTTCGAATTCACCGGCGTGGCGTCGGCGACGTCGCCATTGTGAAGCGTGACAAGCGGTGGACCGGGGCAATTCGCGGCGCTTGCCGATGTCAGGCCCAGGGCCCCCAAAAAGACCGCGATCACGAGCGCCTTGGTTGCCCATGCGAGCTTGCTGAAAATCGCGCCAAACCGCGCCCTGGCACTCGCACGCGGCCTGTCGTTCTTCGCAACTTGCTGTTTTTCTACGACGTGATCCATTGCGTCACCTATCCAATGATCCGGTGATGGAAATATCGGCTCTTTGCCAAGCCATGAGGCATACGTCCACTCATCCCCAGACCGTCCCGCCCCAGCAATCGTTTGTACAAGGCGTATTCGTGTTCCAATTCAGCGTCGCCGTGTTGACATTGACGATCTGCTGAGTCCGGTTGCCGTTCGCATCATAGGCGTAAAGAATAAGGACGCCGGTGTCGTAGCTCGCGCTCGTGACCCGGCCCAGCGCATCATAGGTATACGTCACGGAACCGGTGGCGGCCTGCGCCGAACTCATCCCACAAACGGTCAGCATACATATGATGCCGAAGCTCGGCACGATGAGCGCGCGAAGCATGAAACCCGCCCAACGGTTTAGGCATTTTGCCAGCCGCCGAACTGGCGCCGTTCCTGAGATCGGTTTTCCTTGATCTTGATGCATCACTGCTCCATCGGATTGCCGCGGTTCCAACTACGCCACGGCCGCCCGCGCGCACCGTTGTGTTCCGGTTACGGGATCGTCACCGGACGTCCGGCTGAACGAAACCCACGCGCGTATTTTGGTTGTTCGCGGCGGCACGCGTCTCGATGCGCGCTTCCAGCGCCGCCAGCCGTTGATCGGTCAGCGCGAGGCGCGCCCTGAGCTGCGCGATTTCCCCGGACTGCCGATCGTTCTCCGCCTTCAACTCCTTGATCGCCTCCAGCCCGTAAAGCGAAAGCGAAGAGTAATCCAATTGCCGATAGCCGTGGACGTCGAACGAAACCAGTTCGGGAAACTGACGCTCCACGGACTGTGCGATGAAGCCGGTGTTCAGAGCCGTCGTGGAATTGCGATAGATTGCGGCCGCCGTGCCGTTCCAGCGGAACTTGACGAGCTGCAAATCTGCGATCCGCCCGAGCACACCGGTGACGTCACCAACGACGTTCTTAAGCGCAGCATCGGATGAACAGGTGCCGACAATATTTCCGCCACCGAAATTTTCGAGGCAACCATTTGTTCCGGACGTGCCGACCCGGATATCGCCCACAACCGTAAGCGCCCTTGCCGGCGTCGCGGTACCGATTCCGATATTGCCGGTTTGCAGGATCCGCAAACGCTCAATCGCGTTTCCATTGGTGGTACCGCCGGTATAGAGCGCCAAGTCGTTGCCCACGGATGCAATCAAATTGGAGTAGGAGGAGTCCCCGCCCCATAACAGAAGTCCCGATGCATTACCGATGGAAGTACCCAGCGAGGCGGTATTTTGCGACATCCACCACCGATATCTGCCGGAGGGGTCTCCCACATAACGGCTGCGCGTATCGCCGCTCGATCCGATGTCAATTTGAAAAGAGCCGCCCGTGAGAACAGTCAGCGTGTCGGTCGGACTTGCGGTGCCGATGCCGACCGTCCCTGTAAATCGTGGGCTGGCAAGTGGCGCCAACAGCGTGTTCGCGCAGGTAAGCAGCGTCGTGAAATTGGTGTTCACATCGATGGCGTTCGCTGGAGTGCCGTTCGCGAACGTATTCATCGTGCCTGTGCACGTTGTCGCCGAGGCAGCAGAGCCATACAGCATGGCGACAGAGACGATTAGAAAATAAGCGGATTTCCTGAGCATTTCTCGTCTCCATATCGGCACACGTCGAATGGCGAGAACCGCCAGCGCCGCATGCGCCAGCACACCGTATGCAGCCACATTCAGCCTGCCGGTGACCCACCAACAATCTTGGGTTTATGAACGTTCTAACACTACGCTAGTGAAGTGCACTATCGGTCAGATTTCCATGCAGAAATAAGAACAGCATCGAATCTTCTTTTCTGTAAAAACCGTAAGAACTTCCCGTCGTCGACGCAAGTCTAGTTGACGCGTTCGCGAGTTCTTTCGTGTGGGACAAGCAACGGTTGTATCGAGTCGCTAGCGATGTTTGCCAAAGCGATGTCGTAATCGCTCAGTCGAAAAGGATAACTGCGACGTAGATCTTGGTCATGGTCACGTCGTGCAGAGTGACCTGGTATTCTGGTCGATGGCGATGGCGCGGCAGGGGGCAATCGGCTGCCGGGAAAATTGCCTCGCCCGTCCTGGCATGCGCGGCTTCAATTGCCCTCGACCGCGAATACGATCTCGGCAAATCCCGGTACGGTCTTTTCGCGCAGCCAATCGCGCTGCAACTCGCAGGCGAGTTGGACCCAGCTCACCGGTTGCGCGCCCGCCTGTTCGATCCGCCTGAGGCCCGCGCGATGCGCCTCCAGCGAGGTGCCGCCGACGGCATCGATCACGGGATAGACCTCGAAACCGTCGCGCAAGGCATCCAGCACGGGAAACACCAGGCAGACCTCCGTCCATAACGCGACCATGACGAGTTTTTTGCGTCCGGTCGCTTTTACGGCGGCGACGAACTCGCGATCCTCCCAGGCGTTGATAGAGGTTCGGTCAATAGCTTTGGCGTCGGGAAATATCTCGCGCAATTGATGGATCGTAGGCTGGTTGCGCCCGGTCTCGACGTTCACCGTCGAAAGCACGACGGGCAAGCCATATAGCTTGGCGATCCTTGCGACCGCGACGACGTTGGAGACCAGCACCCTCCGATCCATCGAGGCGATGGATGTCACCTGGACAGGCTGGAAGTCGATGATCACGAGGGCGCAGTTTTGCGGCGTGAGCAAATGATCCTGAAGCGAATCTCGGAAAGGCAAGCTTGTCACGTCGGATCCTGTCGATGGATGTGGGTACTAATGGCGTGGGTCGGCGACGTAGATCGTGCCGGTCGGGCCGATGCCGGAAATCTGGACCATGACGGCGCTGTCGCCGGTTTGCGCAAAATGATCCTCGTTCGGCGGCTCTGTGTAGAAACTGCCGGGCGGCAGCGCGCGCAGCTTGGTCGCGTCGAACTTGCTCCCATAGCCGAAATTCCATGTGCCGAAAATCACCGTGGCGATCCGGTCATCCGGATGATGATGCGCCGCGATCCTGGTATGCGCCGGTACGCGCAACAGGATGGTATAAAGCCCCGGCTTCGTCGGATCGCCCTTCAGGACGATCGTCCGGATTCCGGTGACGCCAGAAGTCCCGGCCCCGGCGCCGCCCGCGGTCCGGAAGTCGAACTCCCCCGGTGTCAAACGTATATGGCGCGCGTCCTGTGCAGCCGTGCTCGTCGCGCCCACCGCCGCAACGACGATACCCATCACAAGCATTCGCATGTCGCTTCTCCCGGGTCGGTGCCGCAGCTATTTGGCGAGAAAATCCATGACGAGCTTCATGGTGGCGTCGGGATTTTCTTCCATGACCCAATGGCCGGAATTCGGAACGATGCCCATCTCGACATGGGCCGCGACCTCGCGCAGCACCACGGCTTCCTGCGTACCGAACGATTTCTCCGCCCCGACTGCCAGCACCGGCATCGTCAGCTTGCCTGTCTTGGCGAGAAACGCCTTGTTGTCGATGGCGTCTTGCGAAAATGCGCCGAACTGTTCGAAGGCATCGTGCATCGCATGCGGCCGCGCATACAGAGCGGCATAATGCCGGCGCGTCGCCTCGTCGATCTTCGTGCGGTCGGCCGACAACTCATTGTAGAACCGGTCGAGATAGATGCGCTCGCGGCCCGCGACGAGGCGCTCTTCATCGGGCCCGCGGAAATTGAAGTGCCACAGCATCGGCGTCTGGAGTATCTGCTCCCAGTTGGCGATACCCGGCAGCGGCGCGTCGATGACGACCCATTTGGTGATGCGCGCCTGGTATTGCACCGCCAATGCGTAGCCGACCATGTTGCCGATATCGTGGGTGACGAGCGCGGCCGTCTTGATCTTCAAGGCGTCGAGCACGCCGGCGATGTCCGCGCCCTGGTTCTTCTTGGTATAGCCGGTATCGGGATGTGCCGAGAGGCCCATGCCGCGCAAATCCGGCACGATCACCGTATGGGTCTTGGCGAGCTTCGCGGCCAACGGTGCCCACATATCTCCCGTGTCGGCAAAGCCGTGCAGCAGCAAGACGGCCGATCCGCTGCCACCGACGCGCACATAAAGCGTCGTGCCGTTGGTTGCGATCTGGCTGCTGTGGAAGCTTGCCGGAAACGGCACGACCGCCGCCACCGCCGGCAGTGAGATCATCATCGTCGCGATTGCGAGCATCGTTCTACGGAACATCTTGTCCTCCAGCATCGTCCGGCCACGGAACCGGCCGCGGTCAAACTCCTGCTTTCGCCGCCGCTGCAAAAGCCCCGTACGTGCAAGAGACCAATCACCCGATCGGGTGAGCGATATCAGGGACCAAAATCGATGATGCGGCGCCCGAAAAGGCGGGCATCGATCGAATAGGCACCGGCACCGAGCAGCGCGAGCGCCACGGCGCTCGTTCCCTGCAACGCCAGAAGAAGCGCCGAAAGGCCTTCCAGCCGCATCAACGCGAGGAGCGCAAGCGCCGCGACGGCCAAGGCGGCTAGCCGCGTGAAAAATCCTACTATCAAAGCAATGCCAAGGATGGCGGCTGGCAAGTACGACCACGCCGAAAATCCACTCAAATGCCACAACACGCCAAGCAGCAACGCCGCGGAAATCCGCAGCAGGAGCAACGCCGCGCCGGAAGCGCCAGCCGGAAAGACGGAGAACAGACGTTTCACCCCCATGGCGTAGCGCAGGTCCGCTTCGCATCCCATGCCCGGGCAGGCTATGGTGGGACTACTCTTTTGGGGGATGCGCCAATCGCCTGGTCTGTGAATTTCTGGACCGGCGCGCAGGTGCGCTGGCGCCATGGGCGTGCATTCGGGTGCAGTTTGATCGGGCGGCTTTTTCTGATTGTTGTCGTCGCCGGCGCGCTGTTCAGCGGCAGCGCCATGGCGCTCGATGCCGGACGCACAATCCGGCAATTCCAGCACACCGCCTGGACCATGCACGACGGAATGCCGGCCGCGGTTTGGGCGATGGCACAATCGCCGGACGGATATCTGTGGCTGGGTACCGGCTTTGGCCTGTATCGCTTCGACGGCGTCAGTTTCGAACGCATCCGCGGCGCCGCGGGCCGGGATCTCGGCGGGATCGATATCACGGCGCTTGCAGCACTTCCCACTGGCGAATTGTGGATCGGCTATCAGAGCGGTGGCGTGTCGCGCCTGGTGAACGGCAGGCTCGTCAATTTCACGGTGCGGGACGGGCTTCCGAGCGGCGCAGCCGTCGGCTTTGCGAAAGACCGCAACAACGATCTTTGGGCCGGGGTCGAGGATGGCATAGCTTGGTTTGACGGGCGCCAATGGCACAACGCCGCGGCCGATCGTGGATTTCCGGCAAACCCCGACACCGTGCGGGACATCGCCGTCGCCCGTGACGGGACGCTATGGGTGGAAACTCAGAGTGCGCTGTTTTTCCTGCGCTCCGGTACGCACCGGTTCGAACGCTGGGGCCCCGAGGCGGTCCGGATGGCGTTGCCGCGCGACAAGGACGGCCGCATTTGGCGCTCAGATGCAGATGGCCATCTATCTCTCTTGACGGACGAGACGGACGCGCACGAGATGCCGGCCGATAAGCTGTCACGCTCGCAGCAGGGATTGTTCGACCGGGACGGTACGTTCTGGCGCGTCGATCGCCAAAGGGACGGGCTTCTTCGTCTTCACGCGCCGGCCGGCGGACAAACGTCTGTGTCCGCGGACACGTTCGCCATCCGTGACGGGTTGTCGTCCAGCATCGCCACCGCTTTGCTGGAAGACCGAGAAGGCAACATCTGGGTGGGGACAAATCTCGGGCTCGACCGCTTCCGCGCGGCGAACGTCGTGATGGACACGACCATCCCCGTGACTTCCCCGGACGGCTACAGCGCCACACGCGCGGGGCAGACACTCTACATTGCCGGCGGCTCATCGCTGTTTGCCATTCAGAAGGGCGCGGCGCCGCAACCCGTCGCGCATGACATCCCCGGCCTTGATCTTCTCTACACCACCGCAGACGGCACGACCTGGTCGGGCGGCAAGGCCGGCTTGGCGCGGTTGAGCAACGGCGTTTTCATCCCCGTGCCGCTGCCGCCGGCCATCGATGCGAAAGGGGTGTGCGCCATGGCGCAAATGCGCGACGGCGCGCTTCTGGTGTCGCTCTGCGAGCGCGGCCTTTTCAGCCTGATGCATGGCGTATGGGCGCCCTTCGAGGTTCGACCCGGACATTCCGGGACGTGGCCGCGGCTGATGCAAACGGATTCGCAAGGCCGTATCTGGCTGTCCTATCACGATGGTGGGCTGCTGCGCCTGGATGGCGACCAACGACAAATTTATTCGCAAGCCGACGGACCGGATATCGGCGAGATCCAGGTGATCGTCCCCGATGGCGACGGCGTCATCATGGGCGGCGTCTTCGGGATCGCGCGTTTCGACGGCCGGCGTTTTCACACCTTGCACGCGGCGCAATACGAACCTTTGACGCTGACCTCGGGCATAATCGCGACGCCGCAGGGCGAGACCTGGATCAACAGCCAGGTCGGCGTCGTGCACATATCATCGCGCGCGCTGGCACGCGCCTTCGAACATCCCGGAAGCCATCTGGATTATGCCCTGCTGGATTTTCGCGACGGCCTGACCGGCGTAGCGCAACAGGATTCGTTTCAGAACACGGCTCTTCTGGGACCCGACGCGCGTCTATGGTTCATCACGGGACACGGGGTCGCCTGGGTCGATCCCACACATCTCACCCGAAATCCACTGCCTCCCCCGGTGTTCATCGCGGGCCTCGCGACGCCCGACCGAAGCTACAATTTTCCGGCCAATCTCACGCTGGCGGAAGGCACGTCGAACCTGCGCATCGACTACACCGCGCTCAGCCTGTCCGATCCGCAGCGTGTACGTTTTCGCTATCGCCTGGACGGAATCGATTTGGACTGGATCGATCCAGGCGAGCGGCGCCAGGCGTTCTACACCAAGCTCAGTCCCGGCGATTATCGCTTTCGCGTCATCGCCGCGAACAATGACGGCGTGTGGAACAGCACCGGCGCCACCCTGACCTTTGTCATCCCGCCGGCCTTCGTCGAGACGAAATGGTTCGTCCTGCTCTGCGGCCTGGCGGGCGCAGCGCTCCTCTGGCTTCTTTATTCCTTGCGGCTCCGGCAAGTCGCGGCGCGGATACGCGCCGGGCTGGAAGCCAGGCTGGCGGAACGCGAGCGCATCGCGCGCGAACTTCACGATACGCTCCTGCAAGGCTTTCAAGGCTTGATGCTGCGCTTCCAGGCCGCGGCCGATCACATGCCGGTAGACCAGCCGGGCCGGTTGCTGCTGGAGGGCGCACTGGAACGCGCCGACAAAGTTCTGGTGGAAGGACGCGAGCGCGTCCACAGCCTGCGTGTCGGCGACGGCGATGGCGACCTCGCGCAGGTGTTCGCCGCGGCTGCGGACGGCTTGTCGCTGGATGCATCCATCGCCTTTAAGGTCACGGTCGAAGGCAAGGCCCGCCCGCTGCATCCGATCGTTCGCGACGAGGTCACGAAAATCGGCAACGAAGCCATCATCAACGCGGCACAACACGCCCGGCCCGCGCATATCGGCGTCGATATCGTTTACGGCGGGCGCGCTCTCTGCCTCAGGATCAGCGATGATGGCGTCGGGATCGATCCCGCCATTCTCAAGTCCGGAAACCGGCAGGGTCACTTCGGATTGACCGGAATGCGCGAACGCGCGCGGAAGATCCAGGCCGTGATCGCGCTGGCCAGCCGGGTCGGCGCGGGCACCGAACTTGAATTGACCGTTCCGGCCGGTGTCGCCTATGCGGCAACGCCGCGACGGCTTTTCGGCTGGCGGTTCCGCAGCGCGCCAGCCCAAGGATCCTGACGAATGTCGCCAGCCGCCCGCCCGATCCGTGTCCTGACCGTCGATGACCACCCCATGCTGCGGGAAGGGATCGCCGCCGTGATCCAGCTTCAATCGGATATCGTCGTGGTCGGCGAGGCGGAGAACGGCGCCGACGCCGTCGAACGATTTGCGCAACTGAAGCCGGATATCACGTTGATGGACCTGCAGATGCCGGTCATGAACGGCCTGGATGCGATCAAGGCCATTCGCCGCGATCATCCCGCCGCCCGCATCGTCGTCCTCACAACCTATGACGGCGACGTGCAGGCGCTCATGGCGCTGAAGGCCGGCGCCGCCGGCTACCTCCTGAAAAGCACGCTGCGGAAGGACTTGCTCGACGCAATACGTGCCGTGCATGCCGGCCGCCGGCACATCCCCGCCGAGATCGCCGGCCAGATCGCGCAGCATATCTCCGACGAACTGCTCAGCGAGCGCGAAATGGACATCTTGCGCCTAGTTGCCGCCGGGAACCCCAACAAGCGGATCGCCCTGACACTCGCGATTTCCGAGCAGACCGTGAAAGCCCACCTGAAAAACATCTTTGGCAAGCTCAGCGTCGCGGACCGCACCCAAGCCGTGACGGTTGCCGTAAAGCGCGGAATCATCGCGCTCTGAAGGCGAGTCGCGACGGAAAACATCTCGCGACACACCGGATATTCTGCTAATACTTGTGGCGGGGCGTTTGTAGTCGAACATCGAGCACAACTAGGCATTCCGCGTCTCGACGTGTGTTCAAGGAACACCGTTGACTGGAAACGATCTGGGTTCGCCTGGTCCGCTCCCGCGATTGCCAAGCGCGCTGTGTCGAGACGCTCCCCGATCGTCGGCGCTTGAAGACCCGCCCAGCGGGAACTCAGACGCCGCGATACAGGAAAAGCGAGGGCTCAGCGGGGACCGTCATGCAGATCAATATCACTTATGCGCCCAGCGTCGCCGACGCGCCCGCCGGATATCAGACCGCGGTCCAGGCAGCGGTCAAATTTTTCGAAGATACGTTCGTTGCGCCGATTACGGTTAACATCACTTTTGGGTGGGGTGAGGTCGGCGGTCAGGCGATGGATCCCGGTTCGCTCGCGGAGAGCCTGACGACTTACGTCGATACTCCGGCCGGCGTCGGCCTGCTGCTCAATTACGATACCTCGCCGGGGACGGTAAATGCGCTGCTCTCTCTGCCCCAAACGACACCCGCGCAGAATGTAAATGTTCTTGAGCTGCCCTTCGCGGAAGCCAGGGTTCTGGGCCGGGCGCCCGAGATTCCCGATGTCGCCGACGGATATGTCGGACTCGATTCCTCGACGCCCTTTACCTTCGATCCGAACAATCGAGCGGTTTCAGGAAAATTCGATGCGATCGGCATCCTCGAACATGAAATTTCCGAGGTTCTGGGACGCCAGTCGTCCGACGGCCTGCCGCCTCCGGAAGGCGGCACTCCGCGTTACAGTTTTCTGGACTTTTTCCGGCTTACGGCTCCCGGCGTTCACACCTACGAGACGGGGCCCGGCTTCTTCTCGCTGAATGGCGATCAGCTCCTTTTGCCGTTCAACGACCCGGGCAATGGCGGCTCTGCCGCCGACTGGAGCCAGGCCGTGACGGGCGATGCCTTCGGTGCGCTCGCGGAACCTGGGGTGAAAGAGCAGGTATCGGCGATCGATGTCAGGGTCCTCGAACTGCTTGGATATCACGTCTCAGCCGAGGCGCCGACGCCGAACGGCGTACCGATAAGTCCGCTTTCCGTGACCCAGGCGTTTCAGCTGGCCGCCGGTCAGTCGCTCAATTTTGACGGTCCTTTCGCGATCGTCATGCAGCAGCCCGGTTCGGCTTTCACGCTCACCAACGCGGGAACGATCACCGACACAGGCTTGAAATCGCAGGTCGACGTGGTCGGCATCTCGCCGCCGGGCGAGAGTTCATTCGCAAGTTCGACGTTCAGTAATCTGGCCTCGGGCGTATTAAGTGTCACGGCAACGGACGACGCCGCCGATGCGGTCGGCATCTATTATGGCCCGGCTGTCGTCAATGCCGGACTTATTCAGGTTACGTCGAACAAGGCCGATGCCTGGGGCGCGACCGGAGAACCTTTCACAAATACGAGCACGGGAACGTTACGGGTTCAGGCCGCGGACCACGCAACAGGCGTGAACCTGTCCCTGTCCGGAGACGCCGCGTTCTCGAACGCCGGCGTGATAGACGTGACGGGCCTGCATGTTATCGGGGTCGAGGGCATGACCTCCTTCAACAACAGCGGCACGTTGCGGGCGACCGGTGTCGGTCCCGGCGCGTCGAGCGACGCCGTGTACATCTTTAACAGCTTCAACACCGCGACGTCTTTTACCAATTCCGGCCTGATCCAAGGCGATTATGCGTTCGTCGCCAGCACAGCCGCGAGCGGAGGCGCGTTTCACGACACGACCATCACGAATTCCGGCACGATCAGCGGCAAGATCAGTTTTGCCAACGCCGACAACCAGATCCACAACACGGGATCGATGATCGGCGCGATCCAGTTCGGCGACGGCAACAGCACCTATGACGGTCCGAACGGCACGCAGTCCGGCGGCATCTATCTGGGTCACGGCACCAACACCGTCACGCTGGGCAATGACGGCGAAGCGGTCTTCGGCGGCGGCGCAACGGACAAGATCACCGGCGGTTCGGGGAACGACTTCATCGAAATCGCGCGGGGAAACAACACGATCAATGGCGGCGGCGGATTCAACACGCTGTCTTTCGCCGATTCGGACGTCGGCGTTACCGTCAATCTGGCGACCGGCTCGGTTTCCGGCGCGGCGGTCCGTGCCGGCAAATTCGTATGGGGCATCGGCAACGACTTCACCAAGCTTACCGAAGGGACCCACCTCGTTGGGGGCACGGTGTCGAGTGCCGTCGGCACCAGCGCCGTCTCGAACATACAACAGATCATCGGCACGAGCTTCGGCGACACGCTGACGGCAGGGTCTTCGGCCGCGACACTCATCTCAGGTTCGGGTCACAGCACGCTGACCGGCGGCGCGGGAAACGACACGCTGGTCGCCGGAAAAGGCGGCGACACGATGACTGGCAATGGCGGGAACGACAATTTTGTCTTCTCGGCCGGCGACCATCAATTGGTGATCAGCGACTTCGGCGCGAACGGCAACCAGGACATCCTGAAGATCTACGGCTATGCCGCGGCAAACTCGGTGCTGCAGCAGGGTTCCGACACGCTGATCACGCTGTCGGGCAACGATACGGTCCTGCTGAAGAACGTGCAGGCCTCGGCGCTCACGGGCGGCAGTGTCGTCTACAGCACGAGTGCCTACCAAGGACCGAACGTTCCGGCATCGCCGCCGATCTTCGGAACGACCACGATCTCCTTCACCTACGATCTCACGATCGGAGCGGGCGAAACGCTCAACGAACTGAACCAGCATGTCGGCCTCGTCGACGTCGGCAACGGAAGCCCGGGAGGTACGTCCTTTTTTCACGCCCTGGACAATTTCGGCGTGATCAACGTGTCGACATCGTCAGGCGATGTTGCCGGTCTGACCACCGATATTTCGGCCTTCCGTGCAACCGGCAAAGACATCACAAATGAAACAGGCGCCGTATTTTCCGTTTCGAACAGCAGCCTCGGTGGCGCGGCACGAGGTTTGTTCACCGGGTATTCGCCGGCGGTCGTGAACGCCGGTTCGTTCAGCGTGACGGCCGGCGGCGATGCCTACGGCATCGATACCGATGACGCCGGTTACGTGACGAATGCCGCAACCGGCGTTCTTTCCGTTTCATCGTCCGGCGGCGACGCATACGGCGTCCACGCGGCGAACGGCATCGGGGACGCGGGGCTTGTGAATTCCGGCAGCATCCGTGTCAGCGGAACGCACGCGGTCTACGGCATCCAATCGGGCCAGTTTGAATTCAGCTCGATCGTCAACAACGGCGATATAACGGCTTCGGGCATTGGCGGTGCGGCCAATACCTATGGAATCGACGTCACCGGCAATGGCGGCGCGGTCATCACCAACACCGGAACCATCACCGCGCAGACCGCCATACAGAGCCATCCCTCGGGACAGGCATCGACATCGATGAACATCACGAACAGCGGCACGATTCGCGGAGCGATCCTGCTCACCGCCAGCGCCAACAATCAGATTCACAATACCGGATCGATTGTCGGCACGATCCGGTTCAGCGATGGCGACAGCATCTATGACGGACCGACGGGCACACAATCCGGCGGCATCTATCTGGGTCACGGTACGAACAGCGTCACGCTAGGCAATGACGGCGAGGCGGTCTTCGGCGGCGGAACGGACACGATCACGGGCGGTTCGGGGAACGACTTCGTCGAAATCGCACGGGGAAACAACACGATCAACGGCGGCGGCGGGTTCAACACGCTGTCCTTCGCCGATTCGCAGGTCGGGTTTACCGTCAATCTCGGCATCGGAACGGCATCGGGCGCCGGCGTCAGCACGATCTCGAACTTTCAGCAGGTCATCGGCACGAGCTTCGGCGATACGCTGATCGCCGGTTCCACGGCGGCGACGCTCATCTCCGGCTCGGGTCACAGCACGCTGACCGGCGGCGCGGGGAACGACACGCTGGTTGCGGGCACCGGCGGCGACGCGATGACGGGCAATGGCGGGAACGACAATTTCATCTTCTCGTCCGGCGATCATCAATTGGTGATCACCGACTTCAGCGCGAACGGCAATCAGGACGTCCTGAAAATCTACGGTTACGCCGCGGCTAGCGCGGTACAGCAACAGGGCTCTGATACCCTCATTACACTGTCGGGCACCGATACGATCCTGCTGCGGAACGTGCAAGCCTCATCGCTCACGACGGGCAATGTCGTCTATAGCGCCAGCGGCTACCAGGGACCGGCCGTTCCCGCGTCGCCGCCGATATATTTCGGCTCCGATGCGCCGATCATTTTCAGCTATGACCTGACGGTCTTCGCGGGCGAAAAGCTCAATATCATCTCGCATACGAGCGACCTGGACACCAACTTAAATATCGGCCTTTACGACGAGAATAGCGACACTGGCGGCCGCGCCGGCGTTGTCGGACGAGCCTTCGACAATTCGGGCACCGTCACCATCACATCCAGCGATGCTAGGCTGTTCGGCCTGCTGCATCAGCTTGGCGATCAAGCCGTGCTGACGAACAGGGCGGGCGGCACCTTTGCCGTGACCGACATGGCCGATGCCGCGACCGGCATTAACGTGTCCACCGAGAACGACAGCTTCACCAATGCCGGCCTGTTCACGGTCAAGGCGTCTGCTCAGGCTACCGGCATTTATTGGTCACTTAGCCCGGAATTCTCGTTTGCCAACACCGCAACGGGAATCTTCAACGTGACCTCGACAACGGGTGACGCTGTCGGCCTTGGCATGGAGGGCAACGGACCGATCATAACCAATGATGGAGCAATGACCATTACAGCGGCGCAGACCGCATATGGCATCCAGAGTATTGAAGGGCAATTCTCCATCGGGTTCTACCAGGGCACCATCGTAAACAACGGCAGCATCACCGCCGTGGGCGCAAACAGTTTCGGCATCGATATCCAGGGCTCCTACAACGTCAGCACCATCAGTCACATCACGAACACCGGTACCATCACGGCGCAAACCGCCATCATCAACGAGGTGGGTTCGGATGGCGGATACACGCCTATCGACATTTCGAACAGCGGTACGATCAACGGCGATGTCAATATGGGTGGAACCGAAGGCACGCTGACGAATACGGGCACCATCACGGGAGACATCTTCTTTTCGGAACTCACCCTCCGGGTCGCCAGCGCGTCGCTGTTCGGCATCGGACCCCAGTCCTTTTCGAACTCGGGGACCATCACCGGCGACATCAGCTTCGGCGACAGCACGATGCCCTTTACCAACACGGGAACGATTAACGGAAATATCCTGCTTTCGAACGGCAACAACATCATCGACATGCGAGGCGGAAGCCTTTCGGGCGCGGTGATGATCGCCCCCACCGAAAGTGTCCACGATGACGTATTCACCGGCCCTGCAGGCGGCTTGGTCAGTATCCATGGGGACGATCAGATCTTCACGGTGGCGGTCACGGCAGGCCCCGGCGGCAACACGACGGTGCAATACGATGAAGCCTCGGCGCTTGCCACGCTGACGCAACAAGCAAACGGAACCTGGATCGTATCTGCCGGCCGCGACGGCATCGAGACCCTGTCGGGTATCCAGTCGCTCCGCTTCACCGACAAGACGTTCGTGCTGGGCACGTCGGCAAGCGATACGCTGAGCGGCGGCAGCGGCAACGAAACGTTTATCGGGGGCGCCGGCAACGACACGATCGATGGCGGCGCGGGGATCGACACCGCGACCTATAGAGGCGCGCATACGGACTATCAGATCAACGATCTCGGCGGCGGGGTCACGCAGGTCGTCGACATGCGCGCCGGCGCGCCGGACGGTACCGATACGCTGCGCAATATCGAATATCTGAGCTTCTCGGACAGTACGGTCTCGATAGGCCCGCAACCCGATTCCCCGCCGACCGGCGGCGCCACCGTCACGGGCACGGCGACGGAAAAACAGACGCTGACGGCGAACACCGCCACGCTCGCCGATGCCGACGGTCTGGGCCCCCTGCACTATCAATGGCAACGCAATGCCGGCAGCGGCTTCGTCAATGTCGGGACCGATCAGGCGACTTACCTTCTGGGCAATCCCGATGTCGGCGCCGCCCTGCGCGTCGTGGTGTCCTACACCGACGGCCACGGCAATGCGGAATCCGTGACGAGCTCGGCGACGACCACGGTCATCAACGTCAACGATCTCCCGACGGGCATCATCACCGTCGCCGGCTTGGCGACCGAAACTCATACGCTGAGCGCGAATTCATCGTCGCTGGCGGATGCCGACGGACTGGGCATGCTGCATTATCAGTGGCAGCGCAACACCGGCAGCGGTTTTGCAAACGTCGGCAGCGACCAGTCGACCTACACGCTCGGCAATCCGGACGTCGGCGCGACGATGCGGGTCATCGTGAGCTATACCGACGGCCACGGCACCGCGGAGTCGGTGACGAGCTCGGCGACGACAGCCATCGTCAACGTCAACGATCTACCGACCGGCGGCATCACGATCGCCGGAACGGCGACGGAAAATCAAACCCTCGTTGCGAATACGGCCGCGCTTGCGGATGCGGACGGGCTCGGCGTGTTGCACTATCAGTGGCAGCACAATTCCGGCAACGGCTTCGTCAATGTCGGCACGGATCAGGCGACTTACGCGCTGGGCAATCCCGATGTCGGCGATACGGTCCGCGTCATCGTCAGCTATACCGACGGCCACGGTACGGCAGAGACCGTGACCAGCGCGGCCACCACCGCCGTGGTCAACATCAACGATCTGCCGACGGGATCGGTGACGCTCGGTGCCGGAGGCGGCCAAGCTCTCGCCGCGACCGCCGTTGGCCTGATGGACGCCGACGGTCTGGGCGCACTGCACTATCAGTGGCAGCGCGACACGGGCGGCGGCTTCACCAATGTCGGCAGCGATCAAGCCACCTATGCGCTCGGCGCAGCCGATGCGGGGGCGACGTTGCGCTTCACGGCCAGCTATACCGACGGTCATGGCACGCTGGAAACGCTCGCGGGCGACGGCATCGCGCGCATCGGCACCGCCGGCGCGGACACGCTCACGGGCGGCACCGGCAACGACATCCTGGTCGGAGGCGCCGGCAACGACACGTTGACGGGCGGCGGCGGAACCGACACCGCGATGTTTTCGGGCAATCACGCCGACTATACGATCAACCATTCCGGCGGCACCTTCACCGTCGTGGATCAACGCGGTGGCTCTCCGGACGGCACCGACACGGCGACGGGGATCACGCATCTCGCATTTGCAGATGGCACGTTCGTCTTCGACTCGGCCGGCAATTTGACGGCGCAGACCAGCTTCGACACGACCAGTATCGCGCCTTGGGCATCCCAGACGACGACATTCGACGCGCAGGGCAGCATCGCCTCACAGACGGTCGTCACGGATTACGGCACGCATTGGGTGAACACCTACGACATCACCGGCGCGACCAGCGTGCTGTGGACGACCGATTCCTACGACGGTCAGGGGCGCCATGCGTCACAAGTCGGCACGAATGACGACGGCACGCATTTCCTGACGGTGTACGACGCCGCCAATCAATACAGCTGGACGAACGCCACGCTCACCTTCGACGCCGCCTGGAACCAGACCTCGCTGACCGGCACCAATGACGACGGCACGCATACCGTCACGATGGGAAAGATCGCCGCCGCTCTCGACACGACGCTTTGGTACGACACGCCCTACGATGCCAACTTCGGTGCGACGCCGGTCGATACCGTCTTGACGGGCGGCGCTGACGCCGACGTGCTCTTCGGCCATGGCGGTAACGACACGATCGACGGCAAAGCTGGTAACGACCTGATTGTGGGCGGAACGGGGAACGATACGCTGACCGGCGGAACCGGCGACGACAGGTTCGTGTTCGCGGCCGGCGACGGTGTGGACGTCGTCACGGATTTCTCTCCTGGCGACGCCAGCGGCGATTTGATCGATCTGCACGGCTATGGCGTGACGGTGTTCAACGATCTTCAGACTCATATGACTCAGGCCGGCAACGACACCGTCATCTTCTTCGACCCGCAAAACCAGATCACGCTGCACAATGTGCAACTTGCCCAGCTCAACAGCGGAGATTTCGCTTTAAGTTGATATCGCCTGCCCTTTCCAAGGATGCGATGATGAGCGGTAACGACAGCATGCCTGCAACGGCGCGAGACTTTTCGCCCCACGTCGAGAAACCGATCTTCGAGATCAATGCCAGCCGTGGCTTCGAGGCATGGCTCGATGCGTTGCGCACCGGCATCGCGTTCACAACCTATCAGGTTGGCAAGATCTTTCTCATCGGCTTGAAGCCCGACGGCAAGCTGTGGGTGTTCAATCGCGACATCGGCCGCTGCCTCGGCATCGGCGTCGCTGGACACGAATTGTGGGTGGCGGGCGGCACGCAGGTGCTGCGCTATGCCGATGCCATGGAGGGCCAGACCCGCGCCACCAAGGGCACTGACGCGCTCTATGTTCCGCAAGCCGGATACTTCACCGGCGATCTCGACGCCCATGACATCGCGTTGACTGCTGCGGGCGAGACAGTGTTCGTCAATACGCGCTTTAACTGCCTGGCGACGGTGTCGCAGACGCACAGCTTCCGTCCGCTCTGGAAACCGCCCTTCATCAGCCGGTTGGCCGCCGAAGACCGCTGTCACCTCAACGGCCTGGCGCTTGCGGACGGCCACCCCAAATACGTCACATGCGTTTCACAGAGCGATACCTTCGACGGCTGGCGCGATCATCGCCAGGGCGGTGGCGTGGTGGTGGATGTGCAAAGTGGCGCCGTGGTATGCGAGGGCTTGAGCATGCCGCATTCGCCGCGGGTGCATGGCGGACGTCTATGGGTGCTCAACTCCGGCACCGGCGAGCTCGGCCGTGTCGACGTCGAGACGCGCAAGTTCGAACCGCTGTGTTTCTGCCCCGGCTATCTGCGCGGCCTCGCCTTCGCCGGCGAGCATTTCGCGCTGGTGGGTCTGTCCAAGCCGCGTGACAACAAGACGTTTTCCGGCCTGCCACTGGATGCCGCGCTGACCAGACGCGACATTGCTCCGCGCTGCGGAATCTATGTCATCGATCTGCGCAGCGGCGACGTCGTCCATTCACTGTCGATCGAAGGCATCGTCACGGAGCTCTACGACGTCGCAACCCTTCCCGATATCCGCCAGCCCAGCATGGTCGGTCTGGCCGGAGAAGAACAGGCCCGCACCATTTCGGTGGAATGAGTATCGGCGTTGCCGCGGCATTGCTGCCGCCGATTCACGCCGAATGTGTCGGCTTGCGCTCAGCCGCGAGCTTGCTTCGAAATGTTCCGAGATCCCGCCTTTGCAAGATCTCCGCTGATCATTGGCATGCCGGAATTCGACGGCTGCGAAATGACGGGGCGCAAACTGTTGCGATTCCGCTCTGCGCTGCCGGTCAGAGCCGGATGAGACGCCATGGCAGAAACCTCGGAACCCAAATGCCGACGACAACCGCGTCCATCTCCCATTTCTTCCAGATGCCGCGCGAACACGACGGTCTTGACTCCTTCGATCAAGACGCGATATCCGGCGTGCCGGCGCAGCGCGCGTGCGAGAACACGGCATTCGACGTCGCGGCCCAACGCCACCAATTGCTCGGGCGTGTACTCGTGATGCACGCGATGGACGTCCTGCTCGATGATCGGGCCTTCGTCGAGATCGGTCGTGACGTAATGCGCAGTCGCGCCGATGATCTTCACGCCGCGCTCATACGCCTGATGATAAGGCCTGGCACCTTTGAAGCTCGGCAAGAACGAGTGGTGGATGTTGATGCAGCGGCCCGACAGCGCGCGGCACAGGAGTTTCTTATATCGCGCAAGCACCACGGGATCGACGCCGAATGTCGCACCCAGTTCGAAGAATTTGGCTTCCCGCGCGGCCTTGTCCGCCGGCACGCAGATGAAGGAGATGACGAAGAGCGGGTGTCATCGTGGTTGGAGATCACCGCCGGGATGTCGACGGCAAGCACGCCGGAGCGCCAGCGATGCGGCAGGCCGTAGAGACAAGGACCGAACTTCGAGACTGCGATCAGCATACGCGGCTTCGCGGCGGCTTCGTGAAGCTGCCATGCGAGCGCGAAACGTTCGACTATGCCGGCAACGCCTTTGCCGATCGTGTCGATAGGCGGTATGCGATTGCTATCGGGGCGGAAGATCATGCGCATATAGAAGCGCCGCGCCAGCGCGTCGTCAAAATGGTGCTGGAGGGGATGGTGTTCCCGTAGACGCCGGTCCAGGTATCGGCCAACGCGGGGACGGCCGGCCGCGACGAACGCGACGACGAGAAGCAGCGATTTCATCGGTGCGCATCTATGCGGCGATGAGATTGCCCAGGAGGTCTTCGGCACGGTCGATCCCGATCAGCACGGTCCAGATCTTCTTCTCGGCATCGGAATTCTTCTCTGGCTCGATCAGCCGTTCCCACACCTTGTCGCAGACATTGTGATCGACGCGCCAGGATCGCTGTCGATGGGCAGGAACTGGCGCTGGCTATTGCACCGGAACGAAGGCGAGGTCCTTGTAGTCGAAGCTGAAATCGGCCAGCGGCGATACCGGGCGCATGTTCACCGACGCGATCTTGCCCTTGTCGAGGACGAACGCGACATACGCCGCTTCTATGGTGCGGTCGGTCCAGTCGGCGCGGAAGATGTCGCCACCCACAGGCACCAGCGGTGCCTCCATGTCCGGCGTCATGTCGAACCGCAGCCACGGCTTGCCGTCGCGCAGCGACACGGTCGCGGTGCCATACCAGGGATCGCGATAGACGCCGGCATAGGATGCAAGCGGCAAGGAAGGCGCGGCGATTGTCGCGGACGAGGTGGGCGGCGTGTCCACGGCCTTTTGCGCCTTGGCGTTCATGCCTTCGATCAACGCCTTGAACGCCGTGTTCCAATGTTGATCCGGCAAGCCGAGATAGTGGTCGAGCAGATGGAAGGCGACGGCGCGCCGCGCGGCGCCGTCTTCGGAGTTTATCATCACTGCGATCCCGACCTTCTTTTCGGGGATGAGGTAGAGCGCGGCGACGGCGCCGAGCACGGCGCCCGTGTGCTCGATCACCGTGTGGCCGTGGTAGTCCTCGATAAACCAGCCCAGGCCATAGTCTTGGAACGCCGGCGACAAAGCCGCCGCCATCGCCGAGCCGGACACGACGGGCACGGGGCTGTCCGCGACCGTCACGACCGGCGTCCACATCGCTTTGCCCTGTATCTCGGAGAAGATGCGCGCGCCGTTCGGCGCGAGGCCGGCCGCGAGCTGCGTCTGCATCCAGGTCGCCATGTCGGTGGCGCTGGCGTTGATGCCGCCGGCGGGTCCCGCCGTCTTGTCGTCGAGACCGCGCGGCAGGATGCGAAGGCGGCCAATGCCTTGAATCGCGCCGTCGGTGCGCGCATGCAGCCCGATGCCGTTGGCGGCGTTGGGATCGTAGCTCGTGGCCGCATCCGTCATGCCGGCGGGCGTCAGGATGTGCGCCTGGACGAAATGCTGCCAAGTCTCGCCCGATACGGATTCCACCAGCGCGCCGGCGACGATGTAGAGGATGTTGTCGTAGGCGAAACTCTCGCGGAAGCCGGTCACGGGCTTCAGATAGCGCAGCGCATGCACGATGTCGGCGCGCGAGCGCGTCGTGCCCGGCACGATCAGCAGGTCGCCCTCCCCCAGGCCGAGCCCGCTGCGATGGGTGAGCAAATCGCGCACCGTCATGTGTTCGGTCGCGTAGGAGTCGTACATCTGGAAGCCGGGCAGCCTGTCGAGGACGCGGTCGTCCCATTTGAGCTTGCCCTGGTCCACGAGGATCGCGAGCGCGGCGGCGGTGAACGCTTTGCTCTCCGAGCCGATCGGGAAGATCGTGTGTGCGTCGACGGGCGCGGCGCTGCCGAGCTTGCGGATGCCGTAGCCCTTGGCGAGGACGGGCTTGCCGCCCTCGACAATCGCGACGCTCATACCCGGCGGGCCGAAAGTCTGCAGCGCTTGCGCGACAAAGGCATCGAGATCGGGCGGCGGCGCGGCGATCGCCGGAGACCCGAAGACCGATGCCGCAAGCGCTGCGCCAAGGAGGCGCGACAGATGCATGGCAGCCTCTAGAGGTTGAGGGTGAAGTTGGCGAGCCCGTAGTCGAAGATCGCCCACAGTCCATAAAGTCCCGCGAGCGCGAGCACGACGTCGCCGGTGCGCACCAGCCAGCCGCCCGGACCTCGGATCGCGCGGGCGATGCCGTTCGCCACCATCGCCAAACAGCCCAAGATCGCCAGCACGCCGATGACATAGAGCAGTACGATCCAGATATTCAGGCCGCCGCCGAACAGCAGGAACTCGTTCGCGGTGACGGCGGCGATCAGACCGGCCCAGCCAAAGGTGACGAGCAGCACCAGTACCGCGCCCAACCGCGCGCCGAGGCGCAGGCGTTTGGCCATTGGATCGAGCTCGAGCGTGCGCTTGAAGCGGCGGCGCGCGATCCAGCCGCCGAACCAGATCGCGATGGTCAGCAGGCAGATCGCGAGCGTCGCGGAGCCGAGCAGCTTGAGCATCGGAAGCGCGTCAAGGCCGTTGACGCGCTGGAACAGCTCCACGGGCAGGAAATCGTCGGAGGCGAAGTGATCGATAGCGCCGTTCGCGTCGGTGACGAATTCCAGATGGGCTTGGCCGTTGGTCTCGACATAATAAAGCGGTCCGACCTCACGCCATTTCTTGGGTGTGCCCGACTCATCTTTGAAGGCGTCGACCGTGATCGTGCCGTCGGGAAGCGACGTGACCGTTGCCTGGCCGAGCTGGAAGATCAGCCGCAGCACCGAATCCTTGCGCCGGCTGGCTTGGTAGGAGCCGGCGACTTTGGCCGCATCGGGTTTCGGATCGGCGACGGTCTTTTCAGCCGGTGGAATATAGGGAAAATAGCGATCGAGAAAGGCACGGAAGATCGAGGTGCGAACGCTGTCCGCGGCGCCTTCCCTGCCGGCGCTATTGAACGACATGAACACGCCCACGCCCGCATCGGTGATCAGATGAAGGTCGGTGTGGAACGCTTCGAGGTCGCCGGCATGGCCGATGATCTGGTGGCCGTTGCGGTTCTCCTGATAGAAACCGAGGTCGAAGCCGTTCAGCAGATGCGGCGCCAGCGTATAGTTGCGCGAATGCATCATCGCGACCGTCTCGGGCTTCAGGATGCGCGCGCCGTCGATGGCGCCGCCGTTCAGTTGCGCGAGCATGAAGCGCGTCATGTCGGTCGCCGTCGATGACAGCGAACCGGCGGGCGCGGGCTCGACAACCTCGAACGGTATCGGCGTAGCGTCGGAGGCCGCGCGGTAGCCGGTGGCGACGTCTTTCGCGAGGGCCGGTGGCGGCAGCTGGCGGAAAGATGAATGCGCCATGCCGAGCGGCTTGAAGATATGGTTCTCGATATACGCCTCGTAGGGCTCGCCGGAGACTCGCTGCACGATATAGCCGGCCATCGTCGTGGCGTAATTGGAATAGGCCACCACCTTGCCTGGCGGGAAGATGCGGTTGGGCATGTGATCGAGGAGATATTTGCGCAGCGGATAGAGTTGCTCCGGCTTGGCGATCAACGTGTCGGTGACGACCTCCTCGAAGCCAGCGGTGTGCGTCATGATGTTGCGCAGCGTGATCGGCTTGCCGAATTTTTCCGGCAGGTTGAAATCGAGATAGGCGTTGACGTCCTTGTCGAGGTCGAGCTTGCCCTCCTCCACCAGCTGCATCACGGCGGTCCAGGTGAAGAGCTTGGAAGTCGATCCGAGGCGGAACAGCGTGGTGCCGGCGACCACAGGCTTCCTGCCGGCGAGATCGGCGTAGCCATAGCCGTCGGCGAACAGCGTGCGGCCGTCCTTCACCACCGAGAATGTGGCGCCGGCGATGTCGCCGCGACGAATGGCGTAAGGGACAAGGCCATCGAGGAAAGCGTGCAGGTCGTCCGCCGTCAATTCGTGAACGCCCGGCTTGGCGGCCGGCGGTGCGACTTCGGCGGCATTGGCGCTCGCCTTTGGCGCGAAGGGCACCGGACCGGTCGCGGGCGGCGCGGCGAGCGCGGCGGACATCGCGATGGCCGTCAGCACAAGACCGGCTGTTACGAGCTTCCTGATCATGATCGCCTCTCCGTTCGCTTACTATTATGGGGCGGCCGACCCCAGCCCTGCTTGGGCGGGGCGATGAGGCCATCGTGATAAGTGACGCACGGCACGCTGTCGCGGGCCAGGAACATCGCGCCGTCCATGTCGACAATATCGCAAAGCTGGCCGACCAGCGCACCTGGGATCATCGCCAGCGAGGTCCCGGCCATGCAGCCGACCATAGGACGCATGCCCGCGGCGCGGATCGCATCGACCATCAGAAGCGCCTCGGTGAGGCCGCCGCATTTGTCGAGCTTGATATTGACGAATTCGAAGCGGCCGCGCGCGCCGGCGATATCGGCGAGAGTTTGCACGCTTTCGTCCGCCGCGAGCGGGATCGGCGAATTCAAGCCGTCGAGATCGGCGTCGCGGCCGGCCGGCAGCGGCTGTTCGATCATCGCGACGTCGAGCGCTTGCAGCACCGGCAAGAGCGATTCGAGACCGGCGCGGGTGTAACCCTGGTTGGCGTCGACGCTGATCCAGGCATCGGGCCGCGCGTCGCGGATTGCCGTGAGACGTTCGGCATCGCCCTCGCCGGTAAGCTTGATCTTCAGCCGCGGCGCCGCGCCATAGCCGCGCGCCACCGCCGCCATTCGCGCCGGTGTATCGGCACCGATGGTGAAAGTCGTGGCGATGGTGTCGGCGGCGAGCAGACCCGCGATCTGCCACGCGGTGCGGCCGGTCTTCTTGCTTTCAAGGTCCCAAAGCGCGCAGTCGACGGCGTTGCGGGCGCCGCCGGGCGGCAGAAGTTCGCGCAAGGCGGCACGTGTGATACCCGCTTCGATCGCGAGGCGGACAGTTTCGATTTGCGCAGCGACGGTCACCGGCGTCTCGCCGCGGTAGAAGACACCGCTCGCCTCGCCTTCGCCGACCATGCCGTCCTGCGTGAGCGCGACATGGACGACCGCGGCGTCCGCGATGACGTAGCCCGCGATCCGAAACGGCTCCCTGAACGGCCAACGTTCCGTCCGGATGTCCAACGTCAGCACGTTTCATATCCGTTCAAGAAATACGGCGCGCTTTCAAGGGGAGAAGCGCGCCGCCGCGCCTTTAGAACTTGACGCGCAAGACCACACCGAAGGTCCGCGGCTCGATCACCGCGACCGATCCCGAACCCGGCGCCGCGGCAGCCGACGTGTTGGCGGCGGCGTAATAAGCGAAGCCCTTCGCATCGGTCAGGTTCTTGCCGTAGAGCTCGGCTTCCCAATTGTCCCAGTCGACGCCCAGGCGCGCCTGCACCGTGGTGTAGCTGGGAAGCGCGACCTGGCTGCTGCCGGCCTGGAAGTCGGACGCGCGGGTGCCGGTGTAATGGAGCGTGGCGCCGACATAGGGCTTCCAGTCGCTGTCGAGCGGAATGCGATAATCGCCATCGAGCGTGGCGCTCCATTTCGGCGAGAACGGCAGCGGATCGCCCTTGAAGCCGCCGACGATGGCCGGCGTGTCCGAGGTCAACGCCGCGTCGACATAGGCGCCGCTGAATCCAATGGAAAGATTGTCGAGCGCCTGCCAACGCGTGTCCCACTCGAAGCCCAGGCTACGCGCGCTGCCGCCATTGATATTGGCGCCCGTGTTGTTGATGACCGTAAGCAGCTGGATGTCGCTCCAGTCGATGTAGAAAGCATCCACGTCGAACGACAACGCGCCATCGAACAGATCGCCCTTCACGCCGGCTTCATAATTGACCAGCGAGTCGGGGCCGTAGAAGCTGGGTACGCAGGGCGTGCCGGGCGGTACGCCGGGGCTGCAGGGCAATGTGCCGATGGGCAGCACGTTGGGGCCGCCGGGACGGTAGCCTTTCGCGACACGGGCATAGGCGCTGACCGCATCTGTGACCTTGTAGTCGGCGGCGACGGACCATGTGAACACATCGCCGCTCGAAACGCCGCCCCCACCTGAAAGACCAGTTTCGACGGCGTGCTGGCTGTTGCTGGAGTAGCGGCCGCCGACGCTGATGTCGAAGGCGGGCGAAAAATGATAGGTCACGTCGCCGAAGCCGGCGATCTCGGAATAACCCGAATCGAGCAGAAGATCCGCGAGCGGCGCGCCGTGCGGCGCGATCACTAGGTTCTGGAGAATGCCCGCCGTCTCGTTGGTGTAGTAGAGCCCGGCCAGCCAATCGATCGGGCCGTCACCCGGATCCGATGCGAGACGCACCTCCTGCGTGAACTTGCCCAGATGCGCGAAGGCGTCGATGTCGACGCCGAACACGCCTGTGCCATCCGTCACCGCATAGCTGTGGTAGGTCGAATAGCTCGTCGACGAGGTCAGGGTCGCGAAATCGAGGTTCCAGTCGGCGGTCGCGTTGAAGACGCTGTAGCGCGAGACGTCCGTCCCGTTGACTGTGCGCTCCTGCTGGTAGTCGCCGGTGACAGGCACGATCTTGCCGCCGACCACGAAGACGTCTTCGTTTGCGTCGTTGTTGGCGACGACATCCTGCTCCACCGCCGAGAGGCGGATGGTGATCTTGTCGTCGGGGCGGTAGAGCACCGACAGGCGCCCGCCCTCGCGGCGCACGCCGTTAAGATTCTTCAGGTCGCGGCCCGGATCGTCGACATAGCCGGGGTCGTAGCTGTAACCGCCGCTGGCGCGCACCGCGAGGTCGTCGCTTACGGCGACATTGACCATGCCGCGCGCGAACGCGCCGTCGCCGCCATTGTCGACCGTGGTGCCGCCCACTTCCGCCTTCGCGGAGAAGCCTGACGTATCGGGTTCGTTGGTGACGAATTTGAGCAAGCCGCCCAGCGTGTTGGAGCCGTACAGAGTGCCTTGCGGCCCGCGCAGCACCTCGACCCGGGAAATGTCGAACGTATCGATATTCGGCGCCATGTTGAGGCCGTTGGCGAGTGCGCTGCTCGAAGCATAGGGCGTTTCGTCGACATAGGTACCGATGGTCGCGCCGTCGCCGCCCGCGTTGATGCCGCGCAGCGTGAGCTGCGGCTTGCTCGGAGACGCCTCGATGAGGTTCAGGCCCGGCACGGTGGCGGCATAGGACTCGAAATCCCGCGCGTTAAGCTTGTCGAGCGTCTTTCCGTCGACCGCGGTGATGCCCATCGGGACATCTTTCAGCGACTCCGGCCGCTTCTCCGCGGTAACGACCACCGTCTCGATCGACGAAGTGCCCGCCGCGGAAGCCTGGGCGCAGAGCGCCGGAAGGACGGCCGTCCCCAACAACAAGTTTGCGATAATGCGTTTCATTCCAAGCCCCCGAATTTACGCGACAGGAGAAGTTTCTCCGATTTTTTCTAATAATGCAACATTTTGCAGATATGATAAAATCGACTTGTCGCGCGAACAAAAATAGACTCGCGCAGGGAGAATCGGGAATGGCACAAAATCGGCCGAAACTGGCGGTACACGACCAGACCGCGCGCAAGGCGGCGCGGCCCGGTGCGGCGCTGCGCGCGCTCCGCATGCAGCGGGGATGGACGCTGGCTGATGTCAGCGAGCGCACCGATTTGCCGGTTTCGACGCTTTCGAAAATCGAAAACGACCGGATGTCGTTGACCTACGACAAGCTGGCGCGCATCAGTGCCGGGTTGGGCATCGACATATCGCAGCTCTTCACGCCGCAAATCGTCGGCATGCCCGGTGCGACGGTGAACGGACGGCGCAGCATCACATTGTCCGGACAGGGCCAGGCGATCGAGACCGACAATTACGGACATATCTATCCGGCCGCCGATTTCCTCAACAAGCACTTCGTGCCGGTGATCGCGGATTTGCATGCACGCACGATGGAGGAATTCGGCGAGATGGTCCGCCATCCCGGCGAGGAATACGCCTATGTGCTGGAAGGTGTCGTCGAGTTTCACTCCGAACTCTATGCGCCGCTGACCCTGCGCAAGGGCGATTCGATCTATTTCGACAGCGGCGTCGGCCATGCCTATCTCGCCGCCGACACAGGGCCGACCCGTGTGCTGTCGATCTGCTCGGGACCGGAATCGCAGGTGATGGAAGCGGTGCGCCGCGAAGGCCATGGCCGCAAGCCGGCGAAAAGCAGGAAGGCCTAGCCGAGGCCGAGCGGATCGGGCACACGCGGAAAGAAATCCAGATCGCGCTTGCGGCGATAGGGAATGGCGGCGAAGTCCATCTGAATCGCGCCGGGCGTGGCGACCGTGATGAGGCGATCCGCAATCGGGTTGAAGCCCGCCTCGAAATGACGGCTCGATTTGACCACAACGACACGGCGGCCTTCGAGCGGGATGCCGAGGCCCGTGAAAGCGTCCGGCGCGAAAACCTGCGTGCGGACCGAGCTTAGAACGACGTCGATCCCGCCGGCTTCGATCCAGGCCGCGTCGCCGAGCTGGGCGCGCGAGGGGCCGAGCCCCTGCTGATCATGGTTGCTGCGCAGCGCCTTCACCGTCGCGACCAGGTCCAGCGGATCGCCCGATGTTTCCCCGCTTTTGCCGCCGATACGCAAGGCAAACGTGGCACCGACACCCGCTTCCCGGCAGGCGCGCACGCTCATCGGATCCCACACGCAGCCGAATGCGGCGCCCTTGAGCCCGGCTTCGAGCATGGCACGCAGCAGCGTGACGTTGTCGCCCGGCGCGCCGCCTCCCGGATTGTCGGCGGTGTCCGCAAGCACAGTGAGACCCGCCGCATTCTTGGCGATCGCCAGCGCATCGGCCATCGAAGCCAGGCGCGGCAGAAGCGCTTCGCGCGCCGCATAAATCTGCCGACCCAGTTCGCTCGCGACGCTTTGCGCCAGCGCACCGTTGCCATCCGCGATCGCCAGCAACCGCGAGCCGGTATCCGGCGTGTCGCCCCAGGGAAAGCCATGCGCGAAGCTGACCGACAACACGCCGTCGCGGCGCTCTGCGGCCTTGCAGGCCAGCACAAAGCCGCGCATCGGCTCGATGGTGGTGGGATAGAAGCCGACCATACGCATGTCGAAGAGATGCGAGACGGGGCGGATTTTGCCCTGTGCCGCCGCAGTGCAGATCTCGAACGCTTCGCGGCCGCGCTCGATGTAGTCGATATGCGGATATTCCTTCATCAGCACGAGCGCCGTAGCCGCTTCGACCATCCGCGGCGTGAGATGGCAGTGCGGATCGAGCACCGCGCCGATCGCAGCGACAGGGCCGGCAACGGCCCGCAGGCGGGCGAGAAGGTCACCCTCGCAATCATCGCAATCCTGCGCCGCCATGGCGCCGTGCAGAAACAGGAGAATGACGTCGAACGGGCCGTTGCTACGGACATCCCCGATGATGGTGTCCCGCAGCGCCTCATAGACCCTTTGGACCGTACGGCCCGACGGGTGCGCGTGGGCGAAGAATCCCTCGACGAAATCGAAGCCGCGGCTGCGGCAGAGCGAGGCCCAGCTCGACGCGAGCATGCCCATCTCGCTTTGCGGGCTCAGACGCGTGACATCGCCGTGATGCGGTCCCTCCTCCGAAAAGCCCTGCATACCCGTCGGCCACGGCGCGAACGTGTTCGTCTCGGTGCTCAGGCCGGCCGCGTAGACGCGCACGGGAACCTCTCACTTTCTATTTGTGAAAACTTTTTCCTGTCTGTAAACGTTGTGCATGGTCCGCGGCGCTTGGCAAGAGGCGCCGAAAAGCGGTGCGTGGGGCGTCGTGCGGAATCGATCGCGGTGAGCGCGCCGGCATGAGCGTCGAGTCCTTTGATATCCTGGTGATCGGTGCCGGCATCGCGGGCGCGTCGGTCGCAGCCGAAATGGCGGCGACGCATCGCGTCGCGCTTTTGGAGCGCGAAGAGCTGCCTGGCTATCATTCGACGGGTCGCTCCGCGGCGCTGTTCTCCAAGAGCTATGGTAACGCGACCGTGCGTGCATTGTCGCGCGCGAGCGAGGACTTCTTCTATCGTCCGCCGGACGGCTTCGCGGCGGAGCCGCTGGTGCGGCGGCGCGGTTCGCTGCATTTCGCATCGCAGGACCAGTTGCCCCAGTTTGAAACCTTCGCGCGCAGCCCGGATCTGGCGGCGGGCCCGGTGCGGCGGATCGAGCCGGCGGAAGCCTTGCGGCTTTGCCCGGTTTTGCGGCCCGAACGCGTTCATGCCGCGCTTTTCGAGGACGATGCCGCCGACGTCGACGTGCATGGCCTGCATCAGGCCTACCTGCGCCGCTTCCGCCGCGCCGGCGGCACCCTCGTCACGCATGCGGAGGTGCTGTCGCTGGATTTCGACCGCCGGCGCTGGACGGCCGTCACGCCCGGCGG
>OLLQ01000802.1_pt1 | contig 46273 bp, 69 predicted proteins | sample 1604571 | NCBI WGS metagenome assembly OLLQ01 (sample SAMEA104055722, study PRJEB20765) | soil metagenome | isolation source: soil
AGCGCGCCGCTGCCAGCTTCGGAGGTCGTCTGCCTGCCGTAGCCACTCTCAGCTGTCGCGATGCACGTCATGGCGCGCTCGGAGACGTCGAACAGGATGGCGCTCAGGTGGATCGCGGCGTGCAGGTCGAGCGGCTGTCGCTTGACGGCGAGCTCGTGCCGCAGGTGCGCCCGATCCCGCCGCTGCCAGTCGAGCGCCCGATGCAGGCACCGCACGTTGCGCCCACAGTCGGCCCCGAGCGCCTTGTCGACGAACGTGCCGGCGACGAAGAGGCCGAAGCAGATGCCGACGAGCGTGATGATCGTGCTGAGGCGGAGGACGAGTCTCATGCGATCTCCACATGTTCGAGCGCCTCGTTACCCCACGTGTCCCAGCCGAGGCGGTTGCGACGGGCGAACAGTTCGAGGTATGGGCCGGGGCTCATGCGCTCGATGAGGTCGAGGAACAACTCGGGCTTGGCCGAATGGTCTCCGCGAGGAGCGACGTACCAAGTGCCTTCAGCCGTATCCGCGTACTGGCGCGTGTAGATCGTGCGTTCGCCGCGGTAGCGCCACTCGGGACTAGCGCAGGTGCACTTCTTCGCGCCTCGCGCGCGGCCCTTACAGGTGGAGCACGTCGGGTTATGGAAGAACTCACCGCGGCGCGCGACGATCAGGTGCTCCGTGTTGCCGCGATATCCTCCGCCGAGCCCAGGCCCGGGCTTGCACCACGTCAGCACGGTCGACGGAGCGAATCCCCAGGCACGTACAACGTCGTACGCCTCCGCCATGAGCGGCAAGACCGCCCAGCAGTAGAGGTGCGCATCGTCAGCACCGAGGCTCGCGACCGGTAGGGCTGCGATCTCGTCTACCTGCATGATCGGGTAGTGGTCTCCGCGCAGTACGTTTGCCCGTCGCATGGACGTGACCGGCCACGGTGGGTCCGCAACGATCGTCCGGTACCTCATGCCACCCCCGCGTCCCCGAAGCCGATGGCGCGCAGGAACGTGAGTGGTCGTGCTCCTCGATCAGCGGAAGCCGCGTGCTTCGAGCAGACGTTGCGACCGCATCGCTCGTCAGTCGCTGGATGAGAGCACTGCGACCATCGACTCGGCGTCCAACGCTGTGCGGGTCCTACGATCGCCTCGCAGCGCGTGGTCATCTGCTCAGCGCGACGCCGATCCTTGTACCGCTTCTGGTCGCCATAGGCGCAGATCCGGCACTTCCGCCGGACGCCCGAGCGACGATCGTAGATCGCGTTCTCCGGTGTGAACTCATGGCCCCGCTTGCAGTGCGTAGGCGGGATGCGGAACGCGAGCATCCGCCTGTTGTTCTCGGCCGGCGTGACCGGCTCGATGTGCCTCGGATTGACGCACGACGGGTTCCGGCAGAGATGATCCGAATGCAGCTCGCTCGGGATCGGAGCGACCAGGATCTCGTAGATGGCGCGGTGAGCAGGACGACTCTTGCCGTCGACCTGCAACGTGCCGTAGCCGTCGTCGTTCGTGAACGCCGTCCACCACCAGCACGCGCTGCCAGGGTCCACGACGATCTTCTCCTGGATGCGATCGGGCAGATCGATCAGACCACGCATCACGCCTCCTTCGATTCGATGGCGTCGAGGTTGTCGAGTGCGCGCAGAAGCTCAGCACTCAGGACGGCCCATGGCGCGGGGAGCGTTCCGATCTCCCGCGCCGCAGCGATCACGTCATCGCGAGCCGCGTCAAGCGCCTCGGGGTGTGCGATGTGTGCGATGTAGGGGATGTCTGTCGGGTCGATCTGGTCGACGTCGAACCATTCGTTGCCGTCGTGCCAGAGCTTCACGCCGCTCACGACGCACCCCTCGCGGCTTCGGCTGCGGCACGCAAAGCGGCGACGACCTCGGACTGCTGGCGATCGTGCGCGTCCTGCCAGTTCGCGACGGGATCTACGCTTCGCCTGCTGACCTCCGGGAGAATGGAACGCAGCACGCGATAGGCTCGCATCGTGTCCTGACCGTCGGCAGCGCGAGCGATCGCACCACGCGCGCACCAGCAGACGGCCATCGGGTCACCCCACGAAACCGTCTGACCGGATCGATCTCGGGCGAAGGCGTTCTGCGTCCATCGCCCCTCCGGCTCGATCAACTCCGCAGCCTTCTCGAGCACGTCGCTTACGGTCAGGGTCACGATGCGCCTCCTAGGGCGTCGGTGGCTCCTACGATGTTCCAGCCGCAGTTGCACGGCGAGTGGTCGCACCAGAGAGCGTGCGCGCCGTACTTCCGCAGGGCATCGCGGGCGGAATCACGCTCGGCCTCGGTCGCGTCGAGAGCGCGATTCACCGTCGTGATGCAGCCACGAAGATCGGAGGCGACAAGGGCCAATCGATTCTGCTCCAGCCTCGCGTCGTCTAGGCGCCGCTCAGCGTCGATCCTCACGTTCGACAACTCGCGCTCAGCCTCCCCCACGAGCCGCTTCTGGCGCTCGGCTTCGGCGCGGGCGGAATCACGCTCGGCCTTGCGTGCGTCGCGATCGGTCGCGATGATCCGAAACGCCGGCGGGTAGTGCTCGCGGACGTTCTGCGTGAGCTTCTCGTACGCCTCATCGCGCTCGGCGATGGCGGCGTCGCGCTCCCTGATGGCGGTCGTGCATCGGTTGCTCCACCTGCGCGTGCGGGCCTGCTCTTCGATGAGCCCGAGGAACAGTGGACTCGGCTCGGGCGTCGATTCGCACTCATCCTGCGCCCCCACCGCGATCTCCGGCTGGTAGTCGCGAGCGCGGGATTCGAGGTGGTCGAGGCGCTTGCGGAACTCGGCCTCGCACGACTCACCAGACTCCCAGCACGCGCCGACCGTTCCTTGCAGCGCGATCAGCTCGCGGGCGAGGAGGCTGTACGCCGTGTCGCACTGCACGAGGTCTGCTAATTCGGCCAACTGTTCCAGCGTCGGCTCAGACATCTCGTCGCCCCCTAACCGCGTCGAGACGTTCGAGGCAGGCCCAGACATTGAGTCGTCCCGTGGTGTCGCGCATCGCCGCCGCGACGTCGAGCAACGCCTGCGCCACGTCCTCCGGGAACCAGCGGCCGGCGGTCACGTCAGGGCCAGAGGACACAGTTTCGCTGTAGGTGTTCGTGTCGTTCCAGCGCCATAGCTTGATCTCGCTCACGACCCACCGCCGGACGCGGGGCTGTCGTTCTGGTCAGCGTCGGTCGAGATGTACGGCCCGAGTTGCTTCATCAGCTTGAGCCCGATCTGACCGAGCAAGACGCTCTTCTCGGTGATGTTCCGCGCCGTCTCGTCGTCGATGTCGGGGCTCTTGATCGCCTCGGCCGCCCAGCCCATACCCGACGAGACGCACTCCATCATCACGTTCGACTCTGCGATGGTGAGCGAGATGCGGATGCTCACGACCGACTCCCTGACATGACCGGGGTAGGTCGGCTCCGCGCCAGGCGTGCTCTGCGGGCTTCAATCCCGCTTCGCGATGGCGCTCTACTGGGCCATTCGCGGGTTAGGCGTAGTTCATCATGGAGAACGTCGGTCATGCCACTGACCGTGCGCGATCGAGGGCCGCGCGCCCCTGGTCGGTGATCGTCCCGCAGCGCGCATAGCCGGAGAGCGGATCAGCTACGCGGCGACGATGCGGATTTGCCACCGCTTTTGCCGCAGTGCGAACGTCCGTTCCCGAGGTTTGGCGGGGCTTCGCGTGATCTCCACGAAGCCCCGCAACCCCATTGGAATGCAGGCTTTTCGCCTGCTCATTGCTACAGGGGCGACAGGACTCGAACCTGCGACCCTCGGTTTTGGAGACCGATGCTGCGTGATTACTCATGCTCGCTTACCTCCTTTTGCCACCGTCTGTGCCAGCGACAGGTAGTCGTCCATCCGGCGGCGGAAGTCCTCTTCGCCACCGGGAAACAGATGCCCATACAGGTCGAGCGTGACGGTGATCGAGCTGTGCCCCATGTAGACCGACAGCTCCTTCACGTTGCAGCCGGCGGCGATCGCCGTCGAAGCGAACGTGTGCCGCGCCTCGTGCAGGCCGATCGGCTCGAGGCCCGCGGCAGCCCATGCCTTCTTCGCGCGCTCGTTCGTGCGACCGATGGCGAAGCGCGCACCCGTGTCGCTCGGGAAGACGATCGGGAACGACTCGGCAGGCGCGCTCTTATAGAGGGCGAACAGCGCCGTCGCGAGATCGGCGATGATCGGCACGGTGCGACGGCCAGCCTTCGACTTCGGATCGATCTCGCCCTCCGAGTCGTCCCAGCCACGGCGGACGTGGATTAGCTTCTCGCCGTGATCGATGTCAGCCCACTCGAGCCCGCGCAGTTCGCCAAGTCGCAGGCCCGCGTAGAACGCGGTCGACCAGAGCGGACGGTCGCGCTCGGGCAGTGCAGCGATCAGCGCACGCGCTTCGCCCGGTGCTGCGATCCTGATTTCAGCCTTCTGCACGCTCGGCATGTCGAGCCCTGCGCACGGCGACGATTCGACCTCATCCCTCGCTCGGCGGTAGATCACTCGCAGCGGCATGATCGCGTTCCGCACCTTCGATGGGGACGCACCTTCGCCGACGAGCGAGTTGACGAGCTTCTGAACCTGGCGGCGCTCGACGTCCTGCAATCGCAGGGGACCGAGCGACGGGTAGACATGCAGCAGGAGGCTGTCCTCGTAGCCTCGAACCACACTCGGCTTGTAGGCCGTGCCGGAACGCGTGCGGGCGACGCCCTTCTCCATGTCGGCGATCAGCTTCTCGCCAGCCTGACGGATAGTGAGCTGCGATCCGACCTGGCGCTTGCCCTTGTAGACGTCGTTCATCGTCGCCGTGCGCCACTTCTTCGCGGCCTTCTCGGTAGGGAACGTCTTGTATTTGCGCTCACCTCCGGGCAGGTAGACGCTCGCCTCGTAGCCGACGCCCTTCTTGCCGATGCGTACGCGGATTCCCTCGGGCATCAGGACAGCGCTGCGTTCATCTCGAGGAACCTCTTGAGCTCGGTCATGGGGATCAGTGTGCGCCGACCAACGCGTACCACCTTGATCTCTGGCAGCACGCGCTCCCGGAAGTACGTCTCCCCCACGCCGAGCGCTTCGCAAGCCTCGGGAATCGACAGCGCGAGGCGGTCGGTCACGATTCCGGCGACTATACCTTGACAGTATGTACTTTTCACGGTATTCTCTGGATATGTCGAAGGTTGACCGCAATAATCCGAAGCGCTCGAAGGCGTCCGAGTCCTCGTATTCGCTCATGGAGTTCATGCGCGATTTCCCGGACGACGCGACGTGCCTGGACTTCCTTTGGCGCGAGCGCTTCTCGGAGGATGGGCGGCACGCTGAGTGCCCGAAGTGCGACCGTGAGCGCTCGTTCTACCGCTCCGCGTCGCGCCCTTCGTTCTGCTGCGACACCTGCGGCCACCACCTGCATCCGACGGCCGGGACGATCTTCCACAAGTCGGCCACGTCGCTCCAGCTTTGGTTCTACGCGATGTACCTGATGACCAGCACTCGCGGCGGAATCTCGGCCAAGCAGGTCGAGCGCGAGCTGGGCGTCACGTACAAGACCGCGTGGCGCATGTGCAACCTGATCCGCAACCAGCTGATGACCGACGACGACGACACGCCGCTCTCGGGCGAGGTCGAGGTTGACGAGACGTACATCGGTGGCAAGCTCAAGATGTCCGAGCGTCGCCGGTTGATCGCGCGCGGCATCGATCCGCGTGGCCCGCACTCCAAGCCGAAGACCACGGTGTTCGCTGCGGTCGAGCGCAACGGTGGTCGCGTCCGCGCGACAGTCGTGCCCGATAGTCGAGCCGCAACGCTGGGCGAGAACGTCGAGACGTTCATCCTGCCGTCGGCGACCATCTACACCGATGACTGGAAGGGCTACGCCGATCTCGTCGCGCGCGGCTACACGCACTACCGGATCAACCACTCCGAGCGCGTCTACGTGAGCGGGCGGGTCCACACGCAGACCATCGAAGGCTTCTTCGGGAACACCAAGCGCGGGATCTCTGGCGTCTACCACTCGGTTTCGACCAAGTGGCTCCAGGGCTATCTGAACGAGTACGCGTGGCGCTACAACCATCGCCAGGACCCCCAGGCGATGTTCCGGACGCTACGTGTCCGGTCTTCGCTCCGCGTCTGATTCCTGAGGCGTAGGCTTGGCTGCCTTGCGCAGCAAGCCGAGCACCGACGACCGCTTAGGAACGGGGATTTCGAGACCCCTCGGGGTCGCCTGTTTCGGCTCAGTCTTATCGTCGGCCATTGCTCCTCCAGCGTAGACGATGGCAAAGCAGAAACGGACCCGGACGCGTTCATCGCCGTATCCCGTCGGCGCGAGGAGTTTCGAGCTCAAGCTCGCGCGTGCTCGCGTACACCTCGATCAGCTCAAAGTTGAGATCGAGGCTTGGGTCGAATCCACACTCAAAACCATGGTCGAAGAGCCGGAGCCGGATGACCCTCGCTATTACGGGACGTGGATCACGTCCCGTGACATCGATGAGGCCAGCCTTTCGCTTCTCGTTGGCGATGCGTTGCAATGCCTTCGCTCGTCTCTTGATCACTTGGCATTCGAACTCGCGGCGGCGTTCACTGTCCCTCTCCCCAATAGTGTCGAGAAGGACAGCGAATTCCCGATTTTCGGGGATGAGCATGGGACGGGGGAGTCGCGCTTCCACCAACTCCGAAGCAAGGGGCCCCTGAAGGGGCAGCCGACGCCCACGAGTGGCCTCAACAAAACCCGCGGGATGGACACATCCGCCCAGGCAATCATCGAGAGGCTTCAGCCGTACCACCGAGGGCACGCTTACGCGGATCATCCTCTTTGGTTGTTGACCACGCTCAACAACGTCGACAAGCACCGGGCCATCCACCTGGTTGGAGCCGTCCTGGACGGCGTCGGACTTCCGGTGAACGGACCCGCACTTCCTCGCGGGCGATGGTCCGTCAACATCGCCGGATATGGAATCCCGGGGGAGGTCTCGAGGATTACGGTCGAAGGCGGACCTGTCGAGCCTGACCGACGCACAAAAGTAGTGCGGTGTGCACCCATCCTTACCGACCCAAACAAGAAAATGCGCATGAATCTCGCGCCGCGACTCGATGTCCAGTTCGACACCGCGACGCCCTCGATTGGAGGAGAGTCGGCCATGGGGGTCCTCGGCCGCCTGCACGACTACGTCTTGACCGACGTAATCGTTCCACTCATCGGTTTCCTGAAGTAGCTGTCCCGGCCTGTCACGCATGAGATCCTACCGGATCTACATACGCTGAAGGTATAGTCGCCACGATTCCTTCCGTTCGACCAGAAGCAGGCCGCACGCGTCGAGCGCGTCGTGGATCAGGATCGCGTCGGGCTGGGCGTCGTCCCCGCACGAGGCGAAGCCATCGACGAGCAGCTCGACGAGTTCCACCTGATTTGGCCCAGAACCCAGTGAGATCGGCGCTCGCTCGAGCGAACTTGACGAGATCGGGTCCGGGATGGAACCACTCGCCGCGAATCCGGTACTTGCGGAAGCGACGGTGCATCTCGCGCTCCGTCTCCTTGTCGCCGAGGATCGCGTGGCAGAGGACGAGCTTCTCGTGATGGCTCGACTGGATGTTCTGGAACCGCTTGAGCTCGTCCTGCGCATACCCGATCTTGATCGGGCCACCCGTCTCGGCCTGGATGAAGTAGACGCTCACGATGGCCACTCGTCTGCCATCTGGCGGGCGGACATCTGGTCGGAGGGCTTGGGCTTGCGGGTGGTCATGGAATCCTCGGATCAGGAGCGCGCACCGGCTCGACGGGCTCGATGTCGACGAGTGTCTGCTGGTCGTCGTCCTCTTCCCAGTCGCGCTCCTTGCACCGCTTGCAGCAGTACACCTGCCCGACGTATCGCGGGATAAATTCGATGCCGCACGATCGGTAGCCGCAGCGCTTCACGACGACTCTCCCATCAGCTTCCTGATGTCCCGCGCGTCCTCGCCGAACCGATCGATCAGCGCGCGCTTCGACGAGCCGATGCCGATCGACGACCACCACGTCTTCAGGTGGGCGCCGCCGCCATCAGCCGTGATCTCAGCAATCTGGCGGGTGATGGCATCTAGCAGCGGCTCGGGAGACGCTTCCGACGCCTCCGAGCCACTGCTTGCGCTGGAAGCCGCCACTTCGCCTCCGGGTCCGTCGTCCCGGTTTGGCTCCGAGCGGGCAGGCTCGGGGGCAGCGTCCAGCGCAAGGTTCGGAAGTGGCTTGACGGTGACCGTCTCGCTCTTTCCCTTCGTCACCTGGAAGGCGACTTGGAGCGGCTCCGAGATATCGCTCATGGCCGCGATCCTGATGCCGCCCACCTTCTGGCCAGCCCACATGATCGACGGCTCGCGGTACAGCGTCATCCGCCGACCTGTGTACGCGGAAGTCTTCGGTCCCCAGGCGGCGATGATCACGCGGCGCATGCTCTTGCTGGGCCGGTACGCGAGCGGCGTCTCCTCGAGCAGGAAGTCGAATGGCTGCTCCTTCGAGCCCGCGCGAACAGTCTTGATCGTGACTGTGATGCGACCAGGGATCAGCGTGTCTGCGTTGATCTGGTCACTCTTCGGCTCGACCGACTCGGTGAGATCCAGGTCAGCCATCGATGACCATCTCCTCATCGTCCATCCACGCGGGCAGGCTCAGCGTCTCGACTCCGGCGCTATACGACGGCCAATCATCAGCCTCGACGCACCGCGCGAACAGTTCGATCGCCTCACGGTTGCGTCGCCGGCCGATCGCCAACTCGTACTCCTCGATCCGGAACGGCTGCACGAGGTACGGGGCCGATTTCTCCTGAGCCACGAACACGAAGTCGACGTGCTCAGCGAGTCCGAGCGCCTTCACGATGTCGACGTAAAACGCTGCCTGCTGGTCGTAGCGATATCGCGCCGCGCTCCGTCCGAACGCGCCAGGCTCAGCGCAGACGGTCGTTTTGTAATCCACGATCGTCATCCGCCCGTCGACCGATTCCGGCAGCCAGTCGATCCTCGCGCGCAGCATGACGCCGGTCGCCTCGTCCCTCGCGAAGAGGGACTGCTCGGGCTTGCCGGGTTGGCGGAACATGCGCGTTCCCTGCAACACGGATGCCATCGCGAGCGCCGTCTCGACCTCGTGATCCAGCATCGGAATCTTGCCGTCAGCGCGTGCTTCGTCGCGAGCATCCTGGGCTACCTTTGTCCGGTAGTCCTTGGCGTCGATAACTGCGATCTCAGGACCGTCACCGAGCACCATCTTGTGCGCGGCGTGCCCAAAGTCGAAGACGCGGCTCGGTGGCTGCTGGTTCTCGCGATGCCACTTGAAAAGTGCTGGACAGTACGGCGGCAGGAGCTTGCGCGCGCCAGAGGATGAGAGGGCGCTGTCGGCGTGGTAGACGTCGCTCGACATCTGGTAGACGCCTGGCTCGGTAATCACGAGGCCACCCTCTCTCGCGAGACTGGAGCAGGCACGTACCTTCTTCGGGCGTAGCACGCCGTGCAGAGCCCGTGTCCCTTATGCCGCCGGGTGCTCGATCCGCATTCGATGCAGGCGTCGACATCGTGCGTGGTAACCCACCGCCCCGGCCTGTCTCGCTGGCCCTTCGACGTGTTGCACGACATGCAGCATGGCTGCAAGTTGGACGGCTCGTTCGGGCCGCCTTTGGCCATCGCGACCACGTGGTCGATGACGATGTCGCTCGTCGTTCCGCAGTACGTGCAGGTTGCACCATGACCAATTACGGCGAGCACGTCCTTCCCAGTGATGCGACCGGGGATACCCAACTCTCTTGCCTTGCGGTTGGCATTTTGAGCCCGCGTTGCCGCCAATGCCTTGTCGCGATTAAGTGCGGCCCACCTCTTGTGCCGCTCAACGGCATCTGGGATGAGACGATCTCGGTTGCGCTCGCGATATGCCCGCTGATACTCCTTGACGTCAAATGGGCTCACGACTCAGCCGCCTCTTTGATCGTCACGTCGCCCGTGAAGCACGACACGAGATGACGCCCCATCTTGTGCTCCCACACGGCGAACGTCCGGTATGGCAGACGGTGGAGGATCTCGTCCCCGGCTGGGAAAACTTCAAAGGCGCTCGGCTGCGAGATCTTGTGCAGGTTGACGGTGACGTGCGAGATGCCGAGCTCGTCGGCGAGAGCGAACAGCACGTCGATCGCGGTGCGCAGGCGCTCGGCTCCGAGCGTCGTCAGCGAGATGGGCGAGGTTCGAGCGACGGCCGGCTGATCGGGGGGGTTCGATCGCGTGCCTTCCGGGTCCATGCCCGGCGCATTGCCGACCGTCGCGTTCTCGGGATCTCGGGTCATGCGGCCATCTCGCTTCCTTCCGCGACGAGATCGCAGATGCGCCCGTCGCGATGGAGGTAGAGCCCCCGTGCGGCGAGTTCCTGCTCGTCGATGAACAGCAGGTCGAGCGTCACGCCGATCTGCGCGTCGAGGTTGGGCGTGCCGAACTCGCGGCGGAGTCGGTACTGGTCGAGCTGGCTCTGAAGGTAACGCGCGCGACGGGCGAGGCTGGCGGTGGTCACGTCGCCACCTCGATCACCAAGCTGAACAGCACGATCCCGACCGCGAGCCCGACCACGAACGCGCGCACGATCCCGCGCCGGTACTCGGCACGCTCAACACGACGACGCTGCCGCAAGTAGGCGACCGGGTCGAACTCCCGAACGGGCTCGGATGCAGCGCCCGCGTGGGAGAGATACGGATCGCCCCCTTCAAACTCTGGGTGGATGGGGATGACGTTCATCGGTAGCCGATCCCGGTCTGATCGTTGACCGGCTTGCTGCCAGCGCCACCCTCGCGCATGGCGACTGCCCGCTGGACGCGCTTCCGGCGCGCCTTGCTCAGCTCGCGCGCCTGCGTGACGACGTTGCCCTTATGGTCGCGGACGTCCTTCGTCGCCGTGAAGTACATGGCGACTCGACGGGAAGCGCGGCTCATGGCTGCATCACCCGTCGCGCCCGCCGAGCACTCGCGCACTCCGCCAGCACGTCGCCCATCAGCCGCACCTCGCTGCGTGCCGTCAACTCGTACTGGTCGACGAGCGTCATCTTCGTAGCGTGCGACTTGCCGGGCAGGTCGTGCTCGACGAGGGCGCGGATCCGGTGCGCCGTGTCGGAGATGTCAGCCAGCAGCGACGTTAGCTCCTGGTCGAGCGCTTCGACGGGGTCGATCTGTAGGGGTGCGTCTTCCACTACGATCCCTTTCGTTAGATCGACGAGCGCCCCAGCTGTCCGGCGGGAGGCGCTCGTCGGCGTTTTCAGGCCGGTGCGGGTGCGGCACGGACGATCCGACCACGCTTGATCGCGTCGTAAATCGTCTGGGGCGCGACGCCGAAGTGCCTGGCGATCTCGAGCACGGACATGCCGGCGTCGAGCAGGCGCTGCGCTTCGGCGTGGTCGACTTTCGCGATGGTATTCCGTCCCATTTCCCGGATTATGGGGGAACCTATCGATGTTGTCAAGATCCGGGAACTGATTTCCCGGAACTCGTATCAGGAGGGCGTGCGAATAGCTCCTATTCGCATGACCTTGTCAACATCCCGAAAATGGGGCAGACTGGCCCGTGTGGCGAGAGACCGCAACCCGCGCTGGAAAGTCGGCCAGCTACTCGACCGCGAGTTACGCGCGCAGGGCCTGACGCCAGACGAGATCGAGGATCAGGTGAAGATCCCCAAGTCCACGATCTACGTCGCGCTCGCGAACGGCCACATGAACGCGCGGAATCTCGAAGCGATGCGCCGCTTCCTCGGCATCAGCCTCGAAGAGATGTCCACCGCGGTCTACGCCGACTTCATCGCGACACCGGGTCCACGCTGGCGGGCGGCGGACATCCTCGATCAGCTGCGCGAGCTTGTCGACGATCCAGACGGCGAAGAAGAATCAGAGTGAGCCTGATGGTCTCTTCCAGGACTGCGCGATACTCGTCGTCCGACACGTTCGCCCCCATGACCGTATTTCCCTCCGGATCCACGACTCTACTGATTAGTACGCAATCTGGCAAGCCAATCTACCGCTAGGAGCGAACGATGACCACCCGAGAGAGCCGCACCACCTGGGCCATGACGATCATCATGGTCGGCGTCGCAGCCGCACTCGCCGGCATCCTGAAGTGGTGGTCGACTGAACCAGACCTGAACGCGTCCGCGAAGAACGTCGCGACGGCATTCGGGCAGGTCGAAGGCGCATCCGGACCGCCGCACTACATCACGTCCCAGCCGATCTGGGCGTACGGCGGCCTCGCGATCGGCGCCGCGCTCCTGCTGATCGGCGTGCTCATGCTCGTGACGCGGCCGGCGGAGACTCGGGCTTGGACGGACGCGCGGGCGTAGACGCACGAAAGGCCCACCGCCGAAGCGATGGGCCTTTCAGGAATCCCCTGTCGTAAGGTGAGATCAGCCGAGCGCGGCGAGCAGCTTGTCGAGCTGCGCGCGGTCGAACCCCTCGGGCGTGTGCCCGAGCTTCCCGATCGTCTCGCGCGAGTAGATCGCCCACGCCTCGTCGCAGTAGACCGAGAAGAACTCGAGCTGCATCTGCTGCGTCTTTCCCCACGTCACGCAGCGGAGCCGTCCGGTGCGGCGAGCGACGAGCGGGACGTAGTGGCCCTCGGTCGGCTTCGGGCCTTCCTCGTACGTCCACGGCTTGCCAGCGTTGAACTGGTCCATCGCGTAGTCGGGGAACGCGAACCCGATTCCGACCGCGCCGAAGACGTACATCGCGACGGCGAGATGGTCGAGGTTGCCGGGCTCGATCGACAGGAACCCGTCGATCTTGTGGATCTTCCCAGCCGCATCCTTGACGCCGTGCTTGCGGCGGTAGGTGAGGACATCGCGGACGTTCGCGCCCTGATCGCTCGACGGGTCGTTCGGATCGAAGCCGGTGACGGCCGAGTAGAGACCGAGCGCGTCGGCATCGGTGAAGTGCGTCTCTGTCGATCCCTCATGCGTCCAGAGCATGTGCTCGTGGCAGGCGCCGGCGCAGGTACAGTCGCCGTACCGGTCGTTTCCGAGCATGCCCCAGTCGGTGATGCCGGTCTCATGCCCGAAGTTCCCTGGTGCCTTCGGCAGCACCGCGGCGATATCGACGACCTGGTCGAGGCGGATGTCGCGCTCGTCGACTGTAAAGGGAAGCTTGCCTAGCTTTAGGGTCATGGTGCTCCTAGAAGTAGCGGCGCAGCTGGCTGAGCGGCCGGTAGGTGATCGATAGGACGTCGATGCCGGGCTCGCCGTGGGAGCTGACGAGCGTCGGGTGTAGGTGCACGACGATCGCGACGTGCCCGAACGGATAGCCGCCGCCGTAGAACGCGAGATCCCCGATCCGCGCGTTCGTCGCGGACACGACGGTGCCGCGGTTGCCCATCGTCCCCGTCCAGCCGACGGGGCTGTACCCGAGGCCGTTCGGGTCCGGCAGGCCGACCGAGTGGAAGACCCACGTGACGTAGCCGGAGCAGTCGGTTGCGGGTGGGATGCCGGGGTATGACGGTAGGTCGCCGCGCGATGAGCCTTCGCTGTAGGCCATCGACATGCGGTGCAGCCACGCGTGGGCGGTGACGACGACGATCGCGTGGGTGATCGCGACGATGCGACGCGAGTGCGCAACGGCGAGGAGTCGCTGGCGGCCGGCCTTGTCGTAGAACTTCGACAGCGCGTGGTGCGTCTTCGAGCCGTAGATACCGCTCGGCGCGATCCGCACCTTGCGCTGGAACGCTGCGACCTGGCGGCCGGTGAGCTTCCCGAAGTACCCCGTCGCCGGTTGCGACTTCGGCCTGACGCCGGCGGCCTTCAGTGCGCGCTGGAGTTGGAAGACGGTCGGGCACTCGCAGCCCTTCTGCCCGACGCGCAGGGTCTGGATGAACGGCACGATCGGCGGCGTCGAGACGGCGGCGGTGTGCTTCGCTGCCTGCTTCGCGCCGTACGACTCGGTGCGAGTCGGCCGGCTCGCGCCGGACGCTCCCACGATCGAGAGCGCCACGGCGGCGAGGAGCGCCAGGATGACGAGGATCCTGCGCATGCGGCTACGGCGCCGGGGTGAGGTAGCCGGCGACGAGCGCGACGACGGAGCCGACGACGACACCGATCGTCTCGTGCCACGTCACCGTGCCGTTCCACGCGGCGAGCGCGGACGCCGCGTCGGCGACGATCGACGCCGCGAGTGCAGCGCGGATCTTCGGGTTCAGGACGAGCCATTTGGACATGGGTGTTCCTTCCCTTAAGGGACTAGGTTGTGCTGCCGACTGCTGGTCGGCTACGGGGCTAGCAACGAACTTTGTTGACGCGGATCAGCAGGCTCGTCGCCTCGGAGACGAGCTTGCGTCGCGTCGCGGCGTCGACCTTGTTGCCGATCTTCACGTCTCGCTTGATGATCTGACTGTTCGCGCTGATCGAGTTCTGCGTCGACTGGCCGACGAACTGGAACGCCTGGCAGATCTGGTGCTGCGTGTGGCTCTGGCCGATCGAGAACGCGGTGAGCGCGACGATGGAGCAGATCGCAGTCACGAGGCCGAGCACCACGATCTTGTATCCGCGCGGGGAGTGGCGCTTGCTTCCGATCACGCTCATCTGTGCACCGCCGCGTAGATGGCTGCAACGACCGCGAGAACAGCGAGGACGACCTTCAGCGTCGACGTCACGCTCTCGAATCCGTCCTTGAACTTGGACTGTTCCGCGAGCGCTTCCTTCGCATCCTTCAGGTCGTCTCGGACGTCGTGAACGTCGCGCTTGACGCCGTCGATGTGGTACATCAGGCGTGCTTCCATGTCGCGGAGGAGCTGCTCGAAGTCAACGGGCATACCATCGCCCTTCCGCTGCCCTCACCGGGCGGTTACCACGGCGAGCCGGGCGCTCATCGCCTCGAAGCTGCCGGGGGTCGAGTCAATGTCCACCTGCGCGGAGTCCGACGCGTGGGTGTAGGTCACCTTCGCGATTCGCCCGACGCGGCCGAGCGACGCGGTGTCGGGGTCGCGTAGGTGCGGGAACGATGTGAGCTCGCCGGGGAGGCGGAGCAGGTGGTAGACGGGGCACGCTGCGCCGCTCGACCTGATCCGCACGCTGCGGCGCGAGGTGGCGCTGATGGTGCCCTTGAACGGCGTGCGGTTCCGCTGCTCGAGAAACACGTCGCAGAGCTGCGATGCCGCTGCCGCAGTGAGGGTGGCGCTCGACTGGATCGTGAACGCCTTCACGAGCCCGCGACGGTCGGGGATCGTGACCGGCAGGCCGGCGAGCGTCGTCGTGCGCGTCACCTCCACAGGCGTCCCGTCCGGGCCGGTACCGGTGTAGGTGACCTGGTTGTAGAGCGTGTCGCCGGACCCGGCGGAGAGGTCTTGGAAGAGCGTCTGGTCGCTCATCGACACGATCGCGCTCGACGGTCGCGGGCGGTACTCGAACACCGAGTCTTCGCGGATGCGGAACTGCCAGTCCTGGAAGCTGTTCGCCTGCGTGAGCACGTCGCGCGGCGTCTGCTGGTTCGCGCTGAGAGTCGGCAGGTCGAACGACGCGGCGGAGATCAGCGCCTTCGTGATCTGCGGCAGGTGGTTCGTGAAGATGTCGTCCGCGACGACGTCGGCGGTCAGGATCGACGCTCCGCCGGACTCGTACGCGGTCGACGCGAAGACCTGGAGCGCGGTCAACTGCACGTAGCAGTCGGCGCCGGGCGTGACGGTGCCTCCGGTGTTGTTGTAGAGGCCGATCCAGATGTAGCGCGCGCTCGTCGTGATCGCAGCCGTGCCGGTCGGGGTCGTCGCGAGCGTCGTGATCGCGCCGATCGACCCGTTCGAGACTGCTGCGACGCTCGACCCCGCGACTATCCCGAGTGAGATCGACGGCGCGTTGTTCGAGTGCTTCCACGAGTAGACGACCCGCTGGGCGAGCTGGCCCGGCCCTAGGTCGATCAGGTAGCCGCCACGCGAGGAGACCTCGATCAGGCCGGTGTTCGGCGCGGTGATCGTGAGGCCGCCCGGGTCCGAGGAGAGTTGCCAGACGGCACGCTGGACGGTCAGGTCGCAGTTCAGGTTCGAGCGGATGTCGCCCCACGCGCTCAGGCTGTTCGCAACGTAGAGCTGGTCGAGCGGCACGTCGTCCATCTGGTACTGGAGGCCCTGCGCGGTCACGTCGATTTCCGTCGTGCCGTCTTGCTTGCCGGGCGAGCCGATGAAGCGGCCGGCCCAGACGCGCTGGTTGTCGAGCTTCGCGCGGATCGGCGTCCAGAACCCGATGTCGGGCCACGGGATGCGCGGGTCGCGCTTCAGCGTCATCGACGCGTCCGCGGGGCCGAACTCGTCCGACGAGCACTGGAAGTTCTCGACCCACACGCCGCGGCGCTGGTCGGTACCGAGCGGCGTCCACGGCCTTCCGATCGGAAGCGCGTAGACGGTCAGGCGCGGCGGCATCAGGAGCCTCGCAGCGTCGTGACGCGCGGCTGGAGCGCGGCGTGGATGCCGCACGTCCAGAACGGCTCGCCGCTGAACATCTCGGCGGTGTTCGACGTCGGGTCGTTCGGCACGAGGTTCGACAGCTTCACGGCGAGATCGAGGTCGGCGTTCGGCAGGTCGATCGACTGGCCGAGGCCAGCGGCGGGGAACGCGTCGGGCTGCGTGTACGTCGAGAGGCGCGGGACGCGGATCAGCGCGGAGCCGTCGCGCATGCACGTCATCGTGATCGCGTTCGCCGAGATCCGGTTCGGCACGAAGCTCGCGTAGTTCGTGTCGTCCGGGTCGCCCGTCTCCGTCGCGATGAAGCCGCGGGCGGGCGCGAGTTCGGCGTAGTCGATGCCCGGGTTCGCACCGCCAGTCGACGCGTAGTTGATCGTCAGGAGCCAGCGCTGCGGGCGCGTGCGGTCCGCGACGAGCGGCAGCGTGCCGAGCAGCAGGTACTGCGGGACGAGCGTCCCACCGCTACCAGAGGGTGCGGTGAAGTCGGTGCCTTGCACGAAGCCCGCGGAGCCGCGCTCGAGCGTGTACCGCGTCGCGCCGGCGTTCAGCGACGCGGTGTTCGTCGGGTCGTACTTCTCCGACGAGTTCACGATCGGCGTGATGACCATCCCCGTCGCTGCGGGGTCAAGCCAGACGCGCGCCCAGAGCGAGACGAGGACGTCGTCGTCGGCGAAGTCGTCCGGCGGGATACTCGACGGGTCGATGTACCACTGGCCGAGCGTCCCCGACGATGTCGAGTACAGGCCGCCGCGCGCGCTCGTCGACGAGACGATCGTGCCGGTGAAGTTGTACTCGCCGTCGAGCACACCGAACGCCGGCAGCGCGCCCTTGCCCTCGTACTGCTGGCGGCTCGGCGGCAGGACGATCACGTACGCGTCGACGGCGTGCGTCGCGGCGACGGTGCCTTCCTGGCCGCGGTCGAACGTCCACGTCGTGCCGCTGATCGCGGTGACGCGCACGAGTTCGAGGTCGATCAGCGCCAGGAACGGCGTCGACAGCGAGCCGTCAGGGTTCAGGCCGGGGATCTCCGTCGGGGTGTACCAGACAGGCCCGCTCGTCGCTGTCGTGCTCGAGATCGCCGCGGCGAGGGTGACGGTCGGCGCCTCGACGACGTTGACGCCGTTCACGTCGAAGACGCTCGCCGTCGCCGCGCTGATGCCTGCGGCGACGTACGCGGCATCGTGGTCGGCGGTCGGCTGCCAGACGGCGGCGTGGAGCTTCCAGCCGGTCGAGAGTGCCTGCGCAGTCTCCGTCGCGAGGTCGCCGGAGACGCCGAGCTTGAGTCGCGCGTTCGTCGTCGCGGTCGCGGCGGCGAGCCACGCGATCGCGGCGTACACCTTGCCGCGCTTGAAGCGCCGCGAGACGAGGAAGCTCGTGCCGGTGTCGGTCGTCGCGGGGCACGTGACGGTGAGGCTCGACCCGCCGTACTTCGGTGGCGTGACGCTCGTGCCGCGCCCGGCGCTCGTCGCCGCGGCGATCACACCCGAGACGGCGGTCGCGACCCAGCCACCGTTCGCGACGAAGTTCGTGCGGACGTCGGTCAGGTTGCCGCCCGTGCACAGGTTCGGCACCTGCGGACGCTCGCACCAGCCGACGCGGCCGAAGATCGCGGGCGCAGTCGACGCGCCAACGATGGGCGTGACCTCGATGTCCGCCATCGCGGGTGCGTCGCCGATGATCGGCCCGATGAGCTGCACGTGCTCAGGGGTCTGGATGCCGCGGTACGTGAACGGGCGCGCGGAGTAATCGTCGTACCGCTCGCCCGTCGACGCGGGCGCGATCCTGAACCCGACGTGCCCGGGCGCCGCGAAGCGCAGGTCGGCGCCGACAAGCGTGTAGGTGTTCGGCTCGACGGCGTACTCGACCCAGTTCAGGCTCGTCGAGACGCGCCAGTACAGCACGTTCCCAGCGCGGCGCAGAAGGAAGTAGTAGGAGGTGTTCGCGGCGGGCGCGAGCGTCTGCGGCGTCCCGAGCGAGGTCAGCGAGCCAGCCGCGACCTTGTACAGGTTGTACTGGCCGGTGGTCGTCGCGAGGACGAGCTCGAGCATCGTGTCGGCGCCACCCATGTCCGCGCCGAGGGTGAGCCCCCACACCCCGCTCGTCACCACGGAGCCGGTGGTGAGCTTGAACGCGACCTCGACGTCGCCGTATGGAATGCCGCGCGCGTGCCGGTACCGCATGTACGGCCCGTGATCGCTGACACCGGATGGGACGAGCGATCCGCCCTGGACGCTGACAGTGGTGTTGCTCCCGCCATCCCAGATCCAGTCGCCGAGCGTGACGGTGTCAACGCTGAAGTCGTCGAAGATGTCGTACGGCGGCGGCTCACCCGTCGGCGCGACCGGGAACGCGAGGTCGATCTGGATCATGTTCGCGCTCTGGAACTCCGCCCACGAGTAGCTCGGTGCGTACGTCGGCGCGCCACGCAGGCGGAAGTACGTCGAGTACGTCGCGCCGTCGGGGCGCCACTCGATCGCCATGTCCGGCGCGTTCGCGGCGAGCGCCGACTCGAGCACCGCCGCGATCGTCTGGATCGCGCCATCCTTCGTCGTGCCGATCACGAGGAACGTCGCCGAGAGCGTCGCGTTGGCGCGTAGTTCGCCGACGACACGCGAGCCGCCCCAGCGCGTCGGAGCGGCAGTCAGGATCGCGCCGGGGTCGCCGGGCGCGAGCTTCAGCGTGTCCTTCGACAGCTGCATCTGCAAGCCCTGCGCGAGATCCGCGAGCACCGCCGGCGGCTTCGGCCAGCGCAGGTTCACGAGGCGGAGGCGATCAGCCATTGTAGTAACCCGTCGTCGATGGGATGGCCGGCTGCGCGCCGAGGCCGCGCACGATCTGGTCGGTCATCTGCCGCTGCTGGTCGGGCGAGCCCGGCGTGAGGTTGTTGAAGTTGTTAACCAGGGTGACGCGCTGGCCGCCGAAGAGGTCGCCGGACTGCTGGTAGGCCTGGAGCGCGGCCCGGTCGCTCGCCGCGTTCTGGTCGGACGCTGTCGCGCGCGCGGTCGCCTGGTCGATCTGCGCTTGCTGGTCGGCCGTCACCGAGTTCGCCGTCTGCGTCGCGTTCGTGATCGCCGACGCGGCGCTCGACACGTCGCCCTGTGCGGACGCGACGGCCTGGAGCGCCTGCGTGATGATGTCGACCGGCGCGCCATCCTGCTGGAGGCGACCGGCAATCCACTGCGCGACGCTCAACTCTTCGCCAGCAGCCGTCGCGTCGTCGTTCAGATCCGGCGTCGTCGCAGCGCGCGCCAGGTCGAGCGCCGCCTGTGCTTGCGCGGCCAGTTCCTCTGGGTAGAGGTAGTCCGCGATGCTCGTACTCGGAGTGGCCGCGGCGGTCGGGTCGACGTAGCCGGGTGCCTGCGACGCGTCCTGCGCTGCGATGATGTCGCCTAGCGTCGTGCTCAGGCTCTTCGCGATCGTCGCGCCGTAATCCGTCTTGCCGACGACCCTCGCGACCTCCTGGATCAGCGTCTTCGCCTGGCCGAGATCCGAGATCCGCGTCTTCTGCGCCGCGAGCCACGCGGTGTAGGCCTTCGACATGCCGGCCTTGTCGCCCTTCTTGTTTGCCGCGTCCCACTGGCTCGAAGCGAGATCCATCGCGCTCGTCGCAGCGTCCGCGCGGTCCTGCCACAGGCTGATCTTCTTCGCATGGTCGTCGCCGACCTTCGCCGCAGCTGTCGCTGCCTGGTACCGCTTGATATCGGCTGGGATCACCGCGTTGATCTGGTGGACGTAGACCTTGCCCTCGTCCGTCATCTTCTTCTGAAGCTGGCTCAGCTCGCCGTTCAGCTTCGACACGCGAGCGCGTGCCGACGCGGCTGTCTTCTTGTTCTTGCTCGACGTGGCCTTCTTCGCGGTCTCGAGCTCGCCCTCCAGCACGTCGTGGTGCTTCTGATCCGATGTGAGGCGGCCATGGAGCGTGTCGCGATACTGCCGCGCACCATCGAGCCGCTGCTTCTCAGCACCCATCTGCGCGTCGAGCGCGGACGGGTCGTACCCGAGTCCGCGCTTGACAGGCGGCGGCGTCTTGCCGGGACGCTTGCCAGCCGCGTATCCGGGGATACCGAGATCCTTGCCGGCGGCCATCCACAACTCGACGCCAGCCGCGCGATGCTTCTGGCCGACGGGGACGACGTACTCCGGGCCGTCCTCGCCGATCATCGCGACCTGCGCACCGTCGACCTTGCCGCCCTGCGCGTAGACGAACTGGCCCTTCGAGTTGAAATGACCACCCTTCGGCGCAGACACACTCGACGACACGTTGATCTTGAACGGCGTGGACGTCAGGTGCAGGATCGTCTGGTTGATGTGATCGAGGGCGCCCTGAACCGTCGGCGCGGCAGGGATGCCGACCTTGATGTTCCACGGGCTCGCTGTCAGGTTCGCGAGATCCGTATGGACGCCGCCGACCTTCGACTTCGCCGCCGTCACATCGGCGTCGACGTGCGCCTTGGGCTTCGCATCGCCGATCCAGCCGAGATCCGCCTTGATCTCCTTCACGGACCTACCGGCGGCAACGTCGTCCGCGATGATCTTCAACTCTGCGGGCTTCGGTGGCCGGCCGATCGTGTCGAACAGCGCGCCAACCGCAAGCCCAGTCTTCTTCTGCGATGCGGTGAGGTCGTTATCCGCCGCGATGATCTTGTCGAAGTTCTCCCGCGCGTTCTGCGCGGCCTTCGAGTAGTCGATCACCGGCGCGCTCAGCGGTGTCCGCTGCGGGCCGAGCGTCGTGTCCTGACCGAACGAACCGGCGATCGCGGCCGACGGCTTGAACTGGCCCGCCGACAGCGCCGCGTTCGACGTGAGGCCCTTCGAGACGACACCCTGTAGCCGCTTGCGAAGTGCGTCAGCAGAAGCCGCGAGCTTGTCCTGCGCCGTCATCTGGGCCGTCTGCGCGTTCGTGACATTGAGTGTTGCATCCCGATAGTTCAGGATTGCCTGTTTCTGATCGTTGATCTTCGCCGTCACTGCGGGGTCCGAGATATCTGGGTGCCCAGCCGTTGCAACCGCCGCAGCCTTCGCAGAAGCGACAGCCGCAGCCGCACTGGGGAGCGCGGCCTTCGCCTTCGCCTGGTCGAGCTTTGCCTGGGCGAGATCGTTACCTGCGCCCTGAAGATTTTCACGCGCCGTGAAGACATCGCGCAGCGCATCGGCCGCGCGGTGCGCGGCCTGCGTCATGTCCTCCATGCCATGGTTGATCGCGACGATGCCGAGCACGATCCCCGCCGCGCCAGCTGCGATCAGGTTCGGCGTCCCGATCGTCGAGACGAGGCCACGCGCGAATATCTTGACGCCGCCCGATGCCTCAACGGCCTTCGCGCCAATCGCGTCGATCTTGCCAGCGGCCGACACCGCGCCGCCGCCAGATAGCGCGATCGCATTCGATCCAGCGAGCATGATCTTGCTGAATACGCCTACACCAACCTGAGTCTCGAGCACGGCTCGCTTGAAGACAAGGAAACCAGCAGCCGCCGCGAGAATTGGAGCGGGCCCGAGCGCCTTCGCGAGCCCAGACGCCGCCTCGGCAACGTCGGCGATGGCAGGCTCGATCGTCTGAAAGACGTGGTACAGCTCCTCGACGAACGGGATCGCCGCCTTCACGGTGTCGGCAATCACTCGGAACGCCTGCTCGGCATCCGGCCCGAGGTTATGGATCGCAGTCACGACCTCGCTCACGCCGGACGCGATCTCGTGCGCCCACTGCTGGAGCTCGCCGGACTTCTGCGCAGCAGCGAACCACTTCGTAAGCGCCGTGATGCCAGCGTTGATCTGCGGCAAGAGCGCCGAGCCGATCGTCACCGCAGCAACGTCGACGGCTGCCTTCAGATGGTCGAACTGAGCGGCTGTCGACTTCTGCTGCTCGGCGTAGACCTTGGCCGTCTCGCCGGAACCCTTCGTTGCGTCATCCATCGATTTGACAGCAGCCGTAAAGATCGTGGCCGCGTGCGTCGTTCCCTCGAGGCCGTCGACGCCACGCAGCGCGCGGATGTTCTTGAACCACGAGGCGAGCGTCGCCTGATTGCCGCCGACAGCCTTCCCGAGCGCGTCCAGCGTGCCCTTCAGCCCGAGGTGCGCGATCGCCGCCTGGCCGCTGTCGAAACCCATCGTCTTCAGCTCGGCAGACAGCGACTTAGACGGCTTCACGAGCGCCGTGAAGATCGCGCCGAGCTGCGTCGACGACTCGGAGGCCGAGTTGCCCTGACGCGTGAGCGCCGCCTGGGCGGCCAGCAGGTCCTGGAGCGATACGCCGAGCGCCCTACCCTGTGGCAGCACCTTGCCCATCGCACCTGCAAGCTGGGTGAAGTTCTCGACGCCGAAGTTGACCGCCTGAAAGAGGAGATCCGACGTCTTGCGGGCGCCGTTCGCGCCGATGCCGTACGAGTTCAGCACCGCCGTCAGCGCGCCAGTGGCGGTCGCGGTGTCCGTCAGCCCTGCACGCGCCGCTCGAGCGCCAGCGGTCAGGATCTTCATCGCGTCCTGCGCCTTGAATCCAGACGACACGATGCTGTAGAGGCCGTTCGCGAGATCCGTCGGGGACTTGCCGACAGCGGTCGACAGCTTGAGCACCTGACCCTCGAGCGACTTGAAGCCCTTCTCGCTCAAGCCCGCGATGCTGTTCACGTTCCGCATCGACGCGTCGAACGAGGCAGCAGCGATAGCCGCGCCCGTGAGCGCCGATGCGACGCCAAGCACGCTGACCGCCGCGACCTTGCCGCCCAGCACCGCAGCGGACTTCCACCGCTCGTTCGCCGCCGCAAGACGATCAGACGCGGCCTCGCCACGCTTCGCAGCCGACGCGTACTCGGCCATCGACGCGTTCTGAGCAGCCGCAGCACGCTCGATCGAGACCTGCGCCTCGTCAGCGGACTTCTTGATCCCCTGATAGGCGGTCGTCGCCTTCGTGATCGCGGGACCGTCGATCCTTGCACCGATCAACACAAACACTTCACCGGCATCAAGGCCCATTGAGAATCACCGCCTTGCGTGCGGCACGTCTACGCGCCCGGCGAGCATTGACACACGTACGACATGCACGCTTGCGCCCTTGACCGCTGCTGTGATGGTTCAACAGCGTGTTGGCTTCGTCATACGGATGACCTTGCGGACAGTGCGTCTTTGCACGCTGGCGCCAGTTCCCTAGACCGCGCCGGATGTTCTCCTGCTGCGTCACAGGCTCCAGATGCTCAGGATTTACGCAAGCGGGGTTGCGGCAGAGATGATCAAGCTGGTAGCCCTCTGGAATTGGGCCCACAAGAGCCTCGTAAACGACGCGATGCGCCATCTGCGAGCCCTGCGGATTCTTGACCATGCCGTAGCCGTCCCAGTTCTTCGATCCTGCGAAGACCCAGCAGCCATCGTCGTCGGACGTGCGTCGCAGCACACGCTCAGCAGCCGTGAGGTGCTCCGGCCAGCGGGGCATCAGATCACCACCTTCGAGAACAGCGAATCGAAGTTGGCCCGGTAGAACGCATCGAACCCCCCACCCGTCTGGTTAGACGATGCGGAGGGTCGCGAGGTCGCGCTCGATTTGGACAGGTCGACACCATGCAGAGCAGCGGTGAACTCGCGCTCGCGTGCGTCGAAGTCATCCAGGATCATCATCAGATCCCTTGCATCCCGCCATCGGACGACGTGGACGCACTCGTGCCGCCCCCACCCGTAGGCGTGAGCGAGCCGATGACAGACCCGTACTGCGAGAGCGGCCCGATCCCCGTCTGGAGTGCTGTCCCCAGCGCTCGCAGGATCAGGCTTACGGCTTCCCCCGGCGTCTGACCAGCTTCCGACGCGAGATGCGCGAATGCTGCCCTCGCGCGGACGTTCGCCTCAGAGAGCCCGAGGCGCCGGAGCTGCTTGATCGGCTCGGCGAGCGCGAGCAGGATCGTGCCGTCGTCGAACGCGACCTCGAACTCGTCGGCAGGCAACTCGATCAGCGCGACGAACGACAGGCACGCATCCACGAACGCCGGAGCCGTCGCGAGGCCGGCCGCGAGCAGCACCTCACCACGCGGCGGGTCGTTCCGCGTCCTGATGCCCGAGTCCTGCACCTCGCGCAGAAGCTCCGGCAGGTCATCGCGACCGAGACTCGCGCCGAGCGCGCCCGCGAGCTGCGCGATCTCGTCGGGGTTCAGGTCGCGCTCGGAGTGCTCACGGAACGCGGCGACGTACAGGCCGCCACGCTCTGCGAACAGGTTCGCCTTGTCGACGATGATCCCGTCGATCTGAGCCGCCGCGGCCTGGAGGCGTGCGACGGTGACCGGCGGCAGCTTGGGGGCTGCGGCCGGCCGTGGCTTCGCGGCCACCTACGCGATGTAGGAGGTGGCGTCACCCGTCAGCACGACGACCTGGAACGCGGCCGACGCACCCGAGTTCGTGCAGTTGCCGCCGAACGTCACCGGGATCGTGCCACCCGTCGGCTGCGCTCCCGGCTTGAAGCTCGAAGGGTCGAGCTGCACGCGCGGGCTCGTGTACTGCACCGTCCGCGTCGCCGACAGGACGTACTTCGAGACGAGCGCGACGAAGACCGGCTGGTTCGCGACCGTCGTGCCACCCGTCGGAGTCTGCGTGCCGTACCACGCGTTGTACATCTGCTTCAGCGTCGTCGCCGTCACGATCGTCTCGAACGTTCGCACGATCGGGTTCTTGCCCTCGACGAGCGCAGCCGGCGCGACCGAATCGCCCTGGTACGCCGTGATCCCGAGGTCGGCGGTGATCGACTCGGAGTTGATCTCGCCGATCGTCACGCCGTTCAGGACGACCTGACCGGTAATCTCCGGCCACGTGATCGCGTCCGCCGCCGCCTGCGCCTGCGATGGGTCGGTCAGCGAGAACGCGCCCGCGCCGAGCGACATGTAGTCGACCGCGAGATGCGCCGTCTCCTGGCCCGTCCCGCAGTTCCAGACCGTCTTCGACGCCCGCGAGTCCTGGTAGTCCTGCCGGATCGGGCCGACGTTCACGCCGACCTTCTTGTGCACCGTCAGGTACGGCACGGCGGTGCCGTTCGAGTCGATCGTGTGCGTGTACGGGTCCGAGCCGCCCGTGACGGTGTCGGAGCCGAGCTGCCACGCCCACGACTGGCCGCAGACCTCGACCTGCGCCTGGTACTCGAGCGTGCCGATCGCGCCACCCGCCGCGGTGCGGGTGATCTGCGGCGACGCCCAGCGCTTGCCGTCGACGTACTCCTCGGTGGAGTCCGTCACGTTCGGCGAGAGACCGTCCGCGATCAGACGAGGCACGATCCAGTTCGAGTCGGACGTCGGCTTGATCGTGCCGAGCGCCGACTGCTTGCCGACGTACACCTGCCCGATGTTCGCTTCGATCGGGGCTGCAACGGTCATCTTCGCCTCCTCGGCGTATTCGTTTCGCGCGGCCTCCGTGGCCGCAGTGATCGGGGCATGTCGATCTCGTTCCAACGCCCCGAAACGGCCAGCAGGTCGCAGACGCGCTGGTCGTCAGTGCACGTGATGCGGCTACCGGCAATGGCCGGCCGGAGCTGCACGCTGCGAGCCTGCTGCACCCATGTGCCGTCAGGTCGCTTAACTTCGATCATGTAGTTCATGCCCTCAACCACGAACGGTTGGAGCGAGCCGTCTACTGAGTCCACGCCGATGTGGTCGGCGAGTTGGAAGAACCTCATCGCCTGACCTCCGGGCTATGTGAAATCTGTGGGCCTGCGTCGATGGCGCCCGTGGCCTATCGGGCACGGAGAGACATGCCTGCGCTCGAACGCCTCACGCGCCACCCGACGGGCGGCAGGGAACTAGCGGAAGTGCGGATCCACCGGCGCGCCACCATTCCACGGTGTCGCCGGAGCGTGAGCCTCGTCACGCGACTGCGTCTCGATGATCGCGTACACGTCCTTGCCCGGATCGTGATTCGGGAAGAACGGCTGGTCGCCATCGACGCGGAAGAACTCCATCGCCTCGTGCTTCTCGACGAGCAGGATCTGCTCGAGGATCCACCGGCGCCACGCCGACTCGACGTACGCGGCTGGCGGGACGGGCATCAGGTGGACGATCTCGATCATCCCTCCGCCGAACGAGTCGCGCACCTCGCCGGAGATCAGAAGCGTCAGACCCTCGCAGCCCTGGCCGCGGCTGATCTCCTCGAGCCGAAACGACCAACCGGGCTTGTACGTCACGCGCGAGACGACATCAGCGAGCACCGCGGCGGCGTCCGACGGGCCGACCTGGCGATTCCTCACCAGTACTGGAGCCCTGCGAGCGCCTTCACGCGTGCCCTGACCCTGAACGTCTGCATCCTCGTGTAGCCAAGCTCGTCCGAGCCGAGCGGCGCGTCCCCCGTGAACATCTGGACGTGCTCGACGATCAGGTCGTTCATCATGAAGTAGTAGAAGCCGTCGAGCACCGCGCGAATCCGGCGCTGGATCAGCTGCGCATCCTTCGTCGAGTACGCGCGCGTCGTGCAGTCGATCAGCGCCTCTTCGATGAACTCCTCGAGCGCCGGCTGCGGAACCTTGCCGCCATCGACGAGCATCACCGTCGCACCCTCGTACGTCTTATCCGCCGGCTCAGGCAGCCCGTCGCGAGGATCACGCGTGCACTGCGGCAGGCCGTTAGGAGTCTCGCCCCAGCGCCTGACGACACCCTCCGTGACGAGGTACTCGCGCAACTCGTTCACTACGAGGAGATCCGTCACCCCGTCACGACCTTAAGCGCGGCCGCGACATCAGGGCCGACCTCGGTCGCTTTCGACAGGAGCGCGTCGCGCATGTAGTGCGCCTGACCGGTGCGATGGTGGTACCAGTCCTTCGTCTCCTGAAACTGGCCGTAGTAGTCGGCGCTCGCGGTGTGCACGCGGCACGTGACGGTGTTGCCGCTGCGGTTCGTCCGGTTCGCGTGGATGTCGGCCGCGAGCTCGTCGGTGCGCTTCGGCGCGAGGAAGGTCGCGCGGTCGGCGATGTCCTGGCCGGCGTGCGCGATCGCAACCTCAGCCGCGGAAAGCATCGCCTGCCGCAACTCGTCGCCCGAGATCGTGTGTCCCGGCATCAGGCACCATCCCCGAGGTTCAAGAGCAGCGACTGTCCCGGCGTCGCACCCGCGCGAAGTTGTACCGAGTGCACGGTGTACCGCTGCTGCGTGATGTTCGCCGGGTCGCGCCGATCCTCGACGAGCGCCGTGTAACCCGTCAGGCGGCCACCGGGGACGATCGACGACGGGACGCCGGTCTGCGTGCGGACGATCACCTGGTCGACGTAGGTGAGCGTCGCGAGCCCGGCGCGCGCCATGTTGCGTCCCAGGTGCTCCTGCGCGATACCGGGAGCGCCTGCGAGGACTTCCTGCCGACGTAGCGTGCACGGAGCCGACCCAGACCAGACAACTGTGCCAGCGGTGCTCGGATCGGCGTCGAAGCCGTCATCCGTCGCCGCCGACTGGCTGATATCGAGCAGCACCGCGTTCTCGCCGAACATCAGTCGTCCTCGATCGGGTCGACCATGCCGCGCTCGCGCAGCCACTGGTCGATCGGGTCCCAATCAACCTCGAGCTGATGACGCGCGGTCGACGAGCCGTGAAGCATCGCGTCATACTCGGCGCGCTTCGCGATCAACAACGCCTGGTTCCGCTGCCACTGCTCAGCACGCAGCTCGTCGGCGGTCGCCACTAGTTCGCCCGGATGTGCGTCAGGCCGTTACGCGCAGACGTAGCGAGCGAACTCGTCTGGATGCTCGAAAGACCCGGCGTCCGCGCGAGCCCAGTGCCGGCGAGCTCGAGCGCGACACGGGGGCCGAAGTACGGCAGCTGACCCTTCGCGCCGAAGTCGGGGCCCTGCCACGAGTCGTACTGGCCCTCGACGAAGAATCCCGGGCCCTGCGTCAGGACGTACTCCGCCTGTGCGCACACGGCGCGACTCAGGGCCGCGGCCTGGAACGCGATCAGGTCGGTCGACGGGTCGTACTTCAGGCCCGTCGAGTCATTCGGGACACCGAAGCCGATCAGGAGCGAGTCGACGTCGATCTCGCAACGCGAGATGAGCCGGTCGACCGCGAGCGAGTCAGCTGGCGGCGAGACGCCAGAGTCGAGCAGGTAGGCGGTGAGGTCGTCCGACTGCGCGTACGTCGTCACGTTGCAGCCACCTTGATCTCTGCGGAGTTTGCGGCCTCGCGGACTGTCGCTATCGTCAGGGCCAGTTGCCTCACCGGCGGCCCGTTCTGGTAGAAGACGCCGCCGGAGTACCACTGGGAGATGTTCGAGATGATCGTCTGCCCGAGCGTCTGCATGCGCGTCGCGAGGCTGTCCGCGAGGGTCGTCATCAGCTCACCCATTGAGCGCCGACCAGACCAGCTGCGTGGACGAGGTGACGCCAGTGACACCGAGCGTCGCTCCGAGCGCGGGTGGCGTCGTCTGCCCTGTGTTCGTTGTGTTGCCAGACTGGATCGGCGTCAGCTTCGAGATTCCGGCAAGCACGAAGGTGCCCGCGAGCGATGGCAGCGTCGTCCCAACCCAGCAGGTGATGAGAATGACCTGTTGGGTCACCGTGGGCGTGTAGGGCGTGACCCATGTCATCGTTTTGGGCGTACTTGCAGCGAGCGTCGCCGTCGTGTCGTCCGCGCTGACCGCGAGCACGATGCCATTCAAGTCCGTGATCGCATGCCACGAGTGCGTAATACCGGACGCGGCCGCAGTGCCCGACATCACTTCCATCCCCGTGCACGGGATGCCGGCCTTGAGCGTACAGACCCCGACGATGCGCGGCGTGCCACTCGTCAGCGGCGTCAGGCTCGTATTGATTATCGCCGACTCCATCGACGCGGCGATGATCCCCGCCGGCTGCGCTCCGATCGGGTAGAGGCCGCCGAGGTCGCTTTTGAACGCGTAGTTCTGGGAGATCGCCGACGTAGCGGCTGACCCAAGCGCCGCTCCGCCGCGTACCTTGACGTCGATCCAGTTCGGATTGGCGCTCGACTGTGTTCCCGTGACAACCGTCTGCGCCGCGTCAGGCCACCAGACATCGACGTCGTAGGACGAGTTTCCGCCGTCCTTCGAGAACTTGAGCCCGCAGCCGGAGAACTTGACGCCGCGCACGGTGTTGTCCGCTGAGAACAGGCTCGCGCTAGAGTCGCCGACCTGGATGCCAGCAACCGGATCGGGCGCGCCGTCGTTGAAGTATTTGCCGCCGATGATGATGTTGCCGCCGACGCGTAGGCAGACCTGCGAGTTGTACGCACCCTCACCCTCGCACCCGTTCAGCATCGCGCCAGACTCAAGCGACCAGCAATCCGTATGACAGTTTCCCCAGACGTGGACCTGGCTCCACATGGTTGCGGTGCCGTTCCCGCGGATGCGGATGCCGATCGTCGTGTTATTCGACGGGCCATTGTTGCCGAGTTCGCCGTGGGAGAACTGCGAGTCCGACGGCCCCCGCCAGTCGATCCCGCCACCATCGTTCCGGTGGATCTGGAAGTTCGTCCAAGAGCAGCGCATGTTTCCCGTCGCGAGCGAACTCGAGCTGACAGCCGCCGTGTCGCCCCACTGGTGCACGACGCCGATGCCCTTGCAGTTGAACACCTCGAAGTCGTGCAGACGACCGTCGTAGCCGTAGATCGCGATACCCGGCGCCGCGACGGTCTGATTCGCCTTGTTCCCGTCAACCGACAGGTCGCAGATCTCGTAGGCGTAGATCCCCGCGTTACTCGTACCGGCCGCGCTCAGCGTGTCGAACTGGTCGCTCTTGACGACCGCGGTGTTCGCGCCAGCCTTCAGCTGCAGCACTGAGACTCGCCAGCCGCCAGCGCCACGCAGAATGATCCGCTCGTACAGCGTCAGGCCCGACACGATGTAGGTTCCGGGCGGGAAGTAGACCGTTCCGCCACCGGCAGCGTGCGCCACGCTGATCGCCGACTGCACGCCGGTCGTGTCGTCCGTCGAGCCGTCGCCCTTCGCGCCGTACGCGGCGTCTTTCACGTTGATGACCGTCGGGACGCCGGAAATCGTTGCGGAGCCGCCACCGCCCCCACCTCGGCGCTTGTAGATCGTGCTCATCAGGCGGTCCTCGTCACGCGGTAGGACGGCGTCCCCGTCGAGACCAGCTTGACGACCGTCTTTCCACTGGTCGGCACCGAGACCTCGAGCGCCGACCCGGCAGACGCGGGCACGTAGTACGTGTTCTTCGCGCCCGCAGTCGGCGTCGACCCGTCGGTCGTGAACGAGATCGCGGCTGCACCATCGGTCGTGAACACCTCGATCATGTCGCAGTCGTCGCCAAACGTGACGGTGTCGACCGTCGCTGCGGAGAGCGCGACGGTCGGCGACGAGATGTCCCCAGGGTTCAGGGTCGTGTTGGTGGCCGACATCTACTCCTCCTCGGCCATCGCGGCCACGAGCTGTTTGGCGAACGGGTTCTTCTCGAGCTGCTGCCCGTCGCGATTCATGTAGTACGCCCAGCGCGACGCCTGACGGTTCTCATCGCGCCGGAACCACTCGTGCTGGACGCGAACCGCCGCGCGCATGTCGAAGTGCGGTACCTGCGGCGTCTGGCCGCAGCCCCAGAGGTGCGTTCCGGACCCCTCGCGGTAGGTGTGGTAGTGCGTCGGGCCGATACGGATCGGCGCGAGACCCGCGGCGCGGTAGAAGAGCGGGAGTGCCTGCTCGGTCGTCTCCCACTCGCCAGCCTCCGTCTTCAGCGGCGTGCGCAGGTCGACGTCGCACACCTCGAAGCCGTGCGCATCCTCGAGCGCGTCGAACACCGCGTGGATTCCGAGCGGGTACTCGAACACGAAATCGGCGTCGAGCACGGTGTACCAGTCGGCGCCCGTCGCGTCCGCCATCCGGTACATCCGGTCGCGCTTCTCCTGCTCGCCACGCGCCCACACCTCGGCCGGCGAGTAGAAGAGGAGGTCGACGCCGATCGCTTCTGCCGTCTCACGTACGCGCTGGCACGTCTCAGCGGCACTGTGCGGCTCTCCGCCGGGAAACGAGTCGTAAGCCCCGTCCACGGCGATCAGGTGCGTAGCGAGGCCGTCAACGCTTCGGATCGCGCGCTCGATCATGTCGGCGTCGTCCGCGTAGAAGCTCATCAAGGCGGCGATGGTGGTCATCGGAACGCCTCCTGACGCCGGCCAACCGCGGACGCGAGCTCGTCCCAGCCCTCACGCACCGAATCCAGCGGCGGCACATACTGGCCCTTCGCCACGATCGGCTTCGCAGGATTCCCCGCCACGACCTGACCGGGCAGCACGTCGCGGATCACGACAGCGCCACAGCCGATGCGGGCGAGCGCGCCGACCTTCACGAACGGGCGGATGCAGGCGTTCACGCCGATCCGCACGCCGTCACCGATCTCGACATGACCGCAGACGACGACGCCGGGTGCGAGCTCGCACAGCTCACCGATGATCGCATCGTGCCCGACGTGGACGTGTTTCCCAAGCCACGTTCCCTTGCCGACAACTGTCGACCGCTTCATGCCCGCATCGACCGAGACGAACGCGTGAACCCGCGCGTCGGGATGGATGAACGGAGGCCAAGTCGGCGCCGACTCGTCGAACCAGTAGTCGCGCGACTCCGGCGGGTCACCGATCACGGCCGTCGGATGGATCATGCTGCCACCCGCTGCCGGATCCCCTCGACCGTCCGCAACACCGACACCGACGTCGACATCGGACACGGCGCCGGCCTCCCAGCCGCAGCAGCGACCAGGAACGCCGCCTGCTCGTCCTGCAACGCATCGCGCGGCATGACCGGCAACTCGTGCTCGTCACCATTCCGCCAGACATGCACCGTGTGCCGGCGCAGGTCAGCCTCGACGGCGCCGTACGCGCAATTCACGATCAACGATCGCTCCTTCCGGTGCGGCAAGTCCTCAGCCGCGATGTGGTGCGGCGCCGAGATCTCGAGGAAGTTCGCGAGGTCGATGTCGTGCACCGCGAGGTCGATCGTCGGATTCACGCCACGCGTCGGGCCGAACCGGCGAGACTCGACGACGACCGGATCGCCCAACTCGCCGAGTGCCGATCGCACCGCCGTTACGGCTGGGTTGTACCGCTCAATCCAGCCGACCGTCAGCATCGTCTCGCGCTCCTCCGAGAACTCGGCAATCGCACGAGCCTGTTCGGCCGTTGCGCTTCCCGGCTTCTCGACAAGCGTCGGAATCCGAGCATCCAGCGTCAGCATCGCCGCGCCCCAAAGCGTCCCGATCGGCGTCGCGATGACCGCCGCGTCCCAGTCGTGCTCGAGCGCATCCGTGATCGACTCGAAGTCCGCGTGACCCGCGACGTCGACGGTGCCCGTCGTCGACCCCGAGCGTCCGAGAGCAGCCGCATGCAGCCGTCCCATCTTCCCGAGGCCGACAACGAGGACACGCATCAGATCGTCCCGCGCGCCTTCATGCGAGCGACCATTGCCGCGGCATCAGCTTCCGCGGCACGCATCTCGTCGTCGTACGCGATCAGAGCCTCAGGAGAAACGCGATGGCCATCCTGATTGGTATCGAGCGGCCGGAGATTGATCGCAACGTAGAGACGACCAAGGCGAAAAGTCCGCCAAGGCGCCTCGCGCCGGATCAGGTCGTTCATTCCCTCCGTCCGCGAGTCACGCTGCGTCACACCGAGTGAGATGCGCAGCGATCGACGCGTAGAGAAAGGAACCCTGATCGACGCGAGGGGCCTAGGCGTGCGCATCAGATCGACGACTTCTCCGCGCGAGCGACAGAGCCGAGCAGCGTGTAGCCGTCCGGCTTCAGCGGGTCGTCGTCGACACCGTGGTATCCCTTGTCGAGATCCTCCTGCATCTTCTTCTGGACCTCGTCGCCGCCGACAGCCTTCGCTGCCTTCGGGTCGTCCGGGCCACTCTTCGCAGGAGCGCCAGCACCTGCACCCTTCGGCGTATCAGTCATGCGTGATCCTCCCGGATCGGAGAGAGAGAGAAGGTTGGCGCGCGACGACAGAGCCGCCGCGCGCCGTCGTGCTACGCGTAGAGCAGCGTTCCGAACGGGAAGCGGTTCGCCGCCACCGTCTGCGAGCGGTTGATCGTGTTCGCGATCTCCCACGCGTACCGGGAGACGACGCGCATCGCGACCATGTCCTGCTGCGCGAGGTTGTACACCACGAGCCCGGACGCGTCCGTGATCACGGCCTGGTCGAGCAGCTTGAACGTGATGTCCTGCCGCACTCCCAGCATCCCCTGCGAGAAGTCGCCGACAAACGCGGCGACGTTGCCGGTCGTCGTCGCCGGCCACAGACCCGGCATCGCGTACTGGACCGGCAGGCCCTCGATCGACTCGCCATCCGGCCCGACGTCGAGCAGCTTCTGGCCGAGCGTGTCGCGCGCGTTTCGGAACTTCGCCCGCGTGATCCGATCCGTCACGAGACCGTTCGGCGCGAAGCCCTCGACCTCGATCTTGGACATCAGGTTCGAGATGTCCGTCGCGATCCCGCCGGCAGCCGCGTTCGCGGTACCGATCGTGACGCTGTTCGCGCCACCCGTCACACCCGCCGAGCCGGACGTGATGTCCGTGCCCCACGTCGACGGCTTGTTCGTGCCGAAGAAGATCGCCGCGTCGAGCGTACGCCCGATCGCCTCAGCGATCAGCGGCTCGATCGCACCCCAGATGTCGTACGACACGTCGTCGAGCACCGACTGCGGGATCGGGACGATCGTCGCGATCTCCTCGACGTTCAGGTACTTGTTCGACCACGCGATCGACGTCGTCTGCTTCAGGCCCGTGTCAGTCGGCGACACGAACGCTGCGACCGGCAGCGCCGACAGGATCGGCAGACGCGTCTGCGCGGTCCCCATCGGGATGTGCGGGAACAGTGAGAGAGCCGCGCTCGCGGTCGTCACCATCCCCTGGATCCGGTTCGACACGACCTCGGGGATCAGTGCCTGCGCGTTGGTACGGGAAGTTACAGCGTTGTAAGCGGTCACGAATGACCCGTCCTTTCGGTCGGGTCACCCGGGTCCGCCGGGGACCCGTTAGGTGCTTCTGAAACCCCGGAGGGTGGCGTTCATCTCTTCGTTCGAGCCCGGAGCCGCCGGACGCCCACCGCCGCGCTGTCCGCCGCCCCACGAGCCGGCGCCGCCCTCGCGCGGGCCGCTCTCCTGGGCGAACTCGAGGAGCTCGTCCGCGTCCGCCTCGAGCTCTTCCCGCGTATCGCCATGCAGGCGAGCGGCGAGCTTCGGCGGAAGACCCTTCTCGGACGCGATCTCAGCGCGCAACGCGCGCTGAGACGTGGCTACGGCCTCGGCCTTGAGTTCCGCGAACGACTCGGTGAGCTTCTGGATCTCGGACTTGCTCGTGTCGCTCGCGGCCTTCGCGGCTGCAAGCTCCGTCGCGGCGTCCTTCGCGGCCTTCTCGGCCGACTTACGCGCCGCGCGCTCCTTCTCGAGCGCGCCCTTCAGCTTCGCCGCGTCATCCGCGCCCGAAGCGCCGCTCTCAGCGCCCGAATCCGTCCCGGATCCGGCGTCGTCAGTGCCGCCAGCAGCGCCAGCGTCGTCATCGGTAGCCATCACGGCCTCCTATGTGTCTCGCCCGGCGCATCACGCGCCGGAGCGGGTCGAACCGTGCGATTTCAGGCCCTCACGAGCCGAAAAGAGCGGTCAGCGCGCCACTTGCGCGCTCGGAGCGGTCGGATCGGCCGGGAGGCCGGTCTGGAGCTCCGCATTCGGGTTCTTTGCGCCCGTCGCGGGCTGCAACATCGGCACCTGCGCCAGCTGCGCGGCGGCTTTCGCGTTCGCAGCGGCCGTCGCGGCCAGCTTCACGGCCTGCAACTCCTGCATCCGCTTGATCTCCTGCGGCGAGAAGTTCGCCTTCTGCCACAGAAACTCTTCCGGTACGCCAATCGTCGCGAGCTTCACCAGACCGTCGACGAGTTCGCCGAACGAGCGCGACTCGGGGTCCTTCCAGATCGTCTTCGCGCCCATGTCCTTGCCGCGCGTCGTATCACCACGCATCAGAAACGCGAGCCGCAACGCATCCGTCAAACCCTCGCCGAAGAACAGGTGCTTCTTGCGCACCTTCGCGACGAGACCCGTCTCCGTCGCCTTCAACGAGTCGCCGGACGGGAAGTTTCCCGACTGGCCGAGCAGGTAGTGCGGCGGCGTCCGCGTGCGCGCAGCGATGTGCTGGATGATCAGCTCGATCCCCGCGACGAACCCCTTCAGATCCGTCTCCGGGAAGGTGCCGAACTTCGTATCCGGACTCGCCGACGCGAAGATCCGACTCGCGCCACTCATCAGCGCGTTCATCATCGAAATCGTCGTCTCGTCCTCGATATCCTCGAGGCCCGTCGCCCACCGCTGCGAGAACGCGTTGAACTCCGACGACACCATCATGTCCGCCATCAGCTTGTTGACCGCGTCCTGCGTCGGAATCACCTGATCGATATCCGACGTCCCGTTGCCGCGGCCATCAGGATCGTTCGGCAGTGGAATCATCGGCACCACGCCGAGCGTGTTCCGCACCTCGTCGACCAGCAGCCAGTGCGTCGAGCCCGAGAATCCCTGCGACGACTGCGGCTTCTCCGACTGGAAGGTGTAGATCGCGTCCGGCAGGTAGACGTACGCATTCACGAAGCCGAGCTCGTCAACCCACCGCTTCAACGCCGCCTGACGATTCCGCCTATTCCCTGGCGCCGTCGCGACAATCACCTCGCACGGATGCTCGATCGTGACCTGCGGCATCATCACGCCGTCAACGTCGTCACCCGGGCCGACGAGCACGTACGCCATGCCCGTCTTCACCGCCGTCGTGAATCCAATCACCGACTCCGAGTCGAGATTGTTCGCCTGCCAGATCGCCCACGCATCATCATCGCCGGACAGATCCTCCGAGTTGAACCGGAAGCCCTGCACGCTGATGCGCTCCACGGATGAGTCGACGACGAGTTCACACCAGTTATCGGAGAACTCGCGGAACAGCCGGCCGAACGCCTCGCGGAACTTGCCCGTCGCGAACGCCAGGTTGTGCTTGCCGCCGTAGTACTGCTCGCACCTGTTGACGTCCGGCATCCGCGCATCCAACGCCGCCTCGAGCTGCCCGAGCCACCACCAAAGCGTGTACGGCACCGCATCCTGGATCGGAGCAGCCTGAACGGAACCGTACTGCTCGACCATCGCCACTAGAACGCCACCAGCCGGCCGGACTTCTTCGGCTTCAACGCGCCCGCAGCGATCGCGTCACCACGCGCCTCCCACGAGAGCACAGCACAGACCGCGAGGTCGATCTTCATCGGACTGTCCTTTCTCTCCTTGCGGAGCGTCGGAAGCATGTTGCCCTCGTCGTCATGCACCTTCGTGACGCGACGACGAGCGTTGCCCATGTGGGCGCGGAAGCGGGGGTGACCATCGTTCGTCGCCTCACCCTGGGCGAGCGCATGCTGAAAGCCGCGCAGAGCAAGAGCCATCTGGCGATCACGATTCGTCCACCAGTCGTGCACGTGATCCTTGCCGTACGTGCCGATCCAGCGATTCACCGAGTCCTCCCAGTACGGCGGGTCCGCGTACAGCCGGACGACCTGGAAGCGGAGGAAGCACTCGGCGATCGCAGCGTCGACCTCGTCAGTCGGAACCTCCCACGCGCCGATCTCCTCCGGACGCTCCCAGACCGCGAACGTCACACCATCCTCGCCGAGGAACGTCGGCACGAACTGGAACCCCGTCGAGACGACCGTCGCGATGATCCCCGTCGCATCACGGAACTTCGACCCGTCAAACCCGAGCGTCACCTGCTCCTTCGACTCGACCTCGACACCACGACGCGTCAACCGATCCCACTGGTCGATATCGAACGACTGCTCCGCAGCCTGGCGCGGACGGTTCAACCAGACCCGCTCCCAGTACGTCTTATCGACCTTTGGATCCATCCCGAGATTCACGATCCCCTCGAGATCCGACCACTCGGCCGCCTCAGCACCCGAAGCCTCCGTGACCGCGGCGAGCATCCCGTCGTACGTCGTGAGATCGTGATCGTCACCGGCCTGGCGGTGGAAGAAGCACAGCGACGAGTCCTTCACCTCGCCACGCTCCACCATCCGCGCGTAATCCATCGTCGCCTCAGCAACGCTCCCCTCACCCGGCGTGAACGACGTCGTCGTCTCCAGCGTCCACGGGTCGGCCATCGGCCGCTTCATCGTGTTCTGGAGCATCACCTGCGCAGCCTCGACGTGACGCGGCAGCACCAGGCGGTGCGTCTCGTCCATGTGCTGGAACGTCGTTCGCGCACCGTCCGCAGCGTCGGGCGCCGTCGCGATCGCCTCGGCCTTCCCATCACCGCCGATGCGCATGATCCGCTTCAACCCGATGTCGAAGTCGTTCGCGACCTTCGACAACTCGAGGATCACCTTCAACGCGCCGTAGGCGAGCTCCTCGGTCTGATCCTCGGTGTACGCGATCATCGGGATGTACGGATCCGTCACCCCGCGACCCGCCGGCACCTTCTTCTCCCACCGGTCGAACCGCACCGGCGCATCAGGATGCAACTCCGCGGCCGCGATCCACGCCGCCTTCTCCGTCTTCGCGAGCCCCTTACGCAGCGACCACGCAACACGCTTGAACCGGCGCCGCCCAGCGAGCCGGTGACCCTGCGGATACACCTCATACGCCATGTACAGGAGGGCCTGGAACTCAGCCTCCTCCTTCAACTCCTGACCACGCAGATCGCCCGGCCCGTACACGAGGTTCAAGCGCATCCAATCCCACACCGCCGGCCCGAGCGACGGGAACGCCGGACCATCCGGAATCAGGATCGTCGTCACGTCAGGCCGGAACAGCCTTCAGCCGAGCGCGCGGATCAAAACCCGTATCCGCAGCTACCGGAGCCGGCGTCGACTGACGCCGGCGCGTCTTCTCCGCAGCCGTCTCGCCCTGCTCGACCTGCCACTGCAACCGGCGCCGATCGATCGGCGTCAACCCGTAGCACTGGCGCTGCAACCGGATCTCGGCCATCAACGTGATCCGGCAAGCGCTCGCCCGACGCCGCAGCACATGACGATCGACGGGATCCTCGACCTCGTCGTACGTCTCGGTCGTCAAATTCCAGAAATCGTCCTCCAGAATCGCAAGCGAGAACAACCCGTGCGTGTCCGCCTCGAGGAACTCCGGCGCCATCGGGCTCGCCCAAATATCCGACCACCACGACTTCGTCATCGCATGCCATTTCCGGCCCGTCGGGAGCTTCGGCGCCTTCACCGAATGCTCCGACGAGAGCACCGACGTCGTCGACGAGCGATTCGTGCGCTGGCGGATACCCGCCGGCTTCGGAAGAGCGGGCATACCCCACCTCTCAGCGTGAAGTTGGCTCAACCACGCCGTTTCCAGTGTGGTTTGCGAAGTTTTGACGGAAACCCGGAGTGCCGTGCACGACAAAATCGGCCCACCGGCGGCGCTCCGGCCCCTTTCGCGTTGCAAGGCCTCCCCCTGGGTAGGGGTGGGGTCAGGCGGCGAGAGGCAGGTCGCGCCGCAGCGCGTTGCACAGGTGGTGCGCGAGCGCGACGTTGGCGTAGGTGTGGTGGCCGCCGTGGGCTAGCGGGATGACATGGTCGATGCTCCACGTCAGGCGATCGACCGGGTCGGCGCACAGGTGGCATTGCCAGCCGTCGCGCTCGGCCAGGACAGCGATGTCGATCGTCTCGCGCAGCGGAGCGCGTCGGACGCGGCGATCGCGCAGTTGGTTGCCGCGTCGCTTCGTCGCGCGCTGGTTGCAGGCGAGCGAGCAGAATCGCGTTGCTCGTCCCTTCGTCCAGCGTTGCCACGTATCGCCGCACTCAGCACACGCCAGCACATCGTGCGCTCGGTCGCCGAAGCGGGTGTGCTTCGCGTAGCACGATCGACTGCACGTGGCACCGAGCACGCCTGTGCTCGTGGTCTCGAAGACAGCTGTGCAGATGATGCAGGTTCGCTCGCTCACGCGCTCAGTTGTCTCCTTCGTGTCTCAGTTGCGTGGCAGCGGTGGCAGAGCGCTTCGAGGTTCGCGTCGTCGTGTCCGTGTGGGCCGGATGGGCCGAGATGGTCGCGATGGTGGACGTCGACGGCGGACGATGGACACCGCTCGCAAGTCGGGTGGTCGCGAAGGTAGCGCTTGGACGTGCGTTCCCACTTGGCGTCGTATCCAGCACGGTGCGCGTTGAAGCCACGACGCTGTGCCTTGGCGCGTCCTTGTTCGCGTGCGTGCTGTTCGCATCGGCCACGGCGTACGGCTCGTTCGGGGCAGTGGTCGGCGTTGCAGATGGTCATCGTCCGAACCGTCGCGGTGGGACGATGATGATCTCCATGCCGAGCGCTTTCGCCACGATGCGTGCGATCGTTGCTTCTCGTTCGCTGAGCGATGCGCCTGCGTCGGTGAGTAGATCGCCGATGAGCTTGAGCGCTTCTCGTTCGGTCACGGTAGCCATCGCTCGAACAGGCGCGGCCCGTACCAACCTATGAGGAACGCGAGCGGCATTCCGAACACGATGCCCGTGATTCCGCCTAGCGTCTGGTCGTTCCCTTCGGCCATCACGACGAGCCAGAAGACCACGAGATAGGCCATCACACCTGCGATCCACAGTGCCGCATTGCCCCTCACGACGCGCCGCTTTCGATACGCGGGGTCGGTTGGTCAGGGGGAAAACTACCAGATTCCGTGTCACATGTGACAGTAGAACTCAAGCTAATCTCTAGATTCCGCATGGTTAAGCCATTTCCTTGTGATCGACCATTTCGAGGTCGCGGACGATGGTCTGGTAGCTCACGCCGAGCTCGTCGGCGGTCGACCTGAGCGAGCGTCCGGCATCTCGGAACTGTGCCGCCAGCACGCGTCGATCGTTGACCGTCTTCCAGGTCGACGGACGCTGCTTGCCGGTCGCGCTGTCGCGGCCAGCCATGAATCGCACCCTGCGGATGTTCTCCGCCGTGACCTTCTCGAGCCGTGCAGCCTCGTTCGGCAGCAGGCCCTCGTAATCCCGCACGATCCGCGAGTCTCGCTCGTCGGGCGTTTCGACGGCGCGTTGGATCTGTGCTCGCCGGTATGCGGCGAGATCCGTCTCAGCGCGATGCACGGCGTCCCTGAGTTGGTCGTCGGTGCGTGCCGCGTTGAACATCCGCACGACGCGATCGAGGAAGCCCTCAGAATCGCCGGATGGTGGCATCGACCCGGGCGCGGTGTGGACTTTCGCGTCGGCTGGTGTGCGGCCGACTTCGGAGACGACGCACGCCTGGGCGATGACTTCGCGGGCTCGCGTGACGAGGCGATGGTCGAGGGTGCGCCAGGTCACCACATCCACTTCCAGCGATCGGCGAGAACTGCCTGAGCGCATTCCAGCGAGCAGACGAGTCGTTCCTGCGGCTCGTGCTTCATCACGAGGCCGAAGCGTCCCGTCGATCGGAAGCAGTTCGCCAGCGTGATCCGCGTCCATCCGCGCTCGTCCGGGATCTCACTGCGGTACTTCGACTCGATCTCGATGACCTTCTCGCACTGATCGCAGCGCCACTTCGTGATCTCCCACGGGCCGCTCATGCGTCCTCCTCGGCCGGATCGTCGAATCCTGAGATCGCGTGCTGGAGCATTCCGTCTCGCTGCCACTGCGCGACATCGTCACGGCCGTCCGTCCCCGTCGCCGTGCAGACAGATAGCCAGAGGTCGCCGTCGAGCGTTCGCATCTCGGCAACGACGACGAGGGACACGAGCGTCGATGGTTGGTCGTGCTGGTCTGCGAACCACGCTTCGACGGCTTGCGCTGCGGTGGCGCATTTCGGCCCGTGGTCGATCATCGGTGCCTCCAGAGCCATCGGCGTGCGAGTCGGCGTGCGTAGCGGCGGCGTCTGCGGCGGGAGATCACGAGTCATCACGCCCTTGCCCGTCGCAATGCAAACACCTAGCGATGGTCTTCCCTCCGCGCTCGTTTACTGCGCGCCATCCGTTACCGCAGCATGAGGCGCAGACGGGTCGCGATGCGAGCCGGACGAGCTCCGCTATGTCCTGGCCTAGCTTGTCGAGCTTCGCCAGTTCAGCCTTGCGACGGTTGTACTCAGCGTTTCCCCTCGTCAGCAAGTCGTTTCTCCGCTCGCGCCCGTCGGCCATGCGCTCGAGGATCAGTGCTTGCATAACGTCGTCGGAGATCCACCAGCCTTGCTCCTCGCCCTTCTCGTATGCCAGTGAGTAAGGGAGGAAGGCGTGCGTCGCGGAGTCTGCCGACCAAAGCAGTGGTGTTCGCCAGACCTTCACGGCGTACTTGTCGAGGTCGATCATCAGACCACCGTCCTGGGGGTTAGGCGAACACCCGTCGAATCCCCGTCCCTACTACGTAGGGGACGGGGATTACGGGGATTCACCACCCGTATCCCAGCAACTCCGGAGATACACGTAATACGGGGATTACGGGGATTCATCCGATACCGTCCTTCGCGACGTAGCGGGTGGATGGGCCGGCGCCCTCAACATCGATATACGGGTCGAGATAGTCGCGCCGAAGGTTGTAGAGCTCGTCCTCTGCGAGGGTGAACTCGCTGCGGATATCCGCGGGCTTGGCCTGGCGATCGGGCTGGCCGCAGATCCACGTGACGATCCTGATCGACAGGAGTTCGCGCTTGTCGATCCGCTTCTTAGTCGGCTCATCTTGAACCGCACAGAGCGTCAGCGTGTCTTCGTAGCACCAGCCGCCGAACTGACCCGTCGCAGCGCCATCGAGGTTGATCGTGAACGGCTCGGGCGTTGCTTCATCGCGCCCATCCATCTCGGCCATCAGCCGGCGGATCAGCTGGCCGTCCTTCTCGCGCTTCCCGATGCCGATCACGCTGTCTGCGTGTCCTCCGAGCGCGCCGGATCCGACAAGCATCTCGAGCACGCTTCGATCCTTCGTACCGTCGCTGCGCTTGAGGAAGTGGTGCAGGAACTCGATCGCGCAGCCGAGCTCGGCGATCGGCGCGAGGTTGGCGATCAGGTTGGAGAAGTCGGTCGCACCATCGCCCGACTCGCGCAGCTGCGGCATCGCCTTGCGAAGCACGTCAATCACCAGGAGCTTCGCGCCGGTGCTTCGCACCTCTTCGATGACCCAGTCTGACCACGATGGGTCTGCGAGGTTGATGCCTGGCGTTCGCGGCCGTAGATAGAGGTTGTCGAGCGCGTGGCCTCCTGGGTTAATGCCATGGCCGCGGGAGAGGCAGCCGAACCGAGTTCTGAGCGCGGATAGCTGGCCCTCGAGCGCGAGGTAGATCACGGGTGCAGGTGAGGGAACGGCGTAGCGTCCGAGGAACGGCGTGCCGGTCACGACGCTGACAGCCAGGTCACCAGCTACCCACGTCTTGCCGTACTTCGCTGGCGCTCCGATGAACGCTTGCTGTCGTGCGGCGAGGATTCCCTCGACGAGCCATTCGGTGTGTTCGGGTGATGTGTCGCGAAACTCGCTCCACGTCATCAGCGGGTACTTCTTCTGGATCTCGATCACGCTCGCCGAGAGCGGCTTCGCTTCACTCGGTGGCACGAGGTCGGCGAGCGTTAGGCCTTCGGCGAGATGATCGGAAACGTCCTTCCCGGACGCTGGCTCGAGGATTGGGGCATTGCCTAGCGCCTCTGAGACTGTCTTCGCGTGCGCGCGCCCTGCATCGTCGCGGTCGGCGATGATCGTGACGATCGCACCCGCGAGCTGGTCGGTGAACTCATCGCGCCAGTTTCCTGCGCCGAGTGGGCTCGTTGTCGCGACGCCGCCGGCCTTCTCGACGGCGTGTACGTCTTTCTCCCCTTCCACGAGGTAGATCGGCTGACTGGAGGCGATCGCGGCGACGACCTTCGGGAGTCGGTAGATGACCTGGCGCGTATCGCCGAGTTTGTAGATCCACCCGCCAGCGCCGTCTGGTCTCCTTTGCGCGAAGCCTTTGGGTTCGTATCTAACCTTCTGGTAGAGGGTTACTCCCGACTCGTCGACGTAGTCGTAGGCCGCGATCTCGCGTCGTCGGCCATTCCCGTTCGACTCGTGCTCGCGAGGCGGAAAGAGGTCGTGCATGCGAAGTCCGATTGCATCGAGAACACGCTCGGGCGGGCAGCCGGCGTGGCAGCAAATGACCGCGCTCTCACCATCGCGAGCGGTCTCGACTGAGAGCGAAGGGTGATGATCCTCGTGCGACGGGCAGAGCGCCTTGTATCCATCGCCCGATCGCTTTGGAGTGATGCCGTGGCGAGTGAGAGCGTCGAGCACTTTCTCGGTCGGGGAATCCACGTTAGACCTGGTGTTCGCTGTGGACAATCCCGCGCTCCTTGCTTCCGCGCACGTGCTGCTGCCACCAGTAGACGCCCTTGACGTGGTTCTTTCCGAGCCCGTTCTTGCGGTAGTCCTTGAAGTGGCCGCGGCAGAGGTGGACGGCGGGTGGCTGATGCGTGCCATTGCGTGGGCTCGAGGTTCCTTGGCCGTCAGTCAACTTGATGGTGGAGAAGCGAACGCGCTCGTTCTTCTGGATCTCGATCTCGCGCTTCTTGCCGACGGGCATGTACTCCGTGGTGACGTTCTTGCAGTTCAGGAGGCTGATCACAAAAAGGCACTTCCAGAAGGACTTCGCCACGTACATGACCAAGTCTGTCTGGTCGTGCGTGTATGCCCCTTCGTAGGGTGCTACCCACCAGAGGTCTTGATGCGATCCTTCAGGCCAGCGCTCGTTGTAGAACTCAGAGCTCAGGGGGTTTCCGTCGGCGTCGGTCACCACCTCGGCAACAATGGCCTCCATGTCGGGCCTGCGTCCGTTCCCCCAGAACGGCATACCCGAGATGGTTCGGATCTTTGTCTCATTGTGCTGTCTTGCCGACAGCATCCATCCGACGCTGACGTACCGGTTCATGATGTAATCCCACTCAGAAGCGGGATAGAGTTCGCGAACCTCTTTTCGTGCTATTCGGAGTCCCTTGGGTCCCTCATCGATCGGTCGTGACTTCCATTCAATCCAAGTCAGGTCCCAGGGGAGCACGATGTTGGGGAACATCTCGACTTCTGGATCGTGGTACTTGTCGTCGCCGGCGAAGATCCGCACGGCTTCGTCCGCGATAACTGGGTGGTAGCGCCGAATCTCTCTCATGGTTTCGCGCCGGCAATCGGGGATGTGCCGCTGGCAATGTGGATTAGCCCCGAAGTCTCCCCGCACAACACAATCAGCAATACGCCGCGTCATGCGGCCACCTCTCTACCTGCATAGGTGCGTATTCGCGAGGTCACGCCTGACCCTCAATCATCCGTCGCGCCCCGAGCGCAATCCCGATCGCGTCGAGTTCGTGCTCGTCGTATCCCGTCGACTGGACGTCGTACCCGTCCTCGTCGGTGAGGTTCTTGTGCCAGTTCCGGAGGATGGTGGTCACGTTCGCGTGCCCTTGCTCCTTCGTGTCCCTCGTACACTCGATCGCCTTGCGCCACTCCCACGGCGTCACGACCTTGACCTTGCACGCTGGTGGGCAGCTCGCGATGATCGCGCCGATCGTGCGGTGCAGCGCGGGGTGTCGGTAGACCTGTTCGATGGCGATCCAGTCGGGTCGTTCGTAGTGGCCGCCGGTGTAGTCGAGCAGTCCTTCGCCGACGCGCGTGAGGCGATTCACGGCGTCCGGGATCGCGCGCAGCCGGTCGTTCAGCTTCGCGGACTTCCGGCCGAGGGAGACGTGTGCGACGAGTGGTGGGCCGTCTTCGCGCAGGGTCGCGCAGTCGATGCGCTGCGAGCTGATGTCGAGTCCGCAGATGATCACGCGGCAACCTTGATTTGCGCCATCAGCTGATGGCCGATCAGCTCGGTGTAGGCAGGAGGGATCGCCTGGCTCAGCTCATCGCTGGTCATCCAGTCAATGCCCATCGCTTGCTCGCGTAGCTCCTTCTCGCCCGCGTAGTTCGTGTGACCGTGGACGCCGACGACACGCGAGAGCAGGTACTCGCGGCCGTGCTGCGATCCCTCGCCGTGGACCATCACGACGCGGCTGCCCTTCTTCTTGCGCTGGTCGAGCGAGCGGTAGCGGAAGTCCCAGAGCGAGTGCCGACACGGCCACATCGGGTGCTGGAGCGGCCAGTTCGCCTCGAAGTAGCGGTGGCGCTTGACGTCCATCACGGGGTCGAACATCGAGCCGCAGATCAGCACCGGGTCGACCAGGTGCTTGCGCGCCTGCTCGACGTTCTCGATCACGTACGGCAGGCCAGTCGCCCGGAGTAGTTCGCGCGTCGGCGGGATCAGGTTGAGGTAGTCGCGGCTCTTGTGCAGACTGCGAAGCGAGCTCGCGAACTGGCACGGCGGGCTCGCATGGATCGCGACGAAGTCCCTGTCGATCAGCCACGCGCCCCAGCCGTTATCCGCGAGTACCTCGAGCGCATCCGCCTGGTGGAAGATGTACGGATAGTTCGGCTGCGGATGCAGGTCGACGCCGACGACCTCGAAGCCGGCGCGGGCGTATCCGACGGAGCATCCACCAGCGCCGCAGAAGAGGTCGAGCATCCGGGGCTTCACGCCGCATCCTTCGTCTTCGGCGGTCGTCCCTGCCTGCTGGTGAGGTGCCAGACCACCTCGCGCTGGAAGTCGAGCTCGATCTGCGAGACGTCGGCGGCGAGGGTCGCGAGGGTGCTCACGCGTCGTCGCCCTGCACGTAGTGGACGTTCCCGCACGTGCAGGTGTGCTCGTGGCGCGCGTTCTCGCGGTCGACGTACTCGGCGAGCGCGGTCAGCTGGTCGATGACTGTGATCAGGTAGAGGCGCGTCTCTTTGAGGTCGCCGCGCGTGACCTGGTTCATGGTGCGGTCGAGGTTTCGCCGCGGGTTGACGAGTCGTGCGCGGACGTTCTCTGCGAATTCAGGATGCGTCAAAGCCCACACCCAGCCCCTGTCACCCATTCGCGCCAACTCATCCCATCCTCGACAACCCGCTGCGCCGTGCTCAGCGACGCCGCGAGCGGATTAAGCCGCGAGTAGCCGGCGCGTCCGAGCGGCGTGGTCGACCATGAGCTCGCGAGCCACTGGAACGGCCC
>OLLQ01000454.1_pt1 | contig 39713 bp, 21 predicted proteins | sample 1604571 | NCBI WGS metagenome assembly OLLQ01 (sample SAMEA104055722, study PRJEB20765) | soil metagenome | isolation source: soil
AGGGCGTCCTCGTCGGCGCCGCCGATCCGGACGGCGATACGCTGACGGTCTCCGCCGTCGGCGGCTCGGCCGCCGCGGTCGGTACCTCCATCGCCGGTACCTACGGCCATCTGACGCTGAACGCCGACGGCAGCTACAGCTATGCGGCAGACAATGCCGCGGTGATCGCGGGTGCTTCCGGCTCGCCGGTCGACAGCTTCACCTACACCGCCGGCGACGGCCATGGCGGCACCGTGGGCTCAACACTGAGCTTCACCATCGCCAACCCCGCGCATGCCATCGCCGACGGCTTTACGGTCGCGGAGAACGCGTCGCTCTCGACCGGCCACAGCCTGTTCGCCGACAATGGTCATGGCGCCGATACCGGCTCCAATCTCAGCGTCATCGCGGTCGACGGCGTCGGCGCCTCGGTCGGCCAGCCGATCACGCTCGCCTCGGGCGCGCATCTGACGGTCAATGACGACGGCACGTTCGCCTACGATCCCAACCACGCATTCGATTACCTCGCCGCACCGGGCTCGGGCGCCGCCGACATTTCGGCGACCGACAGCTTCACCTACACCATCGCCGGCGGCTCGACGGCCACAGCTACGATCACCGTCACGGGCGTCGACAGCGACGACGTCCTGCACGGCACGGCGGGCAACGACACGATCGACGGCGGCGCGGGTTTCGACACGCTGGTCTTCACCGGCACGCACACCGACTATACGGTGAACTACGACGCGACGGCGAATGCCTTCACCTTCGCCGATCAGCGCGCCGGCCACCCCGACGGCACCGACACCGCGACGCATGTCGAGCAGTTCCAGTTCTCCGACGGCCTCTTCGCCTTCGATAGCCTGGGCAACGCGACGTCGCAAACGGTGAGCGGTGCGCACGGCGCCTCGACCGTGACGCTGTTCGATCCCGAGAACATCGCGCCTTGGGCGACACAGACGTTCGCCTATAGCAGTCCTGGCAGCCTGACTTCGCAGACCATCGTCACCGATGGCGGCGGCAGCTGGATCAACAGCTTCGATCCGGGCAATACATCCAGCGAATCGTGGGACACCAAGCATCTCGACGCGAACGGCAATTTGATCGAGCAGACCGTCACCAATGACGACGGCACCCACACGCTGACCATCAACGACGCCGCCAATCAGTTTGGCTTCGCGACCGCGACGCTGACCTTCGACGCCAACTGGAACCAGACCGCCATCGCCGAGACCAATGACGATGGCTCGCACACTGTCGCCGCCGGTCAGGTCGCGGCGGCGCTCGACACGCTGGCGTGGTTTGCGACACCCTACGACGCCAATCTCGGCGGACCGGCGGTGGACACCACGCTCACGGGCGGCACGGGCATGGACGTGCTCTACGGCCATGCCGGCAACGACACGCTGAGCGGAGGCGGGGGCAACGATGTGATCGTCGGCGGCACGGGCAACGACATCCTGACGGGCGGCCTGGGCGACGACACCTTCGTCTTCACCGATGGCGACGGCGTCGACACCATCACCGACTTCACGCCGGGCGACGGCTCAGGCGATGTGATCGACCTCCACGGCTATGGCGTCGCAAGCTTCGCGGCAGTGCAGCCCTTGATGAGTCAAAGCGGCAGCGACACGGTGATCGCCTTCGACCCCGACAATCAGATCACGCTGCACAACGTGACCATGACCCAGCTCAATGCCGGAGATTTCCTGTTCCACTAAGCGTAGGCCGTGTTCCGCCGGTTTGTGTCCGCACCGCTTTGGATAGCGTCGCGCGTTCAAATCTATGGCTTGGCGTCGCCGTGCGGGCGCCGGCGTCGGATAAGCGGTGCTTTGAGCGCATGCCCGGTCTGCGGCCCTGCGGCGGAGACTCGCAGATCAGGGAATTTTCGCGACGCCCGGCCGCGAGTCTCCATTTCCAGGTTGGAGACCTCCACTTCAGCCCGAACTGGAGGTTGAGAGTTTGTGCCCAGTGGTCTGATCGATCGAGCCGTGCTCGCGAAGACGAAGATATCAGGGATAAAAACAGGGAAGATTCCCTGTTGATCGCACATTTGGTGCGTTCGCGGGGCGGCCCCCCAAAATTCCATGGGTCCTTGTTCGATTTTTGCGCCTGAAATTGTCCTTATAAACGGGGAACGACCGGCGTGATATTGGGGAAAGAAATTCAAATAGAGCCGTGCCCTCCGCGTCATCGCGCACGATCCGTTCGGCGAATATTGCGAAAGTTGGTGCAATGCGGCATAAGCTTGGCCGAGCTTGCAAATTGCGGATTTAATGACGATAGCCGCAGCTGGACATTCGAAAACGCGGCGCAAGAATTGGGCGCAGCGTTTCGTCGTGTTCTTTGTGGTGCTGGCGTTTGCGCTGCAGGCTTTCATCACCCAGACGCATATCCATGGTGGGTCACTCGACTCGGTCGGTGTCGCCAAGATCACAGCTGCCAAAACACCTTCGCAAGTCAAGACGCCCTTGGACAGCGGCCGGGCGGATTGTCCGCTTTGCCAAGCCATCGTCCATTCCGGCGTGTTCGTGGCGTCGGCGACGCCACTTTTGCAGCTTCCCTTCGCATGGGTTCAAACCGTCGCGTTCGTCTCATCGGCGCGTGCGGATTCGCGCATCGCCGCGCATGACTGGCACAGCCGCGCGCCACCGCGCGGTTGACTTGCAAGGCCCGGGCGCAGCTTTGGCGCGTCGGGGACGTGAGCGCGATTTTCCGATCGCAGTCTGGGCATTGGCAAGTGGATTTCCACGCCAAAGCCGCGTGAACCGACCTTAGAACGGCCCAATCATGATCATCGACGGCGTTGCGGGCGATTCCCCGCCTCGGCTCAAGCCAGCCGATCCGCTTTTCCGCGCGCCGTTGTCGCGCGCGCTGATTGTCCTCGCGGCGCTTGCCTGTCTTCCGGCGGCCAGCTGCGTCGTGGGTCCGGATTTCAAAACACCAGCGGCCCCGGCCGTGAGCGGTTATACCGCTGCTCCGCTCGCCGCCACTGCCGCCACGCCAAACGTCGCGGGCGGCAACGCACAGCGTTTCACCACCGGCAGCGACATTCCCGCCGATTGGTGGAAGCTGTTCCATTCCGCGGCCCTCGACGCATTGATCGCGGAGTCGCTGGCCAACAATCACGATCTCAAGGCCGCCCAAGCCGCGCTGGCGGCAGCCCGGGAGAATGTCTTTGCGCAACGCGGCGCGTATTTTCCGCATGTGACCGCGGGCTTCTCCGCCAGCCGCGAGCAGGATCCGCCCGGGGCGCTGGCGCCCGTGCCCAGCAACAATGCCTTTCTCTACAATCTGTTCACGCCGCAGGTGAGCGTCTCTTACACCCCAGACGTCTTCGGCCTTAACCGCCGCACCGTGGAGTCGGCGCAGGCGCAGGAACAATCCGTACGCTTCCAGATGATCGCGGCGGATATCACGCTGAGTTCCAATGTCGCGGCGACCGCGATCCAGGTGGCGGCGCTGCAGGCGCAAGTCGATGCGACGCGTCAGTTGATCGCGATCAATACGAAGATGCTGGAGATTTTGCGCTATCAGACAACCAGAGGCTATGCCGGCGGCCTCGATCTCGCCGCGCAGCAGGCGCAGCTTGCGCAGACCGTTGCCACGCTGCCGCCTCTGCTGAAGCAACTGGTCCAGGAGCAGGATCTTCTCGCCGTTCTCGCGGGACGGTTTCCGAGCCAGGCGCCCGCCGATACGTTCGATCTCGCCAGCCTGCAATTGCCGGCGGATTTGCCGCTGAGCCTGCCGTCGGCGCTGGTGGCGCAACGCCCTGACGTGCTCCAGGCCGAAGCCAATATGCATGCGGCCAGTGCTCAGATCGGCGTCGCCGTCGCCAACCGCCTGCCCAACATCACGCTGAGCGCCAATGCGGGCAGCACGGCGCTCGCCATCGGTCAGGTGTTCATGCCGGGAACCGGCTTTTGGAACATCGGTGCGGCGCTGGCCGCGCCGATCTTCGACGGCGGAACGTTGCTGCATCAGGAACGCGGCGCGCGCGCGGCCTACGACCAAGCGGCGGAGCAATATCGCAGCACGGTGCTGACCGCGTTTCAGAACGTCGCCGATACGTTGACCGCACTGGAACAGGACGCGGACGGATTGAAGGCGGCGGCCGCGGCCTCGGACGCCGCGAAGGTCACGCTCGATTTGTCCCAGCGGCAATATAAAGACGGATATGCCGGTTATCTCGCGCTTCTCAGCGCCGAGCAGGCCTACCAGCAGGCGCGCATCAATCTCGTGCAGGCGCAGGCGAACCGCTTTGCCGATACCGCGGCCCTGTTTCAGGCACTGGGCGGCGGCTGGTGGCACCGCACGGACCTGGCTGGAGGCACCGATGAGAACTAGAGCTCGCGCCGCGATGGCGGTCGCAGCGCTCGCGCTGCTGACCGGCTGTTCCCCCGATCCCGACAGCAATTCGCAGGCCGCATCGGTCACGGCGCATGACGTCACGCTGACACCCGAACAGCGCCAGAACATCCACCTCTACACGGTCGCGACCTCGCGCTTCCGCAAGACGGTTGAGACGGTCGGCGCCGTCGACTTCGACAATGATCAGGCGACCAGCGTGCTGGCGCCGTTCTCCGGTCCGGTGTCGCGCCTGCTGGTGTCGCCCGGCGACCGCGTGCAGAAAGGCGCTGCATTGGCAGTGGTGGACTCACCCGACTTCGCGGCGGCCGTCGGCGCCTATCGCAAGGCGCTGGCGACACAACAGACCGCGCGCAAGCTCGCCGACATGGACAAGGACCTGCTCGCGCACAAAGGCGTCGCCGAGCGCGAGGAGGCGCAGGCGCAAACCGACGCCGCCAACGCGCGGGCGGATACGGAAGCCGCCCTGCAAGGCCTCGTCGCGCTCGGGGTCGAGCCAGGGACCATCGGCAGCATTCGCGCCGGCCGCGCGGCGTCGCATGTCGAGGGCGTCATCCGCGCGCCGATCGCCGGCACCGTGGTGGAAAAACTCATTACGCCGGGCGAGTTCCTGCAGGCCGGCACCACGCCCTGTTTCACCGTCGCGAACCTGTCGCGCGTCTGGGTACTGGCGCAGATTTCCAGCGCCGACCAGTCCGCCGTCCGCGTCGGCGATACCGCCGATGTGCAGACCGGCGTGGACGGCAAGACACTTTCGGGCACCGTGACCAATATCTCGGCGCTGGTGAATCCCGACACCCGTTCGGTCGTCGCCCGCGTCGTCGTCGAAAATCCCGGCGCGTTTCTGAGGAAGCAGATGTATGTCGGCGTATCGCTGCATGACGGCCAGGAGAGCGCCGGCTTGCTGGTCCCGGTTGCCGCCGTCCTGCGCGACGATGAGAACCTTCCCTTCGTCTACGTTGCCGAGCGCGGCGGCAGTTTCGCGCGGCGTCACGTCACGCTCGGCTATCGCGCGGGCGAGCAATACGACATCGCCGACGGCGTAAAGCCCGGCGACCGGGTCGTCGCCGATGGCGCGCTGTTTCTCCAGTTCATGCAAACCCAATGAGCGACGGCTTGCCGCCGATCCCGATGCCGCCGCGAAGCCCCTCGGTGATGAACCGGCTGGTGGGCTTCGCGGTGGCGCAGCCGCTTCTCGTCGCGCTCATGACGCTCGGCATGATCGGTGCCGGCATCTGGTCGCTGAACCGGTTGCCGGTGGATGCCTATCCCGACCTTTCGCCGCCCATCGTCGAGATCGTGACCCAGTGGCCCGGCCATGCGGCTGAGGAAGTCGAGCGCCTGATCACCGTGCCGGTCGAGCTCGGGATGAACGGCATCCCCAAGACGGTGACAAGCCGATCGATCTCGCTTTACGGCCTGTCCGACGTCATCCTCACCTTCCAGGACGGCACCGACGACAATTTCGCCCGCCAGGAAGTCTTCAACCGGATGTCGGGCCTCAGCCTGCCGGACGGCGTGACGCCATCGGTGTCGCCGCTCTCCGCGCCGTCAGGCCTGATCTACCGCTACGTGCTGCAAAGCCCCGACCGCTCGCCGATGGAACTCAAGACCATCGAAGCGTGGACCGTCGAGCCGCAATTCCGCTCCGTCCCCGGCGTCGCCGACGATTCCGGTTTCGGCGGCGGCACCATGCAATATCAGGTGCTGCTCGACCAGGTGAAGATCGCGTCGGTCGGCCTCACGGCACAGCAAGTCGAGACCGCGCTGGCCGCCAACAACGGCAATGCCGGCGGCGGCTTCTATTCGCAAGGCGGCCAGTTCTACTACGTGCGCGGCGAGGGCCGCATGGAGACGCTGGAGGATATCGGCAACGTCGTGCTGGCGGTGCACAACGGCACGCCGATTCTGCTTAAGGACGTCGGACGCGTGGTGATCGGCATCGCGCCGCGGCTCGGCGAGTTCGGCTACGAGAAACAGGATGATGCCGTCGAAGGCGTCATCCTGCTGCGCACCGGCGAGAAGACGCAGGACGTGCTCAAGCGCGTCGAGGCGAAGACCCGCGAGCTCAACGATCAGATATTGCCCAAGGACGTCAAGATCGTCCCGTATTACGATCGCACCGACCTCATCACGCTGACCACCGGCATCGTCGAGCAGAACTTGTTGCGCGGCATGTTGCTGGTGGTCGTGATCCTGATTTTCTTTCTCTACGATTTTCGTGCCGGCCTGATTGTCGCCACCACCATTCCCTTGGCGCTGCTGTTCGCGTTCATCTGTCTCGACCTGCAGGGCGCGTCCGCCAATCTGCTCTCCATCGGCGCCATAGATTTCGGCATTCTGGTCGACGGCGCGGTGGTCATGGTGGAGAACATCTTTCGCCAGCTCGCCTTGCGCGAGGGCACGCCGCTCAACGTCCGCGAGATCATCCGCGACGCCGCCGCCGAGGTCGATCGCCCGCTGTTCTATGCCGTCGCTGTGATCGTGGCGAGCTTCCTGCCGATCTATGTCCTGTCGGGTCCGTCCGGCACGCTGTTCAAGCCGATGGCCGACACCATGGTGTTCGCGCTGGTCGGCTCTCTGATCGTCACGCTGGTCCTGTTGCCGGTGCTGTGCGCCTGGTTCATGCGAAACGGCGTGCGCGAACGTCGCAATGCAGCGTTCGAGGCGATCAAGGCAGTCTACATCGACGGCCTCGACTTCTGTCTCGCACGCCCTTGGGGTACGACGCTGGTTGCGGCCATCGTGCTGGCCGGCTCCCTGCTGCTCATTCCGTTCATCGGCGGCGAATTCATGCCGCAACTGGACGAGGGCGCGTTGTGGGTGCGCGCGACGATGCCCTACACGATCTCGTTCGACGAGTCGGCGCGCATCACGCCGAAGATCCGCGCGATATTGCGGTCCTTTCCCGACGTCACCATGGTCGCGTCCGAGCTCGGCCGCCCCGACGACGGCACGGACTCCACCGGCTTCTTCAACGTGGAATTCTATGTCGGTCTCAAACCCTATTCGCAATGGACCGGGCCCTATCGCAACAAGGCCGCGCTGATCGAGGCGATCAATGCGAAGCTCCAGGCTTTTCCGGGGATCATCTTCAACTACACGCAACCCGCGGAGGACGCGGTCGACGAGGCGGAGACCGGTCTCAAAAGCGCCCTGGCCGTCAAGGTGTTCGGCTCCGATCTCGGCACGCTGCAGAAGAAGGGGCTCGCCATCAAGCAGGTGCTTGCGCAGGTGCGCGGCATCCGCGACGTGACGCTGGTGCAGGAACTCGGCCAGCCGAGCCTGACGGTGAAGATCGACCGTGCTGCCATTGCCCGCTACGGCCTCAACGTCGCCGACATCAACGGCGTGATTCAGACTGCCATCGGCGGCGACGTAGCGACGCAAGTGGTGCAGGGCGAAAAGCAGTTCGATCTCGTCGTCCGGCTCGAACGGAAATACCGCGACAATCCCGAGGAGATCGGCAACATCCTGGTGGCGACGCCAGGGGGGCAGCAAATCCCGCTCAAGGAATTCGCCGATATCCGCGTCACGAACGGCGCGTCCTTCATCTACCGCCAGGACAATTCGCGCTACATCGGGGTGCAATTCTCGGTCGAGGGGCGCGATCTCGCCGGCGCCGTGGGCGATGCCATCCGGCAGGTCGGCGCCAAGGTCGCATTGCCGCAGGGCTACCGCCTGGATTGGGGTGGGGAATACTCCGAATACACCGCCTCGCGCGCGCAGCTGAGCGTCATCCTGCCGCTGACCGTGTTTCTGATCTTTCTGTTGCTGTTCCTGCTTTACAAGAATTTCAGCTTTCCGTTCATCACGGTCGCCGGCGTGTTGCTGTCGGCGCCGGTCGGCGGACTGATCGCGCTATGGCTGACAGGCACGCCCTTCTCGGTGTCGTCCGGCGTCGGCTTCCTGGCGCTGTTCGGCGTCTCGGTCCAAACCGCCGTCGTTTACATCTCCTATGTCAACGAGCTTCGCGGCAGCGGCATGGCGCTCTCGGATGCGATCCGGGAAGGCGCAATCCTGCGGCTTCGCCCCATCATGATGACGGCGCTGGTCGCCGCCTTGGGCTTGCTGCCGGCGGCGCTCGCCACCGGCGTCGGCACGGATTCGCAGCGCCCCTTCGCACTGGTCATCGTCAGCGGGCTGTTCTCGCGGCTGTTGATAAGCATTTTCCTGATGCCGGTGCTTTACGCCCTGGTGGCGCGTCCGGACGACAGGCTCGAGGTATGAGATTCGCAGGCCAATGAGCGTATCTCGAAGGCATGCGCGCCTCTGGTCCTACGAAGGGGGCACGCAGCCGATCTGGCCGCGTCGCGGGTTGGCGTCCACAAGCTTTGAAATATAGCCGAAGCGTTTCGCCCTTTCGCTTCGAAGGCAAATTGAGAAGCGCAAGCGTTGCCGCCGTAAAACCGAGCCTGACGCGCGGCAAGCCGCTTGCGCCCCGGTGGGCCGGAGCAAACTCCGCCGAGCGGTGCGGGTTGCCATCACGATATGTCAAGAGGGCGTCTAGAAAGTAATATGTTCCGTCTTGCAAGGTTTCGCTATGTATTTGGGCAGGCCGGTGTAAATATAGATTCCTCTACAGTCCTACTGCTCTGGGGGCAGCTATGACGGATCAGGTAACGGTCAATTCGTCGTCGCCGGACGACGGCAGTACTGCGAACCCGTCCGCCGCAACAGTCATACATTACACCGGCGTCGGTTTCGACGCGCTATGGACCGCGGTCGGGATTTATGCGGGCCCCGAAGTCGCGGGCTTGATCGATACCACCCAGCTTATTCACTCTGGCACGTTTTCGACGCTCGAAAATCTGGCCGGCGGCACGGATACCCTCTTCGAAGGCTATGCCAAGGACTTCGCCAATTTCTTCGCCGGCAAAATCGGCCAGCAGCTCGTGTCGAAAGCGATCGCGGCGGCGCCGGTGGAGTTGCCGGCGCTGGCCGAAGGCGCGCTCTCGTTCACCGGAATCATGGGCCTCGGCGCGGCCGCGGCCTACGGCCTGAAAATGGAGATCGACTACATCCACGCCCATGACGGCGACATCATCGCCTGGGGCGTGAACCATATTGGCGAATCTTCGCAGAAAATGACGAGCGACCTGCAGGCTGCCGTCACCAACGCCAACATAAACCTGATCGACAGCGAAGCCGCGAGCTTCACAGCAGCCGCGTCGACGTTGACGCAGGATCTGACGGCCGCGCACGGCGATTCTGCCTTGACGCAACTGGCGCTGGCACGCTTTCAGGTGAACCTGACGAACGGCATCGGCGCCGCGCTCGACAATTCGCTAGACATGATCGGCGGGGGTGCCGTCGACAACACCAGCATACATGCGCAGATCGCCGCCGACCTCTCGGGCCAGACCCAGTCGCTGAACACGCTATTCGCCAGCGCCTTCAATTCCGCCGCAGCGACATCCGGCGCGGGCACCGATCCCGATATCGCGGCGCAGGCCTTCGACAGTTATGTATCGGCCCATGCCGGCGCGCTGTCGCCGGATCTCGCGACCGCGGCAGGCGTGACGAATGCCGTCGTTACCGGCCACACGACGGATTTGGCGGATGGCGGCGCGCTGACGCCCGGCGCGGGCGGCGGCGACTCGCTGTCTCTCAGCTTCGACCAGGCGTCGAGCGGCAATCCGACCGATACCCTGATCGACGGCGACGGCTCGGCCGTCATCACGATGCAGGGCCTGGGCGGTGATTCCTGGCAGCAGATTACCGACAGCTACAACCAGTTCCAGCAGCAAATCGGGGAGATCGAGACCGACAAGGACGGCACCCTGCTCGACAGCGCGTTCGATCCAACGCATGGCGACGCGCTCAGCTCGGTGACGACGACCAATCCCGACGGCAGCTCGAGTTATCTCGGCATCGACCTCGACAATGCCAACTGGAAGGCCTTCACCGCCAGTTATAACAGCGACGGCCAGCTGGTGCAGGACTTCCAGGTCAATGTCGACGGCAGCACGTCCGACATCGTCTACGACCCCGATCACAACGGCGCGATTGCATCGATTTTCGATGTCAACGCCGACCAGACGTCGGCCTTTACGCAGTTCGATCTCGACGGGACGCAGGGCTGGAGCAAGGCGGTCGACAGCTTCGACGCGAGCCACGTCAAGACGCAAGAGGAACTGTTCAACGACGACAATACGACCGAGATCGCCCATTTCGACGATACCAGCGACAACAGCTGGAAGGACTATACCGACGTCTTCAATCCCAATGGTCAGCTGACCGCGCGCTTTCAGGAAAACGACGACGGCACCACGCTCGATGCCGGCTATGCGCCAGATGCGGGTGGCGCGCTGCAATCGACCCTGGATACCGAAACGAACGGCAACCAGACGCTAACGACCTTCGACGTCGCCAGCGACTTCTTCGAGCAGGCCATCCGCGTCACCAATTCCGCCGGCCAGCTTCTCAGCACCGTCATCCTGAACAATGACGGCAGCGGCGGCGCCCAGACCTTCGATGCCGTTACCGGAGCGATGACGCAGCAGACCGTGGTCGAGGCCGACGGCTCGTCGGTGCGCCAGTTCTTCTCCTCCGCTGGACAGTGGCTGCATACGCTTGCGCTGGACGCAACCGGCAACGTGCTGAGCGAGAGCTTCAGCCCCGACATCTCCGCGGCGCAACTCTTCGCGGTCGTCGTCGACAGCCTGGCCGGACGCACGATATCGCAATTCGTCGCCAGTGCCGGCCTGCCGGTCGAGCTCGCGATCAAGGCTTTCGCCAACAGCGACCTCCAGTCGATCATCGACTCGATCGGCGACAATCCGGTGGGGGCTGCCACCACGCTTTTGCAGGCCTACGGCAAGGACATCGCCGACAAGGTCGCAGGCGTCGTCGGCCAGGATGCGGGACAGGCGTTGTTCAAGGCGGTCGGTCTCACCTCGGGCACCGAGCTCCTGATCGGCGGCACCATCGGCAAGACCGCGACCACCGACCTGACGAACTTCGTGGTCGACAATTTCCAGGCGATCATCAACGGTTCGGTGACGCAAGCCTCGCTGACCAGTGCGTTCGCGAATTTCGACGTCTCGGTCGCGCAGGTCGGCGTCACGGTGGTAGAAACCTATATCGACAAGCTGCTCGGGATAAACAAGCTCGGCGGCGACAGTACGATCGGCGGCGATATCGGCAGCGCCATCGGCGGCGCCATCGGCGCCTATCTCGGCGCCGCGCCGTTGGGCTCCTTCATCGGCAAGATCGTAGGCTCGATCATCGGCAGTTTCTTCGGCCATCCCAGCGTCGGACCGAATGCCGTCGCTTTCGACGAATACAACACCACGACCAAGATGTTCGGCCTCACCCAATCGGGCGCCGACAATGGCGGCGACGTGACGATCGCGCGCGGAATGGTCAACGCCGCCGCCGGCGACGAGAACATGATCCTGACCGCGATCGGCGGACATATCAGCGGCACGGTGGGACCGGTCAGCCTCGGCTATTTCAAGGGCCAGTTCTTCTACGCCCCCGGCAAGGTGAACCCCGACCCGTTCCCGAATGCCTATTCCGACGCCAACCTGGCGGTCGACAAGGCCGTCACCGCGACCTTCGACGGCCTCCAGATGCAGGGCGGCAATCCCTTCATGGAATACGTGCTGCTGGAGACGACCGCGACCTCGGCGCAAATGCTGGTCAACCAGCTCGACGCGGCGCACGACTACGGCCTTTACAACGCCAACCCCATAGCCTTCGATGCCGGGGTCCTGCTGTCCGGCGACATCACGCAATTCCAGGCTTGGCAACAGGAGCTTGCGCTGGCGCAGACGCTGGGGCTCGACAAGCTCAAGACCAGCGGCACCAACACGGTCTCGGCCACCGACACCGCCGCCGGCATCCTTGCGCATTTGCCGAACTTGCAGAAGCTGGCCCATGCCGGTCAGCTCACCGCCGTGACGGTCGCCGACAGCGCAGCCAATATCGCCGCCAATCGCACCGCGCTGCAAAACGACGTGACTGCGCATCAGATCACCGCGGTCGACGTGGTGAGCGACACGGTGGCCCACGTCGTCTCCAATCTTTCGACGCTGCAGAGCATGGCGTCGGCGCATGCGCTGACCGGCATCTCGATAAAGGATACCGCGTCCAACGTCGCGGCGAACTTCACGACGCTCGAGTCGCTGGCGGCCTCCGGCCTTCTGGCATCGGTGACGTTCACCGACAATTTCGTGCCGTTCTTCACGCTGAGCACGGCCCAATGGGCCGGCGACACCGCGCTGCTATCCAAATTCGCGGATTCCTATCAGCTGTCGATCCAGGACAGCGCCGCGAATGTCCACGCGCAACTCTCGGCGCTGGAGACGCTCGCACAGGACGGCAAGCTCATCGCAATCCACCTGACCGATGCCGGAACGCCGAATATCGCGCTGACGAAGGCCCAGTTCGACGGCGATGCCGCCGTTCTCGGCAAGATTGCGACTCCGTTCAGCATCGGCGTGTCCGGTGTGGCCGCTGCCGACGCCTTCGTGGTGGCCGCCAGCGATCATGTCGTCTCGCTTTCAATCGCCGACACGGCATTCGGCGTGGCCTTCGCTCTCGACGCGCTGCAGCCGCTGTCGTCCATCGGCAAGATCAACGCCATCACGCTGGCCGATCCCGCTGATCCCATGCCGATCACCGCGGACCAGTTGACCCGCGATACCTCGGCGCTGTCCAAGATCTCGGGATCCTACGCGCTCGAGGTCCTCCACGCGCGCGCCATGGACGCCGCGAGCCTGGGCGTGGACCCGCGTGTCGCGACCCTGACGATCGACGACAGTGTCGATCAGATCGACGCCAACAGCGCGCTGTTGGGTCGGCTGGAGGGCAGCGGCAAGATCTCGTTCACCACCGCTTCGGATAGCGCGGCGAACGTGACCGCCGGCCTTTCCACGCTATCGCATATGCTCGCGACCGGGCTGGTGCAGTCCGTCGAACTGACGGACGGCGCAACAGCGACGCTGTCACTGACGGCAGTGCAACTCGCCGCCGACGCCAACGTGCTCGATTCCATGGCGACGCATTTCGCGCTGGCGGAGACCGGACAGCATATCCTGCTCTCGGGCCATGAATCGCTCGACATCGTGGGTTCGAACAATGTCGTCATGGCGGGGACGGGCGTCCTGTTCGGCATCAGCGGCAGCAACAACGCCGTCGAAGTCGACACGGGCGACGGCATCTTCCTGGTTTCGCAGCACGGCATCGCCGATCCTTTCCAGGATTTCGGCAGCGACGCCGTGCTGGGCACCGATGGCGACGACGAACTGAGTGGCGGCGCCGGAATCGACGCTCTTGTCGGTCTGGGCGGTGACGATACTTTTGTCGCGCCCGGCTTGGCGACCGGCGGCACCGTAACGGTGTGGGGCGGCGGCGATCTCGGCGGGTCCGGCTTCGACACGGTCGACTATTCCGGCACCGCGGGCGCGCTGCAGATCGTGCTCGGCGAGGGCGAGGACGTTCACGGCGCCTATGGCTGGGTTGCCGATTCGGCGAGCCATTATCTCGCACAGCTTCACAGCATCGACGGCGCGACAGGCGGTGCCGGCGACGACGCCATCAGTGGAAACGCAAACAACAACGTGATCGCTGGCGGTGGCGGCGACAACTGGCTGTCCGGCGGCGGGGGCAACGACCGCTTCATCGCGCCCGGCGCGGCCGGCGGCACCGATACGGTGTTCGGCGGCACGATCTCGCGGCCCGACGGCGCCGACACGGTCGACTATTCCGGTTACGGCAACGCGCTCACCGTCGATCTCGCGCTGGGCTCCGATTCCAGCGGCATACTGGGCAGCGTGACGTCGGGCGGGCGCACGCTCGCGAATCTCCACGGCATCGGCGGCGCGATCGGCGGAGCGGGCAACGACACGATGATCTCGGGCGCCGGCAACGATATCTTCACCGGCGGCGGCGGCGCGGATCACTTCGTGTTCTCGCCCGGCAGCGGCGGCGATACGATAACCGATTTCGCCGCCGCAGGCCCGGGCAACGACATCATCGAAATCGACATTCCCGGCATCACGTCTTTCATCGCCGTGAAGGCGCTCATGTCGCAATCGGGGGGCGACACGATCATTTCACTCGATGCGCAGGACCACATCGTTTTGCAGCATATGCAGGCAAACCAACTCACCGCGGCGGATTTCGTCTTCGGCTAGAACCATCCGTCTGTTCCATTCCTTTTCCGGCAACCTTGGACCTCTCCTTGCCGCAGCGGGCGCGCGGGTTATGTCTTCGCCTTGGGCAGATTGCTGAAATACGTGCCGAAATAGGTCTGCGCGGCGCTGGAGCACGACAGATAGGTCGCGGCATTCGGACCTGGCGGCGTTTCTTTCGGCGCGGCGGTGACGACTGTGCCCCACCACGGCGCTATCGCGGCAATCCCGGTGTCGAGCAGGTCGGCGATCGTGCGCGCGGTCGAGTTGCGTCCCGTTTCGTTGGCGATCGTGAGAGCCAGGCCGCCATTGGCCGTGAGATTGATGACCGGCGAGCCGATCTTCACCGTGCTTTCCGACGGATTCTGGCTCACCTTCGGCGCGACGCGACTGACATAGGTGACGCGGTGGAAGACGCGCCACACCGTGTTCTTCGTGTTTTGCACCTGGCGCAGCGCGACGGCGTCCGGCGTGTTGCTGTTGGCGAGCCAGACCGGGTCGATCACCTGGTTGTAGAGATAGTCGTAGGCACCTGTTGTGGGCGCGAGATAGAAGGTCTTGAAGCGATAAGCATCGACCTTGCCCGGCGCCGGGACGTCGCCGTCCGGCTCGGCGACCGGCGTGCCGCCCTGGTACGGCCAGTTGGCCAGGAAGCTTTCGCAGTCGACGACGGACTGGATCGAGAAATTCTCGTCGACATTGCGCGCCTTCTGCACCGTCATGACGATCTGGTGGCCGAGAAACGCCGTGCCCTCGACAAAGGGGCCTGGATCGCCGGTGACTTTGATATTGTCGTTCCAATCCCATCTGAAATCGCTGATCGCGGCATAGGTATCGTTGCGGCTGATGGCGCTGGTCTTGGATTCGATCTGGAGTCCGCCCGCCGCGGTCCAGACATAGGTGCTCATGAGGTCGCGCTCGCCCGGCCGCGCCGGAAGCGGCGTGCTGTCGGTCTTGTAGGAGAGCGCGTTCTTGCCGAGATTTCCCAGACCGCTGAACTTGCCGAAATCCGGCGTGTCGGATTTGTAGAAATCGCTGTGCGGGAAGTTGCCGTCCTTGTCGGGCGTGGTCGCGAAAACGGCGTTTGTGAAATCGCTTTCCAGTTTGTCGTCCAATTTGCCGATCGACGTGCTGTGGTTCAGCGCGTCTGTCGCCTGGAAATAGCTTCCGCGCACCGTGTCGGCGTCGGGATAGTCCGGATCGTTTGCGAAACCCAGCTTGCCGTCCAGCGTGCCTTGCTTGGTATAGGTCGGATCGATCGGGAAGTGGATGAGGTTGTAGTCGATGCTCGCATCGCCTTCGGGCCGCAGCACGAGCCCCGCGAGCGTTCCGGTCTGCTTCAGGCGCAGGCCATAGACATCGGCAATGCCGGACCTGACGAGCGCCATGCCGGTATTGGCGGGCACATAGCGGCGCTCGTCCCCATCTTGCGGCTTCGGCTCCCAATTGCCGCGCAAGGCGAGCGTGGTGACGCTGCTGTCGGTGAAGCTCTGCGCGTCCGCGGCGACGGTCTGCGTGCCGGAGGCATAGGCCATCCTCCACTCCGTGCCGGTCTCGGCGCCGGCCTTGAAGGCCTTGATCGTGAAGCCGAGGCCAAGCGGACAGGCGGCGCCGTCCGCTTCGGCGGTGATCTGGAGGCCGACCCTGGCGATCATACCGGCGTTGTCGGTGCTCACGCCGGTCGTCGAATAGGAATAGGTGACCTGCGTCGCCTCGGCGAAGGACACCGAGGTGATCCCGTCATAGGCCGAATAGGACGTGCTGGATGTGTAATAGGGCCGCGTCAGGTTCTCCATCGGCACCGGCGGCGCGCCTTCGATATAGCCGATGATGGACGGCGCGGTCTGGACTTGGCCCATATAGATCAGATCGGCATCGCCGACCTTGAACGTCTCGCGGAAGGCAAGCGCGGTCTTGGCCGGATCCTTCGGATTCACGGAGAGATAGGCGTAGCCGCGCCGCTGCACGCCCGACAAATTGCCGGCCGCGTTGCTGACGATGGCGCCGTATTCGCCGCAGACCGCCGGTCCGCGCGCGTCGGTCACGTGGAATGTGGTCTCCGAGCCGCCCAGCGCGTTGCACACCGCCGGCAGCTCGTCGCCGACCGGCGGCGCATGTCCCGTCGTCTGCTTCCAGAAATTCGCGTCGGTGCTCAGCGTCAGATCCACGCCCCCGCCGGCCTGTTCGGCAAGCTTGGTGCCCGCTCCGTCCGACAGCGGCCAGTAGAAGGCGAGCTTGTCCTCGGAGCCCGACAGCGGGATGTTCATGTTGTCGGCGATCTGTTCGTCCGACCGCGCCTCAGACCACAGCCGCGCTTCCGCGATGCTGTAGCTCGACGCGACGGTCCCCCCGAGCGTAATCCCGGCCGTATGGGAGACCGGTGCGCCCAGCCAATCGAGGCCGACTTCGTTGCCGTTGATGTGGACGACGGGCACGCGCAAGCCGGTGGACGGCTTCCAGACGTGTTCGCCGGTGAGGGTGATCTCATGGCTGCCGGACTCCGCGGCGGCACTGGTGCCGCTTCCTTCGCGGAATCGCCAGGCCGCGGCCAGGCCGGACTGGATCGCGGCGGGTACGTCCCAGCGGAACGCGAGATCATTGAACTTGTCGGAAATATCGGTCGTCCAAAGCCGCAAGGCGCACAATCCGATCTCGCCGGCATCGGGAGTCCTGGGGCAAAAATCATCGTAGCCGCCGATGACCAGCGGCATGCCCGACTTCAGGAATTTGTAGTTGGTCTGCTTCGTTGTGGTGCCCAGAGATAATGACACCGGCGTCGTTGGCGATGATGGAAGGGTGCCTTTGGTCGAGACCGTCATGCTGCAGTATAAAGTCGTCGTGTACTGAAGCTGCGACGTCAAATTCGCGCTGTTCGCCGTCTGGGTGAAAGTGATCTTTATGTCTGGGCTCTCGCTGCCGCCCTTGCCCTCGTCTTTAGCCTTCTCGCACGCGATGTGGGCGGACACGGCGAAGTAGAGATGGTCGTCCAGATCGGGCAGAGGGTACGAGAACAGAAAACCGGTCGCGGGCGCGCCCTCGCACCCCCCGCCGAAGCAAAGCGTCTTCGCCTTCCAGTCGAAATAGACCCAATATCCCAGGACCGTTCCGGGCTCGCTATAGTCCAGGGTCGACAGGACGACGTTGATGCCGTTCGAGCTTCGCGTGAACCCCGTAAGGTCGACGACGCCGTCCACCGCGATGGCCTGCTGGAAGGCGATGCTGTCGCCGTCCTTGACGAGGTGGCCGTCTTTTTTCGAGCCCGCAGTGTTCAGCGCGATGGCATAAGTCTGCGGCGCTGCGACGGCGACATGTGTCCAGGGATCGTCGACAGCGAACGCCTCGGTCGCGTAGCGTTGCCCGCCGGCCGAGACCTTAAGCGCGACGTCGTAAGCATGCGCGCGGCCGTTGACGATATGAAGGGACGGCGCGCCCTCTGGGCCGCCGAGTGCGTTGACGATTTCATCCTGGCCCTGATGGATATCGTTCCAGAAGATGGAGGGCGCCTCCGGCCCGCTGGGATACTGACCGCGGGGAAAATCCTTGAGGCTGGCGCCGGTGACTGTCAGCGTGGCTGTAAACACATGAATGTCACGGAAGGCGCGCTGAACATTGTCGTCGGCGCCCAGGACGATGGTCGCTCGAGAGAAATTCGGGAGGTTGGGTTTGGTCGTCAGTCCGTGGATTTTTGAGCTTGAATCCACAAACGCACAGTATCCCTCATGATCACCGGCTCGGACATCAAGGAGGATGAAAAACTCCTCGTTGTCCACCAAGGGGGTGCGGGAGAATTCAACGCCCGGCTTGCCGGACTGGGAATAAGACAGGACGCCCACGATACGCCGACTGCCGGCCGGCTCGTCAGTTGTGATTTCCAGCTTCAGCGTGATGGAATCGGCTTTTGTCTGATCGTCCCCATATCGGTAATCGTCGAGATACATCGTAAACAGCGGCACTTCTTCTGGCAGATTTTGTCCCTTATCGATCTTGATCCAGCCAGCAAATGCACACGTGTTCGGCGCGGCGAATGGTTCGGACCAGGCAGCGCCGACGATCGCGGTGTTCCGCGTGTGGACTAGCGTGGCCGCGAGATCGAGATTGGCGCCGCTCCTGGCGGCGATGAGATCGTAGTTTCCCGGCTCTTCGCTGCGCACCCAGCTTTCGAAGGTGTAGTCGCCCTGCGGCGCGTGCATCTTCATCGCGTCGGTTTCCGCCGAGGTCGCAGGCGCCTTGGAAAAGTCGCCGTTGAAGACCGGCGGCACGATCACCCAGCCGCCGTCGCTGCCCTCCTGGACGCACGTTGCCAGTCCCGGTTGCACGGTCAATTGTTGCGCGCCGGCCGGCGCCGTCACGCCCGTGGCGGCGAACAGCACCGAGCCTCGCTGCTGCGCGCGGGTCGGCAGGCTGCCGGCGGCCGTATAGCCCTGAGGCGCGCGAACCCCATAGACGCCCGTGCTCACCGCGCCTGTCACGTCGGGCCCGACGACGCAGAACAAGGCGCCCAGATCGATCAGCGGACCCTTCGGCTTGAGGCCCGGCTCGAGGCTGACGACGTCCAGCCCTTCCTGCGCCGGAACGATGCGGTCGGTGTTGCTGCCGATCAGTACAGCATTGATTTTCTTGGCATTGATCGCGTCGATGAAGCCGCCCGGATGGGAGGGAATGGTCTTGTCCGACCAGTCATTGAAGCCGGCGCCGGTCATGGTGACCGTTCGAACCGACGACCTGTCATTGTCGTTGCCGGCGATATCGATCGTCGTTGCGCCGATCGCCAGGATCTGGCCGCGGCCGGCGGTTATCGCCTTGACCGGCGGCCCCATCCATACCGTCTTCGCGCCGCCGAGATCGTGCCGGCCGAGCGCCGCCCGCAGCGCCTTGGCGTCCGACGGCAATCCCGTGATTGCCAATGCCGGCTGAGCCGCCAATTGCCCCAGAAACGTGAACAGCAGGTCGATCTTGTCCTCGGCCGCGGCCGTCACCGTGACGCTGGCGAGCGTCAGCGCGCGGGGCAACTTGCCCAAGGGCTTGGGATCGATGAAGAGGAGCGGCGCCCCGCCGGTCTCGACCTCTACAACGCTGCGGCTCCCGACACCCGTTCCGTCGTACTGGTAATACGGCACGTCGCCGCTGCGCACCTTCGGGTTGAGCGGATCGTCGCTGGCGGTGCCGTTGATCACATGCGACAGCGCCTCCGGCTCGGTCGGCACGTTTTTGAAGGTCTCTGTCCCCGTGTCCTTGCTGCCCTCCTGGTAGGTGAAGACGAGGTCGCCCGCCGCGCTGAGCGCCGCGGTCGCGGTGTTGTAGGCGCTGCCGACGTGGCGCGCGGACAGCGACAGCGTCGGCGCAGGCGTACCGGTTAGCGGTTTGTCCCGGACATCTATTCCCGCGACCGCAAGCGTGAAGCCCGCGCGCACCTGTGTCGTGTCGTAATGCGCGACCTGCAGCGCGGTCGCCTTTAGATCGGACGCGCTAGGCGCGTTTTGGCCGAAATAGAGGTGGATCTTGCCGTCGGCGCCCGACAGCAGGCTGGGATCGCCCTTGACCGGACCCAGGAAGGCGAGGGCACCCATGCCGCACGACAAATCTTCGGCGCTTGGCGCCTGGGTGTTGTCGTCGATCGATTTCAAAGCCGGCGGGCCTGAGATCCATGCGCCGCCGGTCAGGCGGCCCGCCCATGTCGAGCACAAGCCGCCGTTCAGCGCGCGCGGCCAGGGACCATCCAAGCGCCAATAGCCGACCGGCCTGTCATCGGATCCCGTGCTGTTCACAAAAGCCGCGACGTCGATTTGCGTGTTCATGTATTTGGGAATGTCCGTGGCCTGATGCACCGCACCCCAGTACCGGACTTCCGCAAACGATCGCGTGCGCGTCGCATCGCCGTCGAATGGCGAGCCGCCGATATGGATCATCCCGATGGCGCTCAGCAGGGAGTCGTTCGAGGTCTTTTTCGACAGATCGAATTCGGCATAGGTGGGGTCGGCATTTGTCTTGTCCGGGGCGACGATGGACACGAGAGTTTTGTCGATGATGAGCGCAAGCGTGATCGTGCCCTTGCGCTGCGTCTCTGAATAAGCGACGAAACAAGTCGCGGCGACATGGTGCCAGTCCGTCAAGTCGACCTTGTCGGCCGTCTGAATCCCGTGTGTCTGAGCGCTGTCTGCATTCGACACACCGACGGTAAGGCAGATCTTTCCGCCTTCATCGATATAGAGATCGATCCCGTCTTTCCCCACGCTTCCCGCCCGGCTGAAGATGGTTTGGCGGTTCGTGCCTGCGTTGCAGCGCAGCCATGCCTCGATCGTGAAGCTGTAGTCGCCCTGACCAATAAAGGCGGCCTCCAGATCGGCATCCGACTCCAGCCATTCGTCGCTTCCGCTGAATTGGATCGCCCCTATCGGCGCCAATTGTCCTTGCACCGGCAAGACGCGCTTCGGGTTCGGCAGGACCGGCGTGCCGTTGGCCGCCAGCGCAAGGTCGAAGCAGACGAGCTGGTCGCTGCCGCCGGCCTGGAGGCTGCGCGCCGACACCATCATGCGCGGCCCGGTGAGCGAATTGCTCGGCGCGGCCTCGATCTGCTCCTGCCGCTGGAACAGGATGCCGGCCGGCGTGCCGTGCAGCTTGACCGCGTTTCCCGCATGGTCCGCCAACGCCATGTCGCGCACGACGATGGCGTCATGGTGCATCAGGTCGGGCCAGCGGTCGGCGTCTTGCAGGAGCGAGGTCGCGCGCATGATGCTTCCGTCGCTGCCCGGAGGCGCGGTGACGAACAGCCAGCGCTGCTGGCCGGCGGTGTCGCCGGGCGTGATGCAGGCGGTGAAAAAGCCGTTGGCGGCGGCCAGCAGGTCCGGCTCCGTGCCGGACGGCGCCGCGGTCACGTCGATAATCTCGCGCGGAAGATTGAGTTGCAGTACCGGCTCCAGAAACAACTTCCCGTTGCCATCCTTGGCGCTCAGCAGATCCTGCTTGTCGGCGGGGGTTTCCTTGAGGCCGCTCTTCTTGAACCGCGTTTCGGTGAAGGGCATGAACGCGTAAACCGTCGGATCGTTTGTCTTGCCGCCGCCCTGCGCGACCAGCGTGTAGCGGTTGGCCAAAAGCTGCATTCGCGCGGGGTCGGCAACGTCGACTTTCGTCTTAGGAATGCCGACGGCGCGCAGGAGATAGAGGTAGTCGCTGTCGCACACGAGCTGCCATTGGCCGGGCGTGCCCAGATCGAACGGCAAGAGTGCCGCCGGCACCGTGATCAGCGATCCGCCGCCGAGCCGCAGCGTGTCCGGGAACGGCAGGGCAGCAAATTTCGGCCGCGTGCCGGTCGTGGGGTCGTAAACCGCGCCGGCCAGGAGAGTCTGGTCCTTAACGGCGCCGGCCGCCTCGGCGACCAGGACGGTTTTTCCCTGGAAGATGATGGACTTGACGTTGAGGAAGTCGAAATCGATGAAGTCTTCCATTGTGCTCCGCCCTCGGATTTTGGAGTATTCGGAGGGAAAACTTAGTTGGACTTCAGTAACAGCCGCTGTCGGCCAGCCGACAGCGCTGCATATTTGTGGCGTAAATATCCGCGACGCCGCGCGTTTGCCTGGCCGCCTCGATGGCGTCCGCCATGCGACGCAAGGGCGTCGCCTCAATGCCGTGGGGGATGCATGGGAGTTCGGCTGGCCGATCGCGGAAATCTGATCTGCGACACCTTGCGTTCGATACGGATGTTCGCGGGCTATTCCGAGGCCGAGCTGGCGCGCCTTCGCGACGCGGCCCAGCTGTGGCGGTTTGAAAAGCGCGAAATTCTGGTTTCCTACGGCAGCGAACTCGGCGGCTTGTGGATCCTCGTCGAAGGAAGTCTGCTCAGCCACCGCGACAACAGCGAAGGCCGCAGAATCATCCAGGGTATCGTCATGCCGGGCGATCCCTATGGTATCGTCCCGCTCTTCGACGCCAAGCCGGCGTTGACCACGCTGAGCGCCCGCAGCGACGCGCTCGCGGTTTTCCTGCCGCGGGCGCCGCTCCTTGGCGCGCTGCACAACAATGCGGACCGGCTTCTCGACGTCGTCAACTACCTGACCAACCGCACGCGGCTCGATTACGAGCGGGTTCAGATGGGGTTCATCAACTCCCTGCGCTGTCAGCTGGCGAAATACATTTTCTACTTCTCGGGAGAGAGTTTTTGGCCGTTCTTCGATGGCGCGGTCGTCGATTGGTCGCCGCCGATCGCCGCCACCCAGGAGGAGATCGCCGACATGATGGGCGTATCGCGGCAGTCGGTAAACGAGTTGATGACCGCGATGGCACGCGAAGGCGTCCTCAAGCGGTCAGGCAGCCAGTTCTGCGTCGCCGATTATCTGAAATTGCTCGCCATTATCGAGGAGGACGAAGGGGCGCCGCCCGAATGGCGCGCCATCCTGATCGCGCGGCACGAAGCCCTTGCGGCGAAAAGATCGGTCTCGAAGCCGCACCGTTCCGACGGCCGGGGGATACCCGGCAGCGGCCTGGCAGTTTGAAAGCGAGACGGACCGCAAGGCCGCTGTCATCGGGAATATCGCCAGAGGAAAGCTTCTCTTTCCAGAGCATCGTGTCGAAAGCGGGTTGCGCGACCCAAGCTATCGCAACTCTGCTCGCCCAATTTCTGTCGCATCACACCCGCATCGCTGCCGGGCTGTCTTTGGCGAACTGCGGCAAGAGATATTCGCCGGCCAGCTGCGTGCTGCGCAGCACCGCCTCGTGCGGGATACGGCCGAATTGCAGAAGGCACATCAGGCGGTCGGCGCCGATGCCCGCATAAAGCGCGGCCTTCTTCGCACAGTGGTCGGGATCGCCGATGATCACCGAGTCCAAGCCTTCCAGGACTTCGTGCGCCTCTTCGTTCGAGATGTCCTCGCCGCGTGCCATGCGTTTGAGGACGGCGATCACGGGCAATTCGTCCGCGTCGATTTCCAGGCTTGTAGGGTCGGCACCTTCGAGCGCCGAAATCTCCTTGGCCGATTTGCGCGCCAGATGGGGGCTGAGACCGGCGCGGATCATGTCCCACCAGATCGAGCGCGGCACCTTGAATGCGATGGGTGCGGCGTGGACGTACCATAGCGCAGCCTTGGCGGCGCCGTTGGCGATCGCCGCCTTCCGCGATTCCGCGACATGCACGAAGGTGAAGACGCCCTTCTGATGGTTCGGGAACTTGCCCACCTCAACCTTGCGAGACGCGAAGCCCCTGTCGTACTCGTCCAGCATCGATTTCATGAACGATACCGGGCTCAGCAACGTCGTGCCGAGCACGCCGACGCCCATCTCGCCTGCCATGCGGAAAGAATCCGGGCTGGAGGCGGTCTGCCACAGGCGCGGGTGCGGCTTCTGCACCGGACGCGGCACGACTTCGCGTTCGGGCATCTGGAAGATCTTGCTGTTCCAGCTGAAGAGTTCGTCGGTCCACATCTTGGGAATCATCAAGAGCGCCTCGCGCAACTCGTCGCGCGCGGTTTCCGGATCGACGCCGAATGTCTCCCATTCCTTGCCGCCCGATTTCGCGAGGCCCAATTCAAAGCGGCCGCCGCTGAGGATGTCGAGCGTGGCGGCGCGTTCGGCGACGCGCAGCGGGCCGTTGATGCGGAACGGCGCCAGCACGCCGGCATGGCCGACATGCATGCGTTGGGTGTTGAGCGCAATGGCGGTGAGGATCAGTTCGGGCGCAGAGCTGTAGCTGAACTCGGGCGCGCCGTGATGCTCGACCTGCCACCAGATCTCGAAGCCGGATTTGTCGGCGGCGCGGGCCTGCTCGATCGTGTCGAGGATCAGGCGGCGCTCATGGTCGGGGCCGAACGGCTTGGCCAGCTGAATTTCACAAAAGACATCGAACTTCACGCAACGCACTCCTTGGATGATGTTAAAGCACCGCGATGGGATTGACCGGCGAACCCGTGCCGCGCTCGACGCGCAGCGGCGCAACCGTGAACAGGAATTCCCAGCGCTGTTCGGCGGCGCAAGCCTGGGCGAGTGCCACGAAGTCGAGATTGTCGAGGAGGTGCAGCCCCATCGAGACCAGGCCGCACATATGCACCGGAATCGGGAAGTCCTCGATCGGATCGGGCGACGGTGTCGGATCGTGCACCGCATCGGAGCCGAGCACGGAAATCCTGCGCTCGAACAGCCACGGGATGCAGTCCTCCGACAGGCCGGCCAGCGGCGGGCCCTCGCCGGGGTTGGGTGTGTTTGCCGCGCGCCAGGCATCGCGCCCGACCATCACCAGCAGGATGTCGCCCTCGCCGACGCGCACGCCCTGCGCTTTTTCGGCTGCACCGAGCTCGGCTGGGGTCACCGGATTTTTGGGATCGACGTAAGCCATGCCGCGCAGGCGCGGTATGTCGAGCAGCACGGCGCGGCCGCACAGGCCGTCGCGCGCGGACATGATCGAATTGCGCCGCGCACCTGTGGAGCGCACATCGGTCGCGGGAAAGCCGTTGTACATCTTGCCGTCCACGAAGACGTGGCACAGCGCGTCGATATGGCTGGAGGCGAGGCCGTGATAGGCGATGCCGATGAAGTCGAGTGACACCTCCATGCCGGGAATGCCGTGCGTGCACGGATCGTCGCCGCCGACGACAATGTGATGCAGGGCAGGGGTCGGATTCTCCGGTCCCGGATGCACCGGAAAGTTTCGCGCGCAGCTGATGCTGCGCCCCGTCTTCACCAGCTTCGCGGCCGCGGCGGTGCGCTCCGGCGTGAGATAATTGAGCGTGCCGCGCTCGTCTTCCGCGCCCCAGCGGCCCCAATTGGAAACCTGCCGGAAGATCGCCTGCATCTGTGCCTTGGTCTTCGTCATGCTCAGGCCTTCTTCGGCAAGGCGTCGTTGGCCTTGCTGTGACGCTGGCCCGGATTGAGCTCGATCAGCTCGATCAGATTGCCGTTGGGGTCGTAGCAGCAGCAGCTTCCGATGATGCCCAATTCGGGATGGGTGAAGAGTTCGCGCGTGAAGCGCACGCCCTGCGCGGTCAGGTCGTCATAGGCCTGGCGGACATTCCTGACGCGAAACGCGATGATGCGCGGCACCTCGCCATCGGCGACGGGAATGGCCGCGATCTTCGCCATGGGCTCTTTCCATTCGATCAGGTCGATCATCGGGCCGCCGGGATCGCTTGGCAGCACCATCAGCACGCCGGCGCCCTTGGCGCGCTTCATCCCGAAGATGGTGGCGACGAAGTCGGGCCATTCGACATGGCGGCGATCGTCGAGCACCTCGAAGCCCAGCCGCTTGTAGAACGCGACCGATTCCCCGAGCGCGCGCGTGTTGACCACGGTGTGATAGAGCCGCTCCAAAACCCATGCTTGCGCCATTCCGGCCCCCTTTTGGCATCGTCTCGCTCCGTCGGCGGACGATCTTTGCGAGCTTAAATATAACAAGCGTTACACAAAGAGCAACGGCAAGTTATGCTGCGGCGCGACAATTCACAAGTTGAACCGCCGCCGCCGCGTAGGCACTGTGGCTGGACTGATTTGGTGATGGGGGAGAATGCCCAAGAAGGTCGATCCGACGGCGCGGCGCGAGGCGTTCCTGGCCGCCGCCTATCGCATGATCAAGAAGCACGGGATTTCCGGCGTGACGGCGCGCGCCGTTGCGGCCGAAGCGGGTTTCACCACCGGCGCGCTGGTCCACTACGTCAAGTCGATGGACGATTTGCTGGTCGAGGCGTCGGAATTTTCCGCCCGCGACGTCCGCGCGAAGATGCTGGAGGTCGAGGCGCTGCCCAATCCGCTGGATGCGCTGCGTGGCGTGCTCTATCTCGCGCTGGCCAGCGACCCGGACAAACGCGGGAACTGGAATTTTTTCTTGGGCTTCTGGGAGCGCTCGGTGCACAACGCCGCGGTGCGGCGCATCACGCATCTGCGCTATGAGGAATGGCTGAAACGCGTGGCTCGCCTCATCCAGCGCGCCAAGCAGGCGGGCCAGCTGGCGCCCGATCTGGACGTGCCGACAGCGGCGCGCGCCATCGTCGCGCTGACCGACGGTATCGCGATCCAGGTCCTGCGCTCGGGCAAGCCGCCGACGACGCAGCAGCAGCGCCTGCTCATCGACACCTTCATCGAAGCATGGCTTGGGGCGACGGCTAGCGCGCCGCGCGCCGTGCATTGAGCGCAACGACATTGTCGCGTGCCGCGCGGACGGGCTGGCCGGCGCACAGCATCCGGTCGATCCAAGTGTCGATCTGCGCGCGCAATTTGGCGCGTGATGGCGGGCGGCCGCTGATCAGGACGTGCACGCCGATCCCGTCCATCTGGCAGATCAGCGCCGCCGTGGCGTCCGCGATCTTGATGTCGGCGCGGATCTCGCCCGCCTTCTGGGCCGCTTTTATCAGCTTGCCGTAGCGCCGGTAGGATTCGTTGTAGCGATCATGTGTCGCCGCCCGGATCAGCTCGCTGTTTTCCGAAAGGTGCCAGAAGCCGAACCACACTTTCCAATGTCCCAGCATTTCGTCGTTCGCCGCCAGGCCCTCGTACAGCACATGCCGCAGGGCTTCGAGGCCGCTGTGGTCGCGCGCGGCCCGCTCCATCCGGTCGCGGATCACCAGGCTCGAATGTTCGGCGGCGTGCAGGAAGATGTGGTCCTTGGAGGTGATGTAGTGGACAACCGCGCCGACCGACGATCCGGATTCGCGCGCGATGTCGCGGATGGTCGCCTTGGCCACGCCCTTTTTCCGGATGACGCGGAAGGCGGCACGCGCGATGTCGTCGCGGCGGACCTCGTGATCGACGATCTTGGGCATGGGACCTCGGAAGCTTTGCGCCGATTTTACCCGGCCATCACGCCGCCGTCGATGACGAGCTCGGTGCCGGTGATGAAGCGCGATTCGTCGCTCGCCAGGAACACGACGCCCGAGGCGATGTCGGCAGGCACGCCCGAATGGCCGACCGGCGTCGCCGCGGCGCCGGCGGCCCGGATCTCCGCCATCGTGTCGGTGTTGCGCCGTTCGTTTGCCGCCGGCATCTGCCCGTCATTGCCGAGCTTGAGCCAGATCGGCGTCTCGATCGCGCCGGGGTGCACCGAGTTGACGCGGATGTTGTTGCGCGCCTGGGCGCATTCGAGCGCAATGGCCTTGGTGAACATCCGCACGCCGCCCTTGCTCGCGCAATAGCCCGACATACCCGGCACGCCGCGCAGGCCGGCCACCGACGACATATTGATGATCGAGCCGCCGCCGGACTTTTCCATCAGGGGCAAAGCGGCCTTGGTGCCCAGGAACAGCCCGTCGAGATTGATTGCCATCTGGCGCCGCCAGCTTTCGAAGCTCATCTCCAGCAGTGGACGGGAGATGCAGATCGCCGCGTTGTTGACCAGGATGTGCAACGCGCCGAATTTCTGCGCGGTCATGTCGACGATCATCTTCCAGTCATGCTCGCGCGCGACGTCCAGGGGACAGAAATGCGCCGCCCCGCCGTTCGCCCCGATGGCCTCGCAGGTCTCGATGCCGCCTTTGTCGTCGAGGTCGCCGATCATCACCACCGCGCCCTCGGCCGCCAGCGCCAGGGCGCTGGCGCGCCCGATGCCGCTTGCCCCGCCTGTGACGATGGCGATCCGCTTGTCTAACCGTGCCATGGCGTGCTCTCCGATCAGGACTTCCAATGACCGCGCACGAACGCCGCCATGATGCGCAGCGCGTCAGCCCCTTGCGGAAGCACGGGATGAAACATATGCCAGACATGAATCATGTCCGGCCATTCCTCGAGCGTGACAGCGACGCCCTGTGCCTTCGCCGCCGAGGCCAAACCGCGCGAATCGTCCAGCAGCACCTCTTCGCTGCCGACATGGATCAGCATCGGCGGCAGGCCTTCGAGGTCGCCCAGCAAGGGCGAGGCGCGGAAATCACCCGGATCGCACGTGGCCATATAGGCGTCCGCCATCTCTTTCAGGCTTCGGCGCGTCAGCAGCGGATCGAAATCGGCCTTGGTCTCGAAGCTAGGGGCGGTGCACCGCATGTCGGTCCAGGGACTGATGAGTGCAAGCGACGCGGGCATGGGCAGGCCCGCGCGTTTGGCGGCGAGAAGCATCGCGACCGCCAATCCGCCACCGGCCGACTCGCCGCCCACGGCGATCTCGCCCGGCGCGCAACCGCTTGCGAGCAACGCGCGGTAGGCTGCGACGGCATCGTCGACGGCAGCGGGAAAGGGGTGCTCCGGCGCCAGGCGATAATCGATGCTGACGACGCGGCAGGCGGCAACCCGCGCGAATTCCGTCGTAAAGGCGCGCGAGCCGGCGGGATTGCCCAGCACATACCCGCCGCCATGAAGATGGAAGAAAACCGGGGCGGCCGCGGCGCCATGCGGTGTGATCCACTCCACCGGCACACTGCCGAGCTGGCGCGCTTCGATCTCGATATCGTCCGGCTTGACGAAGGCGGCAGCGAATTGCGCGGCTTGCGCGCGGCGCGTCATGAACGGCGTGTCGGGACCGCCGACGAGGTCCTTGAGCATGGCGCGCACGGCATCGATGGGTTGCATGGCGGCGTCCGGCCCTCCTGAACTGCCTTGCTTGTAGAACGCCGTCCGACAGTGGGCAATTGTTTTCGAACGAGTGTTCTATAAAAACACTTCGCAGTCGCAAAACGATTTTGGCGCGGTGCCGTTTTGGAGCAACCATCCAAAAAGCGTTTGTCAGGTATTGTAACAGCTGTTATATAACCGCCCAGCGGGCAGGTTCGGCGGCGCATATCCGTTCGGGCCGCACCTATAAAAAAGTTTGAAGGGGAGTGAAGCGTATGCGTCTGGATACCGCGCTGACATGCGCCGCCGGTGCTTTCTGTCTGCTTTCGACGATCCCACCGGCCTTCGCGGCCGACACCCCGGCCACGGCGACGACAATCGAGACCGTGGTCGTAACCGCCCAAAGGCGCTCCGAAAACAGCCAGACGGTCCCGGTCGCGCTGACGGCGCTCGATGGCGGCTTGCTCGACTCGCAGGGCGTCGTCGGTTTCAACGAATTGGGCATGCGGGTGCCCTCGCTGCGCTTCGGAGCCGGCGTGACCGGCGGCGAGAACGTCATCACCATGCGCGGCCTGGGCAGCCAGAACACCACGCCGGGCGGCGATTCGCCGGTGGCCTACAGCGTCGACGGCGTCACGCTGCAGCGCTCGACGTCGGTCGATCCGGAATTCTACGACATCGAACGCATCGAGGTGCTGCGCGGCCCGCAGGGGACGCTCTACGGCCGCAATTCGGTCGGCGGCTCGATCAACGTCATCACCAACAAGCCCGGCGATACGCTTGGTGCCGGGCTGGATGTGCTGGTCGGCGACTATGCGCAGCGCACCTTCCGGGGCTGGGTCAACGCCCCCTTGATCGATGACGGCAACTTCAAGATGTACGCCCGCATCACCGGCGTGTCGGCGCAGCACGACCCCTACGCGACCAACCTTTCGACCGCACCGGGCGCGACCCACACGCAGGACGGCCAGGATTTCCAGATGCTCCGCGGCCAGCTCTATATGGAGTTCTCGCCCGACCTGAATCTCCTGTTGTCGGCCAGCACCAACAGCAACAACACCGCCGCGGCGACCAATGCCGCCTGGTGGGAGACGCCCACCCGCTACATGACCGGCACCAACCCGATCCCCGCCGGCTCGGCCTGCGATTTCAGCACCCAGGCGAAATTCGATCCGCGCAAATTCTGCCACGACTATCCGGAGAACGCCTACAACCGCCTGACGCTCTACAGCGGTACGCTCAACTGGAATCTGGGCTTTGCGACGCTGACGTCGGTCACCGGCTACAGCACAAGCAATGTCAGCCAGACCAGCGACGGCGACGGCTCCGATGCGCCGCTTGCCATGGGGTCGAGCTGGATCCTGCGCCAGCACCAGATCTCGGAAGAAGTGCGGCTGGCGTCGAACGACGACAAGTCGCCGCTGAAATGGATCGTCGGCCTCTATTACTTCTGGTCGAACAATTTCGAAGACTTCGCCTATTCCGATACCGGCCTGAACGACGCCTCGCCGGCCGCCGCCGCCGATACCTACAACTTCCTCAGCCATGGGTTCTCCAAGTCGCAATCCTTCGCGCCCTTCGGCCAGGTGGATTACGATCTGAGCAAGACCTCGCTGGCTATCCCGCTGACCATCACGGCCGGCATCCGCTACAGCTATGACCGCAAATACGGCTACAACTATCTCGACTATCAGCTGCCGCTGATCTGCGGCTCCTGCGGCGGCCCGTTCCAGGGCCCGTTCGACAAGACCTGGGGCCAGTGGACCGGCAAGGCCGGCCTGAATTACCAGGTCGGTGATCACGTCATGGCCTATGCCTCGGCCTCGCGCGGCTATCTCTCGGGCGGCAACATCATCGGCCTGGCGAACATCTACGGCCCCGAAAGCATGTGGTCCTACGATGCCGGCGTGAAGTCACAGTTCTTCGACGACCGCCTCCAACTCAACCTCGCGGCCTATCACGAGGAGATCGCGCATCTGCAGGTCTTCGTGCAGAGCGCGACGCAGTCGGGCATCAACAACGTCAACGGCATCACCCAGGTGAACGGTCTGGAGCTGGAGGCTGTCGCCATCCCGGTCGACAATTTGCGGATCAATGCCACCGTCACGGTGAACCGCGCGACCTACGGCAACTATATCACCACCGATACGCGCTTCGGTGCGCCAGGGCCGGGCTGTTCTCCGGCGCCGGTGCTGTGCAACTTCCGCGGCAACACGCTCAACCAGACGCCGCCTTACACCATCGACATCGGAGCCGAGTACAATTTCGATACGTCCTTCGGCACGATCACGCCACGCGTCGACACCTTCATCTCGGGCAAGGTGCAGTTCCTGCCGGACAACTACATCACCTCGCAGCAGAAGCCCTACACCCTGACCAACTTCCACCTGACATGGCTGTCGCCGAACGGCCGCTACAAGGCCGAGGCCTTCGTGAACAACATCGAGAACGCCGACGTGATCTCGAATGACGGTCTGCAGTCCATCAGCCTGGGCCAGCAGGTCCAGGAGCCCGACAATTTCGTCTACTACCCGCCGCGCACCGTCGGCTTCCGGTTCGGAGTGAACCTCTGAACCGGATTGGGCGGGCGGCTGTGCGTTCGACAGCCGTCCGCCCGCCTCGTCGGGTGGCGTGATGACCTCCACAATTCATATCGAGCGCCGCGGCACGGTCGACTGGCTCACGCTGAACCGTCCCGACCGGCTCAACACCCTCACCGGCACGATGGTGCGCGAATTGTGCGGTTACTTCGAGGGCTTGAAGCACGATTACGACGTGCGCATCGTCGTGATGCGCGGGGCAGGGCGCGCCTTCTGCGCCGGTCTCGACATCAAGGAGCATCTCGGGGGCGACCGCGTGCCCGAAGGCGCCGGCCGCACGCGTCCCGGCCATCATTTGTTCGACATCGTCAAGCTGATGCGCACCTGTCCGCAGCCCATCGTGGCCCTGCTGCATGGCCCGGTGTGCGGCGGCGGCTTCGCGATGGCGCTGGCGGCCGACATCCGCGTCGCGGGCGAGACGGCCCGCATGAACGATGCCTTCGTCGCGCTCGGCCGCTCGGGCTGCGAGCTCGGCCTTACCTATTTCCTGCCGCGCATCGTGGGGCTCGGGATCGCGACCGAGCTCATGTACACCGGCTCGTTCATCGACGCGGCGCGTGCCGCGCAGGTGGGCTTGGTATCACGCGTCGTGCCGGATGCGCAGCTGGAGTCGGCCGCTGCCGCCTATGTCGATCCCATGCTCAAGACCGCCCCGCTCGGCCTGCGCATCACCAAGGAGACGCTCAACACCGCGTTGAAGGTCTGCGATCTCCACGCGGTGATCGACCTGGAGGAGCGGGCTCAGTCCATCTGCGGCCGCGGTCCCGATTTCGAGGAGGCGATGAAGGCCTTCCTGGAAAAGCGCGAGCCGCGCTATGCCGTGCCGGCCTGAGATGACGCTGAAGCCGCCAAGTCTTCGCCCGCTCTGCCTCTATCGCGCGACGCTGGCGCAGCCGCAGCACGATGCCGGCACCGGCCCGCTCGGCCGCCGCATGATCGCGGTCGTCACGGGTGGCGACTTCAGCGGCGCGCGCCTCAACGGCGTGGTGCTGCCGGGCGGCGGCGACTGGGCGCTGATCGATGCCGCCAACGATGTCCTGCGTCTCGACGCGCGCGTGACCTGGCAGACCGGCGACGGCGCCAGGATCTACGTCAGCTACACCGGCATCTTCCGGCCGTATTCCGAAGGCCCCAGGCAATTCGTGCGCGGCGGAACGTTAAGCGATGCCGACCGCCAGGCGCTCTATTTCCGCACCCGCCCGGTGTTCGAGACCGGCGACGCCCGCTATGCGTGGCTCAACGATATCGTCGCGGTCGGCGTCGGGCTGGTGACGCCCACCGGCGTCGCCTATGAGTTGCATGAAGTGCTTTAGGCGTTCGCCTCGGGCGTGAAGACTTCCTTGATCTTCGAATGGCGCAGGCCGGGCTCCAGTTCGATCATCTCGATCAGCGTGCCGTTCGGATCGTAGGTGACGATGCAGCCGGTGATGCCCGCGGCGGGGATCGAGGTCGGCTCCTCCGTGGTGAACCGCACGCCCTTGGCCTTCAGCGCGGCATGCGCGGCACGCACATTCTCCGTCCGGAAGGCCAGTACGCGCGGCACCGTGGTGGGCGCGGGCGCGGGGAAGTCCGCCTTCGGCGCTTGCCACTCGATCAGGTCGAGCATCGGGCCCTCCGGATCGGACGGCAAGATCATCAGCACGCCGCGGCCTTTGGGGTTCGGGATCAGGGCAAAGGAGGCGCCGCTGCCGTCCGGCCACACCGCGTCGCGCCGGTCGGACACGATGGCGAAGCCCAGCATCTCGTAGAAGCGCACGGTCTCGTCGATGTCCTTTGCGTTGATGATGGTGTGATAAAAGTGCTTGAGCCGCCAATCCGCCACCGCGTCCTCCATCTTGTCGTTATCGCATAACGCATGTTATAGAACAGACGTTCGAAAACAAGAAAGCCGACGGGAGATTTTCATGGCCAGACCGGATTTCGATGCCGTCGTGATCGGCGCGGGCTTCGCCGGTCTCTATGCGGTTCACAAACTGACGACGCTGGGCTTCTCCGTCGCCGGCTTCGAGAAGGGCGGCGACGTCGGCGGGGTCTGGTACTGGAACCGCTATCCGGGTGCGCGCTGCGACTGCGAAAGCTACTATTACAGCTACTCCTTCTCGCCGGAGCTCGAGCAGGAATGGTCCTGGAGCCTGCGCTATTCGGAACAGCCGGAGATCTTGCGCTATCTCTCCCATGTCGCCGACCGTTTCGACCTGCGCCGTCACTTCCGCTTTGCGCGCGCGGTGAAGAGCGCCACCTTCGACGACTCGGCCGGCATTTGGACGGTGGAAGACAGCGCCGACGATATTGTGACTGCGCGCTTTGTGATCTCCGCGGCCGGCTGCCTCTCGCAGATCCAGCGTCCCGCGATTTCCGGACTCGACGATTTCACCGGGGAGGTCTTCTACACAGCGGCCTGGCCGCATGCCGGCGTCGATTTCACCGGCAAGCGCGTCGGCGTGATAGGCACAGGCGCGTCCGGCGTCCAGGCGATCTCGCGCATTGCCAGGCAGGCGAAGGAGCTCACCATATTCCAGCGCACGGCCAATTGGGTGATCCCGGTGTGGAACGCTCCGACCAACGCGCAGTTCGACGCCTGGGTTAAGGAGAATTATCGCGACATCCGCGCCAAATGCTTCGGTTCGTCAGGCGGCACGCCATTCGATCCACCGCAGGCCGCGGCGCTCGCCGTTACCGACGAGGTCCGCCGTGCCACGCTCGAGAAATTCTGGGGCATGGGCGGAATCAAATTCTTCAGCGCGTTCACCGACGTCTTCGCCAGCGTCGAGGCCAACGAGATCATGTGTGACTTCGTGCGCGACTACATCCGTAGCATCGTGAAGGATCCAAAGACTGCAGCACTGCTTATCCCAAACGACCACCCCATCGGCACCAAGCGTCCGCCGATGGACGATGAGTACTACAAGGTCTTCAATCTGCCGGGCACCAGGCTGGTCGACATCCGCAGCAACCCGATCACGGGGATGGCCGGCAATACGGTTCGCACGCAAGACGGCGATGCTTATGAGGTCGATGCACTGGTCCTCGCGACCGGCTTCGACGCGATCACCGGGGCTTTGCTCGCGATAGACGTCAAGGGCCGCAACGGCAGGAGCTTGAAGGACGCCTGGGCCGACGGCGCGGTCACATTTCTGGGCCTGGGCATCGCCGGGTTCCCAAACCTTTTTACGATCACCGGACCGCTCAGCCCATCGGTGCTGGCCAACATGCCCGTGGCCGTGGAGCAGCATGTCGACTGGATCGCGCAATGCCTCGTCGATATGCGTGCGCGCGGCGCGACGCGAATCGAACCCGAAGAGGAGGCGCAGAAAAACTGGACCAGCCATGTCGCCGAGGTGGCTGGAAAAACGCTCTATCCGCGGTCCAACTCATGGTATTTCGGCTCCAATATCCCCGGGAAGCCGAGGCAATTCGGGGTCTATGTCGGTGGGTTCGATAATTATTCGCGACGTTGCGCTGCGTCCGCGCAAGCGAACTATGAGGGTTTCAGGATGGCGGGAGACTGAGTCGCTGGCGCGCGGACGCGATATGCGCTTGCGATCGCGTCGCGGAACAGCTTCCGAAATTCGGTGGTTTGTGCCCATGACGCTGCGACGCCGGCGGACGCGGCGCGCGTTTCGCTCGGCGCCGAAGCCAACCTCGCGGACGGCATCTCGCTGTCGGTGCGTGGCCTGGCGGGCCTGTCCTTGTCCGCGCGGGACTACACTGCGAATGCGGCGATCAGTTACAGATGGTGACAGGCATGGCACCGGACATGGCCGGGTAGGTCCTAGCGGCTTCCGGTCATCGAGGAAACACAACCGATCGCGTTATCGGCCGCCGCTATCGCCGATAGTCCTATCCCTTTCGGAAAAACAGCTCATCGTGGAGTTCGTGGAGCTTCCAGAGTTCGCGGCGGCTGAAATGCAGATGGGGCCACAGCGCCATCAGCGCCGCGCGCCCGATGGTCTTTTCAAGGGCATCCAGGCGCAGCAGGTCGGCACGGTCTTCGGGCCGGGGATCTGCGGGTTCGTTCTTCTCGCGCGCCAGCGTCAGCTGCTCGGCGCGAAGGACAACCTGCGTGTGAAGCTTCATGTAGCGAAACATGTTCTCGACGGTCGCCCGGTCGAACTTGTTGGTGAGATTGAGCATGAAGCGGCCTGCTTCGCTTTGCTTGAACTGGCCGGAATTGATCTCGTCCAGCAGTTGCTGGTGGGATTTATAGTCGTTCACCAGCCATTGGTGCACCGCATACTCGCTCTTCGTGAAAATGAGCAGGAACAGCGGCGGCAAACCCACCAGAACGGCGATCGTCCCCAGCAGCGGCAGGTTCGCGAACTGATTGAAGGCCGCGTGAATGGCGGCGGCCGCAAGGAGGCTGGGGAGGAACCAGATCGGCTTCAGGCCGCCCCGCCGCTCCATGAAGGACTGGGCCAGGACGGCGAACATCGCGGTCGCGCCGCCATGCATCAGCGCGGTGCCGAAGCCGCGGATGATCCACACGCCCAGATCGGCGTCCGGAAGCGCGTAGAGATAATAGATATTCTCGAACAGCGAAAACCCGGTGCCGACGGCAAAGCCCATGATCGCAGCATCGATCATGAACCCGATGCGGTTGCGGGCGAACAGCCATATCAGCGCCGCCGCCTTCAATCCCTCTTCGATCAGGGGCGCGACGAAATGGCTGTAGGTCGCGAACGCTATAGCGCTGCGCGTCAGTAGCCAGCCATTGATGAAATAAGCGGCCACACCCAGCAGTATGCCGGCGCAAAGCGTCTGCATGAGCTCGATGAAGCTGGTGAGTCGATAGCTGTCGAAATAGAGCAGGGCGCCAAGGAACAGCAGCACCGGCACCAGTGCGATCGGCGCTTCCAGAAAAAACTGCGTTGCCATGATCGTTCAGAGTCACCGTGAAAAGTGGGCGACTGTGCCTGTCCGCCGCGCGGGCTTCAAGCGTCAGAGGATCTTCAGCGACGCGAGGAATTCGTCATGGTCGCCCGTCACGCCGTCGCCGAAACCCCTGGCATAGCCGACGGAGAACGTCATCGGCAGCCGCACCGCGACGGTGAAGTTGAAGTCGAGCTGGAAACCGACGCTTTCCAGCGTACGGGCGCCGGTGAGGCCAGGATCGGTCTGCAGCACGCCGGCAAAGGCCGCGGGCCGCAGGGAGCTGAGATAGAAGGCCGGCGACCCGACATCGCTGAAGCGGATCGGCGGCAGGTTCCACTCGGCCATGGATTTGAGGAAGCTGCGCGCGCTGATCTCATCGATCGCGAAGCCGGGGAAACTGTCGAAGTCGCGGTAGCGCTTGACCTCGCCGTCGTCGACATAATTGTTGCCGAAGGCGCCGAAGTAGAAATAGTCGAGCGCGTCGTTCTTGTCGCCGACGCCGTAGCCGGCCGACGAATAGAGCCACAGCGAGGAATGCTGCCAGGGCAGCGCGACGCCGAAATCCGCGCCGATCCGCCCCTTGGGAAAGGTCTCGCCATGCGAGTAGTCGGCGCGCAGGACGCCATTCAGCTGATAGCCTTGCTCGTTGTCGACCGCGCCGAGCGACTTGTCGATATTCTCGTAGTGCGCCGCGAGCCTGAGGGTGGCCAGATCGCTGTCCTGGCTCGACTTCACGTTCTGCGCGCCGGGCAGGGTGTCGAGGCCGGTATAGAGTTCGACGTCGGCCGTGACATCGAGCCTACGCGGCGGATCGTAGATCAGCGCCTCGCTATAGCCGCCGAGCAGCGCATCGCCCTTGCGGCTGCGATCGGTCGGGCCGAACAGGTCGTAGAAATTGGCGCTGTTGTGCCAATAGGTCAGGTGCCAATAGAGTGTGTGGTAGTTGATGTCGGCGTGAAACTGCTCGCTCAGCGGAATGTTGCCGGCGGGCGAATAGGAGACGTTTGCGGTCAACTGGTTGTAGCTGAGCGGATCGTCGAACTCGACGAAGCCGCCGAACGCCGCATGGCCTTTGTAGCCCTCGATCATCGGGTAGAGCGACGTCAGGTGCAGTTCGTCGCGCGGAATGTATTCGCCGCGCCCGGTGATCATCGAATCGAGCGGCACTTGCGACGGCGGACCCACGGCCCAGGTCTTCACGATCGGGTATTTGTCGGCGATCTCGGTGCCGAGGAATTTGACGTTGCCCAGATCGTCCAGCGGCTTGGGATCGATCCTGACCGGCAAGAAGCCCTCGCCGGTGTATTCGTAGACGATCAGCGATCCGTCGGTCATCGGAATTGGGCGGAAGAAGCCGGTCACGGCGTTGCTGACGGCGTTGACCTTCCCGGTCGCCAGCTCGAGGCGATAGACGTTCGAGACGCCGGTGTAGAACGCGGTCGCGTAGAGATAGCGGCCGTCGGGCGAGAACACGCCGCCTTCGGGCACCGCTGGATCGCGCTTCATCGTGGCGATCTCGTTGATCACGCCGTTCTGCAGGTCGGAAATCCTGAAGACGCCGATACGCTGGTCGCCATTGATCTCGCCGATCGACGCTGAGAGGTATTGTCCGTCCGGCGAGATGTCGAGATCGAACAGATTGCGGCCGTAGGGGAATGCGTGAATCAGCTTCCAGCTGTCGTGCTCGGGCCCGACGCGTACAAGCGAGTCGAGGCCGTTGAGCGAGCGGATGCCCCAGATCGAATGGTCCGCCGGGTTGAGCGCCAGATCGCCGGTACGGCCATCCTCGATCAGCATCTTGGTGTCGCCGCTCGGCAGATCGATTTCCATCAGATCGCGATAGGCGTTGTTGTCGGTCGTGTAATAGATTTTCTTTTCGCCGGCGTCGTAGGCGAGCGAGGTCACGCGGTACAGCGAAGGACCCTTGAGGTTGGTCAATTTCCGGACGCTGCCGTCCTTCAGCGATATCATGCCGATATTGGCGAGCACGCCGGGAGCGCGGAAACCGGCGATCAAGCTGTCGGTCGTGGGGTCGTAGAAAGAGCGCGACACCGATCCCAGCGCCCGCGCGGTCAGCGGCTTGGTCGGGGTCACCGGGAATTGCCGGACCGATTTCAAATTGGCGTCCTGGTAATCGTGCTCCCACTTGATCCAGTCCTGCCAGACGTCGTCGAGTGGTTTGCCGAAGACGCGCGCGAAATCGGTCTCGTAATAGCGGTCGCTGCCCTTTTCGCGCTTGAGCCATTCGATCACCTTTTCGGGGCCGTAGGTGTAAGCGAGATAGGAGTCGAAGCGGGTGCCGTAGAGGTAGTCGTTCACGCCGACCTGGAAATCGACCGAATTGCCCTCGGCCTCCAGGCCCAGCGGCGTGTAGAAGTTCGCGTTGTCGCGGACCTTGGCGCGGAACACCATCTCGTCGTAGCCGCCTTGCGCCCGGCCGCGGCCGCCGCCCATCCAGGTCTCCAGGAAGACGGCGCTGCCTTCGAAATACCAGCGCGGCCCGTTTGTGCGCGGCGCCGACAAATAGTTGTAGACGATCGATTCGGGATGCTCCGTAATCGGGGCTGGTTTGCCGTGAAAAAATCGCCGCCACCACGCATCCTGGTCGTTCCACACATCGGTTGTGGCGACATGGACGAGCTCATGGTTCATCAGCGTGAAGAAGCGCTCGCCGGGGCTGAAGGTCTCGAAGGTGATCGGGAACGGCGCGACGTCGACGATGATGACGTTAGAAGGAACTTCGCGGACGGTCGCGTTGCCGTAATCGTCCAGGTCGCGCAGCACCAGCGCTGGCCGGTCCCATGGCGTCCAGTCGAAGATCTTGCGCTGGAACGCGAAGGAGTTCTCGTAGGCGCGTCCGACATAGGGCGTCAGATAGGTCTGGATGGGATCGTAATAGAGGAGTTCGACGTCCTTGGTGTTGAGCTCGCTCAGGCCGACGGACTGCGCCGCGGCCGGACCGCCAGCCAGCACCATTGCCCCCGTGCAAAGCGCCAGCCAGCGCAATCTTCTCAGCCCCACGACCACCCCCGACGCACGCCATACCAAGCGGCAGCGGCCACAAATGAAAAAGCCACCGCCCGAGAGGACGGTGGCTGATTCAGATGGGCATTTCTAGTGCTGCGAAGCGGCTTGCGACGCGGCCTGGGAAGCTGCCTGTGCGGCGGCTTGCGAAGCCGCCTGGGATGCCGCTTGCGAAGCAGCCTGGGCGGCGGCCTGAGAGGCCGCCTGTGCCGCGGCTTGTGAAGCGGCCTGGGAGGCAGCCTGCACGCTTTCAAAGTTGAGGTGAAGGAAAATGTCCTTG
>OLLQ01000722.1_pt1 | contig 39274 bp, 35 predicted proteins | sample 1604571 | NCBI WGS metagenome assembly OLLQ01 (sample SAMEA104055722, study PRJEB20765) | soil metagenome | isolation source: soil
CCCGCAGCCGCGTCGCCGCCGCCCGCCACGCGCCCGATCGTGCCGGCATCGATCGCGCCCGGTGCCGTCACCGTGCCGTCGAAGAAATTGATTTCCCCGATGAAGTCCGCCACCTCGCGGCAATTCGGCGCCTCGTACAATTCGCGTGGGCCCGCGATCTGCAGGATCTTCCCACCCGACATCACGGCGATGCGGTCCGACATCGACAGCGCCTCTTCCTGGTCGTGCGTCACGAACACGAAGGTGATGCCGACGCTCTTCTGCAATTGCCTGAGCTCGATCTGCATCGCCTCGCGCAGCCGCTTGTCCAGCGCGCCCAGGGGCTCGTCGAGCAAAAGGACCTTGGGCCGGCACACCAGCGCCCGCGCCAGCGCCACGCGCTGCCGCTGCCCGCCGGAGAGTTCATCGCCGCGCCGCGCCCCGAAGCCTTCGAGCTTGATCATCGCCAGCGCCTCTTCGACGCGATGCTCGAGTTCGACGCGCCCCAGCCGCGCCTTGCGCAGGCCGTAGGCGATGTTGTCGAACACGTTGAGATGCGGAAAGATCGCGTAGGACTGGAACACCATGTTGGAGGGCCGCAGATGCGGCGGCGTATCGGTGACGCGCGCGCCCTCGACATGGATTTCGCCGGCGGTCGGAAACTCGAACCCCGCGATCATCCGCAGCAATGTCGTCTTGCCGCAACCCGACGGCCCCAGCAGCGAAAAGAACTCGCCGCGCCGGATGCCCAGACTCACATTGTCGACCGCCGCCACAGCGCCGAAGCGCTTGCTGATACCATCGATGCGGATGAAGTCTTCCGTCATGCGCCCACCATCGTATGCTTGCGGTCCCGCATCCCATGGCTGCGCACCCACTCCGCCACCACCACCAGCACCGCCGAGGCGACCAGGATCAATGCGCCCAGGGCCAGCACCGCCGGCAGCTTGTAGGGAAAGCGCAATTGTCCCCAGATGTAGATCGGCAGCGTCGCCTCGTCGCCGGCGAGGAAATACGCGATCAGGAACTCGTCGAACGACACGATGAAGGTCAGCAGCAGGCTCGAGACGATGCCGGGCAGCACCAGCGGGAAGGTCACGCGCCAGAACGTCATCCAGCCGTTCTCGCCGAGGTCCAGCGAGGCTTCCTCCAGGCTGCGGTCGAAACCCTCGAAGCGCGACATCAAAACGGTGATCGCGAACGGAATGCAGATCAACGCATGCCCCGCGATCACCGTCAGCAGCGACAACGGCACGCCGACCGCGTTGAGCAGGATCAGGAGCGAGATCCCCAGCACGATATCCGGAATGAACAAGGGCAGCGAGGTGAAGGCGAGCAGCGCCGGCCCGCCCGGCACGCGATAGCGCGTCAGCGCCTTGGCCGCCAGCAATCCCAGCACCGTCGACAGCAACGCCGTGATCGCCCCGACCTCCAGGCTGTTGCCCAGTGCGTGCAGCATCGCGCTATCGGCGAGCATCTGGCTGTACCATTTGGTTGTGAAACCGGTCAGCGGAAAAGCGATGAACACCGAATCGTTGAACGAGAACAGCGGCAGGAACAGCACCGGCACGTACAGGAATGCGAGATAGAAGATCGCGTAGGCGAACAGGCCGGCGCCGCCGCGTTTGCGATCGCGCATCAGCGGATCCTCGCCGCCGCGGCGCGCATCGCCGCCACGAACAGCAGTGTCGCCACGCCGACCGCTGCCATGCTCGCCATCGCCAGCGCCGCGCCGAGCGGCCAGTTGCCGACCTTGTCGAACTGCACTTCGATCACGTTGGCGATCATCACGCCATCCGATCCGCCGACCAGCGACGGCGTGACGTAGTCTCCCGTCGTCGGCACGAAGATCAGGACGGCGGCGCCGATCACGCCGGGCAAGGACAAGGGCAAGGTGATGCGGAAGAACCGCCTTATCGCGCCGTCGCCAAGATCGGCGGCGGCTTCCAGCAGCGAGCGGTCGATCTTCTCCAGCGAGACATAGATCGGCAGGATCGCGAACGCCGCCCAGGCATGCGCCAGCGTCACGACCACCGCCGTGGGATTGTAGAGCAGGAACTCCAGCGGCTGGTGGATGATCCCCAGACTCATCAGTCCGGAATTGATCACGCCGTTGTAGCCGAGGATCAGCTTCCACGCGAAGACGCGCAGCAGGTAGCTGGTCCAGAACGGAATGGTCAGCAGGATCAGCCAGACGAATTTGGATTTCTCCACCCGGAACGCCACGAAATACGCCATCGGGTATGCGAGCAGCACCGTGATCGCCGTCACCAGCGAAGAGATTTCGATCGAGCGGTAGAACAGTTCGCGATAGGTCGCGCGGCCCAGGCTGGTCGCGTATTGCGCCAGCGTCGGATGGGTATCGATGCCGTATCCATCCTGCGTCCAGAAGCTGTAAAGCGCCAGCAGCGCCATCGGCGCCGCCAGCGCGGCCAGCATGATCAACATCGTCGGGCTCAGCAGCGCCAGCCCGCGCGCACCCTCCGACCGGCGGTAGAAACGCGCCAGCCGCTCCGTCACTCCTCCGCCGCTCGCGCGCTCCGTGATCGCCATCCATCGCCCCAGGCCGGAGGATTTTGTAGCAAGCCCCGCGCCGTCCGCCCACCCTTCTGGGTGCCGCGGCGGTTTCGCGCTATAGCTCGCACATGACCGTCCACGTCCTCGATGCCGGCAAGATCGTCAAGACCGTCGCCAAGCTGCGCGACCGGATCGCCGAGCGCTTCCCGGGCTCTGGCCTCTCCGCCGTCGCGGCGGACCTCACCACGACCGCGCAGGCGACTGCCGCGCGGGTCGAACAACTCGGCCGTCCCAGCATCGCGTTGCGCGCATTGGCGGCAGCCGCGGTGGTCGCCGGCATCGCGGCCCAGATCTACGTCGCCCACCTGGTGGATTGGGCCGCCGTGATCCGCCGCGCCGACGTTGTCGGAATAACCCAGGGTCTCGACTCCATCGTCAACCTGCTGCTCCTCGCGTTTGGCGCCATCTGGTTCGTGCTGACGCTGGAGCAGCGCCTCAAACGCCGCCGCATTCTGTACCGCCTCTTCGAACTGCGCTCCTTCGCCCATGTCGTCGACATGCATCAGCTGACCAAGGACCCGACCATCATCCTGTCCAGCGGTCCCGCGACGCCGTCTTCGCCGCAGCGGCGGATGAGCGAGTTCGAGCTTTCCCGCTATCTGGATTACTGCGCCGAGATGCTGGCATTGATCGCCAAATTGGCCGCGCTCTACGCCGGCCAAAGCCCCGATGGCGCGGTGATCACCGCCGTCAACGAGATCGAGGCGCTGACCTCCGACCTTGGGCGCAAGATCTGGCAGAAGATCATGATCATCAGCCGCCTCGACGAGCGCGGCCCCGCAGAGCGCTCGATCCACTGACCCGTTGGAACGACGAGGGTGCCCTGCAAATATCGATGAGCCACGCGGCCGCAAGGCGCGGTAGAGATAGCACCCCCGGAGCGATCGCATCGCGATGACTGCAAAGCCCATTCAATTGCCCTGGCAGCATCTTCTGCTCGCCGTTGCCGTCGCGGCCGTATGGGGCAGCAATTTCGTCGTCATCAAGGTCGCCCTGGCGCATCTGCCGCCATTGCTCTTCGCCACGTTGCGGTTTGCCTTGGCATTCGCGCCGGCGGCGTTCTTCCTCAAGCGGCCTGCCGTCCCGTGGTTGCATCTGGCTGCTTACGGCATCCTGATCGGCGCCGGGCAGTTCGGACTCCTGTACATCGCCCTGGAGCACAGCATTTCGCCGGGATTGGCATCCCTGGTGGTCCAGACCCAGGTCTTCTTCACCATCGGTCTCGCCATGGCGTTCACCGGCGAACGCGTCCGCCTGGTGCAGTGGCTGGCGCTGGCGCTCGCTGCCGCGGGGCTCGTGCTCATCGTCGCGCATCGCGGCGGCGACGTGACCCCGCTCGGTCTCGTGCTCATCCTGCTCGCCGCGCTGTGCTGGGCCGGCGGCAATCTGATCGCCAAGGCCGCGGGCCGGGTCGACATGCTGGCCTATGTCGTGTGGTCCAGCCTCTTTGCGGTACCGCCTTTGCTGTTGCTGTCGGTCTGCTTCGAAGGCTGGACCGCCATCGAGAACGGCTTGCGGGACGCCGATGCCGTCACCTGGACGGCCGTCCTGTACCAGTCGCTCGGCAACACCATGTTCGGCTATGGTAGCTGGGCCTGGCTGCTGGCGCGCTATCCCGCGGCGCTTGTTTCCCCTTTCGCGCTGCTGGTGCCGGTTTTCGGCATGAGCGCTTCGACGGTGCTGTTAAATGAACCGCTGCAGTCGTGGAAACTCCTCGCCGCCGCGCTCGTCATGAGCGGCCTGGTGCTGAATCTTATCTGGCCCAGACTTCAGACAGCGATGGCGAGGCGATGACCGCGGTCGAACTCCTGGGTGTCGATTGGGGCTCGACCAGCGTGCGCGCCTTTTGCATCGCAGCCGATGGCGGCGTCGTCGCGGCGCGCCGCGCCGAAGACGGAGTCCTCTCCGGCACCGGCAGGTTCGATCTGCGCCTGCGCCGGCTGCTCGGCGATTGGCTGGAACAGTGGCCCGCGGCGCCCATCGTGCTTTGCGGCATGGTCGGCAGCGACCGGGGCTGGGTGCATGCGCCCTATGTGACGGCGCCGTGCGGGCTGGATGCGCTTGGCGCCGATCTCGCGACCGCGCCGTTCGACAGGCCGGTGCATATCGTACCCGGTGTCTCGTCGATCAACGGCGGCATGTGCGAGGTGATGCGTGGCGAGGAAACGTTGCTCATGGGCCTGTGCAACCCGGGGCAGGCGGTGACGGTCTGCCTGCCGGGCACCCACACGAAGTGGGTCGAGCTTATCGATGGGCGCATCGCGTCCTTTCGCACCTATATGACGGGCGAATTGCGCGCGTCGCTACTGGCTGGCGGTGCGCTGGCGACATCGGTGCCGCAAGTCGCGTCACCGGCGGCATTCCTGAACGGGTTTGCGGCGTCCCAGAGCGATGCCGCGCTGGCACGGAATCTGTTCCAGGCCCGCGCCCGCCGTCTTCTCGGCATGCTCGCGCCCGAGCACACCGCATCATTCGTGAGCGGCGTGCTCGTCGGAGACGAGATCGGGCGCGAGGTCCGCCTGGTCGTCAACCGAACGCCGCGCATGGTTCTCGTTGCTCGTGATGCGTTGGCCAGGGAATACGAAGCGGCTTTCACCCAGGCGGGCGTCGCGGCCGAGATCGCCGATCCGGAACAGCTTGCGGCGCGTGGGTTGTTGCGGATCGCTCGCCGCACTGCACCATCCCGAAACGGGGCTATGTAGAATCCCCGACTATGGGCTCGTGCGCGAGGGGGCCACTCTGAATCCGGAGCCGATTGGTTCATGTCACGCCAAAAAGAAGACGTGCTTGATGCACGCGCTTCCGGGTGAATCGGACAAGCGGCTTCGTGAGCGCAGACCATCGTTGGTTCGGACGGAACATGCGGTGGGCGCGGCGGCTAATTGCGGAGCGTGAGTCGAAGGCGTGGGCCCGGAGATCTCCAGAGTTATCGTGGTCGTCGACGATGACGACGGCGTGCGGGATTCGACCCGTGTTCTGCTGGAAGCCTGCGGCTATACCGCCGACGGCTATGCATCGGCCGACGATTTTTTGGCGAAGACCGGCGGCGAGGCGGGCGACTGCCTGCTGCTGGATGTCCAGATGCCGGGCATGAGTGGGATCGAACTGCTGGAACATCTGCGCCGTCGCGGCATCCAGACGCCGGTGGTCCTCATGACCGCCAATATCGAGGGCATCGGCGATCGCGCAGCGCAGGCCGGCGCGGTAACCGTGTTGCGCAAGCCGTTCGTTGAAGACATGCTGCTGAAGTGGATCGCTTTGGCTTTCCAGCGTGCCGCGCCGCACAGCTGATTCGCGCTATGGTTTACGCAGATCTCGCAGCGTCCCGCCGGCGACTTCAAAAATATCTTGGCGTTTGGTCGTCCGAGCGCCTACACTAAATTGGGTAGCCTCCTTTGTGTTGCGTGTCGTTGCGTTGCGTACGCATCAGGACACGAGGAACCATGAAGCGGGACATACTATTCAGGATACGGATCGACGAACCGGCTGGCGGTGCCCTTGTGCCCGACCGGAAGGTTTGCGCATGACGGCACTGACCAGGATCCTCGTCGTGGATGACGATGACGCGGTGCGCGATTCCATTCGCGCATTGCTCGAATCCGCCGGCTTCGCCGTGACGGACTATGCTTCGGCGGGAACTTTTCTCGAGGCCGGGACGGCGGCCGGCAATTGCCTCGTCGCCGATATCCGCATGCCGCAGATGGACGGGCTCGAACTTCAGGAAGAGATCACGCGGCGCGGGTTGGAGATTCCCGTCATCATCATGACGGGGCATGGCGACGTGCCGTTGGCGGTACGAGCGATGAAGGCCGGCGCGATCGATTTCATCGAGAAGCCTTTCGACGAGAAATTGTTGCTGGACGCCATCGCGCGTGCGCTGCACATCGGTGAAAGCCAGCGCAACCGCTCGGCGGAGATCAAGGCCGCGCAGGACATGCTCGCGCTGCTGACGCCGCGCGAGCGGCACGTCCTGGACCAGCTTGTCGCCGGCCGTTCCAACAAGATCGCCGCTTACGAGCTCGGCATCTCGCCGCGCACGATCGAAATCCATCGTGCCCACATCATGGACAAGATGAACGCGCGCAGCCTTTCGGATTTGGTCCGTATCTCGATCGCAGCCGGGCCGGGTTCCCGGGCATAGACCAGCCGCGCGGTGGCGAAGGGAGCCTGCGGGGGCGCCTTAAGCCGTTGAAAAACCTGGAGCGGGCGAGGCGAATCGAACGCCCGACCCTAACCTTGGCAAGGTTATGCTCTACCCCTGAGCTACGCCCGCATTCCAAGTTGGGCGGCGGTTATGGCCTAGCCGGGCGCCCGATTCAAGCTGCTTTGTGAATCTGTCCCAATTGCCGGTCCGGCAACGGAGCGGCGCCTGTTGCGACGTTATACCGGCACATTGCTTAGCTCCATCCAGCCGGAAGGTCTCCAGCATGACGATCCAAGGCGTAATCGCCGCCAATCGGTTCGGCCTCGGCGCCAAGCCGGGCGAGGTTTCGCGCATCTCCGGCGATCCCAAGGCGTGGCTATTGGCGCAATTGACGCCGGAACGGGATTTGCCGGCGCCGCTGCGCGCCTTGCCGTCCACGATCGACGATATGAGCGCCTTTTTCAAATGGCTGCGCCAGATCGCCGCCGAGGCCAAAGCACATGGCGTCGATCCTTATAAAATACGACCGCAAGGCGCGCAGGTTGCGGGCATGGGCGGCGGTATGATGTCAGGCGCGGCCGCGTCCGACAGCGGGATGGGCAGCGGCTTCAGCATCGAGCGGGAATATTTGAAGGCCTTCCTGCCGCGCTATGCCGTGGCGGTGAAGGCGCGCTTCGATACGGCGGTGGCGACAGAGCGGCCGTTCTTCGAACGGCTGGTGCATTTCTGGACCAACCATTTCGTGGTCTCCGGCGCCAAGGCGGGTGCCATTACTATGCCGCCCTCATTCGAGCGTGATGCCATCCGCCCCAACGTCGCGGGGCGGTTCGCCGACATGCTGATGGCGTCGTTGAAGCATCCGGCGATGCTGTTCTATCTCGACAATTATCACTCCATCGGACCCAATTCGAAGGTCGGTAAGGATCCGTCCTTGCGCGCGTCCAAAGAGCAGCAGGACTTCGCCATCCCGCAGACCATCGGTCTCAACGAGAATCTGGCGCGCGAGATCATGGAGTTGCAGACGCTGGGCGTGCGCAGCGGCTACACCCAGGCCGACGTCACCAATTTCGCGCGGGTGATCACCGGCTGGACGATTGCCGCGCCGCCGCGCGTGCCGCTCGTGCAATTGGTGCTGCGCGGCCGGCTCAATGCCAAAGGCCTGTTCGAGTTCGATGACGAGGAGCATGAGCCGGGGCCGCAGACCATCATGGGCAAGATCTATGCCCAGACCGGCGTGGACCAAGGCGAGGCGGTGCTGAACGATCTGGCGCGCCACCCCGCCACCGCGCTTTTCATTTCGACGAAGCTGGCGCGCCACTTCGTTGCCGACGACCCGCCGCCGGCCTTGGTTGCGCGCATGGCGCGAATTTTCCTGGCCAGCGACGGCGATCTGTCGAAGGTCTGCGCCGAATTGTTGAGCGGCGACGAGGCATTCGATCCGGCGGCGCGCAAGTTCAAGACACCCGAAGACTATGTAATTTCGGCGGCGCGGGCCTTGCCGGCGCTCCGCGCCGATCCCGGTTCGCTGCTGCGCGCCTATAGCAGCATGGGGCAGACGCCGTACAACCCGCCGGGACCGAATGGCTGGCCCGACGTCCAGGCTGAATGGCTTGGCGCGGATTCGGTCTGGAAGCGCTTCGAATGGGCGAGCCAGGCGGCGCAGAGCGTCGCAACGACAACGATGGATCCTTCGGCACTGGCGCAGGATGTGCTGGGGCCCTCGCTCTCCAAGCCGACCGAGCAGGCAATCGCGCGGGCCGAGAGCCCGGCACAGGGCCTCACGCTGTTGCTCGCCAGCACCGAATTCCAGAGGAGATGATCATGGTCTCGCGTCGCAATGCTCTTGGCCTGATCGGAGCGGGCTTCGCAGCCGGCGCCGTGGGGCTTCCCCGTGTCGCGTTCGCAGCGGCCGACACCGACAAGCGGCTCGTCGTGATCCTGCTGCGCGGCGCAATGGACGGGTTGTCCGCGGCGCCGCCTTATGGCGATCCGGATTATGCCACCGCGCGTACCGGTCTTGCCTTGGCCCCGCCGGGGCAAAGCGGCGGCGTGCTGAAGCTCGACGCGACCTTTGGCTTGCACCCCAATCTCGGCGGCATGAAGTCGCTTTACGATTCCGGCGAGCTGATCGTGGTGCATGCGGCGGCGACGCCGTATCGCGACCGGTCGCATTTCGACGGACAGAATCTGCTCGAGAACGGCTCCGAGCAGCCTTATGGGCTCGATACGGGCTGGCTCAATCGGGCGCTGGCGCAGATGCCGGGCAGCGGTCGGCCGCTCGGCGTGGCGCTGAATTCGCATATGCCGCTGATGATGCGCGGCAGCGCGGCTGTGACGTCCTGGGCGCCGTCGCTGATGGCGCCGCCGGATGGCGACACGATCCAGCGTCTCGCCGCGCTCTATGGCGAGACCGATCCCCTGCTGGCCAGGAACTTCGCCAATGCGCAGGGCGCGAACAGCGTGGCGATGGGCGCGGGCGGCGGGGACGGCACCGGCTATCGCGCTTTCGCCGGACTGATGACGGCGGCGGCGAAATTCCTGACCGCGCCGGATGGCGAACGCATCGCCATGGTCGAAATCGGCGGCTGGGACACGCATGTGAACCAGGCGGGTCCTTTCAGCCCGCTCTCCACCAATTTGCTGACGCTCGACAAGGGTCTGGAAGCCTTGAAGGCGGGACTGGGTCCGGTGTGGAAAGATACGTCGGTGCTGATCGTCAGCGAATTCGGGCGCACGGTCGCGATGAATGGCACGCAGGGCACCGATCATGGCACGGCCGGTGTCGTGTTCGCGGCCGGTGGCGCGGTGAAGGGCGGACGGGTGTTGGTCGATTGGCCGGGGCTCAAGCCGGCCGATTTGTATCAGGCGCGCGATCTGAAACCGACGACCGATTTCCGCGCCATCGCCACCGGTGTGCTGCGCGACCACATGGGACTGCACGGCGCACAGCTTGCTGCGGTATTTCCGTCGACGGCACCGATCAGGCCGGCAGACGGGCTTATTCGCGCTTGAACACCGGCTCGCGCTTTTCGGCGAAGGCGGCCAGCGCGGCTTTGTGATCGGCGCTGCGGCTCAGCACGGCCAGTTCCTTGGCGTTCAGCATCGCGGCTTCTTCCGGCGACATATCCGAAGCCAGCGACGCCGTACGCTTGGTCGCCTCCACCGAAAGCGGCGCGCGGCTGGCGATACGTTCGGCGAGGACGATCGCTTCCGCCATGAGCGCGTCGCCGGCGTGGACGGCGGTCACGAGGCCGAATTTGTCCGCGGTGGCGGCATCGACCGGCGAGCCGGTCAGCAGCATGTGCTTGGCGCGGGCCAGGCCGATCAAACGCGGCAGGCGATAGGCCGATGCCATCAAGCCGACATTCACGCCGGAACAGACGAATTTGGCATCGGCCGACGCGATACGGATGTCGCAGACGGAGGCGAGCTCGAGGCCGCCACCGAGGCACCAGCCGTTGACCGCCGCGATCACCGGCAGGCGGAACGTCTCGATGCGCTCCAGGACTTGGCCGAACTCGCCGAGGTGGGCGCTGCTTTTGGCTTTTTGCGCTTCGGCTTGTTCTTTCAGGTCGTCGCCGCTGCAGAAGGCACGGGTGCCGTGGCCGGTCAGGATGACGGCGCGGATGCCCTTGTCGGCATCGATGTCGCCCAGGCGTCCGAGCAAAGCCGCGCGCGCTTGGCGGCCCAGCGCGTTCATCGGCGGGTTGTCGATCTGAAGCAACGCGACATGCGCGGCGGGTTTCGAGAAATGGATCGCGCTCATTTCGCCCATTGTGCGAGCCAGTCGGCCAGGCCTTGCGGCGTCATGTGCCGGGCATCTTCCAGCGCGGAGATGTGTCCGGCGTCGACCAGAGTCTTGCCGTTGGGCTCGACGACCAAGAGCGCCGGCACGCCGCCGGACAGATCGACGCCGAAGCGCGCCGGGATCTGCATGTTCTTGTCGTGACGTCCGGTGTCGACGCTGACGATCTCGAAATGCGCGTCGAGGAACGGCTTGAGATCGGGCAATTGCATGATGTTGGCCAGCACGACGCAGTCGCCGCACCAGTTTCCACCCAAATCGATCAGCACGCGCTTGCCGTCGCGGCGGGCGCGTTGGAAGGCGGCGGCGACATCCTTGTCGGCGTCGGCATTCACGTCGTAGGGCGTCATCGTAACGATCGGCAGGTCGGCGATGCTGACCAGCTTGATCTTCGGCGCCACGGCGGCGTGCGCCGGGAGGGCCACCAGCAAGGCGAAAGCCGTTGCGGAGATGCGAGTTCGGATATTCATGCCGCCAAGCCCCGTCCTTCGAGAAGCGCGTCGATCTTCGGATCGCGGCCGCGGAACAGGCGATAGGCCTCGGCATAATCGCGCGTGCCGCCGGCGGAATAGATGTAGTCGTGGAGCCGCTTGGCGGTCGCGGGATCGAATGCGTCTTTCGCTTCGGTGAAAGCCTCGAAGCCGTCGGCGTCCAGCACCTCGGACCACATATAAGAGTAATACCCCGCCGAATATCCGTCGCCGGTGAAGATATGCATGAAATGCGGACTGGCGTGCCGCATCGCGATCTCCTTGGGCATGCCGATGCGGTCGAGCGACGCCTTCTGGAACGCCGGCACATCGAAGGCGCCGGGATTGTCCTGCGCGTGATAATCGAGATCGACGAAGGCGGAGCCCAGGAACTCGACCGTCGCGAAACCCTTGTTGAAGTTGCGGGCCGCTTTCAGCTTGTCGATCAGTGTGCGCGGGATCGGCGTGCCGGTCTCGGCGTGGATAGCGAATTTCTGCAGCGTCTCGGGCACGTCCATCCAGTGTTCGAATATCTGGGACGGCAGCTCCACGAAATCCTGCGCGACGTTGGTGCCCGACAGGCGCGGGAAGCGCACCTGACTCAGCAGGCCGTGCAGTGCGTGGCCGAACTCGTGGAACAGCGTCTTGGCTTCGTCGAAGGACAGGAGCGCGGGCTCGCCCTTGGGGAAATTGCAGTTGTTGACGATCAGCGGCGTGATCGGCCGGGCTATGTTCTCCTGGTCGCGGAACGAACTCATCCAGGCGCCGCTGCGCTTGGAGCCGCGGGCGAAATAATCGCCGTAGAACAGGCCGACATGGGCGCCGCCGCGCGTCACTTCCCACACCCGCACGTCGGGGTGATAGACGGGAATGTCGCTGCGTTCGGCGAAGTCGAGACCGAACAGGCGGTGCGCGGTATCGAACGCCGCCTCGATCATCTTCTCGAGCTGGAAATAGGGCATGATCTCGGCTTCGTCGAGATCGTAGCGTTCTTTGCGCAGCTTCTCGGCGTAGTAGCGCCAGTCCCAGGCCGCGAGCTCGAAATTGCCGCCTTCGCGGGTGACGAGGGCCTGCAGCGCGTCGCGCTCCTCCTGCGCGCGGCGACGGGCCGGCGCCCAGACCTGGTCGAGCAGATTCCGTGCGGCCTCCGGCGTCTTGGCCATGGTGTCGGCGAGCTTGTAATGCGCGAAGGTCGGGTAGCCGAGCAGCTTCGCCCGCTCGGCGCGCAGGCGCACCATGTCGCCGATCAGCTTGATGTTGTTGTGGGCGTTGGGATTGTCGCCGCGCGACACCCAGGCCTTGAAGATCTTTTCGCGCAGCTCGCGCTTGTCGGCGAATTGCAGGATGGGCTCGACGCTCGAACGCGAGGTGGTTGCCGCGTAAGGCGCATCCACGCCGCGCTCCGTCGCGGTCTCCGCTGCCGCGTCGCGGGCGAAATTCGGCACGCCTTCGAGATCGGATTCGCTGAGCGGCAGGATGTAAGCCTGTTCGTCGGCCAGGACATTCTGGCCGAAATCGGTGCCGAGCGTTGCCAATTCCTCAACGATGGCGGAGAGCCGCTGGCGCGCCTCGCCGGTCAGCTTGGCGCCGGCGCGGACGAAATCGAGATGGTAACGTTCCAAAACGCGGCGGCTTTCGGAGTCGAGTTCCGCCTGATCCGCCGCCAGCGTATCGATGCGGCGAAACAGATCGGTGTTGAGATAGATGTCGCTCCAATGCTTGGCGAGCACGGGTGCCAGATCGCGTTCAATCTCCTGCAAGGCATCGTCGGTATGCGAGGCGGAGAGATTGCCGAACACGGCCTCCACCTTGCGGAGCAATTGGCCGCTGTCTTCCAGCGCCACGATGGTGTTCTCGAAGCTCGGCGCTGCGGCGTTGTCCGCGATGGCGGCGATCTCGCGATTGTGCTCGCTCAATCCGCGATCGTAGGCGGGGCGGAAATGCTCCTCCTTGATGCGGTCGAAGGGCGGGGCGCCGAACGGCGTCGTCCAAGCCTCGAAAAACGGGTTGCTGCTCATGAAAACCATCTGTCCTGATTGCGGGCCGTCATCCTAGCGGGCGGCGGCGTAACCGCAAGAAATCACAGACCCGTGTAACCGGCTGGATATGGCCCCACAATGTGGTAGGGGAACGTTTGATATCTGCTTTACCTGGGCGAGGGACCTCATGAAAACGACCCGCATCATCGCGCTGACCTTGATTGCAGCGGCCTGTTCCGTGGCGCTCGCCTATGCCGCCAAGACGCACACCAAGCCCGTCATCCTGCCCACACCCGCCGCCGCGGCGCCGGTCGAGCCGGCTTATATGTGGGACCTGAGCGATCTGTACGCCTCGCCGGAAGCGTGGACGGCCGAACGAGACCGCGTGAAGGGCGTGATCGACGGACTCGAACAATACAAGGGCACGCTCGGCAAGAGCGCCAAGGATATGCTGACCGCGTTGAGCGTCTTCAGCGACGTCCAGCGCGCGGCGACGCGACTGTCCGCCTATGCCGGCCTGAAAGCCGACGAGGACGTGCGGATCGCCGTCAACCAGGAGCGCAACGAGCTCGCGTCATCGCTTTCGACCGCGTTCGGCGAGAAGACCGCCTGGCTCACACCCGAGATCCTCGCCATCGGCGCGGACAAGGTCGCGGCCTTCGAAAAGGCAGAGCCCGAACTGGCGCGCCGTTTCGGCTTCGAGCTCGACAACATCCTGCGCGGCGCGCCGCACACCTTGAGCGGCGAATCCGAAGGCGTGCTGGCGTCCGCCGGCGACATCCTGGCCAAGCCGAACGCCATCTACTCCGTTCTTGCGAACGGCGAAGTGGCGTTCCCGACAGTGCGATTGTCGGACGGATCGAAGGTCACGATCGAGCAGGGCACTTACCCCAAATACCGCCAGCTGCCCAACCGTGCCGACCGCAAGATCGTGTTCGATGCCTTCTGGGGCACATGGAAGAAGTACGAAGGCACGCTGGGCGCGACGCTGGCGACGCAGGTCATGGGCGAGTATTTCAACGCCAAAGTCCGCCACTATCCCAACTCGCTGTCCGCGGCGGTGTTCGCGGACAATATGCCCGAAGCGGTTTACCGCCAGCTCGTGGCGCAGGCCAATGCGGGCCTGCCGACGATGTACCGCTATCTGCGGCTGCGCAAAAAGCTGCTCGGCATCAAAGGCGATCTGGCCTATTACGACATCTATCCGACGATGTTCAAAATCGCGCATCCGCCGCAATTCACGATCGCGGATTCGGAGCGCATCGGGCTCGAGGTCACCGCGGCGTACGGCCCGGAATACGTCGCCAAGCTGAAGAAGGCGTTCGAAGGGCGCTGGATGGACGTACTGCCGCGCGCCGGCAAGGCGGGCGGCGCCTATATGCAGGGCGAGGCGTATGACGTGCACCCCTATCTGCATCTCAACTACAACGACGATTACGATGCGCTGTCGCAGTTCATCCACGAATGGGGCCATGGCGTCCACACGATGCTGACGCATGACGCCCAGCCTTACGAATTGTCGAACTATTCGACCTTCACGGCCGAAACGGCGTCGATCACCAACGAGATGCTGCTGAACGACTACATGGTCGCGCATGCACGGACCGATCAGGAGAAGCTCTATTACCTCGGCGAGGCCCTGGAGCTGCTGCGCGGGACGTTCTTCCGCCAGACGATGTTCGCCGAATTCCAGCTGGCGCTGCATGAGGAGGTCGAGCAGGGACATGCCTTGTCCGGCGCGCGCATGTCGGAGATCTATTGCGGCCTGCTGAAGAAGTATCATGGCGAGGCCGAGGGCGTGATGAAGATCGACCCGGCCTATTGCACCGAGTGGGAGTTCATCCCCCATTTCTATTACGGCTTCTATGTCTGGCAGTACGCCACTTCGATGGCGGGCGCGGCGATCTTCGCGGACGCGATCGAGCATGAGGGCAAGCCGGCGCAGGACCGCTTCATCAGCCTGTTGAAGGCTGGAGGCTCGGACTATCCGTACAATCTGTACAAGAAGGCCGGCCTCGATATGGCGACACCGGCGCCTTACCAGGCGTTGCTGGCGCGGATGAACCGGACGCTGGACCAGATCGACGCCCTGGAGGCCAAGGCGCGTTGACGAGACGAACGGGGCGCAGATCGATCTGCGCCCCGTACCGTTTCAGCGATTTCTATTTCAATTCGAATGTCACCGTGACGCTGGCGGTCACGTTCATTTCACCGGCCGCCGTCGGCGTGGGAGCTGCTATGCTGTCCATGCCCCGCATGGCGAACATGGGGCGTGGGCCTTCGTTGCCGTTTTCCTGAATCGAAAGCACGCTGCCGACGCCGGTGCCGGCGGCCTTGGCATAGGTCTTGGCCCGCTTGAGGGCATCGGCGACAGCCGCTTCGCGCGCCGTGGTCATGAGCGCCTCGCTATCGCGGATGGCGAAGGAGACCGAGTTGATCTGGTTGGCGCCGGAAGCGACCAGCGCGTCGAGTGCCGGGCCGAGCTTTTTGGTGTCGTCCAGCCGCACATCGACCTGATTGGAGACCTGGTAGCCGGTGATTTTCTCAAGGTTGCCGTTCGTGTTGGTGGCGTATTGCGGCTGGACCGAGAAGTTCGAAGTCTGGATCGCGCGCTCGGGCACGCCCAGCCGCGTCAGCGCGGCGAACACGGCGGTCATCTTGCGGGCGTTCTCGGCTAGCGCGGTGTCGGCGGTGACAGCGACTGTCGCGACGCCGGCGGAAAGCTGCGCCTGGTCCGGAACGACCGTGGCATCGCCGCTGCCGGAGACCGTGATGGTACGCGCTGGGTCGGCCATAGCCGCGAGCGGCGCGAGCGCCACCATGGCGCCCAGAAGGACGGCGCCGACGATCGGGCGTATGCTAAAAAATCTCATAAGGAAGTCCTTTTGAAGTGATATTTCCAAGATCTTCGCCCGCCACGGCCAAACTGCGGCGGCCCGGCGGCGGATCGTAGGCCGCGGCACACAATCACGCGAGCGAAGCGCTGTTTCGGTCTGCCGCCAAATCCTGCTAAGGACCCGCCGGGGCCTGTAGCTCAGGTGGTTAGAGCTGACCGCTCATAACGGTCTGGTCGCAGGTTCGAGTCCTGCCGGGCCCACCAGCCATATCCTGCGAACCCGTCCTGGGTGAGATTTTCCGGGATCGGCCGTCGAAGCGGCCTGTGCGCGGGCATTCCCAGGTGGCGCTTAGTCTCTTGTGGCCGGCAGATCACACTCTGGATGAGATTGCCCAGACGATTGGCCATTTGTCTCCAGCCCAGCCAAACTCTTTCCAAAGTCCGGTGACGCCGGATGGCCGAGACTCGGTTCGACTCTGCTGAGACCGGTTCGCTTTCCAAGGAGTCGACAAACGAGAGGGGCCAGCATCGGGCGCCCGTAAGCGCAGAGACGGAGTTTGGTCGCAGCGAGCTTGGATCCAAGGCGATCAGAATCGAGCCGGCAGGCGTAGAGATTCTTTCTGCTTGACCCAACTCATCGGCAGATCGGTCAATCTCGTAACTCCGATCCCTCGCGGTAGACGACCGGCAGCGGCAGCTTCAACGATGTCGGGTGAGACGAAAGCCAGCGAGAGCATCATGTTCACCGACCGCGTGCTGCGGCCCTCGCGCGCCGCGATCGTTTCAACGTCTGCGACCTTCCCGCTAATAAGCTCCTGAAGCCACTTGCGCCCTTGAGCAATGGCGCGCAGATGCTTCGCCCGCCACTCGGCATACATGGGCCGTGGGTTCGGCTTGCCGCCATCCACGGGCAGCACCAGATCGCGTTTGGGCTTAGAGGGTCTTCGTGCCCACGGAACCAAAAGCCGGCTGACCGGCGGCTTCCGCCCCTAACTCTGTGAGCTCGATCGTGAGGCGGTCCCTTGCGACAATCACGCGGCTCACCATCGATTGGATCAGCCCACGCCTATCAGGGAGGAGGCTTCCGCTTCAGATGCCGCACATCTCGCATTTAAGAGGGCATCGACGACCTTGCTCTCAACATCGTCAGCCGCGACGCGGGCGATTGCGCCGGCTTCCAATTTACGGCCCTCCGTGAGCGCCCGGCTGGTGTAGTAGCGATAGCGAAGGCCCTTCTCGCGCGAATGCGTTGGGAAGCGAGAGCGGAAGGCTGTCGACCTCGGATACGACGCGGGCGTCGCTTGCGGACTGGACGCCGGCGCGCAATGAGGTCCGGCAATGGTCCTGTGCTTTCGACGATTGGACGAAATTACAGGCCTATTTGCGCGACCGCCTGGCGCCACGGCTTGCACGCGACACGGCCGCTGCCGTACCGGTTGTTCTGCTGTTCACGCGTCACGCTTCGACCCGCTTCGGCGAGATCACGCAGACGCTGAACTGGCCGCTGGCGGATGGCACCGGCCGCTGGATCGGCCTTTCGCTGGACTATGAGGGCGAAGGCAATGCGCGCATTCCGGCACTGGAGCAGACCATTCGCGACGAGCGCTTCTGGGCGGTCGTGGCGATCGGGTCGCTCGAAGACGATCGCATCGCGCTTCGCCCCTACGCGCTGTGGGGCACGCGGCAAATCCTTCTCGATTTCGCGCCCGGTGCCAAGGCGCAAGACAAAGAGACTTTCATGGCTTGGGTGCGTCGCCTCGCATCGAACCGCGCGGCTGGCCCAGACGCGTTCATCACTTTAGATCCGATAACCGACACGTTACTCAAACGTGCCTGGGGTTTGCTTGTGCGGCGCGCCGAGGCAGGGCAGCGCAATGTTGGCATGCCGGCGGATGCCGTCGAGTTATCGCAAATGATGGAGCGGGCGGGCCTTGAAGCACTCGCGCAGGTCTTCGCAACGAATGAAACTGGCAAGGGCGCCGCCTTGCGCGCCGCCTATGCGCTCATTACGGCGCGCAAGTCACGCGCCCAGTTGCCGTGGATGGTTTGAGCATTTTTCGGAGCCGAACCGCGGTGGAATTCACTGTTCTTGACTCGCTCACCCGTTATCTCGTCGAAAATTCCCCGCTGCCCGCTGACACAGTTCGGTCGTGATATGCCGCATCCGTAACGTTTACATTTCTGGCATGCGCCATGTCCAACAAGTGTGCAAACAGAGCAAAGGACGCTTTTTGGCCGGTTTTGGATGGCGACTGCCTTGCATCGGACCGCCTCTACCACCGATCTAGTGCTAACGCGTCGGCCGCGGGCTGACCGTTATTCGCGCGCGTCTTACGGCAGGCCGATGCCGGCAGCGTTGTCTTTCACCTGTGATGGCGGGCATAATACATGGACACCTGCCCGATCCGGGGCTGCCCTCGGGTGATTGTCGACCGGTAGCGGGGATTCTCTGAATTCGGAGGATGCAGTGTCGATCTGTGTTGATGTCATAGCATCCGTTCTGCGCGAAAATCGGTACGTCCAGACCTTTGCCGTAGATGTTGCGCCCGGCGGCGGGCATGTTTCGATCAAGGCCACTTTCGATCCACGCAAAATGCGGATTGAACATCCTGCTTACCCAGCATTGAAGGCAAGGCGCTTGCAGCGGTGGGCGCGCGTGTTCGATGCCTTTGGTCAAAACGAGGTGCAAAACGAAGAATCGCCATTCGCAAGCTGGAACAGCTCTTATACCGGCAGGCCGCTGCCGGCAGAAGAAATGCAGGTTTGGTTGAATTCGACCATAAGCAGGATCGCCGCTTTAAACGCGAAAAGCGTGCTGGAGATCGGATGCGGTTCCGGCTTGTTACTCGAACGGCTCGCACCGACATGCCGAGAATATGTTGGGATCGATAGTTCGCCACTTTCGATCAAATCGGCGGAAAGCCGATTGCGGACATTCTTGCAGGAAAACTCTCATGTCCATTTGCATGCGTGCGCCGCTGAAGAACTGCCGAGACTGGGTCTAGGGACCTTCGACCTCATAGTGCTCAATTCCGTGGTGCAATATTTTCCGGACGCCGACTACCTTAGGTCGCTATTGGCTGCTCTCCGGACGATGCTCAACGAAAGAGGGTCGATATTTCTAGGTGACGTGCGTCATCTGGGCCTGCTGCGGGCGTTTCGCGCTGGCATTGCCAAGGCAAATGGGCCTGGCGAGATCACCGTTGGCGAGTTTCGTCGAAAACTCGATCGCTCCGTCGAGGAAGAACGGGAATTGCTTTTGGATCCTCGGTTTTTCCACACTCTGTCCGGGCAGCATGGGCAGTTTTCCCGCGTCATGGTCAGTCTGAAAAGAGGGCTGTGCGACAACGAACTCACAAAGTATCGCTATGATGTCGTGCTTTGCACAGACGAGCACCCGATACGCGACCGAATAGTGGACGAAATCCACCGGGGGTTCGATCGAGACGCAATAGCCGCTTCTTTAAAATGTGCAGAGCCACACGCTGTCGCCGTGCGGGACATCGGCAATGCTCGCGTTGCCCTGGAGGTGAGCGAGCTCGCAAGGATCGCTTCGTCCGAAGCTAAAGACATATGCAACCAAGTCATCGGTTCCACACAAGTGCCGGTCGCACAGCACCCCGAGGCGCTGCACCAGCTTGGCGCATCTTTCGGCTACGACGTTCGGATAGACTGGAGCACCTGCAACCGTGTTGACCGGATGGATGCTATTTTCAGCAATGCCGGGCCGGCTTACGCGACGGTGCAGCATATCGAGCCGCCGACATCGGCAATAACGGAGAATGAGCCGCTTGCCGCTGACATGCGCGTGCAACTTGAAAAGGAATTGCGGCTTGCAATCGAGCCCACGGATTTTCGGCTCGAATTCGAGCTGCGGCCGTGCGGCACAGCGTAGCCACTCCCGAGTGAACGTTGGGATCGTCCGGACCGGCGGAAATCTTCGCGCGATTCGCATCAGACATGAGCCGGCAGTTCTCCGCGATTTGCGATGCCAGGAAACATCGAAGTTCGATCCGGCTGGAACAATCGCGTAATCATCGAGCCGCTCCAATTTCTAATCTCGCCTTTTCCCGTGCTCCAGGAAGCAAGCTCTATCTCGGGCGCGCAGCCGCGGTCCCAGAACGCCGAGGCACCCGTGGGTCCAAACACCTCGTCCAGATGGCCCATCGCCCATTGTATCGGCGCGCCCAGGCCGATATCGAAAACCACTCTTTTTAGGTCTTCGCGTTCGCTCGGGAGCAGCAATCGCCACAGCAGCCACGCGTCCAAGAATTTTCGCAGGCTGACGTCGTAGCCGCCCACAACACCATTTTCGAAATAAGCCTCGCGAAAAAGATGCAAAGAGCAATCCACGAAATGACCCGCGTTGCTGAGCGTGGTCAGGCCCTGGATCACGCGCGGAGTCTCGAATTGGGTGGCCAGGTATCTGGCTCCTCCGGCCGAAAACCGTGAACCGTGCCAGGTCATATCGGTGGCGAAGTCCAGATGGATGGCCTTGATCCACGGATCGGCGCTGTTCCTCACCAATCTTGGCAAGTGGTCAGGAAATAGCTGATGGACCGCGACTTCCTTGCGTGTCCATGACGTGACACGCCCCAGGTCGCTATTCCAACTCCCGACGAAATATCCCAAGTCGCCGAGCACTTTCGTCACGGCCTCTTGCTCGGTCGGCCCGAGGAAAAAATCGAGATCGTGATAAAGTCGAACTGTCTCGTCGCCATAGAGAAGGGCTTGAAAAACCGGACCCTTCCTCGCCATCGCGACAATGCCGCGGGCCGCCAACGCCGCCTGCACCGCAATCGCCTCTTTGTGATATTGCGCCTGCCTATAACGGCTCATCGAAACAGAGTCGTCGAACAAGCGATGCAAGCCCGGAGGTAACCCTTTCCGATGGTTGGCGATATAATTCGCTACGAGTGGAAAGACTTTTTGCCGGATGGATTCGGTTACGATATAACCCCAATCCGCGTTGACGAGGTTTCCCAAATCGATGCCGGCACCTGTGACGAAGCTTCGGCAGAGTTCCAGCAGGAAGTTGGCTTCGAGCGGTATGCCGCCATCGTCAGTCCGCTTCAACTTCAAGGCCCTTTCGTCTCGATTGGTTGTTTTCCCGGCGGACGGTCAAATCCATCGCTACCGCGGCTGAATTCTTTCGTGCAAAACGCGCCGGGATGTTTCCCGGAATATCATCGACTCCGCTGGTCCCGATCGGTCACAGCAGATCACTTCTTGTCCGGCGATACATATGCACCCTCGCCGGACTTCGTCACGGCTTGGGTCAGTCCCTGCGCGATCAAGGCACCGCGGACGGACCAGACGTTCACCCGGGAATTTATCACGCCTCTTTCGGCGCTTTCGGCGTAAGAATCTCCGAGCAGCCAACCATCGAGTTCGTCGAGTTCGTAAAAATGGGTGCTGAGTTGGATGGTCGGCGCCAGAAATTCCAGAACATTCGCCCCCTTGGCGACTCCGGCCGCGGGAATGCCCATGGTGTCGATGATCGGGAGCGCCATGGCGGCCCTCATATACAGGGAAGAGGATGTGTCCGGCTCTCTATACCGAAACCATCGCAGAAAACGTGGCGCGTAATGCCGCCGCTCGCGCCATTTGACTTTGTTGATCGGGCGCTGCTCGAAGACGTCCCAAAATTTCGTGGGGTTGCTCTCGCCTGGCTCCATGACGTCTTCGATCGGCCGAAGCTCATCGGGATGGGGAACATCCGGCATTCGCGCTTCACGCTGTACCGGCCCGCGCCGTTCGTCCAAGGACCAGACGTGACCGATCGCACGAAGCTTCTTGGCCTGGCTCAACCTCACCTCGTGCAGCTGTGCCGAATTGGCGGCGGAAAGCTGGCTGACCTCCATATCGGATTCGCCGGCCCTTACAGGGCTGGCGAATTGAACGCTCATGCTTGTGGGCCGTTCGTGGCGCGAGGATTGCTCGGCGGCGCGGAGCAATGCCCCAGCCACAAACCCGCCGTTCACCCACCACAACACCGTTTGCTCCTGAAAATCTATCTTGAAGCCGCCATCCGAGGGCTGCACGTCGAGTAGCTTGTCGAATTGAAGCGTCATTTATTTTCGTCCATTGCTGACCGTGGATCTTGTCATTGCGCACTCGCCAGCCGCGCGCGGAATGCACGCTCCGCCAGCAGCGAAAGGCCGATCGCCAGAATCAGCGCTCCGGCCATATGGGGGGATGAAGGTGAAATAAAATCGAACCAGAAGCCGTTTATGCTGGCGCTGATCGCCATGACGATCGCATTAATTCCGTTGGATATTCCGAGCGCGTATCCGCGTGCCGGGAGCGGCGCCTTTATCGACACCATCGCCGTAGGGATCAGGCTTGCGAGGCCGAGCGAGCAGCCACATAAGATAAATGCGGCGACAAACAGCGCCGAATTCGTGCACAAGCCGACGGCAAGCAGCGAACCCGCGCCGACCGCCAGCGAAACCGCGAGGGTGCGGTCCAGCCCAAACCGCTTTGTGAGGCGCTGCAGGAGAAATATTCGCACCAACGCGACGGAGGCGGCGAGTGAACCCACCAGCAAGCCGGTTTGGCCGATGCCCCAATCAAAACGCAAACGAACCAGAAGGGCCGTGACGGAAAAGATCACGCCATAACCGTAGGCAACGACGGCTATCAGGGCGAAAGGCAGCCATAGTAGACGAAACAGCTGCATTCCGGATATCGCCGGTGTCCCTCCGCCACCAAGAGGAGCCACGGCCGCGGGTTGCGCGGGAGCCTTCGCAAAGATCATCACCAGAAGAAATGCCGCGAGCGCCACGATAGTGAGCGCGATTCCGACATAAAGTATAAATTCGTACTGGGCAATTTGAGCGGGCCTCGAAAATGCCGCGAATGCCCCGAGCATCGGACCGAGCGCCGCGCCAATCGCCCCGGCCGCCGAGAGCGTGCCGATCCGCGAAATCTGGACTTGCGAAGGCATCGTATCGGTCACCATCGCGCGAAGAACGCTCGCGCGGCCGGCAAACAGCCCCCCGACGATACGGAAGGCAAACACGCCGACCAAAGACCAAGATGCCAGAATGCCAATATATGAAACGAGCGTGCCCAGAAGGCTGATGACGACAAGTGGGCCACGGCCAAGTCGGTCGCTTAATCTTCCCATGACGGGATTGGCCATGAACGCCGCGATGCCATAGACGGCAACAAGCTGGGTGACGACCAGCGGCCTTGCGCCAAAGTGCAAAACCAGAAATGGGAGCAGGGGTAGAATCACACCGAGCGCGATGCCGTCCAGGAGCGTAATGCCGGTCGCCAACGCAAAACGCGCGGAACTCATATCAAACGAGCGGCGCTCCTGAGGCAGGACGTCATCTTGCACTGCAGCATCTTCCCTTTTTGTGCCAACGATAACTTGCGGAACTCGGGCTGCATCGGTCGATTTGGATCGCGCAGATTACGATTTAGCAGTTTCCGCGTCTTCGGCAAATCCCGGGAAGCAAGAATAGGGATTCGAGAGGAAATCGAGTACTTGGAAAGAATTATAAAGAGTCTGCCACAGCAGATTGACGATCACTGCACGACTATGATGATAATAGAAAGAGGAGCAGCCTATTTGCTTGAATTGATTACATCTTGGCAAAGAGGCGCCAGCACTTTCGAGGACAGAACAAGTGATATCGAAAGTAGCGTTGAATGTCCCGACTGGAAGCTCGGCTCTTAAACCGCAATATCCAATGCTTGGTTTGGTGAGGAAGGCGTTTCCTTACAGGCAGCCTGGAGCGCATTTCGGATCTTATGGATCGCTGGTTTTGGTTGCTCCGTGCAACATGGCGTGCGGTTACTGCGATGTCGGGGGTTATGCCAAAGACTCCGAGCACAATCTGCCCGGCTGGCATCTATTGGATTTGCATGAAATCGAAGCGTTCGTCGACCAGGAGGTCGCGGATGGGCACGTCATCTATCTCACCGGCGGCGAGCCCCTCATGTTTCCCGAGCTGGTCCGGCACTTGGGATTGCGCGTACGCGAACGCGGCGGCTATGTCGTGGTGTGCACGAATGCTTCCGCAAAACACCGGTTGATAAAGTCGAGCGCATTCGTGGACGAATTCAGCATCAGCTTGAAGGGCACGCCGCGCACGGCGGAAAAAATATCGGGCGTGAGCGGGCGGTTGGCGTTCGACCTGCCATACAAAAATACGGCAAGCTTGCTCGCATCGGGACCTTGCAAGGTCGAACTCGTCGTCGTGTTGTTCGATAGCGTTTCATACGACGAGTTTTGCGGAATATATGCGCCATTCTTCGGCAAGGCGCATTTGACGCTTAAAGAGTACCGGCCAAAAGTCACGACCGTCGACGACGACCATTCCTATAAGACGGTCATTTCCCCGAACCTCTTTACAGAGGGTGCCCGGCCCATGTCGGCCGAGGCGGCGCGGGCGTTGTACCGACGCTTGGTCGAGGAGCAGCCAGAAATCCGCGGGATGATATCGCTGGTCCTTGGTGGCGGCGGTGACCAAACCGTATTGGACGATGCCGGCGAGCGGCTGTTCACGCGATGAGGTGCCGGCCATGAAACTGAACCACGTTTTTCTGCGATTGTTGGATACCTGTAACCTGGAATGCGCGCACTGCTACGCCTCGTGCGGGCCCAAGGCGACGGCCGCGATAGCACTGGTCGACGCGCTCAAGCTTGTCGACGAGCTGGCCGATATCGGGACTTCGCACGTGCATCTTGAGGGTGGCGAGGCGCTTATATACGACGGCATCTGGGAATTGATCGACGCTTTCAATCGCGTAAAGATTTATCCCGCCATCACCTCGAACGGCCTTTCAGTCAAGGAGAAGACGCTAGAAAGGCTCGTGGGCAAGCTGAGCAAGCTGACGTTCAGTGTCGACGGCCATAAGGCGTCTGTGCACGATCAAATCCGGCGCCGGCCAGGATCGTTCGACCGTGTCGTGGCGGCGATCGCGGCTTCGAAACGCCTGGGCATACCGACGCACATGATTTCGGTCGTCTGGAAAGACTCCGTTGATCATGTCGATGAGATCGTCGAACTCGCCGCCGGGTTGAATGTCGATCGCCTGTTGTTGTTTTCGTGCGGGAAGATCGGCGCAGCCGAAAAAAACTGGGCCGAGTTGCAGCCGACGCAAGAGGCTTGGGCGAATTACCTCAATCGGGTGAGGCAGCTGGCTAAAAAGCACAAATGGATATGGTTCGAAGTCGACCGCGTCAGGCGGGGCGATCTTCCGCGGTTTATCGGGCCGGCTTATCGGCCGATTTGCACGATAGAACCGCGCGACTCGGTTACAATCGATCCGCTGGGCGATGTCTACCCGTGTGGCTACTTCATCCCGGAGAAAAAGATGCTGGGGAATATCAAGGAACGGCGTCTATCTGAAATCGTCGCGAGATCCCAGGATGGCGAGCGCTATAGCGGCGCATGCAAGAATCCGTGGTCGCAGCAAGATGGCATCGTCGATCTTTGCAAGCTCTATTCGGTCAACGGCGCGATGATTGACAGCATCGACGCCTCGTAACGGCAAGGCAGCACGATGATCCCCACCGCCGCGCTCATCGACCTGTTCGGCACATTGGTGGCGCCGTTCCGACGCAGCGAGCATAGCGAAGCCTTGCGCCGATGCGCGTCCATACTCAAGCTTGAATTCGAGGATGTGCATTCGTTGTGGATCTCAAGTTTTCCCGATCGGATTCGCGGGCGTTTCGCGTGCATCGCCGACAATTTCACCTGGATAAGCGATGCCCTCGATCGACCGCCAGATCGGATAGCGCTCGCAGACGCCGTGCAAGTATATAGCGGTTTCACGCTGGAATCGCTGCGCCCATTGCCCGGCGCCATGGAGGGGATCGAGTGGCTCGCGGCGCGCGGCGTCAAGCTCGGCCTAGTGACGAACTGCGCGCCCGACATCGCCGAACTATGGCATTCGTCGTCGTTCTCGCCGTACTTCGACTATTGCGCGTTCAGCTGCCGCATCGGCTCATGCAAACCGGATTCCCTCATCTACGAAACCGCCTTGCGCGAGATGAGCGCTGCTCCTGGCGAAACCGTCTATATTGGCGATGGAAGCGACGAAGAGCTCTCCGGCGCCGCCGCCTGCGGCTTGACGCCGATATTACTTCGTGCGGACCTCGCCAACACGTATGACAGTGTCCGCTCCGACGTCTTGTCGTGGTCAGGCCCGGCCATCGGCTCCATCATGGGCGTGACCACCTTGGCGGATATTCAATTTCCCAGCCTGAAATAGCCGTGCCTGGCCAAAGCGCGGACCGCCTATGTCGTGGCGATCGAGCGGAAATAGGCGTATTCGCGCAAGAAATCGGCCTCGGAATCGCACGAGTGCAACAGGTTTCTGTAGGAATTAACGGGCGAATTGGCGCTGCGGATTTCATCCTTGTACGCAATGACGCGCTCGATGGCATCAATCCCCTCAAACACAAAGACGTCCAATGCCCTTGCAGGTAACGCCTTGGTCAAGCTGGCCGTCCATCGGCGCCCGTATATGCGGGGCCAAAGAAAGAAAACACCCTCTGGTGGGAATTTCACCTTGAACTGTTCAACCGTGTTCAGATCGAGAGTCTTGATTCCGCCAAGGACGACGGCACCCAGCTCTTTGGCGTAAATATCGGGCTTGAACAGCAACAACGCCTTTTCGGATTTCGGCATTTCCCTATCCTTCGATGACGAGCATGCCATGGCTGTCATGGCGCTCCACGGCCGCGTCGCAATACTTCTGAAAAAGCGCCTTACCGCGCTCCCTCGACGGTGTGTCGGCCGCGGTCTCGGAGCAAAATGCATAGAACAGGGAATCGCCGATGATCTTCCCGCGAGAATTGATCGACTCGAGCATTCCATCGCTCAATATGAAAAAGTTCTGGTCTGGTTCCAGCCTCACGCTCCCAGTTTCCACCGGCACGTCGTCCAGCCCCGGTATTCCACAGACGGTGCCTTTAAAGAGGTGGCTCGCGGAGCCCGGCGCAGCATAGATGTATATCGGCGCATAAGCTCCGACGTACTTGATCACGCGCCCACGAACCAGGATAAGGGCCGTGTTGACGAATGCGTCCTTCAGAGCGATGCCGTGGCGTTCCACATAATCGTTGGTGGCTTTGCGGACCTCAAAAAACCAATCCAGCGGCGGCGTCCCGGACAATGCGAGTTCTGCCGCGATGTTTACCAGGCGTTCGCGCAACGCAGTGGCATGCGCGTCGCTCCAATGGTTCGTATCAAGCAGCATGATGCGTGTTTGCTCATTGCGATCGGAAGACCAGAAAACGTCGGATCGCGGAGTTTCGGAGCCTGAGATGTATTGATAACTCAGCGTCTTGGCATTCGATTCAAGCTCGGACATGAACTCCAGACCTCCGGCACACTCGCAAAGATAACGCCAAGAACAGCGTAAGCAACATCTTAGATCGTCAGCATCACTTTTGTTGCCTGTCGACAATTCATCGCCTGATAGCCTTGAGCGGCTTCCGCCAGCGGCAAGGCGAGGTCGAAAATGGAAGACGCATCCAGCGCACCGTTCAAGACCGATGGCAGAAGGCGGGGAATATAAGTGCGACTCGGCGCGATGCCGCCCCGCAGGCCGATATTGCGACCAAACATCTTTCCCAGCGGTACCTTGTCGATCGAATGGGGCACTCCGACATAACCGACGGCACCGCCGTCTCGCGCCAGCAGTACGGACGTCCGCAGCGACATTTCAGTTCCCACACATTCCAATACGCTGTCGGCAGCGAACCCGCGGTTGAGGTCGCGAATATGTTGAGCGGGATCAACCGTATCGACATTCACGGCATCCGTCGCGCCAAGACTTAGACCGAGCGCAAGTCGAGACGCGTGGCGGCCAAACAGGAAAATTCTTCCCGCGCCCAAATGCCTGGCAATCATTACCGCACACAGGCCGACAGGCCCGTCGCCGACGACCGCCACGGTCTCGCCCGCGCTCACATTCGCGCACAATGCCGCATGATAGCCGGTGCACAGAATATCGGTCAGCCCCAATAACGCGCGCGCGGATTTCGAATCCGAACCCCGGGGCACCGCCACAAGCGTTGCATCGGCGAACGGGACACGGATGGCTTCGGCCTGTGCGCCGCCAGCCCCGGTCGTCCGGCCCCAAAATCCGCCCAAGGGGCATGAGGTCGGCAGGCCCCGCCGACAAGCGTCACATTTTCCGCACGCCCACGAAAATGGCGCGACAACAGCATCGCCTTTTCGCAGGGTGGTAACTTCCGAACCCGTTTCCTCGACAATGCCGATGAATTCATGGCCGATGGGTTGCCGGACGCCGCGATGCGCAACACCGCGATATGCCCATAAGTCGCTACCGCATATGCAGCAATGCGTGATGCGTACGATGGCGTCGGTTGGCGCCTCGATCGAGGGATCGGCAGTCCTGATCACTTCTATCTCGCCTGGCGCCACAATGACAGTCGCAAGCATTCACGCCGCCTTCCGGTGATTTGAAAAATTCTCAATCGCCGTCGCGTTCGACGAGCGGATATGCCTCCGAATCGAGGTGCGCGCCATGCACTCCGACATAGTCCTTGGCCCATTTGTTGTTGCCGTCGAACAGCACGTCGGCGTCGACAAAGAACATGCCGATGGCGCAACGCGTCCGATCGCTCCAATTGGGACCGGAGCTGTGCCAAGTCCGGCAATCGTGAAAGTGAACATGCCCTTGTGGAACGGGACAGGGCGATATCGTTACATTTTCACCGCCATATGTCGGCGGGAGCGGACGCCGCTCGCCCGCATAGTCGGCGACCTCGTTTAGAAACTCCGACGCATCCCCCCATTTATGGGAGCCTTCGACCATATACATCGCGCCGTTATCTTCGTCGGCATCGGTCAATGCGACCCAGGCGCTTACGGCGGTGAAAGGGGGCAGGAACGGAAGGAACGTCATGTCCTGATGCCAGGTGTGATAGCCGCCGACACTTGCAGGTTTGTAGAAGAACCGGTCTTGCCAGAGGCGAAATCTACGAACCCCCGTCAATTCGCGCAGCGCGCCCAGAAGCGCGGGATTGGAGTGCAGGTCATTGAACTCCCCATATCTCTTCCACATATTCTTGATGTGGAGAAGCGGCCGCCCGCCATGTCCAAAATTGTAGACGCGCTTGTGATAGGGATTTTCTTCACGCTTGACGATGTCGTCGATCAAGTTGAAGAGCGCGCTCGATGTTTTCGCGTCGAGAAGCTCGTTGCCCGCGACGAAGCCGCGCCTGGCGAAGGTCGTTGCCGCATCTTGCGGTAGTAGAGACGATCCCATGACGCATCCTCGCAATTCCTATGAGCTTATCCGCGCGCCGTATCGGCTAGAGATAGAGCGCTTCTTCCGTATCGTGGTCGATATTCGAGGTCAGGTCGGCAACGCCAAGCGAGGCGAAGAATCTCTGGATAGCATCACTCCAAAGACCGATATCCTTGACCACCGGTACTATCTGCTTGAACAGCGAGCGCTTGTAGATTCGGAAGCTGGGGCTTTTTTTGAGCAGCGGCAGCGCGTCCTTGCGGCCCAATCCGAACTTCTCCCAGACTTCGATCGCGCAAAATCTTTCGTTCATCAATTCGCAGGACTCGATGAGGAATTCCTCCCTCACCTTGCGCTCGGAAGCGCTCATGGCCGTGTATATGGGTCTCAGGAACAGCCTGCCGAACGCAACGTGCCGCGCTTCGTCTTCCATGATGTGCGCGTAAATGCTCTTGATCCTGGCGTCGGTGGAGTGTCGGCGAAGCTGTGAGAAGGATGCCAGCCCGATGCCCTCTCCGATAATTTGCAAACCCAGATAAACCATGTCGATATGCCTGGAACTGATGACTTCGCCCAGGAATTTTCCGAAGGGCGCGGACAGGCCATAGTGATGGCCGACCTTGTCTCCGAGCATCAAATAGGTTTCGAGGTGGCGCGCCTCGTCCAAAGCTTGGGTCGTGGCGAAGAATTTCGAGTCGTGATCCGGTGCTTCTATCGCTATTCGCGAAGCGCTCAACACGCCAAATTGCTCGCCATGAAGAAACTGAGACACCAACCATCCCTGATAGTGCCGAACTATGTCGCGCCTGGCGTTCGCGTCGAGATCCTTAAACCAATCCGACGTCGCCATTGGAAACGACGTGAGGGGTAATCCCAGCGGGTTCTCGAAATCCAGGTCGCCGCTCCAATCGACGACGGTCTTGGCATTCCACTGGCTATCCTTGGCCTTTTCATAAAGCGCCCTAAGCCCGCCCGGCTTTGCGCCATAGTCGAGATTGGCGACTATATTTATTCCAACCGGATAGATCGTCTTTGACGCCATAACTTATTTACTGCAATTCTCAGAGGCCGCGTCAACCAACCCGCGATATTTGCAGTGTAGCGCGCCAGCGCAACAAAACAAAGAAATAAACGTACCGTCTAGAGGGCATCGAAGACAAACCGATAGTTCCGGGGGGAGTATTCGGAAAATTTCCGGAGGCGATCCAGGAGGCGTATTCACTCCGGATCCGACGACGCCGATCGGTCGGCGATGACGGAGGGGCCGGGCCCGACGACGCGGCCGCTTTCGAGCCCTATTGTCCAAGACCAAGAAATGGAAACGCCTTGGCGGCATCCGCAACATCAAACCCTTCGCCACGCGCGCGCACCACGGTGCGAGTCAGAAACGCGATGGCGTCCTCCCGGTCGTTAAACTCGGCAATTCGCGCAGACGCGTACGAGGCATGCCGGTTCCCTTGAGCTACGACAAACCGGAAGGGCGTTCGGGCCAGCATGGAGGTTTCGGCCCGAATTTTGAACACGCCTCGATGCTTTTCGCCGGGAATGCCGTATCCTCGCAAGGCCAAGCTGGCCGATATGTGCCGATGATCCGCAAACGCCCTTTTGGTTTTCACCAGATGCCTTAGAAATTTAAACGTCCCGGACTGGACATAGAGTGGATTCAGACGATCCAGATTCCACCATTTGATCCCGGAAATCCCCGGCGGCGGCTCGATACGATTGAAAGAAGTCAGCTTGCACCGAAAGCAGAGCACAGTCAGGTCGGTGGTCTCGCATGCGGTGCGCCGGGTGATCGCATGTACAAAAGGCAGCAATCTTCCCACCTGACCGACAGCTCCGGTTTCCTCGAGCAGCTCTCGAGCGCAAGCCTGTGCCGGGCTTTCACCGGATTCCACCTTGCCGCCCGGCAATTCCCACATGCCGTGGAGATACGGCTTCGCAGGTTCGTGGCGGCGGACGAGCAAGACGCGATCTTCGCTCGCGATCAGGCCGTTTACGAGAAGCAGCCTGGTGAATCGCGTTTCGTTCATCGAACAGCCTCGCGCGTCGCGGGCGGTCGCGGCAACGCCGTCGGGCGAGCGCTTCTCGGGTGTGCCAAAGTCAAGAGATCGACTCCCCGTATCGTCCGCGGTGCGCTACGATGTCGTTGACGCCAGCCAATCCGCGACGGCCAGCCGGTCGAGTTTGTCGTTTTCGTTTCGCGGCAAGCTCTTTATCGTGCGGAACAGTTCGGGAATGGCGTGTGCATCCAGATGCAGGGCAAGGGCACGCCGGAGTTCCGGTTCGTCAAAAGCCCGCCCCTCTTCGGCTTCGACGACGGCCGAAAGCCTTCCGTTCAATTTCAGCGCGCAGACATTGCGCCATCCGCAACTGCGAATGGCGGCTTCGACTTCGTCGAGTTCGAGGCGGAAGCCGCGGATCTTGACTTGAAAGTCGCGCCGTTCGCGAAAGAAAATCTGACCATTCTTCGTCTCGGCCCAATCTCCGGTGAAATAGCCGCGGACTTCGTTTCCGGCGATCGAAAGCGTTTTGAACCTTTTTTCCGTCTCTTCCCGATTGTCCCAGTATCCCATCGCCAATTGCGGACCTGCTATCACGATCTCTCCGGCGGCGTCGGTTTCGCCTCCGATCAGGTACAGCGTCATACCGGGAATCGGTTCGCCGATCGCCGCCGAGTTTTCGCACATATCTTTGTATGTGCCCGCGCCGAGGCGCAATGCCGTCATGGATACGGTGGCTTCGGTAGGCCCGTAGGTATTGAACACGACGGCATGCGGACAAAGTCTGAACAGCCATTCGAGCTGAATTTCCAAAAGAGGCTCGCCACAAAAGGCAACCAGCCGCAATGACGAAAATGCCCTTTGGTCAAGCCCGCGATCCTTCATCATGAGCGATACGACGGTGGGGACGCAGATCCAAATGGTGATGCGATGCCGCTGAAGGTGGCGCGCGGGCAGCATCCTGTCGGCGGCATCCGTCACAGGATAGAGCGCGGCGCCGAAGCAAAGGGCGCCGTAAATGTCCATGACACTCAGATCGAACGCGATATTGGGATGTTGGGAAATCCGGTCATCCGGCCCTATCGAAAAGGTTTTACCGAGCCACGACACGTAGTGATTCAGACCATGGCGCGGGATTACAACGCCCTTGGGTGCGCCGGACGATCCCGATGTGAAGATGATATAGGCTGTCTCATGCCGAGTTCCGCGTCCTTCGAATTGCGGGCCGGTATCGGCATCCTCCGGCGTCAGCAGCAGCGCTCCCGGACAAGCTTCGCAGAACGTCCGGCGCAACGCGTCTGCGGCGACGATGACATCGGGTCGAGTACGCACCGCGATGGCGACAAGCTTTCCGATGGGCGCCGAGATGTTGACGGGCACGTAATACCCGCCGCACAGCCCTGCGGCCAACATCGCCGCATAAGCATTGGCTCCCTGCGGGAGGGCGATCAGGACCCTGGGCTTGGGATGATGCGCGAACCGAAATGCCAGGCGGCGCACTTTCGCCAGCAATGCGCCAAAGCTGGTCGTGTCGTCGGCCTCGCAAACGGCAGGGTTGTCCGGTTGGCCGGCGCCATGCGCTAGAAACCGGTCAATTGCATCGATCGACAATCGCCCCTCCGAAAGCGTGAAAATCAGTCCGCCAGGGTTTTTCCGTCCCGAACCGTCAGGCGCGCCACCATGTTGGAAATTGTCGCGATGGACTTGAAATTCGCGGGGTTGATTTCCTTCTCCGGGAGCGAAAGGCCGCATTCGTCCTCGACAAGGAATACGAGATCGACCAGTTGCAGCGACGTCAGGCCCGCGTCGCGCAGATCCTGGTCATCCGCCGGAGATATCTGCAGATTTAGGTCTTCGAGCAAGCGGCGCACTATTCGTTGAACCTGAGTATGCTTTGCGTCCATGCCCGACATTCCCTCGATCGCTCCGTTCCTTGTTTCGCCCCAAACAGTAGGGCACATTCGCAAATCGTTACAAGTACTGCGAATTGCGTCACGGGCATGAACAGAATTGGCGTAGAAAATCAAGAGTGAAGAAAATTGCCAATGGCAGCCTAGACTTACGACAATCCTTGAGTCAGATTTTCCAGCAGGAATGCGGCCGTTCAAATCCCGGCAGCCCAAGGCACATCGCGCGATGGATATTCGAGAATGCATTGCAGATTTGATCGTCGAGGCTGGTCATCCGTCTCCCGACACAAATTCGACAGGCTTCTCCACGGCCACGCTTTTCAGCAACCGTTTTTTGGACTCGCTTGCCTTTGTGCGCCTGCTGCTGGCCGTTGAGAGCCTCGTTGGGGGCACAATAGAAGAGCGCGACCTCATAACGTCCAACTTCGACAGTGTTGGCGCGATCGAGGCATTGATCGGACGCTACAGGGAAACGGACAATCATCGAGACGCGCGCCGATGACGGCAGACGTGTTTATGAGCGGTTTGGCCTTCGAGCTTGGCGAGCGCGAGTCCTTGGCCTGTCTTCTGACAGACGACAATCACGAGATGATCGACGCTTTGCGCGACAACGGCGTGCGTTTTTTCCGTCAGAGCGCGAAAACGCCGATGGAGCTTGGCGGGCTGTCGTTGCAGCGAACCATGGTCTCGTCCGGGTGCGATCCTTCCGAGATAGATCTCCTTCTGTATTGTTCCGAAAGCCGTGAGCGGCCGCCCGCGCGCGATTTTCAGGTTCTTTGCGGCGAGAGCGGTCTTTCCAAGGTCCCCATCGTGAATGTTTCGATGAGCGGGTGCGCCAATTTTCTGCCCGCCCTGCGCTTTGCGCGCGGGTTGATTCTCACCGAGGGCTTGCGCCGGGTGGCAATCGTGACGGCCGATAAGTTCGTCGGTGAAAGTCGGATCACCGAACTGGGCATCGCCGTTCTGAGCGACGGCGCGGCGAGCTGCATTTTATCCGCGGAAAGCCGTCCCGGCGCCGTACGCGTTTTGGGATTGGGCCATGTCGCGAACCAGGATCTTCGTCAACTCGACTATGGCGTGAACCGGCCCAGAATCCTGATGGCGATCGCGGGAGGGGTCAGGCGCGCTCAGCGCCAGGCATTGCGCGAGGCGGGCATCGATGCCCAGGACGTCGAAAGCATGATTTGCACCACGTTGCGGCACGACTCCACCAGGTTTTTTGCCCATCAGTGCGGTTTCCCCATCGAAAACGTCTTCACCCAAACACTGGCCGATATTTCCCACGCCTTTTCCGCGGACCTCGTGATCAACCTGCTCGAGGGGCGATCCTGGATGGCGGACAAGGGCTGCCTTGGCCGTCCCTTTCTGGCGTTGGCGCTCGGCCCTTTTACCTGGGGCGCTTTTATCGGCCAGCACGTGGACGCGGAAGCATGACCGCCGCTCAAGAGCCCGGAAAATCCGTCCACGGGCCGGACGGCATATTCGACCGCGCCGGGCGTGTGGCCGCGGTGGCCATGCAAAATGCCGACGAGGTGGATCGGCTCTCACGCTTTCCATTCGAGGCCGTAGACGGCCTCAAGCGCGAACGGCTTCTGAGCGCCATGCTCCCCACCGATGTTGGAGGCGCGGATGTTTCTTTGAACGATATTGCGCGCATCTGCTTCATGCTGGGGCGCGGGTGCGCGTCGACGGCGATGATATTCGCGATGCATCAGATTCAAATAGAGTGCATTTCGCGCCACGCGCGCCAGAGCCCCTGGCATCGCCATTTGCTGGGCCGCGTGTGCGCCGAACAGCTACTTTTCGCCGGCTCGACGACCGACGGGCGCTCGGGCGGGGACATTCGGTCGAGCCACAGTTCCATCGAAACAGGCCGGGACAACATCGCCGTCTCGAAAGCGGCGGCCGTGCTGTCTTATGGAACGGAAGCCGATGGAATTGTTCTGACGGCGAAGCGAAACGAGGCCGCGCTGCCCTCGGATCAAGTGCTCCTGGTTGTGCTGAAGCCGGACTATACGCTGCAGCAGATTGCGGCATGGGACGCGCTGGGCATGCGCGGCACCTGCAGCGCCAATTACCGCCTGGAAGCGGTTGCGCAGCCTTGCCAGATCATCCCCAGGCCGTTCGCCGAAATTCACCAGCTCACGATGATCCCCACGGCGCACATCTTATGGAGCAGCGTATGGGCGGGAATCGCCGCCGATGCCGTCGATCGCGCGCGCCGCTGCGTACGCAAGTCTCACGACGGTCCGGGGCTGTATAACACGGCTGGCGCCCGCCACGTCGCCGAGGCCGCGGCGAAGCTTCAGGCTGTTCGGGCCTCGATCCTGGGCGCAATTCAGGTTTACGAAACGTCGGACGAGGCCGCGAAACAGTCTTTTGCGTTTCAGGCGCAGATCAACCAGCTCAAAATCTTCGCCTCCGACAATGCGCTCGCCGCCGCCATGGCTGCGTTGCGCGCATGTGGTCTGTCCGGATACCGCAACGGCACCGATTTCAGCGTCGGCCGGCATTTGCGCGATGTCGCCTCGGCGCCGCTCATGATCAGCAACGACAGGATCGGCCAGGCCTTGGCGGGGTTTTCGATGGCCATCGATTTGACGGTGTGGGGCAGCGGCGAATGAATCCTCCGTCGGGGCGATGGCGTTCGAATGCCATGGTGCCATCGCGCCGCCGTCGCCCGGGGCCGTGACATGGAGGTTGGGCTTCATTCCATCGCGTATTCGCAACCGCGCTTCCAAGCGCTCGACTCCGCCGACGATCCGCGTTGCAGCGCCCTGTCGCGAGATGGGTTTGTTTCTTTTGCCCAGAGCGACGTGGATGTCGTCCAGATGGCAAAGGAAGCGATAAAAGGCACCCTGTCCAGGAGCGAACTGAAACCGTCTTCGATCGACGTCATCGTCATCGCGACGGAGAGCCTCTGGGATGTCGGAACCGTGCGCAGCGGCTCGCACGAACTTGTCGATTTTCGAGCCTATCTCTTGCGGACATTGGTGCTGGAACTTGGCCTGACCAACGCGCATGTCGTTATCGCGTGGTCGGGTGGATGCGGAAATCTCCTGCCGGCATTGAGCACCGCGCGGGCGCAGGTCGCATCGGGCGGCGCGCGCAACGTCCTGCTGCTGGCAACCGATCGCCTGCGGCCTGGTCAATCGCGGGTGCTGCCGTCCGGCAACGCCGTTCTCGGGGACGTGGCGGTGGCGTGCATCGTCAGCGAGAGGGACGAAGACTTCTGCATAGATCAGGTCGTGATGCGCCCCAGCAGCGGCATTCTCAGCTCGCGCGCCGAGGAGAACTTCATCTTGCATGCGCGTTTTCTCACGGCCGCATTGCGTGACGCCGACGATCGGCTGCGGCAGCGTGCGGGAATGAAATTCGCCGATGCCGACTGCCTCGTGACGGAGAGCTTCCACAGCAGCGTGATCGGACTGCTGCGCGATCGCTTGTCGGTCGCCAGCGATAAGGTGCTCCATCCGGCGCGAAGCCGGTTCGGTCACGCCTTTTCGGCGGATCTGTTGCTTTCGCTTGGCCTCTTGGTGGAGCAGGGAAAGCTGAAATCGTATTCGGTGTTGGCGATTTTCAGCATCTCTTCATGGGTGGTCGGCGGCGCGATTTTGCGGACGTCGCACAGACGTTCCTAGACTGCGGCAGTCAGCGGCGCGCGATCTGTGCCATCGGCCTAGCCGTTTTCCGAACGCGAACGCGCATGACGAAAAATCGCGGTTCCGTCCGAAGCACACCTGTGGGGATTTACGTCAGATGTGGTTTGGACCGACTCGGTTCAAGGGGTGTCCGAAAATAAAGCCATATGCGTCTATCCCCCGGGCGGCTCGCGATAAAGGCGCGCAGAGCGCGGAAATGTTGGCGATCCGACGGGGATAAGACTCGTATTGCGCCGGCGCGGGCGAAATTTTATTTCAATACGAAAAAATATTTTCGGCGCTGTTCTACGGGCGGACGGGCCGTCTCCGACGCGATTCAATAGCCGCGGAAGTCGAAGCCGGCGCGGTGCAGGTCGGCGATCGTGCGGGCGATGTGGATGTAGGTCCGGCGGACGCCTTCGTAATTGTCGGCCTTGGCAAGACGCGCGCGGGGCACGATGAGTCCCTTGCCCTCCACGCGAACGGCTTCGCCGTCGCGGACGAGCCGGTTGATGGCACGGCGCACCGTCTCGTAGGGAATGCGCAGGGACGTCGCGAGCGCGTTCACTGTGATCGGCCGGCGCATCTCGTCGGGCGGCAGGTCGCGCAGATTGCCGAATTTGCGATTGTCCGCCGAATTGGTGATGTGCTGCACATTGGCGGCCCAGATGGCCGAGAAGATCAGGCTTTTGAGGAAGTCGTCGCCGTGGATGCGGCCCAGCGTGTCGATGCCGCGGAAGACGAGCTCCAGGAATACGCGCAGGAGCGCGCGCGCGTTGGGCGGCATCGCGCCGCCGGGCGGTATGGCGACCGTCTGGGGCAAGACACGATGATAGGGCTGGAAGTCGAAGCCGGCCTTTTTTAGGTCGCCGACGAAATGCAGGAGAGTCGGCAGGCCTTCCTTGAAGGACTCGCGCTGCGCCTGCAACGCAAAGACCCGCGACGGCACGATGTAGCCGTTGCGTCCGACGCGGATGCAAAGACCCTGGTCCAGCATGCGCAGGACGCAGCGGCGCACGGTTTCGTAGGGAATGCGCAACGAGTTGGCGAGCGCCATCACGCTGATCGGCACGCGCAAATCGTCCGGTGGAATATGGTCCATGTCGCCGTACTGGGTGTTGGCGGCCGAGGTGGTAATGTGCCGGACATTGGCGGTCCACATCGCGTTGTAGACCAGCGCGAGGACCAGATCGTCGCCCGCCAGGCGCGCCATGGTGTCGATGACGCGAAGGAAGCAATCGGTGCCGATGCGCGCGATGGCGCGGACGTTCTGCGGCGCCGGAATCGCCTCGGCAAGATCGGTGTTGCCGTCATCACCGGCGGTTGCAACGCCCGCATCGGACGAACTCATATACGCACTCACGCACAGCCCACACGCATGATGCGGCATGGACAGCACGGCGCAAGTGCCCAGGCGACGCAGCGCCAGGGCAGTCGAGTTTTTTGGCGCGCGTGTTGCCGAATTGCATGGCTCGGCACGGGCGTCGCAGAACTCGTACGACGAACTGGGGACGGTTTTTTTGCCGCGTTACTCAGAATGAGGAGCATCGCGAGTCAACGACGCGCGCGTTGTGTTTATGACTCCGCCCTGTTGGGGCGTGCGCGCAATCGATGTCCTATCGATCGTCGCGGCCGCCGCGTTGCGTTGGTTAGGGGAAGCAAACTTCAAGAGAGATGACAGTCGTTGCGCGGTGCTGGGTTTGCGAAAACCTGCAGTATCGCAACGCCCTCACCTTGTCTGAAGCAAAAAGGGGTGCCGTCATGTTGAATTCTGTGTCCGCCGCGAAGCTGAACGGTCTGGCGAAATCGTCCGCCGACAAGAAGAACGTCAAAAGAAATCTTCTCTTGCTGTCGTCCGCCATCTCACTGGCGCTCATGGTGCCGGCGCAGGCGGGGACCATCGTCAGCAGCGATATCAACTTGACGGGGTCGTATAACGGCCACGCCGCCGGCGGCTATACGGTCGTCAGCGGCTCGATCACCGCCGATGACGCGACATTCTACAACTTCCGGACGGTGGGCGGTAACGGCAGCGGCGGCGGCGCGGCGCTGGGCGGCGTGATGTTCATCAACTCCGGCGCGAGCGCGACGCTCACCAACGTGACCTTCCTGGGCAACACCGCCAAGGGCGGCAATGCGGTGAACGGCGCGGTGGCCGGCGGCTCGATGAACAATCTGGGCTTCAGCCCGAGCGGCAATGGCGCCGCCGGCTTCAATGGATTGTCGCCCTCCGACAACACCTTCCTGACCGGCGACGGCAACGGCAACGGCCTTTCCGGCAATGCGGGCGGCGACGGCGCGGACTCGGCGACGGGCTTCGGCGGCAAGGGCGGCATCGGCGGCAATGGCGAGGCGGGCTGGAGCACCAATCCGCTGCTCGACAACGCGCTCGCGGTGGCGACCGCCACGGTCGTCGCCAACGCGTTCGCCTTGGCGACCGATTTCAAGAACCAGGTCAAGGACGGCTCGCTATGCGGCTCCGCCAATCTCGGCGGTCCCCTGGACTCCGATCCGGTGTTCTGCGCTGCCGAGATCGCGGACGGACTCTCCATCGCGGCCGATACGATCAATCTGGCAACCGCGACCGACGCCGAGGTGTTCGCGTCCGGTCAGGTCGGGGCCTGGCAGGTCGCCAACAACCAAGGCAGCGTAGGGCTCGGCGGTGACGGCGGCAGCGGCGGCACG
>OLLQ01000764.1_pt1 | contig 37265 bp, 31 predicted proteins | sample 1604571 | NCBI WGS metagenome assembly OLLQ01 (sample SAMEA104055722, study PRJEB20765) | soil metagenome | isolation source: soil
CGGCATCGATACGGCCCGCCTGCAATTGATCGATCAGATGATCGGCGTGACCCTGGGTGCGCTGTTCGAGGATGGTGTCGATCAACGCGATGCCGATGGCGCCGCCCAGATTGCGCATCAAGTTGAACAGCGCGCTACCGTCCGCGACCTGGCCGGGGATCAGCGTGTCGAGCGCCAGCCGCGTCGCCGGCAGGATGCAGAGCATGACGCTGGCGCCGCGCAGCGCCTGGGGCCAGAACAGGCCGTCATAATCGGTGCTGACGGTGGCGAAGCCGTTGGCAATCAGGCCGGCGGAGAACAGGCCGTAGCCGACGGCGGTCAACACGCGCGGATCGATCCGGGATTCGAGGAGGGCGGCGACGGGCGCGGTGAGCAATTGCGCGGCGCCGGAGACGATCATGATCGTGCCGATCTCCCACGGCGAATGCTCGCGGATCAGGCCGAGGAAGAGCGCCAGCAGATAAACGGAGCCGTAAAGGCCCAGGCCAAGCACGAAGCTGAGGGCGCAGCCGAGCGAGAAGGTACGCTCGCGAAAGCGTGTGAGGTCGAGGAAGGCGTGCGGGCTGTAAAGGCTGCGCCAGATGGCGCCGGTTCCCGTCATGATGCAGATCGCGATGCAGCCGTACACAAACGTGCCTTGCCAGCCGTATTTCGGCGCCTCCTTGAGGACGAGCTCGAGCGTGGCGAGGAATATCGCCGCCATCGCGATGGCGCGGTAGTCGATGCGGCGCAGTTCCGACCAGTCGGGTTCGCCCAGGCGCACGAAACCGGCGACCGCCAGGGCGACGAGAAGGCCGGGGCCCAAATTTATCAGGAATATCCAATGCCAGCTGTAGTGCTCGGTGAGATAGCCGCCGATCGCCGGGCCGATGGTGGGTGCAATGACGGCGAGCGTGCCGGCCAGCGCCGTCGCGGCGACGCGGTGACGCTCGGGCATCATCACGAAGACCGAGGTGAAGACGCCGGGAATCAGCATGCCGCCGCAGAAGCCCTGGATCACGCGCAGCACGATGAAGGGCGGCAGTTGCGTGCACAGCGCGCAACCCAGGCTGGCGATGGTGAAGCCGAGCGTGGCGGCGGCGAACATCCAGCGCAACGACAGCGCGCGCGTCAGCCAGCCGGTCAGCGGGATGGCGATCACCTCGGCCATCAGGTAGCCGGTCTGGATCCAGCTGAGCTGGTCGGGTGTGACGTGGAAGAAGGCCTGGATGGTGGTGAAGGAACTGGCGACGATCTGGATGTCCAGGACCGCAAGCGACATGCCCAGGCACATCGCCACGAAGCCGATCCAGGTGCGCAAAATACTCTGGCTTGGCATCGAAAAGGGGATCTCTAGGCGGGCGCGTTGCTGGCGGCAGTGTGCAGCCTTTGCACCGCCGGGTCCATGACGCGCCGCCACAGCGGCGGGATCAGCGCCAGCAGGATGCTGCCGGCATAGCCGGCCGGCAGTTCGGGCGCCGTCGCGACCCATCTGAGGCTCTCGTAGGACGAAGCCGGGCGGGCGTGATGCCAGCTATGGCGGCCCATGTTGAAGATCAGCGTGTTGGCGAGTGCATTGCTGGAGTTCCAGCTGTGACACGCGGTGAAGGGCTCGTGGCCGGTGCGCGTGGCGCGGCGCTGCAGGCCGTAATGGGCGATGTAGTTGAACAGCTCGAGCACCACGATGCCGACGGCGCATTGCGCCGCGAACAAGCCCAAGCCGCGGCTGCCGAGGGCAAGGCCGATGACGAGATATAGCAGCAACATCGCCGCGACGTCGCGCGCGATGCGATTGTCGAGGAGCGTGCCGCCGCGGGCCGCGATGCGACGCCGCTCGATGGCCCAGGCGTCCGTGAACTGGCCGGGAACGGTGCGCAGGAGGAAGCCGTAGAAACTCTCGCCCAGCCGGGCGCTGGCCGCATCGCGCTCGGTCGCGGCCCAGCGGTGATGGCCGAAGACATGCGCGACGCGGAAATGGCGGTAGGTCATACCGGTCAGCATGGCAAGACCGACGCGCCGCTCCCATTTGCCATGGCCGTGAACGAGCTCGTGCGCCGCAAGCACGCCGAACACGCCGGTCGTCACGCCGACCGACAGCGCGAGCGCCGCGAAGCCGATGGTGTCGCTCCGGCGCGCCGCCCAGAGCGCCCAGGCGATCACACCGAGTTGAACGGGCACATATAAAACGGGCAACAGGCGAAACAGACGCGTTTCACGTTGCGTGGCGGGACCGTCGCCACGGTCCGATAGCCATTCTGCACCGATCAGGGCTGCGAGAAGCAGCGCGACCGTGAGGAACGGCGCCGCTGGAGCGACGAGATCGTAGAAAAGCGGAATCGAGAGGGCGAAGGCGAAGGGCGCGGCGAAACGGAGGGGACCGAGCCGCATCGCGTCAGCTCGCGTTGGCCGGAACGCGCGCGCGGCGGGCGGACAGCGCGGCATCCTCCTGGCGGATGCGCCAGGCCAGCATTGCCGCGTTCAGGATGGTGAACGCGACCGCGACCCAGATTTCGCCGAAGGCGAGCGGCAGCGCCGCGATCTCGCCCGCGACGACGAGATAATTCGGATGCCGCACGAAACGGTAAGGCCCCATGCGGACCAAAGGCGCGGCATCGAGGGTGATAATCCGCGTCGTCCAATAGGGACCGAGCGTGGCGATCACCCAGACGCGCGCCAATTGCAGCGCCACGAACACGGCGAGCGCCCACCAATGGATCGTCGCACCGGCGGGAAGCCACAGCACGATGGCAAGCAGCCATGCGGCGTGGAGGAGGACGATCAGCGGATAATGCGCGCGGCCGACCTCGACCGCGCCACGCGCCAGGAGCGCGCGCGTGTTGCGCTCGGCATAGACGACCTCGATCAGGCGCTGCACCGTGACCAGGAACAGGACGATGTAGATCGCCAGCCTCATGACGCGCCGATCATCAGGAAGACGGCGGAGAAGCCGGGGCCGAGGGCCGTCATCAGGATGCGCCGTTCGCGCCACTGCATGCGCTCGAGCACGAAGAGCGCGGTGACCGCGGACATATTGCCGAAATCGCGCAGGACGCCGCGGCTCTCCACCAGCGCGCCGCGCGGGATGGTGAAGGCGTCCTCCAAGGCGTCGAGCACCTTGGCGCCGCCGGGGTGGCAGGCGAAACCTTCGACATCGGCGAGGTGCAGATCGTTCTTTTGGAGATAATTGTGCAGGATCGGCTTGAAGTCGTTCGCGACCAGCGACGGGATGCTCTGCGCGAATACGGCTTTGAGGCCGTCCTCCTCGACCTCCCAGCCCATGATGTCGAGCGAATGGGGCCAGGTGTGCTCGCCGCCCGGTCCTATGACCGGGCCATCGCCGGCGGTCGACAGGATGGCGCCGGCGGCGCCGTCGCCGAACAAGGCGCTGGCGACGACGTTGCTTTTCGAGGCGTCGCTCTTGCGGAAGGTGAGCGCGCACAATTCGACCACCAGGAACAGCACGCGGCTGCCGGGATACGCCGATGCGATGTCGGCGGCGCGATTGAGGCCGACGACGCCGCCGGCGCAGCCCAGACCGAAGATCGGCAGGCGGCGGATGTCGCGGCGCAGGCCGAGCTTCTCGATCACCAGCGCATCGAGGCTGGGCGTGGCGATGCCGGTGGTCGAGGAGACGACGATGGCGTCGATATCTTCGCGGGCGAGGCCTGCCTCGTCGAGCAGCGCGAGCGTGAGTTTCTCGAACAGCGCCACCGAATTGTCGATGTAGAGCGCGTTGCGCTCCTTCCAGCCATGCGATTCGCCGAACCAGTCGATCGAGACGCAGGAGTAGCGCCGGTCGATGCCGGTGTTCTCGTAGACCGGCATGAACCTCGTCATGTCGCGCTGGCTGCGGAACAAGGCTTCGGCGCGCACGGCAACGTCGGATTGATTCAGGACATAAGGTGGAACGGCGCTTTTCAGCGCCAGCAAACGCGGCTGCATTCGTACTCCGGAAATGGCACGCGGGACCCCACCCTTGCCGGAGTATAGCGTGAGGCGTTCGAAAGGCTATCGCCCGCGGATTTACGGCGTAATCAGGCGGCGGCCCAGCGCTGCTCGCGTTCCGCCAGCGGCGCCAGGACCAGCGGATCGCCCTTCGGCGCACCGACATAGTCGACCGTTTGCCGCGGCACGTTGAAGGCCATGCGCACGACGTCGAAGGCATTTTGATCGACCGCCACCATGACGGCGACGTGCCAGGCGCCGCCGCGATCGACGGGCAGACCCAGCGGCTTGATGCTGAGGCCGATCAGCAGCAGATGGAACAATTGGTCCGTCGGCACCAGCATGGTGATGTGCTCGAACCCCGCGCGCAGGCAGAACTCGAAGACGCCGGCGAAAAGGTGGTTGCGGGCGTGCGCGCGCGCGGCCGGATCGAGAACCGTCAGATCGATGCCGGAGGCGTTGAGTTCCAAAATCCGGTGGCCGCGCTGAACCCCGCGCACGGAGCAGAACTCGGGCGCGATCTCGCTCAAACCATGCGGCCGCAGCGTCGGCAACAAGCGCGCCGCGGCGACGACCGCGCCGTCGTCGCGGGTCAGCAGGAGATACAGCGCATCGGCGGTATCGTAGCAATCACGGCCGACGGACACCCTATCCGCCGGACCGACCAGCGCCGGCACCAGCATGTCGTGGCGAAAGTCGTACGCGTCCTCGAGCGCGTCCTGGTAGAGAAGCGCGTTGCGGCTGGTGACCACTTCGATCATTGCGACGTCCCGAATCAGGCTCGGGAACCTCGCGCCACAGCCGGCGGTTGTCATTCCCCCCGTATGAGGGGGCGCTGTTTTGGGGATTTGAAGTTCCGCAAAATCCTAGAGCACGATCTGCCTGGTCTGGATCGCGATGGCGACAGCCTGCGCGCGCGTCGTCGCGTTCAGCTTGATCAGCGCGTTCTGCACATACTCATGCACCGTCTGCTCGGCGATGTTCAGGATCTGCGAGATTTCCCAATCCGTCTTGCCGGACGCGACCCATGTCAGGCATTCGCGCTCACGCCGCGTCAGGCGCGAGGCCCGCGGCATCGGCGGCGCGTCCTTGGCCCGCATGCGCTCAAGCTTGGCGTGAAAGAAGATGGAGGCCATGTGGAGGCAGGATTCATCCTGCTTGTCGAGTTCGTAGTGCTCGGCCGCCATCGAGATGGCGACGACGAAACCGTCGCGGCTGTAGATCGGCAAGGCAAAACCGTCCCGCATGCCGTATTCATTGGCTTCGCGGAGGATTTTGGTGCCGGTCTTGTTGTTGGCGTAGGTATCGCTCCAGCGCACCGGATTGCTGTTGGTCATGACCTGCTTGAGGACGGGATCGACCAGCATGTAGCGCTGCTCGGCCCAATGCTGCAGCCAGCCGGCGGGCCAGGTGTTGGCCCACAGGCGATCCTCGGGCGCGGCGTCGGTCTTGTCCGGGGTTCCCATCAGAAAGGAACCCATGCCGAAGCGGCCGATCAATTCCTGGAAAGACCCGATGAGCGAGGGACTATCGGTCTGCTGATCGAGGCGTTCGATGAATTCGAAAGTGGTATTAATGAGCAAAATCGCAAACTCACCCTGTCGGCGGACATCGGGCGCGCTGCCATATGTCCGCCGGGCATTTTCGCGATGCTATACCTCTCCCTAGGCCAGGGACAACTGGTGCGCCTTGTATTCGGCAAGGAGCCGGACGTGTTCCTCTTTGATGGCATCAATGCCGTGTAAATAGTCGGGCACATCATCCCGCAGCAGGACCGAGGGGCATTGGCCTTCGTAGTTTCCCAAATTGGGCCGCTGTTGCTGGTAACCAACAAGGGCCGCCAGTTCCGGGGGAAAACCGCGCGCGACGTGCGGCGGATACACCAGCCACTGATTTTCGTACGGCTTCAGCCAGCCCAGGCTATAGCTGATGACCACGCCGGCGCGTGGGAGATTGGAGCGGTTGCGCCCGCCGCAATGCTGGGTTGAGCCGAGGAACAGCAGCGCCGAGCCCGGATCCATCTCGGCGACGATCGCCCGGCTGCGATCGTAAAGCGTCTCGCAATTGCGGCCATGGCTGCCGGGCCAGACGACGGTGGCGCCGTTCCCGGCGCGGAACGGCGTGAAGGGCCACATCACGTTGACCAGAAACTCCATCTCGCCCTTGGGGCCACCCCACATATTATGATCGCGATGCGGCGCCTGTTCGGGCTCGCCGGGCCAGATCTCGATCACCTGAGTCAGATTGAGCTGGAAGCGGTCGCAACTGGGCCCCAGCACCGTCTGCATGATGTCGAGGATCGTGGGGTGCTGGACCAGCGCCGCAGCGTGGGGCGAGCGCTTCAGCAGGCCGCCGAAACGCTTGGTCCTGGTGCCGAAGAAATCGCCCTCGCAGAACGGCGTGCGGTGCAGGCGCGGCTTCAGGTCTTCGTGCAGCGCACGCACCTGACGGCCGGGAAGAAGGCCGGGGATGATGCAGTAGCCGTCGGCCAGAAGGGCTGCGGCCCAATCCGGTTCGGGTTGCTGCGGCGGCAGACGTAGCGCGGAGCTGGACATGGGATGCCTCAGGCCGCTTCGGCGATGTCGCTGAGCTGCAGGACCGGGACGCGCGACGGGGCGCGGCTGCGGAAGAGCTGCAGCGTGGCGGGCGAGATCTTGATCGCCATCGCGCCGACCATGTCGCCGGCGACGAGCTGCGGCTCGCCCAAGGGCTCGCACTCCCAGCCCACCGCGAGCAATGCCGACAGCATCTGCACATGGGTGACGACGGTGTAGGTCCGGATGCCGTAGAGCAGGCCGAACTCGCACAGAGCGACGACGAGCTGGCGGCGGATGGCGAGACCGTCGAGATCCTTGGACGGATGGGTGCACATGCGGGTGATCTCCCACACGTCGTCGCCGGTCGGCACGGACTTGTCGCACAGATGCGGGAAGACGTCGCCGAGCAGATGCGGACCGGTGGTCGGCAGCAGGCGCACCGAGCCCAGATGGCGCTGATGCTTGGCGTCGGTGGCCACCAGATAGATCGCATCGTCGATGTCGAACTGATCGATCTCGTATTTGCCGTCGACCACGGGGACGTCCCATTTGAGGCGGTCGACGAAGACCGCCTTGCGGTCACGGTGCATCTGGTCGATGAGCGAGGTGAAGCGGTGGCGGTTGTTGGCTGTGATGACGTCGACCATCGGAGAATCCCGCAGAGATTGCGGAATCAAGGTGGCACCGACGTATTCCCGGTTGCGATTCCCCTAGTTAGGGGATGCCCTAGTTGAGCAGGTCCGCGAAGACCACATGGTTGTCGAACAGCACGCGCACGACGAGCTGCATGCGGGTCGCGACGTCGTAGCGGCGTTTGGCCTCCTCCATGTGCTGGTGGACGGTCTGGCCGCTGATCTCGAGGATCTGGGCGATGTCGCGGTCGCTTTTGCCCTTGCCGGCCAGAACGACGCAATCGAGCTGACGGCGGGTCAGTTGCGGCGGCTTGACCTCCTGGACCAGGCCCGGCTTCGGAGGGACTTTGCATTTGGCGAGGCGGCGCGCCGCCTCGAAGGCGAAGCAGCCGACATATTGCGCGGCCGGAAAATTGGCTTTCGGCAATTCGCGGCCGATGCGGTTGCTGAAGGTACAGACCGCCGTGCCTTCACCCGGAAGATGAATCGGGATCGTGTAGCCGCCGCCAAGGCCGGCTTCGCGCGCCGCGTCCAGCACCTCACGCTGCTTGGGCGTCAGCGCGACGAGATCGGGCACGTCCGACCAGACAAAGGGCGTCACGCTTTTTTCGCACGCGACCAAAACCGGATCGTCGAAGAAATAGCCGCGATCCCGGAAGATGCCCAACCAGGCGTCGGGAAAATCGTGCAGGCTGAGCAGCGCTTCGCGGCTCTTGAAGACACTGGCGTGATGGACGAGAGCGAAATAGTCGAAGCCGAATTCGCGGATGGTGCTGTTCAAAAGCCTGGCAAGCTCGTCAAACTCAGTAACCCGATTTGCTTCGCGCACGAATTGCTGCACGTCGTCGAAACGACTCATATACGCCTCCACTCGGCTCATGGCGCCCTCCGATGCTCCACCACCGACGCGACGTCCTACGCGAGCCATCCCTCGCATTAACTATAACCAAGCTTGTGCGCTGAAGACGAGTCTGTGCCACCGGGAGCACGTGCCGCGCGCGAGTGCCTTATAAGCGAGTAAAATCAGGGCTTTGTGACGCGAGCCTGCCAAATCGGACGCGGCATTCCGCGATCTGCTCACAAGATCAGCAGCACGCGTCCGACCGCTTTGCGGCTCTCGATATAGGCGTGCGCCGCGGCAGCTTCCGACAGCGGGAACGTCCGGTCGATAATCACCCGCAATTTTCCCTCGGCGACCTCGTCGACCATCGCCTGGATCATGTCGTGGACGCGGTCGGTGGCGATCTCGGCGCCGAGGAAGACGCCCGACAGGCTGCGGTTGCCGCCCATCAGCGAGCCGACATCGACGCGCATCGGCTCGCGTCCGGCATTGCCGACCATCGAGACGCGGCCGCGATAGCCGAGCGACAGGATCGAGCCCTGCAACGTCGAGCCGCCGACGGAGTCGACGACGAGGTCGACGCCGCTGTTGTTGGTGAGCTTCATCACCGACTGCACGACGTCATCGGTCTTGTAGTTGATGCCGTGATCGAGGCCGAGCGGCTTGAGTTTCTCGAGACGCTCGTCGCTGGACGCGGTCGCCAGCACACGCGCGCCGGCGCGCTTGGCGAGCTGGATCGCGGCCACGCCGACGCCCGAGGCACCCGCCTGGATCAGGACGGTCTCGCCGGCCTTGAGACGGCCGAACTCGAACAGGCAGTCATGCGCCGTGCCGAACGGGATCGGCACGGCGGCGGCGCGCTTCACGTCGCAGCCGGCCGGGATTTTCCACGCCGTGCGCGCGGCGACGGAGCGCAGCTCGGCATGGCTTCCGTTAAAGCCGGTGGTGACGGCCTTGTCGCCGATCCTGAACTCCGTGACGTCGTCGCCGACCGCGACGACTTCGCCCGCGGCCTGGTAACCGACGATGTGCGGCGCCGCGTAGAGCGGGCCGCCCTGGCGGTTGAGCGTGTCGCCGCCTTCGATCGAGACCGCCTCGACGCGGATGATGATGCCGTTCGACATCAATTGCGGATCGGGCACGTCCTCGTATTTGAAGACGGAGGGCGGACCGTTTTCGTAATAGACCGCGGCTTTCATAAGCGTCTCCCGATGTTTGTGGAGGCGCAGGCTAATCGCTGGGACGTGCCGCGCAAGACGCGCATTCCACACCGCCTATTCGTTTTTAGGATTTCGCGACCCCCTCCCCCTTCGCGCCGTTCGTAAGTATCCAACCGCAGTATCGCACGGATTTGGCGGTGAGGGATAAGATGGGTTAAGTCGTTGTTCCCAGTACGAGATGGACGAGGATAGAGCATGGCCCGCGAGGCTTATATCTGTGACGCCGTGCGCACGCCGATCGGGCGCTATGCCGGCGGGCTGGCGTATGTGCGGACCGACGATCTGGCGGCGCTGCCGATCAAGGCCTTGATGGCGCGCAATGGCGGGGTGGATTGGAGCCTGGTCGACGAGGTGTTCCTGGGCTGCGCCAACCAGGCGGGCGAGGACAACCGCAATGTCGCGCGGATGGCGGCGCTGCTGGCCGGCCTGCCGGAGACCGTGCCGGGGACGACGATCAACCGGCTGTGCGCCTCGGGCCTCGACGCGGTGGGGACGGCGGCGCGGGCGGTGAAGACGGGGGAGATCGGGCTCGCCATCGCCGGCGGCGCCGAGTCGATGACGCGGGCGCCGTTCGTGATGGGCAAGGCGGAGAGCGCGTTTCCCCGCGCGGCGGAGAACCACGACACCACGATCGGCTGGCGCTTCATCAATCCGAAGATGAAGGCGGTGTACGGCACCGACTCGATGCCGGAGACCGGCGAGAACGTCGCCGAGGCGTATCAGATCAGCCGCGCCGACCAGGACGCGTTCGCGCTGCGCAGCCAGCAGAAAGCGGGGCGCGCCATCGCCAATGGCTTCTTTGCCGAGGAGATCGTCGCGGTCGAAGCCAAGGACGGCAAGGGCAAGCCGGCGCCGTTCGGCGCCGATGAGCATCCGCGGCCGCAGACGACGGCGGAAGACCTGGCGAAACTGAAGACGCCATTCCGCAATCCGGGCACGGTGACGGCGGGCAATGCCTCGGGCGTCAATGACGGCGCCGCGGCGATGATCATCGCGTCGGAAGAGATGGCGGCGCGCAACGGCTTGACGATTCGCGGGCGGGTGCTGGGCATGGCGACGGCGGGCGTGGCGCCGCGCGTGATGGGCGTGGGACCGGTGCCGGCGACGCAGAAACTGCTGGCGCGGCTGGGGCTGAAGATCGGCGACTTCGATGTGATCGAGCTCAATGAGGCGTTCGCCAGCCAGTCGCTGGCGGTGCTGCGCGGGCTGGGATTGCCGGATGATGCGGATTTCGTGAATCCGAATGGCGGGGCGATCGCGCTGGGTCATCCGCTGGGGATGAGCGGGGCGCGGCTGGCGCTGACGGCGCTGCATCAGCTGGAAAAGACCGGCGGCAAGCGGGCGCTGGCAACGCTGTGCGTCGGCGTCGGGCAAGGCGTGGCGCTGGCGATCGAGAGGGTGTGACGATGAAACTCTATCTGGCCGTGATGGCGGCAGTCTTGCTTGGCGGCGCGGCTTACGCGGCCGATCCGGCGCCCATCACGGTGACGCCGGTGACGCGCACCAACACGACGATCACCGGCCAGCGGATCGTCGTGCCGGGCAAGCCCGACGTGATCGTCGCCACCGCCGTGTTTGCGCCCGGCGCGCGATTGCCGGAGCATCAGCATCCATATCCGCATTATGTGTATGTGCAGGAGGGCGTGCTGACAGTCGTCGTGACCGAAAGGCCGCAGCGGACGTTCGAGGTCAAGGCCGGCGAATTCGTCGCCGAGCCGATGCACACCTGGCACTACGGCATCAACAACGGCGCGGTGCCGCTGAAGCTGCTGGTGATCGACCAGGTGCCGGCGGGAACGAAGAGCAACATGGTGCCGAGGAATCCATGAGCGCGATCGTCCTCGGCGTGTCCTGCGACCGCGAGCACCGGTTCAGCAAGCCGCCGCGGGACAGCATCCGCCTGATCGAAGGGCTTGGCGTCGAGGGCGACGCGCATCTGGGCGTGACGGTGCAGCATCTGTCGCGCATCCGGCGCGATCCGACGACGCCGAATTTGCGGCAGGTGCATTTGATTCACGCCGAGCTGCATGACGAATTGCGCGCCAAGGGCTTTGCGGTCGGCGCCGGCGACATGGGCGAGAATGTCACGACGCGGGGGATCGATCTGCTCGGGCTGCCGCTGAACGCGCGATTGCATCTGGGGCCGGAGGCGATTGTCGAGATCAAGGGCTTGCGCAATCCGTGTGCGCAGATCGACCGGTTCGAGAAAGGCATGATGCATGCCTGTCTGGACAAGGATTCGGACGGCAATCTGATCCGCAAGGCGGGCATCATGGGCGTGGTGATTGCCGGCGGCGCGGTGAAGCCGGGCGATGCGATCCGGGTGGAGTTGCCGGATGGGCCGCATGAGCGGTTGGTAGCAATTTAACTTCATTCCTCCCCCGTGGTTACGGGGGAGGTGCCGAGCGAAGCGAGGCGGAGGGGGCGGCAGTCCGGCTCAACTGTGCGGGGCTGCCGCCCCCTCCACCGCTTCGCGGTCCCCCTCCCCCGTAAACACGGGGGAGGAAAACTATTTTCAATACCCCAGCAGCGTCGCGTAACGGTCGCGGTGATACGACGAGCCGCCGAACGTCGCTTCCTGGGCGCGGGCGCGCTTGAGGTACAGACCGGCGTCGTGGACGTCGGTCATGCCGATGCCGCCATGCATCTGGACCATCTCGTTCGACACCAGGTGCACCGCGTCGCCGACCTTGGCCTTCGCCAGCGAAGCGAGCTGCGCGATGTCGTTGGCGTCGCGGTCGATCGCCTGCAAGGCGCCCTCGACGCAGGAGCGCGCCAGCTCCAGATCGGTGAACATCTTGGCGGCGCGGTGCTGCAGGGCCTGGAAGGTGCCGATGACCTGGCCGAACTGGACGCGGGTCTTGAGATAGTCGAGCGTCACGTCGAAGGACTGCATCGCCTGGCCGAGCATTTCGGCGGACAGGCCCACGCGGGCGCGGTCGAGCGTCGCTTCGAGCGGGCCGAAGCCCTGGTCCTTGGCGCCAAGGACTTCGCCTTCGACGTCCTTGAAGGTGAGGTTGGCGTAGCCGCGGCTATCGACGGTCTTGAGCTTCTCGCGCGTCAGGCCGGCGGCTTTGCCGTCGACCAACACCAGCGTGACGCCGTTCTTGTCGCCGGGTTTGCCGGACGTGCGGGCCGCGACGATGATGAGATCGGCGGTGCCGCCGTCGAGCACGAAGCTCTTCTTGCCGTTGAGCTTCACGCCGGTACCGCCGGCGGTTCCGGCGAGCGCGATCTTCTCCGGCGCGTGATGCGCGCCCTCGTCGACGGCGAGCGTCGCGATCAGCTTGCCCTCGGCGATGGCCGGCAGGTACTTCTGCTTCTGCGCATCGTTGGCGGCGAGCAGCAGCGCGGTCGTCGCGGTCAGCGCGGTGGAGATCAGCGGCGAGGCGGTCAGCGTGCGGCCGGTCTCTTCCAGCACCAGGCCCATGGTGAGGTAGCCGAGGCCCGTGCCGCCGAACTCTTCCGGAATGAGGATGCCGGACCAGCCCATCTCGGCCATCTCCTTCCAGGCGGCGCGGTCGAAGCCGTCTTCATTGCCGCTGTCGCGCACCTTGCGGAAGGCGGTGACCGGCGATTTCTCCGTGACCCATGACTTCGCGCCGTCGCGGATCATCGTCTGTTCTTCGTTCAAGACTGCCATTGTGTTGTTCCCTTCAAAGTTCGAATTTCGTCAGCGAGCCTGGCGGCCGCCCCTCCACCGCTTCGCGGTCCCCCTTGGCACGCTGTCGCTACCAAGCCCGTAACAACGGGGGAGGAAAAGATCGTCATTGGTGGTCCAACAACCCCAAAATCCTTTTGGCGATGATGTTGTTCTGGATTTCGGCGGAGCCGCCATAGATCGTCGTGGCCTTGCCGCCGAGCCAGCCGCGGACGGAGTCGAGCTCGTCCTTGGTGTAGCCGGCGCCCTCCCAGCCGAGGCCCTGGTGGCCCATGATCTCGACGAGCAATTCGGCGCGATCCTGGCCGATCTTGGAGCCGGCGTTCTTCATGATGGAAGTCGTCGCCGACGGGCCGCTGTTGCCCTTGGCTTCGGCCATGGCGCGCTGGATCGTCAGCATGAACATGCGCTGGTCCATCAGATGGTTGGTGACGCGGGTGCGCAGATCGGCGTCGGCGATGCGGCCCTTGTCGTCGGCGCCGACATAGGCCTTGGCGACGGCGTCGAGGCTGCGGGTTTCGCCGCCGCGGTTGAGACCGCCGCCGCCCACGCCGCCGCCGAGGCCGGCGCGCTCGAACTGCAACAGGCGCTTGCCGATGGTCCAGCCGCCGTTGAGCGGGCCCATGAGATTTTCCTTCGGGACCTTCACGTCGGTGAAGAAGGTCTCGCAGAAGGGCGAGTTGCCGCTGATCAGCTTGATCGGGCGCACTTCGACGCCGGGATCGCGCATGTCGATCAGCAGGAACGAGATGCCCTCGTGCTTCTTGGTGTTGTCGGTGCGGACGAGCGCGAAGCACATATCGGCGAATTGCGCGCCGCTGGTCCAGACCTTCTGGCCGTTGACGAGAAAGTGGTCGCCCTTGTCGACCGCCTGCGTGCGCAGGCTGGCGAGGTCGGAGCCCGCGCCGGGCTCGCTGTAGCCCTGGCACCACCAGGTCGTGCCCTGGACGATGCCGGGAACGTATTTCTTCTTCTGCTCTTCGCTGCCGTATTCGAGCAGCGTGGGGCCGAACATCATCACGCCCATGCCGCCGATGGGGTTCCACGCGCCCATGCGGTTCATCTCTTGCGTGAGCACGCGGGCCTGCGCGGTGGAGAGGCCGCCGCCGCCATATTGCTTCGGATAGGTCGGCGTGCCCCAGCCCTTGTCGCCCATGGCCTTCTTCCACTTGCCATAGTCGTTGCCGTCGGCGGGGCCGTCCTCGCCCATCATCATGCCGGACTTGCCCTTCAGCGACGGCGGGAAGTTGGCTTCGAGCCACGCCTTGGCTTCGGCGCGGAAGGCCTCCAGATCGGTATCGACTTTTTCAGCCGCACTCATTCAGTTATCTCCAATCTATAGAGCGGGACTGCCGCCCCCTCCGTCTTTCACTCACTGCGTTCGTTCAAGCCACCTCCCCCGTAACCACGGGGGAGGAAAGTTATTTTATTGATGGTCGAGCAATCCCAGGATGCGCTTGGCGATGATGTTGCTCTGGATTTCGTTGGAGCCGCCATAGATCGACTGCGCCTTGCCCGAGAGCCAGTTGCGCGTCGCGTCGATCTCGTTCTTCGCATAGCTGTCGCCTTCCCAGCCGAGGCCCTGGAAGCCCATGATCTCGATCAGGAGCTCGGCGCGGGTCTGGTTCACCTTGACGTTGGCGTTCTTCATGATCGAGGTGACGGCGGAGGGGCCCTGGTTGGAGCGCGCGTCGTCCTGCATGCGCTGGACGGTGAGCTTCATCGCGGCGGCGTCCATCATGTGGTCCGCGACGCGCACACGCAGATCGGCATCGGCGATGCGGCCCTTGTCGTCGTTGCCGACATAGGCCTTGGCGATCTCGTCCAGGCTGCGCAGATCGGCGCCGCGGAAAGACGCGCCGCGGGCGTTGCCGCCCTGGCCGTCGCGCTCGAACTGCAACAGGCGCTTGCCGACGGTCCAGCCGCCGTTGAGCGGGCCCATCAAATTTTCCTTCGGCACCTTCACGTCGGTGAAGAAGGTTTCGCAGAACGGCGAGTTGCCACTGATCAGCTTGATCGGGCGGGTCTCGACGCCGGGGGATTTCATGTCGATCAGCAGGAAGGAGATGCCTTCGTGCTTCTTGGTGTTGTCGGTGCGGACGAGGCAGAAGCACCAATCGGCGTATTGCGCGCCCGAGGTCCAGATCTTCTGGCCGTTGACGAGAAAATGGTCGCCCTTGTCGATGGCCTGGGTGCGCAGCGCGGCGAGGTCGGAGCCGGCGCCGGGTTCGCTGTAGCCCTGGCACCAGCGCACGGTGCCCATTTGGATGCCGGGCATGTGGCGGGTCTTCTGTTCGTCATTGCCGTATTCGAGCAGAGTCGGGCCGAACATCGCGACGCCCATGCCGCCGATCGGATTGAAGGCGCCGGCGCGGGCCAGTTCCTGCGTCAGGACGCGGCCCTGCGGCTTGGTGAGGCCGCCGCCCCAGGGCTTGGGCCAGGTGGCGATGCCCCAGCCCTTTTCGCCCATGGCTTTTTTCCAGGCGAGGAAGTCGGGATCCTTCGAGCCGAAGCCTTCCATGAACGACAAGGCGTCCTTGCCCTTGAGCGATTTGGGAAAGTTCGCGTCGATCCAGGCGCGCGCTTCGGCGCGGAAGGATTCGAGATCGGTATCGGTGTGTGCGGCAGCGGACATCGTTTCCTCCCGGTCGCGGCGGAGAGGTACGCGCCCCTCCGTCTCGCGGTCACATCTTCATTGATGATCCATCAGGCCCAAGACACGCTTGGAGATGACGTTCAAGTTCACCTCGGACGTGCCGCCTTCGATCGAATTGCCTTTGGCGCGCAGCATGCCGCGCATCGCGGCGATCTCGCCGGGCTTGTAGGCGTCGCCCTCCCAGCCGAGCGCCTGCGTGCCGAGCGCTTCGACCATGAGTTCGGTGCGCTCCTGATTAATTTTCGCGGCGGCGTATTTGATGATCGAGGTCGCGGCGGACGGACCCTTGCCGGTTTTCGATTCTTCCTCGGCGCGGCGCACGGTGAGCGCGAAGGCGCGGGCTTCCATCTTGTGGGTCGTGATGCGGCCGCGCAGATCGGCGTCGGCGAGCTTGCCGTCTTCGGCGCCCAGATAATCCAGCGCCGCATGTTCGAGATCGTAGGCGCCGCCGCCACCGCCGCCGAAGCCGCCGGCGGAGATGTTCTGACGCTCGTATTGCAGCAGGCGCTTGGCGATTTCCCAGCCGCCATTGAGCTTGCCGACGAGCTGCGCCTTGGGGACCTTCACATCGGTGAAGAAGGTCTCGCAGAACGGGGATTGGCCGCTGATCAGCTTGATCGGGCGCGGCTCGACGCCGGGCGAGGTCATGTCGAACAGCATGAAGGAGATGCCTTCGTGCTTCTTGGTGTTGTCGGTGCGCACGAGACAGAAGATCCAGTCGGCCTTGTCGGCGTAGGAGGTCCAGATCTTCGAGCCGTTGATGAGGTAGTGGTCGCCCTTGTCTATGGCTTGCGTGCGCAGGCCGGCGAGGTCGGAGCCGGCGCCGGGCTCGGAATAGCCCTGGCACCAGCGGATTTCGCCGCGCACGATCTGCGGCAGGAATTTCTGCTTCTGCTCTTCATTGGCGTATTCGAGCAGGACCGGGCCGAGCATCCAGATGCCGAACGACATGAGTGCGGGGCGCGCCTTGATGCGCGCCAGTTCCTGGGTCAGGACGCGGCTTTCCGCGTTGGAAAGACCGCCGCCGCCATATTCCTTGGGCCAGGTCGGCGCGGTCCAGCCCTTGGTCGCCATGCGGTCGAGCCAAAGCTTCTGTTCCGGGTTCTTGAAGGTGGCGCGCTTGCCGCCCCAGATGGAATTGTCGTCGTCATCGACGGCCGCGTTGCCGCGCATCGAGGGCGGGCAATTGGCTTCCAGCCAGGCGGCCGTTTCGGCCCGGAAAGTCTCGAGATCGCTCATGGTCCTCACCCGTCCAGGCACGTAAAGGCGGCCTGGCATCGCTTAACTGTAACGCCGTATCGGGCCAGTGCAACGGCTGCCATACCGGCCTTTCGAAGCCAGGGCCGTATCACGCCGCAAAGCCGCAAGTCCATGATGCCGCAGCGCTAACCCTTCAACGCGCGGCGGCCGCCGGCGGCGGCGCGTCGGGCACCACCACGAACTTGAAAGCCTTGTCGTCGCGGAACCAGTCCCTGGCGGCTTTTTGGACGTCGTCGGCGGTGACGCTTTTCAGGTCGGAGATGGTGCTGCGGATGACGTCGAGCAGGCGCGGGTCGCGCTGCGATCCGGCCAGCAGGCCCAGCCAGTACTCGTTGGCCTGTTGCTGGCGCTGGATGTCTTCGATGCGCGGTCCGCGGGCGCGGTCGAGCTCGGCGTCGCCCACCTTGGCCGTGGTCAGGTCGGCGGCCACTTGCGCCACGGCGGCGTAGAAGTTGGCGACCTTGTCGGGCGGGATCTGGGCGAGCGCATAGAGGTAGCCGTAGTCCGGAGACGTCGTCGACGACGACGATCCGGCCTGCGGCGTGTAGGTGATGCCTTCGCGCGTGCGCAATTCGTCCAGCAGGCGTTGCGAGAAAATCTCGGCCAGCACGCGCAACGTCCGTTGCAGCTTCATGTCGCGATGAAAGCCCATCGTCGGCCAGGCAATCGCCGCGATTGCCTGGTTGGCGGCGCCGTGATGGACGAGCACGACCGGCGCCTTATTGCCGGCCGGGAAATGTTCGTCGCCCTGGGTCGGCGGGGCGGTCTGCGGGCGCGGCGGCAAGGCGCCGAAGGTCGCCGCGACGGCGGCGATGGCCTGATCGACCGTGACATCGCCGATGACGGTGACGTCCAGCGGGCTGGCGGCCAGCGCCGGGGACAGGATCGCTTTTTCGCCGTCGATGGTGGCGGCGTTGATCTGCGCCAGATCGGGCGCGCGCCAGCGCGGATCGCCGTCATGCAGCAGGCCGGAGGCGGCGCGCCCGAACACGCCGCCGGGCGAGGCCTGGGCCTCGGCATAGCTGGCGGCGGAGGCGATCCGCATCTGGTCGAGCGCCTCGGGTTGCCAGCCCGGATCGGTGACATAAGCGGTCAGCACTTGCAGCTGGGCGGCGAGGTCGGCGGCGCGGGTTTCGGCCCGGAGCGTGAACATATCGTCGCCGGCACCGATCGAGGCGCTCCACTGCTTGCCCGACATCAGCTTCTGCAGATCGTCGAAGGTGTAATGCGCCAGGCCGCCCGCGATGAACGAGCCGCTCAGCGCCCAGACGGGCGTCACGGCGTCGCGCGGCAGGCCGAGGCGGCCCTGGCCGAAGCGGACATCGAGCAACACCTGGCCGACGTGAAGCTGGGTCGGCTTGATGGTGAGCGTGACGTTGTTGGCGAAGCGCACATAGGTGATGCCGAGATCGTCGACCGTGCTTTTGGCGGCGACCGTTCCGGGCGTGCCGAATTGCGCATAGGGCCAAGGCGGCAAGGCCGCGAAGGCGCTGCTCAGCGGCGTCGCATCGGCCTGGGCGAGCGCCGCCTTGGCAGCACCCTCGCCGCCCGGCGGCGCCGCCGGGCTGCTGATGAACACCAAAGGCCCGGCGCCGCCGAAGACGAATTTCAGGGCATCGGAGGTGCTGCGGACCGTCACGTCTTTCACCACGGCCTCGAACAGCGTCAGATCCGTCGCGGGCGAGGTCATGACGTTGTCGTTGTCGACTTCCTGCAGCAGCTTTTCGATCACCTGGGACGATGGCGTGGTGCCGTCGGCGGCGGCCTCGGACTGGTAGAAGATGCGCATTTGCGCGACGACCTGGCCGATCTCGTCCTGCCGGACGCCATGCGCCACCGCTTCGCGCCAGATCCGCTCGGCGGATTGGAGCCCGTCAAGCATCTGGCCGTCGCGATAGGAAACGTTGAGCTCGGCCGCATCGGCGACGGTCTCGACATGATCGCGGCCGGCCGACGCCGCGATGAAGGGCGGCGCGGTGCCGTGCGCCAGTTTCGCCAGCCGCGCGTTCAGCACGCCGAGCGCGATCAGCCGCGTCAAGTCCCGGGCCTCGTTGGCGCGATTGTCATGGGCGTAGTCGCGCGGCCGCAGCCAGTCGAACGCGATCGCCGGCGGCGCGCCGGGCTCCGTGTAGAGCTTCACAGGCGCGGGATGCTGCTTGGGCGGCGTGTACACCGCCGGCTTGCGCGGCGGCGCCTTGGCGCGCCAGTCGGCGAAATCCGCCTTGATCTTCGCTTCGACCGCCGCGGGATCGACGTCGCCGACGATGATGAGCGTGGCGCGCTCGGGCCGGTACCAGGCTTCGTAAAAGCCGCGCACGAGCTCCGGCGTGGCGTGGGCGATGATGTCCTGCAGGCCGATGGGCGTCAGCGCGGCGGCGGCCCGGCCGCCATATAGAAAGGCGTTGTTCGACTGCACGGCACGGACGGCGGGGACGTCGCGCAGCCGCGCTTCGGCGAGCACGACGTTGCGCTCGGTGTCGAGCGCCGCCTTGGCGATGTTGAGCCGGCCGGCGATCTCGCGCAGCAGCGTCAGCGCGGTGTCGATCGAGGCCGCGTCGTTCTTCGGCATGTCGAACGAATAGACGGTCTGCGAGGCGGCGGTGAAAGCATTGGTGTCGGCGCCGAAGGTGAGGCCGAGGCCTTGCAGCGTGCGGACCATGTCGCCGTCGGCGACGTGCTGCGAGCCGCGGAACGCCATGTGCTCGAGCATGTGGGCGATGCCCTGCTCGCTGTCGCGCTCCATCAGCGAGCCGGCATTGATGCGAAAGCGCAGCGAGACCCCGCCGACCGGCGTGGGATTGCGCTTGATCGCGTAGCGCATGCCGTTGGGCAGCGTGCCGAAGCGGATCGCGGCGTCGACCGGCAGATCGCTGTGCGCCTGCGGCCATTGCACCGGTGCGGCCGATGCGGGCGCGGCGGTGAAAACCAGGGCCGTGGCCGCGGCGAGCAGCCAGCGCGAAAGCAATGTCATGAAGGTTCCTTGGGCGAAAGCGGATGGCGGCGCGCCTGTGCGATGGCCGGAGTTTAGCGATTGTCAGGGGTAGATGTGGCGGGTCAAGGGCAGGACGGTAAACAAGACGTCAGTCATGTGGCGATTCTTTCACCTCCCCATGCTGGGGAGGTGCGGGTTCAGCGCGGCAGCTCGCTGGCGCCCATCAGGAACTCGTCGACGGCGCGGGCGGCCTGGCGGCCTTCGCGGATCGCCCAGACGACCAGCGACTGGCCGCGGCGCATGTCGCCGCAGGAGAAAACCTTCGGCACGCTGGTTTTGTAGTCGAGCGTATTGGCCTTGACGTTGCCGCGCGGGTCGATGGCGGCGCCGGACTGTTCCACCAGGCCGTTGTGGCGGGCGCTGAGGAACCCCATCGCCAGCAGGATGAGATCGGCCTTGAGCAGGAAGGCGCTGCCTTCGACTTCCTGCATACCCGTGCGACCGGCGGCGTCCCTCACCCATTCGACGCGGACACATTCGAGGGCGACGACCTTGCCGTCTTCGCCGATGGCGCGTTTTGCGAGAATCGAGAACTCGCGCTCGGCGCCTTCCTGGTGCGACGAGGAGGTGCGCAGCTTGAGCGGCCAGTCGGGCCAGGTGAGCGCCTTGTTCTCCTTCTCGGGCGGCCTGGGCATGATCTCAAGCTGCGTCACCGAGGCGGCGCCGTGGCGGTTGGAGGTGCCGATGCAGTCCGAGCCGGTGTCGCCGCCGCCGACCACGACGACATTCAAACCCTTGGCGCTGATCGTGCCCTGCGGCGCGGCCTTGCGTTCGGCGTCGCCGGCGACGCGCTTGTTCTGCTGGGTCAGGAAGTCCATCGCAAAATGGATGCCGTCCAGCGTGCGGCCTTCGATGTCGAGATCGCGTGGCAGTTCGGCGCCGCCGGACATCACGAGCGCGTCGTAATCGTGCAGCAGCATGGCGACCGGCATGCCGGCGCCGACCTCGACGCCGGGGCGGAAGGTGACGCCTTCGGCCTCCATCTGGCGCATGCGGCGATCGATCAGATGCTTTTCCATCTTGAAGTCGGGGATGCCGTAGCGCAGCAGGCCGCCGATGCGGTCGGACTTTTCGAACAGCGTGACGCGATGGCCGGCGCGCGCCAGTTGCTGGGCGCAGGCGAGACCGGCGGGACCGGAGCCGACGACGGCGACGTTCTTGCCGGTCTTGTGCGCCGCGACCTGCGGCACGATCCAGCCTTCTTCCCAGCCGCGATCGACGATCTGGCATTCGATGGTCTTGATGGTGACCGGATTGTCTTCGAGGTTCAGCGTGCAGGAGGCTTCGCAGGGCGCGGGACAGACGCGGCCGGTAAACTCCGGGAAATTGTTGGTCGAGTGCAGCGTCTCGACGGCGGCGCGCCACTGGTCGCGATAGACGAGGTTGTTCCAGTCGGGGATCAGATTGTTGACCGGGCAGCCATTGTGACAATAGGGGATGCCGCAATCCATGCAGCGCGCGGCTTGGCTGGCCACCTCGGCGTTCGGCAGCGGGCGGACGAATTCGCGGTAGTTGTGGACGCGCTCGGCGGGCTTTTCATAGGCGCGGTCGTGGCGCGCGATCTCGAGGAATCCGGTGGGCTTGCCCATGACTATTCCGCCGCCACGCTGAGGGCCGCCTTCTCGCGCGCCAGGTCGGCGAGCGCCTTGGCATAATCGGTCGGCATCACCTTGAAGAAGCGGGTCAGCGCGACGTCCCAATTGTCGAGCAATTCGCGGGCCCGCGCGCTGCCGGTGTATTCGAAATGGCGCTCGATCAGGATGCGCAGGCGCTCGGCGTCGAAGCGCTGGGGATCGCCCATGCCACTGTCGGAGACGCTGATGGAGCGGGGGCGCGGCGCGTCGCCTTCGTCGCCGCCGGCGGGCGCGGTGACGGGTTCGAGCTTGACCATCGCCAGGTTGAAACGTTCGGCGAAGGTCTTGGCGCTCATCTTGCCGTCGACATTGTAGACATAGGCGATGCCGCCCGACATGCCGGCGGCGAAGTTGCGGCCGATGCGGCCGAGCACGACGACGACGCCGCCCGTCATGTACTCGCAGCCGTGATCGCCGGTGCCTTCGACCACCGCGACGGCGCCGGAATTGCGCACGGCGAAGCGCTCGCCTGCGACGCCGTTGATATAGGCCTCGCCCGCGATGGCGCCGTAGAGCGCGGTGTTGCCGACGATGATGTTCTCGGTGGCGCGGCGCTTGCTGTCCTTGGGCTGGCGCACGACGACGCGGCCGCCAGAGAGGCCCTTGCCGACATAGTCGTTGCTGTCGCCGGTGAGCTCGAGGCTGACGCCGCGCGACAGGAAGGCGCCGAAGCTTTGGCCCGCGGTGCCGTCGAAGCTTACATTGATGGTATTTTCCGGCAGACCCGCATGGCCGTGGCGGCGCGCCACCTGACCCGACAGCATCGCGCCGACGGTGCGGTCGACGTTGCGGATCTTGTAGGCGAGCCGCACCGACTGGCCGCTTTCGATGGCCGGCCGCGCCGCCTTGATGATCGTGTGGTCGATGGCCTTTTGCAGGTTGTGGTCCTGCGTCTCGCTGTTGCGGATCGCGACGCCGGGCTTGCGTGGCACCTGGTAGAGCAGGCGCGAAAGATCGACGCCCTTGGCTTTCCAGTGTCCGATGGCGGCGACCATGTCGAGCTTGTCGGCGCGGCCGGTCATCTCGGCCAGGGTGCGGAAGCCGAGCCTGGCCATGATCTCGCGCAGCTCTTCGGCGACGAAGAAGAAGTAATTGATCACATGCTCGGGCTGGCCGGTGAAGCGCTTGCGCAGGACCGGGTCCTGCGTCGCGACGCCGACCGGGCAGGTGTTGAGATGGCATTTGCGCATCATGATGCAGCCGGCGGCGATCAGGGGCGCGGTGGCGAAGCCGAATTCGTCCGCACCCAGCAGCGCGCCGATGGCGACGTCGCGGCCGGTGCGCAAGCCGCCATCGACCTGCACCGCCATGCGGCCGCGCAGATTGTTGAGCACCAGCGTCTGCTGGGTCTCGGAGAGACCGATCTCCCACGGGCTGCCGGCATGGGTCAGCGAGGTGAGCGGCGAGGCGCCGGTGCCGCCTTCGTAGCCGGAGATCGTGACGTGGTCGGCGCGGCATTTGGCGACGCCGGCGGCGACGGTGCCGACGCCGACTTCCGACACCAGCTTGACCGAGATGCGCGCCTGGTCGTTGACGCTTTTGAGGTCGCGCACGAGCTGCGCCAGATCCTCGATGGAATAGATGTCGTGATGCGGCGGCGGCGAGATCAGGCCGACGCCGGGCGTGGCGTGGCGCACGGCGGCGATGGCCTTGTCGACCTTGTGGCCGGGAAGCTGGCCGCCTTCGCCGGGCTTGGCGCCCTGGGCCATCTTGATCTGGATGTCGTCGGCGTTGACGAGATATTCGGTGGTGACGCCGAAGCGGCCCGAGGCGACCTGCTTGATCTTCGAGCGCATCGAATCGCCGTTGGGCAGCGTCACGAAGCGGTCGGCTTCCTCGCCGCCCTCGCCGGTGTTGGAGCGGCCGCCGATGCGGTTCATCGCGATGGCGAGCGTGGTGTGCGCCTCGCGGGAAATCGAGCCGAAGCTCATGGCGCCGGTGGAGAATTTCTTGACGATCTCGACGGCCGGTTCGACCTCGGACAGCGCCAGCGGTTGCGGCGCAAATTTGAACTGCATCAGGCCGCGCAAGGTCAAAAGCCGTTCGCTCTGCTCGTTGATCGAGGCGGCGAAGGCGCGGTAATCGTCCGACACATTGCCGCGCACGGCATGCTGCAGCTTCGATACGCTCTCCGGGGTCCAGGCGTGGTCCTCGCCGCGCAGGCGGAAGGCGTAGTCGCCGCCGGCATCGAGCATGTTGCGGTAGATCGGATTGTCGCCATAGGCGTCGCGGTGGCGGCGGACGCTGTCCTGCGCGACCTCCCCGATGCCGATGCCTTCGATGGTCGTCGCGGTGCGGGTGAAGTATTTCTCCACGAAGTCCGACGACAGGCCGACGGCGTCGAAGATCTGCGCGCCGCAATAGGACTGGTAGGTCGAGATGCCCATCTTGGACATCACCTTCAGCACGCCCTTGCCGATGGATTTGATGTAGTTCTTCTGGACCTCGTAGGGCGTCAGCGCGAAGCCGCGCTGGACGCGGATCTGCTCCAGCGTCTCGAAGGCGAGGTAGGGGTTGATCGCTTCGGCACCATAGCCGGCCAGGGCGCAGAAGTGATGCACCTCGCGCGCCTCGCCGGTCTCGACGACGAGGCCGGTCTGCATGCGCAGGCCGCGGCTGACGAGATGGTGATGCACCGCCGAGGTCGCGAGCAAGGCCGGCACCGCGATGCGCTCCGACGAGACCGCGCGGTCCGACAGGATCAGGATGTTGGCGTCGAGCAGGACGGCGTCGATCGCTTCGTTGCGGATGCGCGCGATGGCGCGCTCCAGCCCGGCCTCGCCTTCGGCGGCGTCCCAGGTGATGTCGATGGTGGTGGTGCGGAAGGCGCCGTCGAGCAGGCTTTCGATGCTGCGGATCTTTTCCAGATCGGCGTTGGTGAGCACCGGCTGCGAGACTTCGAGCCGCTTGTGCGTGCCGGCCATGCGGCCATAAAGGTTGGGGCGCGGGCCGACCAGCGAGACCAGCGACATCACCAATTCCTCGCGGATCGGATCGATCGGCGGGTTGGTGACCTGCGCGAAGTTCTGCTTGAAATAATTGTAGAGCAGCTTGGGCTTCGACGAGAGCACGGCGAGCGGCGTGTCGGTGCCCATCGAGCCGATGGGATCGTCGCCGACCTGCGCCATGGGCTCGAGGAAGAACTGGATGTCCTCCTGCGTGTAGCCGAAGGCCTGCTGGCGATCGAGCAGCGCGGAGGGATTGTTCGACGGTGGCGAGGACTCATCGGGCAGGTCGAGCTCTTCGAGCTTGAACTGGGTCTTGCGCAGCCAGTCCTCGTACGGCTTGGCATTGGAAAGGGTGCGCTTGATCTCCTCGTCCTCGATGATGCGGCCTTCTTCGAGGTCGATCAGCAGCATCTTGCCGGGCTGCAGGCGCCATTTGCGCACGATCTTCTCGTCGGGCACGGGCAGCACGCCGGATTCGGAGGCGAGGATGCAGATGTCGTCGTCGGTGACGATGAAGCGTGCCGGACGCAGACCGTTGCGGTCGAGCGTGGCGCCGATCTGGCGCCCATCGGTGAAGGCGATGGAGGCGGGGCCGTCCCACGGCTCCATCAATGCGGCGTGGTATTCGTAGAAGGCGCGCCGGTTGGCATCCATCTGCTTGTTGCCGGCCCAGGCCTCGGGGATCAGCATCATCACGGCATGCGCGATGGGATAGCCGCCGGCGATCAGCAGCTCGAGCGCATTGTCGAGGCTGGCGGTGTCGGACTGGCCGTGCGGGATCAGCGGCCACATCTTGTCGAGGTCGGGGCCGAGCAGGTCGGATTCCATCGTGCGGCGGCGCGCGTTCATCCAGTTGACGTTGCCGCGCACCGTGTTGATCTCGCCATTGTGGGCGATGAAGCGGTAGGGATGCGCCAGCTTCCAGGACGGGAAGGTGTTGGTGGAGAAGCGCTGATGCACCAGCGCGAGCGCAGATTTCGTCAGCGGGTTCTTCAAATCGAGATAGAAGCGGCCGACATCGGGCGCCAGCAGCAGGCCCTTGTAGACCACCGTGCGGGTCGAGAAGGACGGCATGTAGAATTGCGCGATGCTGGGCAGATCGTGTTTCGTCGCCAGCGCCTGGAGCGGGTTCTGGGTCTGCTTGCGGATGGTGAGGAGCTTGCGCTCGAACGTGTCCTGGTCCTTGACGTCCGGGCCGTGCGCGATGATCGCCTGGCGGATCAGCGGCATCTGGTCGAGCACGGTCTGGCCGAGACCCGTCGGATCGGTCGGCACGTCGCGCCAGCCGATCAGGCGCTGGCCTTCGTTCTTGATGAAGCGCTCGAACTGCTTGACGACGATGTCGCGCGCCTTGGCTTCCGGCGGCAGGAAGCACATCGCCACCGCGTAGTGGCCGGGCTGCGGCAGTTCCACGCCGGCGCCCTTGGCCCAGTCGCGCAGCAAGGCGTCGGGAATCTGGATCAGGCAGCCGGCGCCGTCGCCGACCAACGGATCGGCGCCGACGCCGCCGCGGTGGTCGAGATTTATGAGGAGCTGGAGGCCTTGGGCGATGATGTCGTGGGATTTTTCGCCCTTGATGTTGGCCACAAAGCCGACGCCGCACGAGTCATGCTCGTTGCGGGGGTCATAGAGACCCTGTTTCGGCGGTAGGCCAGACATCTATCTTCACACCCAAACCCGGTTGGCGAGCAATGTATGTGCTCATTTGGAGGGTAAGTAGATCATATATTGCCGGAACGCCAAGAGGGAAAATGACGCGCTGCAGCACATGGCTGTTAGCGGCCGGGCGCGGGGCTAGGCGTATTCCGCATCCGCCATGGAATGGCGGGCGAGGCTGACGGTGACGCTTGTGCCCTTGCCGACCGCGCTCTCTATATTGAGGGAGCCGCCGTGGAGTTCCACGAAGCTGCGGGCCAGCGGCAGGCCGAGGCCGGTGCCTTCGTAGCGGCGCTCCAGCCGGTTATCGACCTGGCCGAAGGCGGTGAGCGCGACCTGGACGTCCTGCGGCGACATGCCGATACCGGTGTCGGCGACGGTGGCGCTGACGGTGTTCGCGTCGCAGGCGGTGCTGATCTCGATCCGGCCGCCGGCCTCGGTGAATTTGGTCGCGTTGGACATCAGGTTGAGGAATATCTGGCGCAGCTTGGCGGCCTCGCCATAGACCGGCAATTCGCGGTCGAGACCGGTGACGACGAGCTCGAGCTTCGCCTCGGCGCATTGCTCGGCCACCATGCGCACGCAGTCGGCCAGCACATCGGCGAGATCGATCGCCTGCGGCTTGAGCTCCATCTTGCCGGCTTCGCTCTTGGACAGATCGAGCACGCTGTTGATGACGTCGAGCAGATGGCGGCCCGAGCGCAGGATGTCGCCGGAATATTCGACGTAGCGGGCATTGCCCAGCGCGCCGAAAATCTGGCCGTTGAGAATCTCCGAAAAGCCGATGATGGCATTGAGCGGCGTGCGCAATTCGTGGCTCATGTTCGCCAGGAAGCGCGACTTGGCGGCGCTGGCGGCTTCGGCATCCTGCTTGGCCTGTTTGAAGCTTTCCTCGCGCTGCTTGATCTCGGTAAAATCGCTGACGAAGACGATCTTGCCGCCCTCGCTGGTCGGGTTTACCGAGATGCGGATCCAGCGCCCGTCGGCGAGGCGATGCTCGCCATTGTCGGCCGCGGGGCCTTGGAGGAATTCGCCCTGGCCGGCGAACTGCGAATGGATCAGCGCACTGACATAGCGGTAGTGCGCGCCGGGGATGAGCTGATCGGCAGCGTTCGGAAAGAAGCTTCGGAAGCGGCTGTTGAGGACGACGACCAGGCCTTCGGCACTGACCAACATGACGCCTTCGTCGGAGGTCTCGAGCGCGTCGGTCAGGCGCACTTCCGCGGAGGCGGCGCGCTGGGTCTCGCGCGCCATCATGCCGCGGATGTTGTCCTGCATCACGGTCATCGAACGCAGCAGCGTGCCGGTCTCGTCCGCGCCGCCGGCCGGGATGGGGGTCTCGAACTCGCCGCCGGCGATGCGGTCGGCGACGGTGGCCGCCTGGCTCAGCGGACGCGCGATGCGGCGCGTGAGCAGCACGGTGATGAGGAAGGCGATCAGGAGCGAGCCCGCGAGGCCGCCGCCCAGCAGGTAACGGAAGTAGGAGATCGCATCCACCGCCTTGCGGCGGCCGACGAAGCTGTGATCGGTGTTGAATTCGATCAGGAGGTCGAATGCGTCGTCGATCTGGCGCGCCACGGAGTCCATCTTCACGGCGTCGTTGGCGTGGCGGGCCGCCGTCCACTGCTTGACCAGTGCCTTGATGGTTTCGATCTGCTTGAGCTCGTCGGCCTCGTCGGAGCGTTCCTCGGCGACCCCGAGATCGTCGCCGAAGCTGGACGCCAGCGTGTCGATGTCGGTGTCGAACGCGGCGCGATCCTTCACCGGCGCCGCCGCGCGCTGCAGCAGCTTGCGTTCGATCTGCGCGAAATCGAAATTGGCGGCGCGGGCATAGTTCACCGCCATCAGCGGACGGTCGAAGGTGTCGACCACCATCTGACCCGCCGTCGACAGGACGCTGTAGCCGTAATAGCCCTGCACCGCGATGATCACGCTCATCGCGAAGAAGGCGCCGAACAGCAGCGCACCGATGGATTTGCGAAACAACGACATCCCGGCATTTGGCCCGCAAGCGGACCCACTCATGGCTTTTTCGCGTATATTCTGGGGCTTGCGTGGTTGCCGGAGGCTTAACCAAAAGCGGTTGTGGCCGGCGATTTGCGCAGGTTTACGCGTGACCAATGCGCCGAGGCGCTGCCTACTTCACGTGCACGGTGAGCAGCATTTTCGGGTGGATGTGGCACTTCACCTGGAAGGTGCCGGCAGCCGGAAATTTGAGCGGCACGTCCTGGCCCGGCGGCTGCTCATCCGAATCGAAGGTCATCGCGTCGGATTTGACGTAGATCTGGTGGATGAACTCGTCGCGGTTGCTGAAGACCAGCGTCTCGCCGTGATTGATCGAGACCTCCAGCGGCCTGAAGGCGCGGCCCGCCTGCACGATCGTGTGACTGTCGTCGGCCAGCGCCACGCCGGCGCCGAGCGATGCCACAAGGATCAGGCTTGCGCCGAGCCGGCCGACGTTCATTTGGTCACGATGTCGTGCTGCATCGGTGCGAGGCGCGCCAGCAGACGGTTTTGCGTCGGGAAGGAAACGCCCGCCTTGTCCATTGCGGCCTGAAGATCCTCGACCACGGCATTGAAATCGGCATTGTCGAGGCCGAGCGCCTTATGCGCGTCTTTCATGCTGCGGCCCTTGTATTCGCACGGCCCGCCGGCGACGACGCAGAACTGGTCGGCGAGCAATTTCTGGAAGCGTTCCATGTTGGTGTTGTCGAACGTCGCCTTGATGCGCGGATCGGCGAGGAAATTGGCGGTGGTGTATTCGGCGATCCTGGCGATGCCGTCCCTCTCGCCGAGGTCGTGGTAGAGCGAGTCTTCGGCGCGCGCCGGCGCCGCAACGCTAAGAAGCGCGACGGAGAGCGAGAGCGCGCGAAGGAGGGATGCGGTTTTCATCAGAGACCTGCCTGCAAGGACAGATATACGCCTTGCTGATTGTCGTGGATCACGATGTTGCCGAGATCGACATAGGCCAGCGTCACGGAGACGTTCTTGGTGACGAAGTAGGCGGCGAAGATGTCGAAGGCGTTGTCTTCGCGGGCGATGGAGAGATTGTCCGGCTTGGTGCGGTATTCGGCACCGATCGCGAATTTGCGGCTGATGAGATACGCGGCCGAGCCTTCGAACTCCGTCGAATAGCCGTTATTCTTGTCGCCGCCGAAACCCAATATGCCGAACTGGTTGGCCTTGGTTTCGCGCAGCGTGACGTTCACCAGCAGACTTTGCGCCAGGAACAGCTTGGTGCCGGCGAGATAGAAATCGACGCCATCGTCCGACTTGCCGCCGACAAAGGCGATGACCGGGCCGCGGTCGTTGCTCTTGTACTGTATGCCGGCGGCGACCTGCGGCCACCACGCGTCCTGGTCGTAGACCGCGTCGCCGAAGAGTTTGACCTTGGCGCCGAAGACGTTCTGGTGAAACGTGAAGCCGTTGCCGAGGCCGAGCGCGCCGCCGGTCTTCTGCGTGTCGAAGGCCTGATAGGCATAAGAGAGCTCGACGCGGTCGAGGATGCCGACCGAGGCGCCAAAGGTCTGCAGATTGTAGTCGGGCAGGCCGACATAGGTGTAATGGCCGTTGACGCCGACGCCGTCGTTTGTGCCGTAGCCGGTGATCAGGGCCCAGGTGGCGAGGCCGCCGCCGCCGGCGCCTTCGACATTGCTGACGCCGCCGGTGGCGAGCAGCTTGCCGCCGTCGAACATCGCCATGCCCTTGTCGAGCATGGAACCGCCATCGTCGGCGAAGGCCGGAACGGTCAGGAGCAGGCCGGCCAGAACGGCCAGCGCGAAAACACCGATACGCATCTACAAATCCCCGGCACCAATTATCAAGCATCCAATCTAGGCGAAGATAGTTAACCGGCTGTAAAGCCTGACATATTTTCGCTGATCGGTTGGTGAGTAGAATCACGCCGGAGCGGGGCGGACCGGCGGCAAACGGGCAAAAACGGGGGTGGACAGGGTAAAGGCGATGGCCTATATCCGCGCTCCCTTCGCGCAAGCGAGGCGTATGACGCGGGATGGAGCAGCCCGGTAGCTCGTCAGGCTCATAACCTGAAGGTCACAGGTTCAAATCCTGTTCCCGCAACCAATGCGACAAAGCCGGTCGGGAGAAATCCCGGCCGGCTTTTTTGTTTGCTCCGCCCGTGACCGATGGGGATCGCTTGAAGAAGAAAAGCACACTGCCGCTGATCGGCCCGCTCCTGAAGAAGATCGCGCCGCGCATCGGCGCGGTCGTCGACCTGGAACCGACTTGGAAGATGGTCGGGCAGATCACCTATCGCAACGGGCGGCGGCGTTATTTCCGGTTGTCGAGCCTCGACCTGAACCCGATGGGCGCGTCCGCGGTCGCCAAGGACAAGGACTACGCCAGCCACTTCATGCAGAAGATGGGCTATCCCGTTGTTCCCGGGAAAACGTTTTTCTCTCCGGCGCATGCGAAGAAGGTCGCGCCGGCGCGCAATATCGATGCGGCGTGGCGCTATGCGGTGCGGATCGGCCTGCCGGTGATCGTGAAGCCGAACAGCGGGACGCGCGGCCAGGGCGTGGCGCTGGTGCACACCAAGCGGGCGTTCTATCGGGCGCTGCGCGCGATCTTCAAGAAGGACGACGTGGCGCTGGTGCAAGACGTGGTGCGCGGCAAGGACTACCGCCTCGTGGTTTTGGATAACAAGATCATCTCGGCCTATGAGCGCACGCCGCTCAATGTCGTCGGCGACGGCAGATCGACGATCGACCGCTTGCTGCGCGCCAAGCAGGCCGGGTTTCGCCGCATCGCGCGGGACACCGTGATAAAGCTCGACGATCCGCGCATCGTGGAGAAGCTGCGGCGCGAAGGATTGTCGGCCGCGAGCGTCGTGCCGGCGGGAGAGCGGGTGTTCCTGCTCGACAATGCCAATCTGTCGTCGGGCGGCGACTCGCTGGACGTCACCGCGCGGGTGCATCCGAAATTCGCCAAGGTGGCGATCGCGCTGACGCGGGACATGGGCCTCAGGCTTTGCGGCGTCGATTTGATGATCGACGGGTCGATCGATCAGCCGCCGAAGGATTATTGGGTGCTGGAGGTGAACTCGGCCCCGGGGCTCGATCATTATGCCCGCTCGGGCGCGGCGCAATTGAAGATCGTCGAGGACCTGTATCTGCAGGTCCTGAAGAGCATGAATTAGAAGAAGCGCAATTTCTCGGGCGCGCCGCCGCGGCAGGCTTCGGCAAATTCCGCCGCCAGGAACAAGCCACCGGCGGCATAGACGGCCCGCCCCGTCTCCGCCGCCTCGCGAAGCGCGATTTCGGCCGCCCCGGTGATGTTCGGGCAGGCATCCGCCGATGCCGACGGATGGATGTCCTTCACGATAGCCAGGACTTCGTCGGCGCCCAGGCCATTGTGGTGCGCGGCGGTGCAGAGGATGCGGTCGAAGGCGCGCGCGAGGATTTCCAGCATCCGGCGCACGTCCTTGTTTTTCGAACCGCCGGTCACGAGGATGGAGGCGCGTCCGGCGGTCAGCGACAGATACCCGCTCAACGCCGCGCGCACGCCCTCCGGCGTGTGTCCGACATCGATGTAGGTGGCCGGATCGTCGTGGATTTTCTCCAGCCGTCCGGGCCAGGAGACCTTTTCGATCGCCGCGCGCCATTTCGCCGCCAGTCCGGCTTGCGGCCACAGGCCGGAGCGCTTGAGCGTTTCACAGCACAGCCGGATCGCGACGGCGTGGTTGTTGATCTGGTGACGGCCGATCAGGGACGAGCTGAGGTTTGCCAGCACGATGTCGGGATCGTGGATGTCGAAGCGCTGGCGGCCGTTTTCGAGGCCCCAATATTTCCAGTTCGCGGGGCGGAGGAATTCCGGCTTGAGGCCGGTGAGGTCCGCATAAGTCCGGATCTGGCGTTCGAGCGGCAACGCGGTTTCACCCAGGATCGCCATCCCGCCCCGGCGCGTCGCATCCAGCTTGTCGAACGCGATCTCGGCCAAGCTCTTGCCGAGCAGATCGGTGTGCTCGAAGTCCAGCGAGACGAGACCGGTCAGCGCCGATTGCACCATGCGCGACGGATCGTAGCGGCCGCCAATGCCCGCCTCCAGGACGCGCCAGCGGACCTGGCGCTGCTGGAAATACAGGAGCGCCGTCACGAACTGCGCCTCGAAGGCGCCGACGCTGTCGGTGTTGAGCGCCTGATAGCGCGCGACCGCGTGCCGGACTTCGTCCATCGCCGCGATCAGGTCGGCGTCCGCGATCTCGGTGCCGTTGACCTGGATGCGCTCGTTGTAGCGATACAGATGCGGCGACGTGAACAGGCCGACATCGGCGCCGTCGAAGCACAAGAGCTCGCTTGCGATCCGCGCCGTGCTGCCTTTGCCGTTCGAGCCGGTGATGACGATGCAGGATTCGCCGATGTCGGCGGCGATGCCGACGGCCGTCATCAGAGAGCGCACGCGATGCAGGCCCGGGCCGGTGCCGAATTTGGGCAGCGCGAGAAGCGGGTGATCGTGGATCGCGGTCACGCTTTGCCCGCCTCGGCGAACCAGGTCAGCAGCACCTGGCGCCAGATCCGGTCGACGACATCGTCGCGGCCGATCCGGCTGAGACTGGCGATGGCGGGATTGCCGTTGATCTCGATCACGACGAGGTCTGAAAGATCGCGCTTGGGCGAAGTGTCGAAGATATCGACGCCGCCGACGCGCAGGCCGAGCGCCTGGGTTGCGCGCACGGCCAGTACGGCGAGCGCCGATGGCACTTCAGTCGCGAAGACCCCGACCTCACTGCCGGCGGACAGATTTCGCCGGCCGGGAAGTTCGATCCGGGTTCCGGCGGCGGCGACGTGGCCGGGGGGCAGATCGCGGTTGCGCCGCAGATAGTCGAGGGTCGCTTCGATATCGCGCGGCGATATGCCTGTGCCGTCCAGCCGGGCACTGTCCGCGGTCAGCAAGGCCCTGAGATCGCCGACGCCGTCCGCGACGAGCGAGAAGCTTGCTCTTTGAAGCGAGAAGATCGCTTCGCCGTCGAGGCAGAAGACGCGGTATTCGTCGCCATCGATGACGGGTTGAAGAAGGATCGCGTCGTAGCGCCGGCGCGCCCGTTCCACGTAGTGGAGAAAGGCCGGCGCATCGGCGACGATCTCGGCGAGGTCGCCATGCGAGCCGGCGTTGGGTTTGCAGAAGACCGGGCCGGAGATCTGCGCGACGGCGTCGATGGCATCGGACAATTCGCGGCCGGGCGGGCGCAGTTTGGCGTGGGTGTCGGTGATGAAATACAGCGCATTTGGGATCGCGGGCAGGCCGGCATTTGCGAGGACCGCCGTCGTGTGGGACTTGTCGCGCGATATGTCGTTGGCCGAGGCGCCGTTCAGCGGGTAGGCGCATATCCGGCCGTCGCCGCTCACGAATTGCGCCCGGCCATTGCTTACCTGAAACAGATAGCCGTTGCCGTCGTCCAGATCCGTGAACCGGAGCCCGAGCTGGTCGCACACCCGCGAGACGAAGCGCGCCTGATCGGGATAGGGAGTCTTGCCTTTCATCGGATTCCGCTCGCGAGACCGCCGCGACGGTGGCGGCGCCCGCAAACTTAGATAGGCCGGATCGCGATGGCTAACGAAATATGCCGGTCAATGTTCGAGCGGCGTGATCTTCATGGAGTAGGGAATGTAGAGCGCCAAATCGAGCGGGCCCTTCTGGAAATAGCTCACCGCATGCTCCAGCCCCTCCATCGTGATGCCGTAGCCGGGGCCGAACAGCGCGGCCGCGTGCTTGGCGTCGTCGACGACCTTGCCGAGGATGGCGTCGCGGTACTGCTCCGGCGCGATGATCGTCAGGTCCCAATCGCCCTGGCGGATGATCTCGGTCCGGCCGACTTTCGAGGTCTTCTTGATGAAATCATTGAGGCGCGCCACGGCGGCGCGGATCGTATCGGTCGGCGACACGGTGGTCTTGATGATGATCGTCGCCCGGCTGGTGTCGGGGCGCGTGTCGGAGCCGATGATGTCGTCGAAATCGGCTTCGCTGAGCTTCTCGACCGTCTTGTCGCCGACGCCGAGCGAGATGGTCGCGGTGGCCGCCGCGGCGTGAATCATGTCGCGCAAGGTCGCCTTGAGCTCGTCATGCCGCTGCTTGTCGTCGCGCGTGTCGCAGGTGACGACGACGCTGGTGATGATGTGGTCGGCGCGCTTGACGATGAAAATGCCGCCGGCTTCGGAGGCATCGCGCGTCGAGCCGGTCACGACGACGGTTTCGACCTGCGCCTGCGCGGCGGAGCCGCCGGAGAGAAGGACAACGATGGCGAGCAAGATGAGACGTGTGCGGATGATCATGAGCAACCCCGATCTGGACACGCGTCACCATATCACGCAGCAAGCGCGCGGCACGGGAAATACATGACTATTCATCACTGACGGTCTGTTGGTCGGGCGCCAAGAGGCATGTGGTTCGCGCATGGCGGCCGTCGCGCGGGCGCTGAGAGAAAGTCAGCGCGGTTCGGTTAGAATTGATGCACGCCGAATTGGAGTGCACATGACGACGACAACGATCCGCTTCGCGACACCGGACGACTACGATCAGTGGCGGCCGCTGTGGGACGGCTACAATCGTTTCTATGGCCGCTTCGATGCCGCCGCCTTGCCGGAGGCCCTGACGCAGGAGACCTGGCGGCGTTTCTTCGATGTGGCGGAGCCGATGCATGCGCTGGTCGCCGAGCGGGAAGGCAAACTGATCGGGCTGGTGCACTATCTCTTCCACCGCAGCACCACCCTGATGACGCCGATCTGTTATCTGCAGGATCTGTTCAGCGACCCCGATTGCCGCGGCGCGGGCATCGGGCGAGCGCTGATCGAGGCAGTATATGACGAGGCGCGGCGGGCCGGGTCTGAGCGCGTCTACTGGCAGACGCATGAGACCAATGCCGTGGGCATGGTGCTCTATAACAAGGTCGCGGAGAGGTCGGGATTTCTCGTCTACCGCAAGCAGCTTTAAGCCACCTATACAAAATCGCATAGCGATGCCACGAACTTCGGCAATTCCTGTTTGGAGGGATCGCCGCCATCCTCGGCCTCGATCTTGAGAGGCACGGAGCATGACGAACGAGACATCCCAGACCGGATCGGCGCAGGGCGGCGTGCGCTGGCTGTTGCGGGCGGAAGGCCTGGCGCTGCTTGGCGGCGCGGCGGCGCTCTATTGGCGCGTGGGCGGCGACTGGAGATTGTTCGCGGCGCTGTTCCTGGTGCCCGATGCGAGCTTCGCCGGCTACCTCGCCGGGCCGCGCGTCGGCGCGGCGGCCTATGACGCGATGCATTCGACGGTGGGGCCGCTGCTGCTGGCGGCGGTGGGCATCGCCTTGGCGCAGCCGCTCGTCACGGCGATCGCGCTGATCTGGCTCGCCCATGTCGGCTTCGACCGCGCGCTCGGCTACGGCCTGAAATACGCAAGCGGCTTCGGATTCACCCATCTCGGCCGCATCGGCCGCGCATCGCAGGAGAATTGAGATGTTCATCGGACATTACGGACCGGCGCTGGCCGGCAAGGCGGCGGAGCGGCGGTTGCCGCTGTGGCTTCTGTTCCTGGCGGTGCAATGGCTCGACGTCGTGTGGTCGGCGCTTGTGATGCTGAATGTCGAGAAGCTGCGCGTCGTGCAGGGGTTCACGGAAGGCAGTCCGCTCGACCTTTATTATATGCCGTACACACATGGCCTGCTGGGCGCGGCCGCCCTGTCGGCGGCGCTGGGCGCGGTGACCGCCCTATTCTTCCGGCAGCGCCGCGCCGCCATCGTGGCGGTCGTCGCGGGGGCGGTGTTCTCGCACTGGCTGCTCGACCTCGTGGTGCATGTCGAAGACCTGCCGCTGCTCGGCGACTCGTTCAAGGTCGGGTTTGGGCTGTGGCGAAACCTGTGGATCAGCCTTCCGCTCGAACTGGCGACCCTGGTGGCCGGCGCGGCGGTCTATGTCCGCGCCGTCCCCAGCCGGAACCGGTTCGGCGACATGCTGCTGTGGGCTCTCGTCGCGGCGATGGCGGGCATACAGATATATGTGTCCTTTGGACCGGCCCCGGCGTCCGGCGTGGCCGAGGCGCACACGGCGCTCCTCGCTTACCTTGTTCTGGCGGGGCTGGCCGGGGCGGTCGACTGGGCGCGTGGGACGGTGCGGTTCCGGACGGGAACGCCAGTGCGGCGCCGTCCCGCCGGTTAAGATCGTCAAGGAAATGCGATTGACGGGCCGGGGGGCATCGCTATAACCCCGCCCGTCAAAGCGTCGCGTCCTTGTCGAAGGGAGTGCGTATGGGTACCCAACTACCCGCCGGCTACAAGCCGTCGGACAGCGAGCCGTTTATGAATGAGCGGCAACGGGAATATTTCCGCCGCAAGCTGAACAGCTGGAAAGACGAGATCCTCCGCGAGAGCCGCGAGACGATCCAGAACCTGCAAGCCGAAACCGTGCCGCACGCCGATCTGGCCGACCGCGCCTCGACCGAGGCCGAGCGCCAGCTCGAGCTGCGCACCCGCGACCGCCAGCGCAAGCTGATCGCCAAGATCGACTCGGCGATCCGCCGGCTGGAAGACGGGTCGTATGGGTTCTGCGAAGAGACCGGCGAGCCGATCTCGCTCAAGCGCCTCGACGCCCGGCCGATCGCGACCCTGTCGCTGGAAGCGCAGGAGCGCCACGAGCGGCGCGAGAAGGTCTATCGGGACGATTAGTCACTACGGACAATTGCGTGGTGCTGAAATGGAAAACGGCCGGGCCATTTTTATGGTCCCGGCCGTTTCGCCTCAGCCCCTCCACCCCGAAAGGTGGAATGTCGTCGCCCTTAGAAGGGCATCAGGATATCGAACAGTTGCGAGCCGTAGCGCGGCGACTGCACGTCGCTGACCGTGCCGCGGCCGCCATAGGAGATGCGCGCCTCGGCGATCTGGCTGAGATCGACGGTGTTGGCGCTGGTGATGTCCTCGCTGCGCACGATGCCGGCGACCTGCAGATCGCGCAGCTCGTTGTTGACGCGCACCTGCTGATGGCCGCCGATCACCATGTTGCCGTTGGGCAGGACCTGGGTGACGAGCGCGGCCAATGTCAGGTTGATCGATTCCGAACGGTCGACCGTGCCGGAGCCGACATTCGAGGTGTTCGAGCCCATCTTGACCAGGTTGGTCGGATCGGCGCCGGACGGCAGCGCGTTGGCAAGCTCGCCTTCGAGGCCGAAGAAGTTCGTCAGATTGGCGCCGTCGGCATTGGTGCGGGTGCGTGACGTCGTGTTGCTGAGCTTGGCGGCGTCGGCGACGGTGATGTTCACGGTGATGATGTCGCCGGGGCGGCTGGCGCGCGGATCGTGGAAGAAGCTGCGCGA
>OLLQ01000608.1_pt1 | contig 31680 bp, 31 predicted proteins | sample 1604571 | NCBI WGS metagenome assembly OLLQ01 (sample SAMEA104055722, study PRJEB20765) | soil metagenome | isolation source: soil
GCCGGTGGCGGCGGTAGCCGTCGTCGTCGTGCCGACGACCGCGACGGCCGTGTCCGCGCCGGCGACCGGTGGCGGCCCGATGGCGATGTTCAGGGTCTCGTTGACGAAGTTGCCGTGGCCGTCGGTGACGGCGAGCGTGAAGCTGTCGATGACGGGACCGTTCGCCGCCGCCGCGTCGATCGCCGCGGTGTTGTCGGCGATGTAGCTGTAGCTGCCGCTGCTGGAGACCGTGATGTGGCCGTAGGTGCCGGCGATCGAATGGCCGACATTGGCGTGCGAGCCGCCGACCGCATAGATCGAAAGCTGATCGCCGTCGGGATCGGTGTCGCCGTTCAGCGCGCTGCCGTTGGTGCTGGCGGCCTCGGACACCGTGGCGCTCTGCGTGACCACGGTGGGGGCGCGATCGATGGCGATGACCAGCGCGTCGGTCGCGGTGCCGCCATGGCCGTCGCTGACGACGACCGAAATATTTTCCACCGGCGTGCTCGACGCGGCGGCCAGCGCGCCGGCGTTGTCGGCGGCATAGCTGTAGCTGCCATTGGCATTCACCGTGAGATGACCGTAGGTGAGGGCGATCGTCTGACCGACATCCTCCGCCGCGCCGTCCACGGAGACGACGGTCAGCGTGTCGCCGTCGAGATCCCTGCCCTGGACGCTGCTGTTCACAGTCGCGCCCTGGTTCATCGAGACGGCGCCTTCGCTTGCCGGAGGCGCCCGGTCGACGGCGAAGTCCAGAGTCGCGGTGCTGGTGCCGCCATGGCCGTCGTCGACCGTCACGGTGACCTGGTCGGTGGGGTGCGAGCCGGCGGGCTGGCCGTTTGCACTGTTGGCGCTGTAGGTGAAGCTGCCGTCGGCGTTGATGGTCACGCTGCCGTGCGAGGCGAGGAAGCTCTTGCCGACCTTGGCGGCGGAACCGTTGACGGCGGTGATCGTCAGCGCGTCGCCGTCGGGATCGGTGACGCCTGCGAGGATGCCGGTAGCGCCGCTGCCGGTAAGCGAAGTGCTCGCCAGGATGTTGTAATTCTCGGTGACCGTCGGCGGAGCGCGGTCGATGACGAAGCTCAGCGTCTCGTCGGACGTGTTGCCCTGGGAGTCTGAGACCGCGATGTCGAAGGCGTCGACGGGATGCAAGCCCATAGCCGCCTGCGCGGCGGCCTGCACATTTGCCGTGTAGCTGTAGCTGCCGCCGGCATTGACGGTCAGTGTGCCGTAGGTGCCCGTGACCGTGCTGCCGACCGCATTCGCGTCGCCATTGACGGCGGTGACAGCCACCATGCCGATGTCGTTGGCCAGCACATTGCCGGTGGCGGCGCCGCCGCCCGCCACCACGGACGCCATGTCGTCGACCGAGGATATCGCGCCCATCTCGACAGGAATTTGCTTGTCGTTCGCCATGCCAGCCCCCCGGCCATGGCTGCGCCGACACCTTTATCAAGGCTCGAACGCAGCCCTCACTCCCAAACCGGGCAGAGTCATGGCGCAAGCCGGGCGCCGAGGCTGTCATCGAGGTGACAGCTGTGCGGAGTTTTGCTTATCTGCGCACCCAAACTGGGTGAGTGCGTGGGCGTACGGTTAATAGCGCAGGAGAAGTGGGTCGGTGACGTTCTGCGTGCCGCGACGATCTTCGCCGCATGGCCCGAACCGATCCTGCGCCAGCTGACCGAAACCGGCGAATTGTGGCAGTTCAAGAAAGGCGAGATCGTCGCGGAGCGGCTCGATCCATCCCGCGGGCTCTGGCTGATGGTGAGCGGCAGCGTGTCGAACTTCCGCGGCTCGCCCAGCGGCCGTTATTTCCTGAACAACTTCACCTGGCCCGGTGACCTGCTCGGCGTGATACCGACGCTCGACAACGGCGTGATGCCGGAGAGCTACGAGACGCGCACCAATGCGTTGCTCCTGCTTCTGCCGCGGGCGTCGATGGAGGTGGCGATGGCGGACAATTCCTGCCTGCGGTCGCTGGCGCGGACGGTCGCCTTCCGCGCCCGGATGTCCTTCGAGTCGCTTTATCTGCGCACCACGGACTCGCCGCGCTGCCAGATCGCCAAGCTCCTCGCTTATCTGCCGCGCCGCAGCTCTGTGGCGATGTCGGCAGGCTTGCCCGGCACGTCGGGCTGGATCGATCCCGCGCCGGTTCCTGTCTCGCAAAGCGAACTCGCCGCGATGCTGGGGCTGGCGCGGCAGACGGTCAATCGCGCGATGGGCGAATTCCAGCGCGACAGGATCGTCGCACGTGACGCCGAGGCGATCCGCGTGATCAGCTTCAAGGGCCTGCTTGCCGCGATGGAAGAAGACGAGCCGTTGCCGCCGGATTGGCGCGCGGAGATCCTGTCCTGGGATGAGATCGGCAAAGCCGAGGCGTAAGCCCGCGCAATTATGGAATGGTACGGGGGACCCCTGAGCCAAACCTTGCTCCGCCCGTCCAAGCAAGCCGCGAAGCAACTCCACGAGTTCCCACAGGTGCCGTGCGAGCTCCAGGGCATCCGTCCGCAGTCGCCGGAGTCAAACCGCCCGGCCCACCCAGAATTGTCCGGAAGACTGTAGATTTCCCCAGATATCGGCCGCCGTGTGGGTAGCAGCTCACGGACAGCAGCCGCGGTGCGCCGCGCAGCGCTGGGCTTGACGGTGGATTCTGTTGTGCGAGGCATGCGCGCAAGCGTCGCAGCGATATCCGCAAACAGCGGTTAAAGGATTGCGTCCCGCGCTCGGGACTATCTCCTAGCGCTGCGTGCCAGGACCGGTTTGTGGCGCTTCCAGCCGCTCGAGTTCGCGCACCGCTTCGGCGGTCTGGAGCCAGACCCAAAGGCCTTCTCTATCACCGGTCTCGCGCCGGCTCTCCGCAACGATTGCAGCAAACGGTGCCGCGTCAGGGCCGAGCAACATGCGCAAGGACATCGCGCCGATAACGATGCTTCCAAGGGTTGGTGCGTTGTCGGTCTCGCAATACAAGTCTTCGCCCTCGTGAACTTACGCCGTCTTGCCGGCTTTTCCGAGGGTTTCGGCAAGGCCGGACAATTTTTCGGTGGGAATTTCCCAGAACGGCGTCGGAATTTGAACGCCGACAATAAGGAGATGATCGACAGCCGTATCGGTTGCGCCGAGCGGCAGGAATGCCGTCTCATGATACAGGAACTGCGACCCGGGGGGCTCATGATCGGTCCGGCCGCGCAGGAAAAGCGGTGCGCCGGCTGACCGCACTTTCTCGTATGCTTCGCGTAGCACCATTCCCAAGTCCGGGACGACAGCTTCGATCTGCGTGACCCGCATGCCCTTGAAGTAAGTCTTGAACGCTTGCCGCTGGGCGTCTCCGACCAATCTATATTCATAGTCCGCGCCGTCATCGATGACGCCGATGATGACGACATAGGGAAGAATGGCGGCCATGCCTCTGAGCGTCATGTCGCTGCGCGCTGGAAACCGTCTCGATCCGCATAGCGAGCGCCAATATCGTACGCCCATTTCGACAAATGGATTCCTGGCATCATCAATGCCGGTCCCCACCGCTCTTATGGCTGGGTCTTCAAAAGCAGGGGTTTCGGTCAAGTGTGGGGCTCCTTCAGCCCGCGCCGGGCGTCGACAGGCAGCGACGGACAAGCGACAGCACCTCTTCGATTTCGAACGGCTTCCAAATGATGAAATCCGCGCCTTGTTCCTGAGCCTTTTGCAGGAGGTCGTCACGTCCGCTCGTTGCGCCGCCGGACATCGCAATGATCTTGAGCCGCGGCTCCCGCTTTTTGATTGCGATAATCATCTCTACCCCAGTCATCAGCGGCATCATCATGTCCGTGATGATCAAGTGCGGACCGAACGTCTTGAATACGGCAATGCCCTGTTTGCCGTTGGTTGCAGACGCTATCAGATAACCCGCGGCGCCCAGGACATGCTCAAGGGTCAGGCGTACGAGATCGTCGTCATCGACGATGAGGATCCGGTTCATCATGCTGCGTCCCGGTTTGCTTCGATTTGGGCCAGGCCCTGCTCCGCCGCTGGCAGATACACGTCAAAACGCGATCCACGGCCTGGTGTGCTCGACACCGTGATGCGGCCGCCATATCCCGTGACGATCCCATGCACGACGGAAAGACCCAGACCGGTTCCGACACCGGCGGGTTTGGTCGAATAAAACGGCTCGAAGATGCGCTCTCTGGTCTGCTCGTCCATTCCGCACCCATTGTCGGAGATTGAAATCCGGACCGAGGGCACGAGCACGCCACCGGGGCCATCCATGGGTTTCTTCCCCGCCTTGGCCACCTCGACGGTGATCAACCCCGGCGCGTCGCCGATCGCCTGGGCGGCGTTGGTTATGAGATTGAGGACGACTTGGTGAAGCTGGCTGGAGTCGCCCCAGACCGGCGGGATCTTCGAGAACCGCTCCTTGATGATGATCGAAGTCGGCACGCTCGCCCGCACCAGCCGCATCGTTTCGCGCAGGAACGGAGTGACTTCAAGCATGCGATTGTTCAGCGCGCCCCGGCGGCTGAACAGGAGGATCTGGCGCACCAGGTCGCGCGCGCGCTCGCCCGCTTTGTGGATCAATTCGAGCAGCGGCTTCTGCGGGCTTGCGGCCGCCGATGTCTTCAACATCGCCTCGCTGAGACCCAGTATCGGCACCAATGTATTGTTCAGATCGTGCGCGATGCCGCTCGCCAGCGTACCGAGCGAGTCCAGACGCTGCGCGTGATAAAGCTGGATTTGAAGTGCTTCGCGCTGATGTTCCGCCGCGCGCAACTCGGTGACGTCGCGGCTGGTTGCGATAACGCCGGTGATCTTGCCCGACGCGGCTCTCACCACATCCGCTTCCCTATAGATCACGCGAAGCTCGCCATCGGGACGGATGATGCGGTATTCGAGCGGATGGGGCACCACCGCGCGGCCCACTGTTTCGAGCACCTCGATGTACTTCGCGCGATCATCCGGGTGAACCAGTTTGACCACTGCCTCCACGGAGGGCACGAACGTGTTCTTGTCGACGCCAAACAGTCTGTAGGTCTCGTCCGACCACACGACCTCGCCGGTTTCCGCATCCAGAAACGTGCTGCCGACCGATGCGACGCGTTGCGCGAGCGAGAGGTTTGCCTGGCTGTCGCGCAACGTCTTTTGCGCGAGCCGCTGGTCCGTGATGTCGCTAAAGATGGAACACAGATGGCGCGGCGAACCGTCCTTCTCGTCAAACAGCGGAACGGCGTCGACGAGCAGCCAGCGCCGCTCGTTCAAGGCAGGATTAAAGATACCGATGATCTGCCGCACCACGGCCTGTCGCGTGGCAAGCGCGATATATCCCGGGAAATTTGCCTGGGTGAACGGAACGCCGTCCGCATCGACGAAGGCCCAGAGCGGATCGCGTGTCGTGCGGCCTATCAGTGCGGGGCGGGACATGCCCAGGATGCGTTCTGCCGCCGGATTGACTTGGACGATGATGCCCTTGGTATCCTGGAACATGACGCCGAGCGTCAGGCTCGAAAACATGGATTGGAAACGCCGTTCGGCGATTTCCAGCGCCGTCTCGCTGATATCCTGCGCGTCGCCTCTTCGAAAGAAGATTACCAGGCCTTCTGCAAATGGCCGGATGCTGACGGCATAGGAGTGACCCAAAGGCCCGTAGAAGTCCGCCACTTCCGCCGCGTTGCCGTCGGCCATGGCCGAACGGAACGCGCCTGCGAATTTGGTCTGTGAAAGCTCGGGAAACGCCTTCCAGATATTTCGGCCGAGCAGGTTGCGACCTTCCGCGATTTCCGCGATCGCGCGCGCATTGAGGTACGCATACCGCCACTTGCGATCCAGAACGTATATGCAATCCGAAGTGCTTTCCAACACGCTTCGAAAATCCAGCCAAGCGGGGACCTGAGGCACGGCTGCCTTTCGTCCACCCAACTGCAATTTGTTCGGCATGACTTCCGATCGCCTTCGCAGGACAATTTCGCGAACGCACCTTGAGCTTGCATGAACGACATAGTGCCTGGCGCGGTGCGTTGCGGCCTACGGACGGCTAAGTTCGCGCCAGCGAATACTCAGCCCTTATACGCTTTGCATTAAGCGCAGATAGCAGGCGATTGAGGCGCGGCAAGGCCAGTACGAACCAGGTCGGAAAGGCTCCTGGCACCCATCTTTCCCATGATATGGGAGCGATGCAGTTCGATTGTCCGGGGCGAGATGCCAAGCTTGTAGGCCACGACCTTGTTGGGCTCGCCGCAGATAAGCAGATCGAAAACTTCCCGTTCGCGCGGTGTCAGCCGATCGAGCAAATTCTGCGCGGCGCTCGCGTCGCCGGCTTTGTTGCGGATTTGTTCGCTCACGCGCAAAGCCTTTGCGACGCTGTCGAGGATCGTTGCTGCGTTGAAGGGTTTTTCGATGAAGTCGATGGCGCCGGCCTTCATCGCCTCCACCGCGATGGCAACGTCGCCATAGCCGGTGATGAAAATGATGGGCAACCCGAATCCTCGGCGCGCGATTTCCTTCAAGAGCTGCAACCCGTCCATTTCCGGCATTCGGACATCGGCAACCAGGCAGCGGCCGGCGGCGACGTCGTCATCGAGGCATGCCGCCGCGGACGCGTAATCGCGCACGGAATAACCTGCCGACTCGAGATGAATTCTGACTGTCACGCGGACGGCATCATCATCGTCCACGAGGAGAACAACGGGCATGTCTGTCATTCGGGCATGGCCGAGTTGGCGGCCGCAACGGAGGCCACGACAGACCTCAAGCTCGGACATGCAGATGGAGAGCCGATGGCACCGCCGGTTTTCCCACCATTCGTCTGAACAACGAACTGCTTTGCTTGGCTCACGATATCCTCCGCACAGGCGCGATAACTCGCGGGCGCGCTGTGGCGATCAACCATCAGTAGAACCTTCGCAACCGGATGTCGCGATAATACTTGCAAACATTGCCTCCGCTGCGGCAGCGTGTTTGGGTATTTTTGTATGGTTTGAGCGCCTACTCATTTTGGGTCGCGGCATCTACGTAGTATCCCGGATGGGCTCGCGCAGAAATTTACGTGGTCCCGCAAGCAATGTGCGCCGACGCCATCAGTCGGACGCAGCGCGATATTCCGGTGGTTTTTCCGTGGGGCTCACAACAGGGCGCATCCTAGGCGGCGCCGAGCCTGTCGCGGTAGAGGTCCTCGATTTCGTGCACAAAGGCGTTTCTCGGGTCGGCGACCGTCGCACGCACGGCCTGCCCCTCGATATACCGGGCACCGGCGCCTATGGCATTCACGGCGGCGCTACGATTCGTGATCCCCAGCGCGAATGAGTGAAGGCCGCCGTCCCGCGCCGCGCGTGAAAGGTTCTTCAAGCGGTCGGTCCACGCGCGTTCGGATGCGTCGGATGCCCTTGCCAGCCCGATCGCGTGCACGCCGGTATTTCTGAAGCGCAGTCCCGCGTCCTCGCCGTCGTCGCTGATGCAGAACAGAAGCCGGGAAAATCGCGTCAATTTCGGAAGTTCCTGGCAAAGCCGGATATGTGGAACGCCGCTGTCGAATCCATGAACGAGAAATGCCAGATCGCGCAGTTGCTCCGCGCCGGCCCCGTCGAGGATTGCGCGATAGCGGGTCCAGAGCCGTGGCCGGCAGAGCGTGCCGAAATGAAAGGGGGCGGCGAACAGGACGCGAAGGCCGGACTGCCGCAGCTTGGCCGCGCGCTTCAGGCACGCCCGCAACGCCATGATATCGAGCACGCATTGATCTTCTTCGCCATCGCACGCGACGATCGGAAAAGAGAATGGCGCACTTGCCTGGCACGTGTCCGGCAACGGCTGGCATAAATAGGTCAGGACGACGTTTCGCGCCGTATCCCAAAGTGCGCGGTAGACGAATGAGGGGTTTTCGCGAGCGATGGCATGAACGGGACCGGCGCCAGGCGCGATTTTGACTCGATAGGGCTGCGGTTCGGGATCGCTGGCCGCTTTAGGCTTGTTGCTGAACACAGCTTGCCTGCCGTCCCGCTCAAGCGTTTCACTCAACTGAAGCTGGTTCTGGACGGTGACCAATTCCATGAAATCGACGGGCGCCGCCAAGGTCCGCACGGAGATCTCCTCGCCCTCCTCGCCAAAGAGCCGGCGGCAAACATCTTGCACGATGGTCGCGCATCTCAGCTGGACTTCCGAAATCGCCGCGTCGCGGAACAGCACAAGGTAGGACGCCTCGCCCGAATGGCAAAATGTATCGCCGGGCCGGAGCTCTCGCTTGATCGCGGCTTCGAAATAGCGGTGCACAAGACCCGCCATGCGCTCCCACTTGGCGCCGAGTCTCTTCTTGATGATTTCCAGGCCAAGCATCTGAATCTTGCCGGCCGCGGCAATCTGGCTCCCGCCGGCGTTTTGCGCCGCAACCTGCCACTCGACGGCGTGTTCCCCCGTCTGCATGTCCTAGGCGCCGTTCAGGCTGTTTCGAATGGGAGTGGCGGCCGGCTCCAGCATGTCCAGGAGCTCGCGAGGCCCCGTTGGCTTTCGCACCACCCCGTCGGCCCCGAATTTCAACGCGACGTTCAGAATATCGTAGCGCTGGTTCATTCCACCGCCGGACATCACGATGACGCGAACGGCGGGAAATCGTTTTTTGATCTCGATCAGCGTTTCCAGCCCATCCTTGTCCGGCATGAAGACATCGAGGAAGACCGTATCGACATCGTGCTTCTCCAGATACGCAATCGTCTCGCTTCCGTCGTTCGCCAGCCCCGTCGTATGGCCGGCTTCCTCGAAGAAATGTCTGTAGGTCATCCGGACGAGATGATCGTCGTCGGCGATCAGCAAGGTTTTCGTCTTTGGCATCAGGCGGCCCCGTATCGTGCAAACCTCGTCCGCGTCTTCGCGTGATAGGCCGTGTCTCACAACTATGGCGACCCGCTCATTAACAAACGATACGTTGGTTCAGAGACCTGAGCGCAATTTGCCGACCATACGCGAAAATACCTGCATGACCCGCCGGCCGCGCGCGCCGTCCGGCAGCGCCGGGGAAGAAACAATTGCCTCTTGTTGCCGGCTCGCCACCAGATCGGTGCGCGCCTTTTCCACGCCCGCAAGCAACGTGTCGTGGAGATGTGCGATGAACTGAGCCTGGGACAGCACCGACGGGCGGCCCAACCCGACATTCGGTTCGTGCGGCACCAGAAACCACACCAGCGCAAGCGAAGTGATTGCACGAAAAACCATTGCCGCCCCTTTTTTCTGAACGTGTCGCGCGCCAGGTGACTGGCGTCGGCTTCGAAAGACAACCTGCCGTGCCGCTTACTCTTTAATCCGGCACGGCAGGTCCCCCGGCCAGAACGCGATTATCATTGTCAGAAAGATCGAGGCGCCGAAACTCGCAATAACGCATACGGCAAAACGTTCCGATTTGCGGATACGCGTTGGATTAGACGCATCCTTGCGCGCTTCGAACGCGGCCTGCGTGCTTGCGCGCAACGGCGAGTCTTCACTGTTTTTATCCCTGATCTTTGAGTCTCCGCCGCAGGGCCGGAGACCGTGGATGCGCCCAATGCCGCCGCAATCGGCGTCAGTCGCGCCGGCGCGTGGAGGTTCGGAGTTCGTGGGAAAGGGAATGGTACTGGGAGCGACAGTAAGCCACTCTGCTCAGGAGCGCGACCGCAAACGAGCGCTTCCAGCCCCTTCCCCTCCGCGTTGCCGCGAATGAGCGGACCTTCGCGCCCAACCCTGCTGATTTCGGCGCCCTGTCGTTCCCATAGCGGCTCGCCCGTGTCGGACTGGCGGGCAAGCCGCTCGCTCATTCGGGCTTCGGCTGGTGTGATGCCGAAGATCTCTTCTAGAACCGCACTTGAGCGGGGAAATATTCTTCGATCAGAGCTTCGTAGTACGGCCTGAGTACCGTCGCATCGGGTTTTGCATGGTCTTTGGAATAGAGATCGTACTGGTTGAAGAGTTTCACCCAACGGAACATCTCGCGGTCGCGATCATCCATCAGATAGGCGTATTCGCCCTCTCGGTGGGCTGCGTAAAATGAATGGTATCGCAACATGTAAAGCGCGGGTTCGGGAAGGTAGGGCCGGGCTACATGATAGATATACTCATCATGCCCCCACGAGAGGTCGACTTTGTCGAGGCCACAATTCTGCTCATAAACCCCTAGTTTCGTTTGGTACCGAGGATCGCCGCAATCGGGATTTTCTTTGAAATACTCGGATAGCACGATCTTCGGCGAATACGCGCACCCCGTGGGAAATGTGTCGCCCACCACTGCCCATTGCGGCTCACCCCAAAGGCACAGCACTTTGCCGAGATCGTGAACAAGACCGGCCAGCTGAAACCAATCCGGATGTCCGTCACGCCGAATGGCTTCCGCGGTCTGAAGGCAGTGGTCGATTTGGCTGAGGTCGGTGTCCGGATCGCTGTCGTCGAGCAATGTGTTCAAATACTCAAGTGCGGTCCAAATGCCCATGCGCTGACGGTCAAGCCCGAGATATTGCTGCTTTTTTGCCTGCACGAAAGCGCGCGTCTGGTGTGCGTGGTTGAGCCGGTAGAACGAGTGAACGCGTGCAGGAGCAGGTTCGTACGCCCGGAAATCCTCGACCTTTTTGTCCAAGTCCACGCGCAATGAACCGTTCGGGGACGGGGCGCTCGCGGCGATTTCAGTCATGCAAACTCCATGGAAAGAGACCAGACGCTTCGTCGATGTCGCTTCAAGCCATCGTCGAACCCGCGACGCGTTTTCGGGATTTGGAATGGTACAGGGGAGCGACAGTAAGCCATTCTGCTCCGGAGCGCGACCGCAAGATATCGTCCTAGCCCTAGGGTCCGTCCGCAGTCGCCGGGGTCAAACCGCCCCGGCCCACCCAGAACTGTCCGGAAGACTGGAGATTTCCTCTGATGTCAGTCGCCGTATGGGTACCGGTTCACCGACCGGATGGCCAATTATTGGGCCGGAGATGAAGTTAGCGCCCTGCCCGCGCGCCCGGATCACCGCTCCTTTGGTCACAGCATCCCATACAAAACTCATCACCTGGAGGCGCTTGGCGGCAGCGCAGAGCTTGAAGACTTCGCTGTCCATTTCGGTCAGCGCCGCCCCATTTGCTGTCATAGACAAGCCGATCGCTTGAAGCCCCGCGCCGTGATAGGTGCCGAAGCTAGAGATGCGCGCGGGCAACAATCCCGCGACAGCCCGGCAAAAGGGGCGCAATATTCCGACGAGTTCAAATAGCCGGCTTTGCGGCACCCCATAGGGTAGATCGCTGATCTCAAACACAAGATAAGGACGCAATGACTCGGAAAGTCCGCGGCAGGCAGCCGCGATCTCCATGCGCCCAATCGGAGAGGCCAAAGTGTCGTAGGTGACGGGAACGAAGGCTAAAAACCGGCTCCCCTCCTTGAAACAGCGCGACAAGGATCGGGCTGCATGCGCGATGCGCGACAGTGTCGCGGCGAGTTCGACCTTGGCGCGGGTAGCAGTCGCGGCGCTCCGGCCTACGCCCGGCGTCACGGACGTTACACAACGATAGGCGGTTATGGCCTCACGCTGGGCATCCCACAGCGGGACGAACATCTCCTCGCAGTGCTCTATCGCCGCCGCCTTGCGAGGAAGCCTGGCGATATTTTTTCTTTCCCACTCGATATCAGCGCCTTCGCAAGCGATCCCCGCGCGCAGAGCAACGCCCAACAATTCCTGGCCGACGATATCGGAGACCTCCAGCACGTCACCCTTAATTCCGACGGCGCGGGCGATGCGCAACTGGCCGATCTCGCAGACACCGAGAAAGTTGACATGCAATTCGTGCGCAACCCGCAAGCAGAGGACTTGGGATGTCTGCGCATCGGCCGACGGCGTGCTGACAAGAAACGTCGCGTCGTCCAACCCGATGAAAAAGTCGGAAGCCCCCAGCTTCTGCCGCAAGAGCGATTCCAGATGTGCGGACACCGCACTGCCGATCTTGGCCCAGCGCGGACCAGCCTCCGCCTTTATGGCTGCGAGGCTGATTACATTGACACAGCCACGCTGAAGCAGCGCGACGGATGCGGCGATGCGAAGTTCGGGATTGAGCGCGTAGGACAAGGGTCAACTCAGGTCGTCGCGCAAAGCGCGGGCAAACTGGCCGGCGACAAACCCGGCGCCGGTCAGGTCGGTATTCTGAAGCTGGTCGCCCTGAAGCGGAAGCGAACGGATATTCGCCTTGGCGAACCGCGCATGGGCCAGCTTCGCGCCGCGAAAGACCGCGCCGCGCAGATCGGCACCTTTCAGGTTGGCATGGCGCAAATCGCATTCACGCAGAACGGCACAAAAAAGAGTGGCGCGTTCGAGGTCGACCGCCGCAAGACGCGCACCGAACAGGTTGGCGCCCGTAAAATCCGCCTCGCGCAGATTGCGCTGCGCCAGATCGAGGCCTTGGAGGTTTGCCGAGGCCAGGACCGCGCGCGTGCCGCCAGGGCGCCGCTCGACAAAGCGCAGACGCGCATCCGCCACGGAATCGAAATCGGCCTGCAACATTCTCCCGCCTGGGTGGCGAGCGGCCGGCGCAGACAATCTTGAAGTGGCATTCGGCGTCACGGCGCGCTTTCATAATCTTGATGCGCAGCAGATTGCCGGAGGACGGCTAACGAAATGCGGACGCACGACGCATGTTCGCTAAGCATTATCACCTAGATGCGCAGCGCCGCAGCGCCCGGTCGAAATCAACTGCAGCTTCGGTCAAGACTTGCGGCGAGCATTGAATGCAATCGTGTCGAAGCCGGTCCGCGCATGGCTTGACCAATTTACTCCATCTACGTGGAACTTCGAATTTCGCCGTCGCGCGCGACATGAAATACTTGCTTCAGGATAAGGGGAAACCACCGCGCAAAGAGACGATAACTCCGAACGCGGTGAAACAAGACGATGATTTGGAATCCAGTCATGACACTCGCGCTTATCATGTTCACGTTGCCGCGCGAACCCGATGTCGGCTTTGGATGCCCACCAGCGCTGCAGCAGACCGATATCGAACGCATACATGCAAACGTGCTTGATGCCGCGGACCGCGTGAAGTCCGACGTCAAGAGCCCTAACGGAGCTGAACGGTGACGCAGATTCAGAACGTGCAAAAAGCCGCCCAGGATCTTCGCCGGTTCGCGCAGACGACTGAGCTTCCAGGCTATGCCACGATGATGCACCGCGCGGCGGACGATCTGGAGCGGCGGCTGGCGGAACTGTGCTCGCAGGATCAGGACGCGAGCAGCCGCCGCACGATCTGAACGAATTCGCCGGGATCGGCCGGCTTGGCCAGCAGCGCCGCGGCGCCGGCCAGCTCCACGAGCCGCTTTTTCTCCGCGGTGAGGCGCGCGCTGAACAATATGGCCGGCGTGCAATGACCAAGCTTTCGCAGCAACCCCACCATCTGAAGGCCAGCGCCCGTTCGCCCCAAATCCGCCGTGACGCAGCCGGCATCGGAAGCGTCGAAAGCCTCCAGCATGGCGTCGATCGACGCGAATGCGCGCGACGCGATCCCCGCCGTATCCAGGAGGGCCGCGATCGACTCGCGGACCGCGCTGTCCGCATCGACGATATAGACCTTCGAGCATTGGCCCACGGAACGTCACCCGATCTGGGTTTCACAGTCACCGTATCAATGGCCCTGCGGCCCGGTCATTGGCATTTCCGCTTAGATGCACCTGCGTAGTTCTGCTTAGCTGTTACCCGGTGGCAGGGAGCCGGCCGCCATGGAAATCCGGACCAGATCGGACAGGTTGCGGGCGCTCATCTTGCCCATGATGTGCGCGCGATGCACCTCAACGGTGCGCGCCGAAATCTGCAGAGCATGGGCCGCAACCTTGTTCGGCTTGCCGGCGACGATCTGCTCGAAGACGTCGCGCTCCCGGGGCGTCAACAAGGCAAGTCGTTGCTGCGCGGCTTTCAGCTCTTCCTCCCGATTGCGAACCTGACCGGCGATGCCGATTGCCCGCCTGACGCTTGTCAGGATGGCATCGGCGGCAAACGGCTTTTCCAGAAAGTCCGTGGCACCCGCCCGCAGCGCACGAACGGCGAGCGGCACGTCGCCATGGCCGGTGATGATGATGACTTGCAGGTTGATGCCGCGGCGCACGATCTCTGCCTGAAGCGCCATACCGTCCATCCCCGGCATGCGGATGTCGGTGATCAGGCAGGCGCCGCTCGGAAGTTCATCCGCCAGCAGGGAATTCGCCGAGCTGTAACTTCGGACGGCAAAGCCTGCTGCCTCCAGCAGGGCACGCAGCGACTCGCGGACCTCGCCATCATCGTCCACCACAAGAATCGGCTGTGTCGTGCTCATGATTCGAACTCCTCAATCGTGTCCTGCGGGAGGTGAACGACAAAAACCGCGCCGTGGCCGTGGTTGTTCTCGGCCCGGATTCGGCCGCCATGCGCTTCGACGATCGATTTGCAGATTGTAAGTCCGATACCCATCCCTTTCTCCTTCGTCGTGTTGAATGGTTCAAAGAGGCGTTCCAGAACTTCCGCCGCGAAACCCGGCCCCGTATCGCGCACCGTCAAGGTGACGCCGTCGCCTTCCACCGCCGTTGCGACGCCCAGTTCGCGCTTTTCCGAGGCCAGCATGGCTTCGATGGCGTTCCGCATGAGATTTATCAAAACCTGCTGAATCTGGATGCGGTCGGTCAGGATTCGCGGCAGCGCCGGATCGAGATCGAACGTAACTTTCACGCCGGAATCTGCCTCGCCCGCAAGTGCCAATGCCGCGGCTTCCTGAACGATGGCGTTGAGGTCCTGGGACTCTCGCTCGCTTTCGCGTTTTTCGACGAAATCGCGCAGATTCCGGATGATGGCGCCGGCGCGCAACGTCTGCAGGGACGCTCTGTCGATCAGCGCGATGGCGCGCACGGCTGCCGGGTCTTCAGAGTTCGCGAGCGTCAGCCGCGCCGCTTCGACAAAGTTGGTGACGGCAGTCAAAGGTTGATTGAGCTCATGCGCCAGCGCCGAGGACATATGGCCCATCGAACTCAGGCGCCCTACATGTGCCATTTCGGATTGCATTTCGCGCAACCGAGCTTCCGCTTGCACCTGGCTGGTGATGTCGCGAACGGACTTGGAGGCGCCGAAGATGTGGCCGGCGGCGTCACGGATGGGGGAGACCGAGATCGAAACCACGATGTCGTTGCCGTTCCTATGGCGGCGTATCGTCCGGAAATGCGCGACGTCCTGGCCCGTCTTCAGCCTGGCGATAATATCGTCTTCCTCGCCAAGGCGATCGGGAGGGATCAGTATCGAGATGTGCTGTCCGATAGCCTCATCCGCGGAATAACCAAAGATGCGTTCCGCCGCGAGATTCCAACTCGTGATGACCCCACTCAAAGTTTTGCTAAGGATCGCATCGTCGGAAGACTGGACGATTTGCGCCAGAAGACGGTCAGCGTTCTCGCGCAAGGCGATTTCTGATTTCAGCGCGGTCAGATCGCGAATGATGCCGACGAAAAAGCGTCCGTCATCGAGGCGGCCTTCGCCGACCGACAAATACATAGGGAATGTCGATCCGTCCTTACGCTGCCCTTGCACCTCGCGCCCGATGCCGATGATTTGACGCTGCCCGGTCTGCAGGAATCGGGAAAGATACTGGTCGTGCTCGGCGCGGTAAGGCTCGGGCATCAGCATCAGGATGTTGCGGCCGAGCACCTCTTCGTAGGCGTAACCGAACAAGCGTTGGCAGGCCGCATTGAAAACGCGGATAGAGCCTTCGGGCCCGATGACAATAACGCCATCGACAGTCGCGGAAATGAGAGCCTGAAAAAGGGCATTGTCGGACGACGTGTTCTGGCTGCTCAAATTTGTATCTGTCATGGCCAATCAATCGACGCACGGCAACACACACAACTTTTGATACACTTCCCGCCAAGATTAGGCCATTTAATGCGTGTCCGCCACGGAACTTTCTTGTTTTCCCGTAATGATTTCAACGGAGCCTGGCTGTACGGCTTTGATTCACCGATAAAGCGGCCATTTCGGCCAAAAGCGGCCTGCAACCCAGACGTTCATCAATTGATGAACTTCTGCCGCGCCGTCATGCATCGATGTCGCAGCGCCCGACAGCGCATTCGACTCAGCGGGCCACGGCCAGCGTCAAGGGCCGCAGGGCGCGCGCGGTTTCGACCACAAGGACGTCGCGGACAGTCCGATCTGCTGGAAACACCAAGGCGACCGTGGTGCCGACACCGGGCGCGCTGGAAATATCGAACGTCCCGTCGTGAAGTTCGACCAGCTGTTTGGCTAGCGGAAGACCGAGGCCGGTGCCCTCGTATTTGCGGGCCAGTCTCGTATCGACCTGACCGAAGCGTTCCAGCGCCCTGGGCAAATCGTCCTTGCTCATGCCGATGCCGGTGTCGCAAACGACCAGTTGTATCCGGCCGTGATCTTCGTCCGCTCGAATGGTGACGGTGCCGCCGGCAGGGGTAAATTTGATGGCGTTCGACAACAGGTTCAGCAGCACCTGTTTCACCCGCCTCAGGTCCGCGCGCAGCTTGGGCAGCGCCGGCGCCAAGTCCGTCGCTATTGTCAATCCGCCGTGACGCGCGAGAGGCTCCAGGAACCGGCAAACATCGCGGATCAGCTGCGCCGGTGAAAAAGCCTCATCGACCAGATCCGCCCTGCCCGCGTCGAGCCGCGACAGATCGAGGATATCGTTTATCAGCGCCAGCAGATGCGATCCGCTCCGATTGATGTCGTCGATATACTCGGCATATTTCGGATGACCAATCGGCCCGAACAAAGAAGCCTGCATCAACTCGGTGAAGCCGATGATCGCATTCAGCGGCGTGCGCAGTTCATGGCTCATCGTCGCCAGAAACACCGATTTCGCCTCATTGGCACCCTGCGCGGCATCCCGGGCGTCCGCCAGTTCGCTGGCCTGCAGCGCCAACCGGGTTTCGCTTTGCCGCAGCTCCATATTGCTCGCGAGCAAGGCCTGCGTCCGCTCGCCGACCCGCTGCTCCAGACCGGCATTCGCTTCGCCAAGCGCTCTATTGATCCGGTTTATCTCGGCATGCCCCTGAAGCAGCTTCACGGCCGCGAACAGCAGCAAGGCAACCATAGCCGCTGCAAAACACAGCAGGAATTTCCTGGCCCGCTCCACGCGTTGCCGGCTTATCTCATGTTCGCCACTCAACAGGCGATCGAAGGCGTCGATCCTTGCATTGGTCGGCACGTCCGTAATGTCGCCAAGCAACCCGTTGACGGCAGGCTGCTCGCGCAGGACGACCCGAATGTGCGCGATAAATATCGCCACAGTTTGCGACGCGCCTTGCGGCAGCGTTCCACCCAATGTTTCCAGCCGCGCCAGCCTTTGTGCGAGGTTCTCGGCCAGTTGCTGCGAGGGCGCCTGGCTATAGACCAGGGTGGCCAACAGGACCGCATCCGCTGCTCTCGAAACGTTTCCAGCGCGTGCGCCCGAGCGTTGCAGCATCGCGCCGCGTACGTCAGCGTCGGCTGTGGGAAGAAACGCCAGCGAATTGCGCAGCACCGCGTTGTGCGACTTGAATCGTTCGATCAAGGTCATCTTTTGCCGGATAGCATCGCCAATTGCGCGGTCGGCGGCAGCCAGCGGCTCCGTCGTCCCGCCAGGTCCGCTCGCCGTCACGATCGACAATTCCTGTTGCAATTGTCCCAGATCGAACAGCGGGTGGACCAGCGCATCGTAGTTCTCGTCGATTCCGATCCTGGACTTCATGACGTCCAGTTCCCAGCGCGTATCCAGCTGCTTGAGTTGCCGCATGGTCGCGACGTCGCGGAAATAGCCGGATTCGTCGTCGCCCTGCGTTCGGACGTAGAAAACCACCAAGATCGCTATCGACAGCAGTATCGCGCCGGCGATGGCCAGCGTGCCGCGGCGTTTGCTGAGGGTCAGCGCCATCGCCGATCCCTCGCACCCGTCAACGTCCTAAGAAACGCGACGATTGAGGCCTTATCGTCCTTGGAGGCGATGCGTCCAAGCTGGTAGCGGAACATGACATCGACGGCCGCTTCGAGCGTGGCCGCCGATCCGTCGTGGAAATAGGGAGCGGTCAGCGCCACATTTCGCAGGCTCGGCACCTTGAAAACATGCCGATCGTCTTCCGCATGGGTCAGGGCGTAGCGACCCAGATCATAGGTCGTCGTACGCCCGCGCGGATCGAAATAGTCGGCCATGACGCCGAACTTCTGGAACATGTTTCCGCCGACATTCACGCCCTGATGGCAGGAGACGCAGCCATACTGCTTGAACCGTGCATATCCGAGCTTCTCTTCGGGCGTTATCGCGCCGGTTTCGCCGCGAAGGTACCGGTCGAAGCGGGAATTCGGCGTCAGCAGCGTGCGCTCGAAACTTGCGATCGCGTTCTGAATATTCGCCTTGGTGACGCCGTCTGAATAAGCCGATGCGAACGCCGCGCGATAGGCGGAATCGCGCGCCGCCGTGGCGACGACGTCCTTCCATTTCGAGCCCATCTCAATGGGGCTTTGGACCACGTCATCGATCTGCTGCTCCAGCGTGTCTGCTCGGCCGTTCCAGAATTGCCTGAAGTTGAGAGCCGCGTTGAAAACGCTGGGCGCGTTGGCGCGCGTTTGCTGGCCGTGCAGACCGATGGAATATCGGCGACCGTCCATGCCGCCTTTGGCAAGGTCGTGGCAGCTGGCGCAGGAAACGCTCGCATTGGCCGAGAGACGGCGGTCGAAGAACAGTTTGCGCCCGATATCGGCGCGCGCGGAATCGACCTGAAGCGTCACAGGCAACGGGACAATTGGTTCGTCCAGGGACGCCGCAATCGCCGGCCACTGAAAACCGCAAAGCGCTGCTGTGGCCAAGACTGCCACCACCATACAGGCGCGCGCAGCCATGCGCCGAACCCGAAACGCGGCCGCATCAGCCTTAGCGTCCAAAACGCGCGCAAGCGCGCTAAGGCGCGCGGCGCAGGCTCTCGCCGTATGTTCGATTGCGCTTCGCATGCGAGCGAGCTTCGCCGCAATACCTGCAAACACCGGTTAAAAAGATCGCGTCTCGGGCTACGGATTATCACTTAGCGCAGCGTGCTAAGGATCGGCATCTCGCAAATTCAGAGCGTTACGAGAAACAGCTTAGGAGGCTTCTCGTCGTATTCATCCATCGCGTCGCTAACACTTATCTCGCGCTCCGCCGGATCGCGCATCCGAAAGATTCCAAAAACAGAGGTAGAATATCTTCGACACCTTGACCCGCCGGGAGTGACAGATTTTACCAGCGCCGCGACAATTCATTTATTCCGCGAGGAGATCGTCTGCCGAATTTTAGCGACAGCATATTCCAGATCGTATGGCTTCTTCAGGAACGGCTCCTCCGCACAAAGTTCATGCGCCGCATCCGACTTGTTCGCGTCGCCGGAAGCCAGGATTATCGGCAGCTTGGTGTTCGTCCTGATCCATTTCGACAGCCCAAAGCCGTCCATCTCCCCCGGCATCCGCACGTCGCTGAATACGAGATCGATAATGCTTTGGTGAGATTCGATCATCTCGATTGCCTCGGCAGCCGTTCCAGCTTCCAGCACTTTGAAGCCGCATTCCTGCAGGAAATCCGATACCGCCATGCGGATAAGAACCTCGTCATCAACCACGAGGACGGTGGGCGTGCGCTCCTTTGGATCAGGAAGGGCAATCCGCTGCGATTCGTCGCTCATTTCCCGATGCCCCTGGTGACTACACGCAAATGTCCAATCAGAACAGTTGGTTCCCAAGCCTACACCAAACCTGAAAGGAAGTGCTGGTGTTGTAGCTTCGAGGTCACAACCGGACTAAGGTGTTTGCCATTAGGGATTCCCATGGGCTCGCAGGTCATTCCGTCGGCTCGATTTGTCTGCGCGCATTGCGGGCAGACTGGCGTTCTGTGGAACCTGCCCTCAGATACTCTCAAGCAAGCCGTTGCGCGGGTTTCAAATGGCTTCCATCTGGAGATCGACCGGGGACGGCGAGAGGGCTCGGTGCTGGTGGTTTGTAATAACTGCGACGAGTTTCAAATGATAAACAATCCGACACTCTCACTTTCGCCGACCGGTTCGAGCGCGGGTATGTCGCCGCGCCGCTAAACGGCGCGCTCGCCTTCTGTCGCCTTTGCACTTTTGACAGTCGCTATGCGCGCATGCGCAACGATGACCGAGGTCCCCGGATTGGCATCCTTGACCCGGACAACAGCATGCAACTGCTTTGTAAGCGCGTGGACAATACTCGTTCCCAGGCCTGCCTTGGCGTCGTCGCGATCCGGCGGCATTCCAACGCCATCGTCCGTTACGGATAGCGTCCAGTTCGGCCCTTGCGAATGGAAATCGACCTTGATCTTACCCTTGCGCTCATCTGGAAACGCGTGCTTGAGGGCATTGATAACCAGTTCCGTAACGATCAACCCCAGGCTTACGGAGACATCCGCGCTCGTGACGCTGTCGTCCACGCCGACATCCAACGACAGCTGATTGTGATCGTGGATCATGGAGGCGCCTATACTTTCGCACAACGCGGTGAAGTATGGCCGCAGCTCGACATCGCCCGTCACGGACGCTGCGAGCTGCTTTTGCAGGGCGGCGACGGACATGACACGCCGGTGCGCGTCATGCAGATGCGTTCTGGTTTCCTCGGATTGGACTTTGCGGGCGCTTTGCATGAGGACGCTGGCGATGATCTGAAGGCTGTTCGCGACCCGGTGCTGAAGTTCCTGGAGAAGCACGGCCTTCTCTTTCAGCATTTCTTCCTTGAGCTTCTCGGCGATTCGCGCGTCCGTTACATCGGACACCGAGACGAGGAGCCGGATATTGTCCTCACTGCCATAGTCGAGCTTCCTGGCGTTCAAAACGAGGCAGCGGTCTTCGCGATCCTTGCGACGCAGGGCGACTTCATAACCTTCGACTTCGGCGAAACCTGAAGCCGTGGCTTTGAGAAGCGCCACGAGCTGCGGTACATCCCACTCACCAGAGCCAAGCTCGACGAGTCGGCGGGATGCCACGGTCGCAGGATCGATCTCGAATGCACGACAGAAAGACGCGCTGGCGGCGACCAACGTCAGATCCCCATTAAGGAGCAAGAGCGGCGCGGTCGACGAGGCGATAACAGCCAATGCGAGATTGAGAGCAACATCGGGATGAATTATCGGATGGGGAGCCACAGCTGCCCCTTTCAAGTGATCGGAGGCTCGCGAAACGAAAGCCCTACCCGCAGATTTTTCGCGAAATTGACTAGGCTTCGGTCGAAGCCATCTCGTCATTAGGCTACGTTACCACACTTGGAACCGCTTACGTGCTTATATATGCGGACGCGGCTGCTCAGTGTCGAATAGTTCCCGAAGCGCCGTTGTTATCCGGTCCGCACTATACGGCTTCGGAATAAACCGGCCGTTTGTCGGCAATTCGCCGTCCGGAACTTTCAGCCCCGACGTCAAGATCAGGTGAATAGGCGGCCAGCGACTCCGTATCGCGTGCGCCAGCTTCCATCCGTCCATGGAACCGGCCATGGTGATGTCCGTGAAAACCGCGCGAATATCGTTTCGACTTTCCAAAATCGCGATCGCCTCATCGGCATCGCAGGCTTCCAGGACGCCATACCCAGCCTCTTCCAGCATGTCACGGGCGTTCATGCGAATAAGCGCTTCGTCCTCGACGATTAAAACAACCGCATTTTTCATGCCTAGCCCGATATCTTGTCTACGCGCATGAAGACGCAGCGCAGCGTGAACGTAAGAGTTCCAGACCCATAACGCGGCGCGACCACGTATGGGTACGTGTCTACCTGGGGCATGGACTGCGACGTTGTATTTTTGCCTGGGGGCTCGCCCCTTGCGTGGGCTTTTGCAATGACATTGGGGCAGAACAATATGACGGCAAATCCTGATCGCGACGCGGCTTGGCATGGTAAGGACTTGCGACACGCGATCGATGCAGCGGGAGTTGCTCTGTGGTCCTGGAACGTCGATACGGACCGCCTCACCATGGACGATGCGGCGTACAAGCTATGGGGCGTAACGCGGACCGGCGATGTCATCTTCGAGGATCCATCGGGAAAACAACTATTCCTCTGCCACCGACTATTGCGGTGACATCCAGGACGAAATTTCATGATGACAGATCTTGATCGCAACGCGGTTTGGCAAGGTAAGGATTTGCGACACGCCATCGATGCGGCGGGGGTCGCCCTCTGGTCCTGGAACGTGGATACCGACGGCCTCACCATGGACGATACGGCATACCAGCTATGGGGCGTGCCGCGAACGGGTGATGTCACCTTTGAGGACTTGTCCGCCCACATCCACCCCGCTGATCGAGATCGAGTTCGAGCCGCCTTTTCCGCCACCAGAGCCGTTCTCGGCCCTTACGAAATCGATTTCAGGATCGTCAACAATGATGAGGTGCGTTGGATTTCGGCGCGTGGCCAAGGCGACGATGCTGGAATTGTCGGTAGAGTAATGTTCGGCATATTTCTTGACGTGACTGGCCGCAAGCAAGCCGAAGAGGCCAACGAGCTGCTAGCCGGAGAAATGAGCCATCGCGTCAAGAACCTTTTGGCAATCGCATCCGGTTTGACCGCGATAACATCTCGCTCTGCCGCGACGGCGCAGGACATGGCGCGCGAACTGACTGAACGGCTCGCGGCTCTGGGACGCGCCCATGATTTGGTTCGCCCGATCCCAGGTCAGCAAGGCCGGGCCGCGCTGCTGGGCGACTTGTTGTCGGTGCTTCTGGCTCCCTATGATGATTTGGGTGCTTTCAGCGGTCGCGTCCGCGTGTCGGTACCAAGGATGGGTGTGGGAGAGGGCGCTGCGACAACGCTGGCCCTGACGATCCACGAACTCGCTACCAACTCCCTGAAATACGGCGCTCTATCTTCGCCCACTGGTACGTTGGATGTCTCCTGTACAGTCCATGAAGAAGAGGTCGTTGTGATCTGGACCGAACGAGGTGGTCCACCTGTCGAAGCGCCGATTGGATCGGGCGGTTTTGGCAGCCAGCTCATCCAACGCGGCATTGCAGGACAGTTGCGAGGGTCCCTAAATTGCGACTGGGCTAAGGACGGCGTTATCGTGACGATTCGAATGAACAAACATCGTCTGGCAAATTGAGTTGCCTGGGCAATTGACGACTGCCGCCGATTCAGGATGCATTCATTTCCTGGATCGCGCTCAATACAGTTTCATGATCCGGCATATCCGCCATTTCGATAGCCTCCTGATCAACACGGTCCTTCACGCCCGGACTGTCGCGCCTCAGCTCTTCCATCAAGTCAATCAATTTCGATGTTTTCTGCGTGGTGAGCAGCACCATTTCAAGTGTCATTTGTTCTCGCAGGTTTGCTAGGCGATCAGCCCGTCTTTGGCTTGCAAGTATGAGAACTGCGATGAAAAGCGCGGTACATGATACCAAGAGCGACAAGAACGTGAACGGCCACGCGTCAGCCGCTCTGGCTCCGACCGCTTGAAATAGAGAGTTCACAACGATCCAAAGAACAATCGTGGCGGCGACATAGATCAAGAAGCTCGGCTTGGCGACGGTCGCCGTGATTTGGTCTATCAGTCGTTCGAGTCGCGTAGCTTGCGCATGATGAGCATCATGCATTGCCGCCATCGCTTGAATCGCTTCCTCGACGTGTGTTGGTCGGGCTGCATTGGTTTCGACCGTTACCATCGATATTCTCCATTCTTGTCGTGAGATTGGGTGGGAGCGCAACCGAAGCTACGGCCATCGTCGCCAACATATATGACAACGATACTCTTTTACCGATCTATTGGAGAGCGTTAGCTCTGACGCTGCTTGTCAGAAACCGCCTGCTCATCGGAGCCTGTCCAGCCCAACTTGCGATATGCAGCACCTCGTTCCGCGATATTGATTGCGGACACGTCAAGGATTGCGGCGATGCGCGATTGATCGCCCTCCGGAACGCGCACCGTGACCAATGTGCCACCGCGCCGGACTCCTTCGATAAACACCGATGCCTCTTCGGGGTTCGCGCCATTGTCGGTGAGCGCCCCAATCAATCCTCCCGCTGCACCTACTGTTGCCGCGCCGGCAAGTGTCGCAACCAACCAGCCTCCAGCCACAATAGGTCCTACCCCAGGTATCGCCAACAAACCCAGCCCTGCAAAAAGACCGGCACCCCCGCCTAGCGCCGCACCGATGCTAGCGCCGGTCGTGGCGCCACCGTGGTCGTCAGTCGTGGTGCCATGTGTTTGGTCGCTTTTGTTCAAAGTACCTTGATCGGTAAACCAGCCCTCAGCATTGCTCGCGACAACGCTTACAGCCTCGCGATTTATCCCCTGCGCCTCAAGATCGCGTACCGCGCGTGCCGCTGCGGTGTAATTTTCGAACAGGCGGAAAACCGTTGCGGGCATGTGTTTGTACAACTCGGTCGCCGGACATTGTATCCTTGGGACGCCATGTCTCGCCACCGCGTTGGGCTCGAATAGACGTGCTGTCGCCCGGGGCGATAGCGACCGAACTTGCGAGGGAAGCGCTGGGCGAGGCGGGCCTGAAGGCCTACGGCGCGATGACTGCGCTCCAGCGAATGGGCGATCCGGCATAGCTGGGCGCCGCGGCTGCCTTTCTCGCGTCATCGTACAGCAGCTTCATGACCACCAGCGAGGTCGCCGTCGGCGGTGGCCTGGCGCAGCGGGCGTGATCCTCATACGGCAAATGCCGGGAACGGCGGGTGTCGTGTTCATCACCTTAGCGGACGAGGGCGGGATGGCGAACGTCGTGGTGTGGCCGTCGGTGTTCGAACAATTCCGGCCGGAAGTGATGGGATCAAGGGTCTTGATGGTCGAAGGCAAGCTACGGCGCAGCCCCGAAAACGTCGTGCATGTGATCGCCGAGCGGCTGTTCGACCGAACGGCGGACATCGATGAATTGTCGGACGACGTATTCGGGCCACAGAGCGATATGCCCGACACGGGCGGCATGCACCGGCACCCGCGCCGAGTGCGCGTTATTCCGAAATCGAGGGATTTCACTGATGCGCGCGAGTGCTCCAATCATGGCCGACTACTCGGCGCAGGGAGGATCGGCTCAAGTGTCACTTTTCATTGACATTGAGATCGACAATTTCGAAACCTAGCTTTTTCAATTCGGCTTCGGACATTTCCGAAAAACTCCCTATCGATGCGAACACCGCTGGCCGAGCACCGCCTTGTGCTGCGATGTCGGTGCCGAGGCGTGTGAGAGCGATCGATACGGCGTCGGTCCAGGCGACCTCATCAAAGGGAAATGCGGCGATCAACCGACCCGATGCGTCATGATTCAGCGCGAGACCCGACACCAGGACGAAATCTCTAAGCGTGCCGAGGCGGACGCTATCTTTCGCGAGAAGCTCCGCGCGATACCGGTTGAACTTCGCAATGTCGAAGCTATCAGCCACCGCCGCACGCTCGATGAAAATGGACGAGTTGGTGGCGCCGAGTGTCTCCAAGGCATCTACGATGGCGAGTTGGTCGACCGGCGAATAAAACGTGTTCTCTACGAATTTCTCACTGGTCGGTTCGTCGACACCTAGGCCTTCGAGCTTTTTGGTCACAATCTCGGCGATTTGGCGCGATGTATTGAGGTAGTAGGGCGCGGCCACTTCAGAAGCCGTCGAGGTGGCTTGGATCGCCACGCCGGCCCCGCCCGATATGGTCGAAAGAGCTGCGCTTACTGGCAAGTCGCCCGCTGCTGTTGCTCTCGCCACGTCTTCAAGCCCGTCTCTCAGGGGTTCGAAGTCGGTGTAAGGGTCAACCTTTAACGTAAAGGCAAGATCGCGCTCGGCCTTCGTGATCCCGGTGATGCTGTCGAAGAAGGGATCGCGACCGCCTCCTGGATTTTGGACATTCGAAACGACCTTGTCGAATATCTTGCCCACGCCAGAGGCCAGATTGCCTACTGTATCTATAGGACTGACGACGAGATCACGGCCAAATCGGATTGGCGCCAGACCCGCGCCGAGCATGGCATCACCGAATGCCTTGGTCCGCGACATCAGTTCGAGTGCGTGCAGCGCTCGCAACTCTTGCACGCGTTCCTTCATACGGCGCAGCCCGCTGACCTGGAAATCGCCATACGGCGTCTTGACGGCAAAGACCCAGACAAAGCCATCACTCTTCACCTCGGATGCTACCGTCCAGTTGTCGCCTGCTGCATCCGCCCCAAGGAGAAATTCAGCTGTGGTCTGCGGTGTTGGCTCGCTCGCTCGCGCTGGGCCGCCAACGACCATAACCAAAACTGCAATAAGAACCGCGCGCGACAGACTGGAGTTCACGTTCTTTGACCTTTGTATGGGCGTCTGTCGGCACCCGCCAGCCTGCGCCTTGGTTGGATTAGAGTTGAGAGCAAGGAGGGCGAGAAAACACCCGATAATATGACAACGAGACGGCGGCGCATAAGTTGCGCGTCAACCAAGGGTTTGACGCGCGTTGGAGAGGAACCGACCAACCATGGGTCGCATCAGCGCTATAGTCTACGGGACGGTCCGGCGAGGACCCGTGGGCTCGCCAAATGTGCGCTCAAGGGAGAATCTTCCCTGTTTTTATCCCTGATACTTCGTTTGCGGGGGGAGCATGGTTCGTCGATCAGGCCGCCGGCCAAAAACTCCCAACCTCCATTTCGGGCCGAAGTGGAGGTCTCCGATCTGGAGATGGAGACTGGCGGCCGGATGGCGGGAAAATTCTCTGATCCGCGTGTCTCTACCGCAGGGCCGGAGACCGTGCATGCGCCCCATACCCCCGCAATCGGCGTCATTCGCACCGGCGCGTGGAGGTTCGGAGTTTTTGGGAAATGAACTGGTACAGGGCTTTGCAGAGATCGAACTTTGCTCTGCTGTCGTCTTCAGCGACGGAGCATACCGCGTTGCAGAAGACCATCTTCTCATACGGCCGCCAGCATCTGATTTGCGATAGACTCAGGCGCGTGACGCGATGAGCAGTAACCGCGCCGACCGGTACCAGAACCTATGCCACCGACCCACCCCGGCCTGTGTCGGGAAGAGTTTTCTATTTTTGAGCGGCTTGAATAACCCCGTACCCGCCACTTAGGATGCGATCTCAACGCGCATGCGTCCTATGCGATGAGTCGGCACGATTGATGGTTCAGCCGTTGATTCATGCTTGCAGTGGGGCGAGCAGATATGCGCGATACCGTGAGTTACCTAACGGCAATTGCACGGCGTTGCGTTTTTGCGGCAATACTGTCGTTCGCTGCTGCGACCACCGCTCTGGCTGAAGACGCTCCCCTGATGAGCCTTCCCGGCAGTTTCGATGTCGATGCGACGGGATCGGCTAGCTATTCAATTCCGATTGCCGTGCCACCGGGAACGGCCGGGATGGTCCCGACAATCTCGCTCACCTATTCCAGCCAGAACGGCGACGGGGTCATCGGCAGCGGATGGGCCATCGGCGGGCTTCCCGCGATCGAGCGCTGCGCTCGCACGCTGGCCCAGGACAGCGTTCACGGCGGCGTCAACTTCGATGCCAATGACCGGTTTTGCCTCAATGGCCAGCGCCTTGTCCTGGTCAGCGGAACATACGGCGCGGACGGCTCGGAATATCGCACCGAAATCGAAAGCTTCATCCGCGTCATTGCGCATGGCAGCGCGGGCAGCGGCCCCGCCTGGTTCGAGATCGACGAAAAATCGGGCGTCGTCGAACAACTCGGCAACACCACGGATTCCCGCATCCTCGCGACCGGCACCGCGACGGCGCGCGTCTGGGCGGTCAATAAGGTCTCGGACCCGGTAGGCAATTACTACACCGTCACCTATGTGAACGATACGACGAACGGGCAGTTTTATCCGTCGCGCGTCGACTATACCGGCCATGACGGAACACCGACCCTGTCGCCCTACAATTCGGTGCAGTTCAACTACACGACCCGTCTCGACATCACGCCGCTCTTTCATGCCGGTTCGGCCATGAAAACCACGGTCCTTCTTAGCGACGTGAAGACCTATACCGGCGCGACGCTGGTGCACGATTACAAGCTGGCCTATCAGGCCGGAACCACGACGGCACCGAGCCGCCTTACCTCTGTGACTTTGTGCGATGCTGCCGCGAACTGCCTGCCGGCGACGACGTTCGGCTGGCAAGGCTCGCTCGACACGCTGACGCTCACCAACACGGCGACGACCTTGGCGGGCACCTATGTCGGTATCGTGCCGCGTCTGAGCGCCGGGGACTTCAACGGCGACGGATTGACCGATCTTATGGTCCTGAATGCGACAGGCACGGCCTGCCCGTCAGGCGGGACCCTGTATGTCGGTGCGCTGCCTTCGGGATTTGTGTCGGGCGGTTTCACGCAAGGCGCATCGGCCTTCTGCCCCACCGTCCAACTCGACGGCTCCTGGATATACCCGCTCGACGTCAATGGAGACGGCTTTCAGGATTTCATACTGACAACCAAACAGGTTGTTCATGCGACACAAATCTACCATTCCTTCCTCTACCAGAACACGGCAACAGGAGCTTTTACCCTAACGTCGCTTGCGTTAGTGGGCGTGACCGGCGGGGTCGCCGGCGCGGGTCTGCTGGCGGAAAGCTCCGGCGATTTCAACGGAGACGGTTACGGCGATTATCTGAGCTACGACCAGTCGCTTGCATCGATGGTCCAGATGCTGGGCACGGGATCGGGGACCTTCACGGAGACGACGTTCTTCGGCATTCCCTATCTCGGCGTTGGAAGCCCGCCGCCCACGGGCGACTTCGACGGCGACGGCTGCACCGACGCCTCAGTGACGAATATGTATCTGACATGCGCGCCGGTTTCCTCGACGATCGTATCGCCGGGGTCGGGTACGTTTTCGGGTTACCAGTCCGTCCTCGGCGATTTCAACGGCGACGGCTTGACCGACGTCGTCTATTTCAAGAGCGGCGGGGCGGCCACGCTCTTTCTGGGCACCGGAACAGGCTTCGTTCAGCAGTCGTTCGTCGGCGGCACCGATTGGGACAAATACGTCGTCTCGGTCGGCGACTGGAACGGCGACGGAAAGATGGATTTGCTGCTGGTCGCGCCCGGCGGCACCGGCAAATACGGTTCCGGGACGCCGCATCAGATATGGCTCTCGACCGGAAGCGGCTTCGTGTCGAAGGGTACGATCGCCAATAGCGCGTCAGGGGTGGTCCCGACGGTGGCGGACTGGAACAGCGACGGCGCCGATGACTTCTGGCTCCAGCAGCAAAGCCTGAGCGACGCCCTCGTGACGTTCGCCTATACGCCCAACCTGCTCACATCGATCTCGAACGGCATCGGTCAGACGACGACGATCACTTACGACCGCATCAACAAGAACGGCGCGGTTTACACCAAAGGCTCCGGCGCGACGTTTCCGACCAAAGACACCGACAGTCCGATGTATGTGGTGACGCAGACCGACGCGAACAACGGGCTCGGCACCTGCGTGCCGGTCGCCGGCGCGAGCGGCACAAACTGCTTTACCTCGACCTATGCCTATGGCGGCGCCAAGACCGATCTTCACGGCCGCGGCTTTCTCGGCTTTGCGACCGTGACGATAAAGGATCTGCAGACCGGCATTGTCGAGACCACCACTTACAACACCGCCTTTCCCTACACCGGCACGGTGGCGTCGCAGACCGCCGTGACGACGCTGACGCGCAATGGCTGCGTCGCGGGCAAGACCGTGCGGTCGGTCACCAACACCTATACGGCGACGAATTTGGGCGGCACGCGCAATCTGGTGCTGCCGCAGCAGTCGGTGTCGGCACCGGGCGATTGCGACGGCAGCGCGCTGCCGAGCACGACGACGGTCTACAATTCCTACGACTCGTATGGCAATCCGCTTGTCGTGACCGCGACGATGTCGGACGGCTCGACCGTCACGACCACCGACACGTTCAGCAACGATGCCGTGAAATGGTTCATCGGCCGCATGACGAGCACGTCCGTGACCAAGGTCGTGGGTGCTTCGACCATCACCCGCAATTCGTCATTCGTGTTCGACCCGGCGACCGGCCTGATGACTCGCGAAACCATCGAGCCCAGCTCGATCTATGCGCAACAGACCGATTACACCTACGACGCCTTCGGCCACCGCGTCACCACCACGGTGTCGGGCGCCGGCGGCGGCGCCATCGCGGCTATACCCAATCACGTCAGCAGCGCCGGGTACGATTCCATCGGCCAGTTCCAGACCTCCGCCACCGGGCGGGACGGCTATACCGAGTATTTCACCTACGACGCCCGCTTCGGCACCGTTGCGTCGCACACCGATGTGAACGCGCACGTCGTCACCTGGCTTTATGACGGCTTCGCGCGCAAAACCAAGGAAACGCGGCCGGATAACAACTACACGGCGTTCTCCTATCCGGCGGCCTGCGGTGGTTCCTGCCCCGGCACCAGCGTGTTCGAGGCCAAGGCCGTTCCGACGGCCGTCGGCGGCACACAGAACGGACCGTCCGTGGCGGCGTATTACGATGCGCTGGGGCGCGAAACGCTGCGCACGATTGACGGCTTCGCCCAACCGATCAACCAGGCGACGGTCTACGACGCTAACGGCAACGTGCTGGAGAAAAGCCGCCCGTATTTCGGCGCTTCGCCGCTTTACACCACCTATGTCTACGACGATCTGGGACGCGTCGTCAGCGCGACGGCGCCCGACACCGGGGTGACCACCGCTGTCTATCACGGCCTCTCCTCGACCACGACCAATCCGAACAGCGAGGCGACGACGACGCTCAGGAACGCGCAGGGGCTTGTGGCGTCGGTGACCGACGCGGCGAGCCACACCACGAGCTATGTCTACGACGCCTATGGCGAACTGACCCAGGTGACGGACGCGCTGGGCAACGTCACGACCACCACCTATGACGTGCGCGGCAACAAGACCGCGGCGACCGATCCCGATCTCGGTCACTGGACCTATGCCTACGACGCCATGGGCGAGCTGGTGACGCAGACCGACGCGAAGAGCCAGGGCACGACGCTCGTCTACGATCTGATGGGACACGTCACGCAGCGGACCGAGGCGGATTTGACCAGCACCTGGACCTACGGCACGACGGTGCCTTACCGCCGCCTGGTCACCGCGGAGACCTCGACGGGCGCCGCGGCGCCCGCGAGCGGCGGCTATACCCGCAATCCGACCTATGACTCGCTGTCGCGTCCGAGCGGCGCGTCCATCACGGTGGGCGGCGGCGCTACCGCGTTCGCCACGCTGTACAACACCGACGGCCGGATCGATACGGTCGCCTATCCGTCCGGCTTCGTCGCCAAATACGTCTACACGTCGCTGGGTTACCTGTCGCAGATCAAGGACAATGCGACGAGTGCGGTGATCTACACTGTGACCAGCCGCAACGCCGATCTCAGCCTGCTTCAGGGCACCGCGGGCAATGGCGTGGTGCAGACCAACACCTATGACGCGAACACCGGCCTGCTCACCAACATCCGCGCCGGCGCGTCGTACGGCGTTGCGAATTTCGATTACACCTTCGACAAGCTGGGCAACCTCGTCTATCGCGCCGATGGCTTCAACGGACTGTTCGAGCGCTTCTGCTACGACAACCTCAACCGCCTGACCAAATCGGCGCTGGCGGCCGGCTCGGATCCCGGCACCAATTGCGCGGCGCTCGGCGGCACGGTCAAGACCATCGGCTACGACGCGATCGGCGACATCACGTCCAAATCCGACGTCGGCACCTACAGCTACCCGGCCTCCGGCGCGTCCTCGGTTCGGCCACACGCGGTGGCCTCGATCACCGGCACGGTGAACGGCGTGACCAACCCGGCCTACACCTACGATGCCAACGGCGCCATGACCGC
>OLLQ01000693.1_pt1 | contig 26650 bp, 27 predicted proteins | sample 1604571 | NCBI WGS metagenome assembly OLLQ01 (sample SAMEA104055722, study PRJEB20765) | soil metagenome | isolation source: soil
GCGCTGGCGTCGGCCGCGCCCGACATCGTGCTGATACAGGACGGCGCGCGGCCTTTGGTGTCGGCGACGCTGATCGACGGGGTGATCGCGGCGCTGAAGGGCGGCGCGGATGCCGCCGTGCCGCTTCTCGCGGTGGCCGATACGCTCAAGCGCAAGGACGACGGCACGTGGACGACGGTGCCGCGCGACGGGCTGCACCGGGCGCAGACGCCGCAGGGGTTTCGCTTCGCGAAAATCCTGCGCGCGCATCGGCACTATGCGGCGCAGGATGTGACCGACGATATGGCGCTGGCGGAGCTGGCGGGCTTGCAGATCGCAGCGGTTGCGGGCGAAGACATGAACATGAAAGTGACCGCGCCGGAAGACTTCGCCATCGCCGAATCCCATCTGCGCGCCCGCCTGGGCGAGAGCCGGACAGGCATGGGCTATGACGTCCATCGCTTCACGGCCGGCGATCATGTCTGGCTGTGCGGCGTGAAGGTGCCGCACGATCACGCCCTCGAAGGGCATTCGGATGCCGACGCGGGCCTGCACGCGCTGACCGACGCCATCCTGGGCGCGATCGGCGAAGGCGATATCGGGCAGCATTTTCCGCCCACCGACGAACGCTGGCGCGGCGCGCCGTCGTGGAAATTCCTCGATCATGCGGCGTCGCTGGTCCGCGGCAAGGGCGGCGCCGTCGTCCATTGCGACATCACGATCATCTGCGAGCGGCCCAAGGTCGGGCCGCACCGCGAGGCGATGCGGGCGCGGGTGGCGGAAATCCTGAAACTCGATGTCAGCCGCGTCAGCGTCAAGGCGACGACGACGGAAGGTCTTGGCTTCGAGGGACGCCGCGAGGGCCTTGCGGCGCAGGCCGTCGCGACGGTCAGGCTGCCCTAGATGAACATCATCCTGCTCAAGCCCGGCGACGAGGCCCTGCTGCGGCGGGCGGAGAACATCTTCTATCCCGATGCCGTGACGCAGGAGCGCGCGGCGATGCTGCTGCGCGAGCCCACCTTCGTGATGGTGGTGGCGCTGAACGAAAACGACGACGTCCTGGGCCGCATCTACGGCCATGTCCTGCATCGCTTCGAGTCGACGGACCTGCTGCTGTATGAAGTCGATGTCGTCGGGGCGCACCAGCGCAAGGGCGCCGGCCGCGCGATGATTGAGTTTCTGAAGGACCTTTCCCACGCGCGCGGCTGGCACGAGATGTGGGTGCTGACCGATCTCGATAACGCTGCCGGCAACGGCGTGTATCGCGCGAGCGGCGGGCATCTCGAGAACTCGCCCGCGAACATGTACGTCTTTCCCATCGCCCGGCGATGATCGCCACCTTGCTCTCGACCTTTTTCGGCGTCGGCTATGCCCGCGTGGCGCCGGGCACGCTGGCCAGCGTCGCGGCGCTGCCGTTTGCGTGGCTTATCCTGTGGAAGCTGGGGCCGGTCGCGCTGGCGGGCGCGAGCGGCGCGGCCTATCTGATCGGCGTGTGGTCGACGCATGTCTACGCCGCGCGCACAAACCAGGAAGACCCGTCCGAATGCGTGATCGACGAGGTGGCCGGCCAGTGGCTGGCCTGCGCGGTGGCGCCGCTGTCGCTTGGCGGGTTCGCGCTCGCCTTCGTGTTCTTCCGCTTCTTCGACATCACCAAATTGTGGCCGGTGTCGCTGGGCGAGAAGCTGCCGGGCGGCTGGGGCATCATGACCGACGACATGATCGCCGGCTGGCTGGCGGCGGTGCTCGTTGCGGGACTGCACTGGCAAGGCATAGTCTGAGATTTCCAAAGAAGGCTTCGTGATGTTTCCCTCTGCCCTGCTCCGTCTTGCCGAAGTCGTGATCGCCGATGCGCGGCAGGCCAAATTGCGCATCGCCACCGCCGAGAGCTGCACCGGCGGGATGATCGGCGCGCTGCTGACGGAGATACCGGGCTCGTCCTCGGTGTTCGACCGCGGCTACATCGTCTATACCAACCGGGCCAAGCAGGACCTGCTGAACGTGCCGGGCGACCTGATCGCCGATATGGGCGAAGTGTCGGAAGCAGTGGCGCGGATGATGGCCGAGGGCGCCATCGAAAACTCCAACGCGCAGCTGGCGGTCTCGGTCACCGGCATCGCGGGGCCCGGCGGCGGGTCGGCGATGAAGCCGATCGGGCTCGTGCACATCGCCGCGGCACGCGAGAACCGCTCGATCCTGCATGAGGCGCACCGCTTCGGCGACATCGGGCGCACCGAGGTGCGGCTGAAGACCTGCGAGGCGGCGCTAAGCCTGCTGCACCGGCTGATCTGACAGCGCTTTGGCGCGCGCCTCGAAAGCATCGGCCATTTTCACATAGACCTTGCCGAAGGCGGCGCCGGCGACGGCGTTGAGGATGCGGCTCTTGAATTCGTAGGCCAGCGAGAAATCGACCTGGCAGCCCTGCCCCAATGGCGTGAAGCGCCAGTGGTTTTCAAGCTGCCGGAAAGGACCCGAGGTCTGCGCGACGTCGATGGTGCGCGCGGCGGGATCGAGGATGACGCGGCTGGTGTATTTCTCGCGCAGCGCGCCGTAGCCGACGGCCATCTCGGCGGTCAGCACGTCGCGATTTTCGGCAATGGTCCGGGAGAGGATGCGCAACGCGACGACCCAGGGCAGGAATTGCGGATACTTCTCGATGTCGGCGACGACCGCGTACATGAGATCGACCGTATACGGAACAATTCGGGTTTCGGTGTGGGCGGTCACGGGCGGGCCCCCACCCGAAAAACAGCATCGCTACGCCCGCTGTTTTTCGACCTCCTCCGTTGGGGGAGGTCAAGAAAAAGCGTTGTCATCACGCGTTCGACTTCGCCAGGCGCGCGGCGCGCATTTGCGCGAAGTCGCTGTCGGCGTGGTAGGACGAACGCGTCAGCGGCGAGGCGGAGACCATCAGGAAGCCCTTGGCGCGCGCCGTCGCTTCCAGCGCCTTGAACTCGTCGGGGCTCCAGAACCGCTGCAACGCCGCGTGCTTTTTGGTCGGCTGCAGATACTGGCCGATGGTGAGGAAATCGACGCCGGCGGCGCGCAGATCGTCCATCACCTGCATGATCTCCTCGCGGCTTTCGCCGAGGCCGACCATCAGGCCCGATTTGGTGAAGCCGGTCGGATACAGCTCCTTCGCCTGCTGCAGCAGGCGCAGCGAGGCGAAGTAGCGGGCGCCGGGACGGATGCTGAGATAGAGCCGCGGCACGGTTTCCAGATTGTGGTTGAAGACGTCGGGGCGCGCGTCCATCACGATTTCGAGCGCGCCGTCCTTGCGCAGGAAATCGGGCGTCAGGATTTCGACAGTGGTGCCAGGACTGGCGGCACGGATGGCGCGGACCACGGCGGCGAAATGCGCGGCGCCGCCATCGGCGAGGTCGTCCCGGTCGACCGAGGTGATCACGACATGCTTGAGGCCGAGCTTGGCGACGGCGGCGCCGACATTGTCCGGCTCCTGCGCGTCGAGCGGTCCCGGCAGGCCTGTCTTCACATTGCAGAAGGCGCAGGCACGGGTGCAGGTGTCGCCCATGATCATCATGGTGGCGTGGCGCTGGGTCCAGCACTCGCCGATGTTCGGACAGGCCGCTTCCTCGCAGACGGTCTTGAGGTTGTGCTCGCGCACGATGGCGCGGGTGACGGCGAACTCCTTCGACACCGGCGCCTTGACGCGGATCCAGTCCGGCTTGCGCAGGATGGCGGAGTCGGGGCGATGCGCTTTCTCAGGATGGCGCGGCGGAATGCTGGTGCGATCGATTACGACGGTCATGATGCCCTTGATATAGTGCCTCGGCCGGCCGAAAGCATGAGAAATTGAACTTTTGCCGGCATGGTGCGTTGCACATAGCTCGAAGGAGACTTTTCATGGCAACTCGCAAATCCGCCAAAACGGCAACGAAAGCTCTCGCCCGCGGCGCCGTTCCGGCGCGGCGCAAGAAGGCCTCGGTCTCGCTGCTCGATGCTTTTCCGATTCGCACCTTCGCGGTGGTCGCCGGGGTTGCAGGCCTCGCGGCGCTGGGCGTCGCGCTGTTCGGGCCGCGACGCTTCCAGGATGAGGTCCTTCGGCCGATCAGCGCCGCGACCTTCGTGCCGTTGGCCGCCGCCGTCGCGCCGCAGGCCGACCGCGTTTGGGCCGAGACCCGGCCCTGGCGGGACCATGTCAGCCGCGTCCTGTCTTCGGTGAACACGTCGGAGGTCCGCGAACAGCTTGCCGAGCGCCTCAGCCATTGGCTGGATCGCTTTCGCTAAGGCGTTTGACGTAAGTCTTTGATTCGATTGAATCGGTGTACATTCGAACCTCGGCAAATCGATAGGGGGTGGGGGTGGTTGTTCGCGCCCATTCCCTTAATCGCTACAAGATATTGTAGGCCGCGTGCGCCGATGCATTCGAACCTCGAAAAACCGTACCCCTCCCCCCTCCATTGCCCGGCTCCGGGGCGCCGGTTTCTCCCAGATCAAAAGAAAATCTGGTCGCCCGCATGATGCGGGCGATGATGGGTTCGTTTTTGGTCCAAACCACTCGTGTTCCATGACGCGGTCGCAGGGCGTGTGATTTAGGTCCTATTGCGGCAGGTTCAAGGGCAAGACGCCCGAAAAATTCCGTAATATAGGTTGAGCGTGGGTACGTCGAAGAAACGTCCCTGTAAGAACAACCACTGGGGTGGAAACATTGAGCGTCGCGAGTATCGCCGCAGCGTCCGGCGAAGAAATCGTGCCTTTCGATATCAGCCGGGCGGAGAAGCCCGTCTTTCACGCATTGATCGATGCCAGGTCCCGCTTCGGCGCCGACAAGCCGGCGCTGGTCGATGGCGACGAGCGCGTCCTGACCTATGAGGAGATCATCCGGGCCTCGCTGGCCTTGGGGCATTCGCTGAAGCGCGGCACCAAACGCGGCGAGACCGTCGGCATCATGCTGCCGACCGGCGCCGGATCGGTGATCGCGTTCTTCGCGGTGTCGGCCTATGGCCGCGTGCCGGCGATGCTGAATTTCACCGCCGGGCTCGCGGGACTGCGCAGCGCGCTCAAGACGGCGAAGATCAAGCGCATCGTCACGGCGCGGCGCTTCGTCGAACTCGCCAAGGCGGACGCGATCGTCGAGGCGATGGCGAAGCATTTCGACATCGTCTACCTGGAAGACGTGCGCGAGAAGCTGTCGCTGGTCGACAAGATCTTCGCCGCGGTCGGCACCTTCGTGCCCGGCCTTGTGGCGGCGAATGCGCGGCACGCGACACCGGCCGTCATCCTGTTCACCTCCGGCACCGAGGGCGAGCCCAAAGGCGTGGCGTTGAGCCACGCCAATTTGCTCGCCAATGTCGAGCAGGTGCGGGCGCATATCGAGCTGTTCCCGACCGACATCCTGTTCAATCCGCTTCCGACGTTTCATTGCTTCGGATTGACGGTGGGCTCGCTGCTGCCGCTGTTCGCCGGCATCAAGGTGGTGTGCCATCCGACGCCTTTGCAGCCGCATGAGATCGTGCGGCGCATCCGCGATCACGGCGCCACGATCCTGCTGTCGACCGACACGTTCATCTCGCAATATGCGCGTGCCGGCGACCAGGGCGATCTCAACACGCTGCGGCTGGCGGTGTGCGGCGCCGAACGCCTGCGCGACGAGACGCGAGCCTTGCTGCGCAAGAAATACGGCATCGAATTGCTGGAGGGCTATGGCGTGACGGAAGCCGCGCCGGTGATCGCCGCCAACCAGATCGGCGCCAACCGCTCGGGCACCGTCGGCCGGCTGATGACCAAGATGACGGCGCGGCTCGAGCCGGTCGAGGGCATTGCCAATGCGGGGCGCCTGTTCGTCAAAGGGCCGAACGTCATGCTGGGCTATATCAAATCGGACCAGCCCGGCGTGATCCAGCCGCCCGAAGACGGCTGGCACGACACCGGCGACGTCGTCTCGATCGACGAAGACGGCTATATCGCCATCCGCGGCCGCGTAAAACGCTTTGCCAAGATCGGCGGCGAGACGGTGTCGCTCGCGGTGGTCGAGAGCATCGCCTCGGCGCTGTGGCCGGATCACGGGCACGCCGCCATCGCGGTCCCTGACGGGCGCAAGGGCGAAGTGATCGTGCTCGTCACGACCAACAAGGAAGCGAACCGCCACGACCTGGTCGGCTGGGCGCAAAATCACGGCGTGGCCGAGTTGTCGGTGCCGCGGCGGATCGTGACGGTGGACGAGATTCCGGTGCTGGGGACCGGCAAGACGGATTATGTGTCGATTGAGAAGACGGTGAAGGCGGGCGAGCCGGCGGCCTAGGTTCCCGGTCCCCAACCCCGTCATGGGCGGTTAAACCCGCCCATGACGGAGATTTTTGAATCGGCAGGCGGGTCCGGATCTTGGAAAACCGCCGTTGCGACTAGTTCGCAGGAGCATTGACAATCATTCTCATTGTCACCATAAAAGGGCCTCCGGCTGAGGTCCTTCTTGGATGATCGTCTGCGTCTGCAATAGGCTGAACGACGCGAAGATTCGCGGCGCGATCGCGCAAGGCGCGCAATCTTCGGACGATGTCTATTCCTATTGCAACGTCAGAAAGAATTGTGGCCGATGCCAAGCAACAATCGAAAAAATGCTGGACGGCGCCCCGGCGCTCCCTCGCCTGCTGCAAGCGGCGGAGTAGCCCCCGGCCCCGAGCCGCATGCCAGCGTGTCCGGCGATCCGGAAACCATCCGCTGGCTCAACGTCGTGCTCAAGAACGAGCTGACGGCGATCAACCAGTACTTCCTGCATTCGCGGATGCTGGCCGATTGGGGCCTGTCGCAACTCGCCAAGCACGAATACGAAGAATCCATCGACGAGATGAAGCATGCGGACCGGCTGATCAAGCGGATCCTGTTCCTCGGCGGCCTGCCCAATCTGCAGGATCTCGGCAAGCTGATGATCGGCGAGAACGTCAAGGAAGTGCTCGCCTGCGACCTGTCGATCGAGATGATCGCCTATCCCGACCTCAAGAACGCGATCGTGCATTGCGAGAACGCCCGCGACTTCGGCTCCCGAGAATTGTTCGTGGATATCCTGGAGAGCGAGGAAGAGCACATCGATTTCCTGCAGACCCAGATGCGCCTGATCGAGCAGATGGGCATCCAGAACTACGTGCAGCTCCAGACCAAGGCGAATGAGAGCGCGTCGTAGCGCACCGCTGTCATCCCCGCCGAGCATTGCGCAGCAATGCCAGGGGACGGGGTCCAGGCGAGAAACGCCGTCACGGTATTTCCCAACTGGATCTTTCTTACGCTGCGGCTGCGACGTCCCTTGCCACGCGATGTGCGTGGCTCGCCGGTGATGACAATCTAGTGGTTCATCCCTGACATCGGTGCCATCGCTGCCGGCGCCGCGCTTGCCTGGCCCGGGATCGTGTAGGTCGGCGGGACGATCTCGACGTTCTGCATCATGCCCTGGTCCTCGTGGTCGAGGATGTGGCAGTGCAGGACGAACTCGCCGATATAGCGCTGGTACCGCGTGCGGATCACGATGTGATACATGCCCGCGGCGGTCGTGCCGGCGTTCTTCACCCAGATCGTGTCCTTCCACACGCCCTTGAGGCCCGGATATTCCGGATCGGGCGTGCCCGTGGTGGGCTTGCCGTCCGGACCGAGGGCGAAGTCGTCGACGGCGCCGGGAGCGCTGACGTCCTTGCCGGTGGGATCGTAGATCGCGACGATCTCGAACGGGTTGACGTGGATGTGGTACGGATGGCTCACGAACAATGAGCGCAGGTCCCATTCCTGCGCCGTGCCGAGCACCAGCGTGCGGTCGATGCGATCCATCTCGTAGGGCTTGAGCGTCGCCGGCGAATTTCCGACCTCGAACTTGGTGTTCGGCGTGGTGACGTCGATGTTGAAGTAGAGCTCCTCATTCGGCGTGCCGGCGATCTCGGCGTCGGCGACTTGCGGGTGCGGCACGAAATGGTCGAGCTGCAGGCCCTTTTCGAGATCGGCTTCGACGTCCTTCCTGATGTCGGCCGGCATGAAGTTTTGCGCCGCGAGGAGGAGCTGGCGTTTCAGCTCCCTGGAGATGTCGGCGATCTTCGCGGGGCCGGTGGCGATGACGGTGCCGATCAGGCGGCCGGGCTCGGCCTTGCGCGAGACGTTGCTCGACGCGTTGGACGAAGCGTCGATCACGCAGTAATTGCCGGCCGAGGGGAACATCACCAACGCATCGACGCGATAGCCGGGCTGGAAGGTGGCGAGCGTCGTCGGCTGCGCCCGCTCCATCGTCAGGCCGTCCTGTGCGATCTCGTGGAAAGGGATGGGATCGCCGACGCAGTTCTGGTCGATGAAGGCCTGGTCGGCCTGCGGCGCGATCGCGGCGAGCTTCACGCCCGGCTTCATGTGGTAGAACTGAAGGCTGATCGTGTCGCGGACGCCGGCGTGGATCATGCGCCAGCGCGCCATATGGCCGGCGAGAGCGCTCCAGGTCGGCAGTACGACGCCGTTGACGCTGGTGTAGCGGTCGGAGTCGGACCAGTTGCCGGGGCCATAGCCGTTGCCGTTCTTGTCCGAGTAGCCGAGCTTGCCGTCGGTGCCGATGAAGGGGCCGACGATGCCGACCTGATCGGGATGGCACGGCCAGGACACGACTTTCGTCGCGTTGGGATCGGTCGGCGTCGGCGCGGGAACGGTCTGGAGCTGGATCGTGGCGTCCTGGGTCAGGCAGGCATACTGGATCTGCTGCATCACCAGAACTTCCTCCGGCACGCCCTTGAGCAGCGTGTCGATATCGCCGGTCCTGGCGGGCGTGGGCAAGCGATTGCCGCGGATGATGATCGCGCCGGCCATGCCGCTCGACACCTGCAGCGCGGTCGAGCCGTGCAGATGGGTGTGATACCAGAACGTGCCTGCCGGATGATCCGGCGGGATGTTGAAGATGTAGTCGAAGCTCTGCTTGGGCCCGATGTTCAGCAGCACGTTGTCGCTGTTGCCGGTGGGGCTGATCCACAGGCCGTGGGTGTGCAAATTGGTGCCGTTGAAGCAGTGCGGATGATCCATGGTCGCGTCGGTGACGCCGAGGCAGGACGGATCGTCCGGCAGATCGTTGTGCAGGGTGACGTGGATGGTGTCGCCGGGCGCGACCGGGATGGTCGGGGCGACGTATTCGCCGGCCGAGCCGTTGGCGCTGTTGGCGTAGCTGCGCAGGCTGACCTGGTCGCAGCGGCCGGTCGACGGGTTGTAGATGTGGCCGATGGTGTAGACGACGTGGAGGTCCAGCTTCTTCTCGCCCGGTGTCGCGAGCTCGGTGGCCGTCAACGCGTGCGGCGCGGCATTCGCGGCCGCGGGGTGGACGGCATAGAGATTGAATTGCGGCGGGTTGGCCACCGGACGTATATCCGGCTTGCACTGCACGGGCATGGGACCTGGCGGCGGCGGGGCCGGGACATGCGCGGCGCCGAGCGCCAGCGTTGCCGAAGCGGCAAGCCCGAGCGTTGCGGCAAGATACAGCGCCAGCGTGTGGAAGCGTTTCGACATGATGGTCCCCTTAAGGCCGTGACGACGCGATGATGGATTGCGCAGCGAGACGCGCGCCGGGGACGTGATGGGAAGCTACGCGCGCGCCGGACGTCCGCCCCTTACACAGTCAAATCGCGTGCGGCGCGCAATAAAGACGAGTCGGCGCAAGGCTAGGACCGAGGCAGCGTGAAGTCCAGCACGCGGAACGCGCAAGCGAAACGTCAGAACTCGGCTTCGAGTTCTTCGACGGCGTTGGGCTCCGCCTTCGCTTCTTCGATCCACTCCATCATGTCGGGAAGGTTGAGGATCGTTTCGCAATAGTCGGCGCAGAGACGGTCGAGCTTGACGTGGTAGGTCGTGAAGCGCGTGCATACCGGCGCGTACATCGCGTCGGCCAGCGTCGGCTTGTCGCCGAAGAGATAGGGACCGTCATAGGTCTTCAGGCATTCGCGCCAGATCGCGGTGACGCGGTCGATGTCGGCCTGGGCACCGGCCCAGATCTTGAACTCGGGATAATCGGCCTTGAGGTTCATCGGCAGCGCCGAGCGCAGATTCGCGAAACCCGAATGCATCTCGCCGGAAATGGCGCGGCAATGGGTGCGGGCCTTGAGATTCCTGGGCAGCAACCCGGAATGGGGATGGGACTCGTACAAATACTCAGCCATCGCCAGCGTGTCCCAGACCTTGATCTCGCCATGCGTCAGGCACGGCACGAGGAAGGACGGTGACAGCAAGAGGAGCTCGGCGCGGGCGTCGGGATCGTCGCTGGAGAGCAACTTTTCGTTGAAATCCAGGCCTGCCATGCGACACAGCAGCCAGCCGCGCAGCGACCAGGATGAGTAGTTCTTGCTCGAGATCGTCAGGACGGGCTTGCTCATGGCGGACGATTCTTTCGCTGCGGCCGTAACCAATTATTTCGCAGTGCAGCATAAATTGCACTAGTATTTTGCTCCGGTTGGGCGTGAAATTGGTCAAATATTGCCGCACCGCAACTAAGGCGGCTTTGGGGGCGTTGCATTAGCCTGATGTTGTACGATGCCTACCAAGCCCAATCGGACTTGCTCGCGCCTTTGCGCGCCTGGGCGGGGCTGACCAGTTCTGTCTTCCGCAACACCTGCGTCGGGCCGAGCGGCAATTATTTCCTCAAGAGCCTGTCGGCGGCGGGCGAAGTCCTCAACCGCGCCCAGCTGATCCATGAGCGGCCGGACTATGGGATCGATATGGTCGAGGTCGAGGGCCGCGAGGTGAAGGTGACGGAGGTGTCGGCCACCGACACGCCGTTCGCCACCCTGCTCCGCTTCAAGAAGGACACGAATGTCGAGCAGCCGCGCGTCCTGATCGTGGCGCCGATGGCGGGGCATTTTCCGACGCTGCTGCGCCAGACCGCCAAAACGATGCTGGCCGACCACGACGTCTACATCACCGACTGGAAGAGCGCGCGCGACATTCCGCTGGCCGCCGGACGGTTCGGCGTCGACGAGTATATCGAGCACACGATCAAGTTCTTCGAGAAGATCGGTCCCGGCGCGCATGTGGTGGCGGTGTGCCAGCCCTGCGCCGCGCTTCTGGCGACGATCGCGGTGATGGCGCAGGCGAACCATCCCTGCCAGCCGCGCAGCATGACGCTGATGGCGGGGCCGGTCGACACCCGCATCGCGCCGACGACGGTCAATCAGCTGGCGACGGAGCATCCGATCGAATGGTTCGAGAAGAACCTCATCACCACCGTGCCGCGCCGCTATCCGGGCGCGCACCGGCGCGTCTATCCCGGCTTCCTGCAGGTCTCGGCGTTCATGTCGATGAACCTGCCGCGGCACATTCGCGCGCATCTCGATTTGTTCGACCATATCCGTAAAGGCGAGGACGAGAAGGCCGAGGCCAACCGGAAGTTTTACGACGAATATTTCTCGGTCGCCGATTTGCCGGCGGAGTTCTACCTGGAGACGGTGCGCAAGGTTTTCCAGGAGTTCCACCTGCCGCGCGGCATTTTCGAATATCGCGGCCGGCGCGTCGAACCCGCGGCCATCACCAAGACGGCGCTGTTAACCGTGGAAGGTGAAAAAGATGACATCTGCTCCGTCGGGCAGACCATGGCGGCGCACGACCTGTGCACGTCGATCAAACCGTTTCGCCGAAAACACTATGTGCAGCCGGGCGTTGGGCACTACGGCGTGTTCTCGGGCACACGCTGGCATGCGCAGATATACCCAATTGTGCGCAACGTGATTTTGGCGAACAATCGATAAAAGGCTTGCCTTTTTCTGCCCATATTTACACTGTCAGGTCGCAACACGGGCGCGTGGTAGGGGCGTCGCCCATAGGAGTGGATAAATGAAACTGTTCGCATACGCTTTCGCCGCCGCCGTTCTCATCGCGACGCCGGCTCTCGCCGAAGACCTTCACATCAACGTCAAGAACAACACGAGCACCGAGCTGACGGAACTGTACGTTTCGCATGTCGGCACCAATTCGTGGGAAGAGAACATCCTGAGCGGCGGCGTCGCCGCGGGCGAAGACCTGCCGGTGGACATCACCGACGGTCGCGCGACCTGCAGCTACGACATCAAGGCCGTGTTCAGCGACGGCGGCACGGCCGAGTTTCGCGACCAGAATCTTTGCGAAACGACCGAGTTCACCGTTCACGACTAATACGATTTGACGAGCGGATGGCGGTTTCGCCGTCCGCCCCGATCATGGCAAAGCCCGGCTTGGTGAAAACCAAGCCGGGCTTTTTCCTTAAGGCTTTTGAAAAAGTTCTCGAAGATCAGGCCGCGCAATGCGCGATGACGTCGGTGTCGAGTTCTTCGAGAAGCTGCGTCAGCGCCCGGTCGAAGGTGCTTTGAGTCTCGTCGGCGCCCGAAACCCAGTTCGCCCCCAGGTCGACGCCGCGATAGACCTTCTCGCCGGCGGACGCGCCTGCCCGGCTGTATCTCACGCGCAGGACGACGTTGGCGGTCTTCTCCGTGGTGATCGACAAGACATAGGCTTTGACGAGATCCACATCGAGAACGAGATCCGACGCGTCGGTGGACGCCTGATCGTCGAGGCGAATCCTGGGGTCCTGTTTCAAGCCTTCGAGCCCCGAGCGGACCCAACCGACGGTATCGGTCGCATGGATCATCCGGCCGCCGATATCGCCCATCACTTGCGGATCGGTCCGCAAATCCTGGATGCCCGCCAGGCGAATGTGGCAGGCGCCGGCGACATAGCTGCCTTCGCGCAAATGCGCCGAGGCCGGCCAGTGCGAGCCGCCCTGCGACTCGAACGCGCTCGACATCGGCACGGCGGGACGGTTGGCACAACCCGAGAGCAGCAGAGTGGCGGCCAGCCCGCAAAGGCCGGCCGCACGCATGGCGGATCGCGTCATCATGATCCGGTATCCCGATGCCGTCAGAGGGCGGACTTGGCGGCAAATTTCAGCGTGCCGTCCGGGAAGCGAATCGCGGTGCCATCGTCGTCGCTCGCCACCACGTGACCGGCCTGGCCGTCGATGGTGATCGGTGCGGCGTCGCTGGAGATGGTATCGTCGGTACGCTGCAGATCGACCGCGAGCATCTGCGCCAATTCCTTGGCACCGACCGAGAGCACCGAACGCATGGCCGCGCCGTTCGAAGCCGACCAGGTGGCCATGTTCGCATCGCGGTTGTCGGTGCCGCCCGCGACCTTGGCCTCGAAGGTCAGCGTGTTGTGATAGATCGAGTTCGGCAGCGCGGATTTCGGACCCTTGGCCTTGGTCGAGGCGAAGGCGCGCAACGCGTCGTTGTTGGGGAATACGCTGGCCTGGGCGGTGATGGTGAGGACGTTGCCGTCATTGTCCAGGTGATAGTCGGTCGTCACGAACAGCACGGCGCCGGCCTTGGAATTCGTCAGGGCAAGGTCCAGCGCGTCGGGCGTCACTTCGCGCACGCCGCGAATGTCGTTGGCGCCGAGCCATGGCGCGGTGCCGAGCGACGTCTTCAGATCGGCCTGCAGCGTGGTGTCGAAATTATAGTCGACCATGGAGTCGCGCAGCGGCTTGACGGCCGCTTCGGCCTTGGAGGTGCGAATGCTGTTGACGCTCGAGTCGACGATGACGCCGGCAAGCGCGCCGAGCAGGCCGAACGCGGCGCCGGCGGAGCTGCCCGCCGTGGACGGCGGCACGTAGACATACATCTCGCTCTGGCGGACCGGTACGATGACCTCGGTGCTCACGATCTTGTCGTGGGTGTCGCCGGGCAGAAAGGCGTGCGGTGGAAACGTCGTCGCGCAGGCGCCCAGGAACGCCAGCGGCGCAAAAGCAAGCAGTCGAATGAAGTGGATACGCATGGTGGCCCCCTCGCCGATACTGAGAGGGTCCGTGCCGGTTTTGCCCCGCAAAACGCCGGTTTCACAGACCCCGCAGCGTGCGCTCGCCCCCGAGCGGACAGCGCTGCTTACAATTGCGTAACGCGTTATCGGACAATGTTCAAGCCCGGGCGGTGGGCATTAACCCAGTCGAATCCCGCGCAGACGCGCGGGAATTTTCGCTTTTACTTCGCGATGTCCGTGCAATCTTTTTGCGATGCCGTTACGCTCGGATTCATCAATCGGGGGTTCCATCGTGAAACTTATCGCGTCAGCGGCCGTGTCCGCGCTTGCCATCGTATTGACCGGCTGCGTCTCGCCGCTCGAAGACACCACGCAGGACATGACGATCGTGACCGATCCGCCCGGCGCGACCTGCGTGCTCGTGCGCACCTCGATGGAGCTCGGCACAATCCCCAGCACGCCCGGCACCGTGCATATTTCCAAGGGCCGTTACGACATCAAGGTGACGTGCAACAAGGCGGGCTATCGCGAGGCGGTCTACATCAGCCGTTCCGCGCATACCGAGCCGGTGCTCAACAACAACGCGCCGCGGCCCGACAACGGCCACTATACGCTGGACCAGAATCTCAACTACCTGGACAGCGGCACGATGATGTATGAGAAGGCGGTCAAGATCACGATGCGCAAGCTGGACGACGCGCCGGCCGCCGCCGCGCCGACGGCCAAACCCGGCCCCTGAACACGCTCAGACGACGGCCGTGCGTTTGGCCAGGACCTCGTCGTGGCGGGCGCAGATTTTCGGCCATAATGCGGCCGCTTCCGGCACATCCAGCGCGAAGACATCCTTCAGCGTGGCGACGAGATCGTCCGCGCCGGCAAGCATACGTTCGGTCGCGCCGTTCGGGGTCACGTGCGAGATGATCCGCCCACGGAGGATCGCGTGGCCCTCGCCGGTGTGGCGCTGCGCCACCAGGTTCTGCACGAAGGGCGAGACCGGCGCGGTCTGCAGCAGGATGCATTTCTCGGCCAGCAGCGCCTCGTCGGCCGGCGCCAGATCGAAATCGAAGCTCTTGGCGTTCGGGCGCTCATCGCTGAGCCGCCACCAGGTCTCGTCGACCTGCGATACGGCAAAGGGAAAACCGCGCGACGAGAACGCGCCCGGGACCAGGCGAACCGGATCGATCGGCCCGTCTCCGAAACCGACATCGGCGAGGAACGTGCCTTCGCGCAAGGCGACCTTGAGCACGAGATGGTTGCCGTTCTTGGCGTCGCCGGCCTTGGCGCGCGACACCGCACCGGTTGCGCGCGTCACCTGGAAACCGAGCGCGCCCAGCGCCCAGCCGAACAGGCCGTTCATCTCGTAGCACCAGCCGCCGCGGCGGCGGGTGACGATCTTGTCGAATGCCGCCGCCGGTGACGTCGTCAGCGGGCGACCGAGCTGGACGTCGATGTTCTCGTAGGAGATCGCCATAAGGTGCGCGCGGTGCAGGACGGTGAGGCCGGCGCGTGTGACGGGCGGGCGAACGGCGAGCCCGATCCGGGAGAGATAGGTGTCGAGGTCCATCTAAGCCACTGACAGCTTTCCAATATTCCAGAGTTTCGCACGATAATTGGTTTTGGATTTTGCTGCCATCCCGGGCGAATCGAATTATTTTCAACTTCGGTACAGTGGACCCTTGCATAGTGTGAAGTTCGTGCTAGATATCACTTCGCAATAGTCCAGGGAGGCGGAGAAGACGCGTTGTGACCGAGGAATCTCAATTCACACGCAAATTCCGTAAAGAACTGATGGCCGGGCTTTCATCGCTCGTCCTGCTGGCGGTACTCGCCCGCGCGGGACGTGAAATGTACGGATACGAGATCGCCAAAGCCGTGAAGGCGGAAGGCGAAGGCGGACTGATCTTCAAGCAAGGCGCGATCTATCCCGTGCTGCGCTCGCTCAACGCCACCGGGCTGCTGCACAGCCGGGTCGAGGCGTCGGCGTTCGGGCCGCCCAGGCGCTATTACGACATCACGGATGACGGCCGCAAAGCCCTCTCCGAATGGCAGTTCGCCTGGCGCGACATGCGCGAATTCGTCGACGACGCGCTGCAGGCCGGCGTCACTCCTGGAGCGATCCCCGATGGCCATGCCGGCGCCAGCGCCTGAAACGGTCGTCGCGTATCTGGCGCAGCTGCGCCGCGCGCTGAAAGGCGCGCCGGCGGGACTGATCGCGGACGCGCTCGCCGACTGCGAGGACCATCTCAACAGCGAGATCGCCCAGAACCCAGATTTGAACCAAACCCAGATCCTCGCCGGCGTCGTGGAGACTTACGGCACGCCCGAGGAAATCGCCGAGGAGTACCGAGACATGGAACACACGATTTCGACGCCGTTCCCGCAGCCCGAGACGACCGGAGAACCGCGCCGCTTCGGCTTCTTCAATGTGGTGAGCGATCCGCGCACCTATGGCGCCCTGCTCTACATGCTCCTCGCGCTGCCCACCGGCATCTTCTATTTCGTCTGGGCGACGGTCGGCATCTCGCTGTCGCTCGGCTTCGCCATCCTCATCATCGGCATCCCGTTCTTCCTGCTCTTCATCGCCTCGATCCGCGTCCTTGCCCATGTCGAGGGCCGCATCGTCGAAGCTTTGCTGGGTGTGCGCATGCCGCGCCGCTTGCCGGTGGGGCCGTCGGCAGACGAAGGCGTGTGGACGAAGATCAAGGAAGCCTTCAGCGACGTTCGCACCTGGTCTTCGCTGTTCTACATGCTGATGCGTCTGCCGCTCGGCATCGTCTACTTCGTGATCGGCGTGGTCGGGCTGTCGATGTCGCTCGGCCTCACCGCCGGCGCGATGTACAGCCTGATCACCGGCGAGTCGCATGTACAGATCACCGATGCGCCGTATCTGCAGCACATCCTGCACACGGCGCCCGGTCTGGCGGTGGTGGCGCTGCTCGGCATCCTGCTGTTCTTCGTCGTGCTGCACATGGCGCGGGCGATCGGATGGGTGCACGCCAAGATCGCCGAAGGATTGCTCGTCCGGCTGTGAGCCCCCCTTGGAGCTCGGACGAATATCGACCCGCGATGGAAGCATCGCGGGTTTTTTTTACCTCCTCTTTGGGGAGGTGGAAAGAACACGAGTTCCTGCCGCAACGAATCGTTAACCCTCCGTCAAGGGTTGACGCCCCTATAATGCGCGGGGCTATATGCCCTCCGCACGCCGGCCCCGGTTTCGCCATGCGAACCGAGGACTGTTGGTCGGGGGCATAACACTGGGCTGGAGCTGGCGCGCGTCTTGCGCGGCAACTCTGAAAGACAGGAGCCGACGTGGATCGTCGTACCGTTTCGACGCGCTTGAACAGCGTGCGCCGTTCGTTTCGCGGCGCCTCGGCCGCGCTTTCCACCACCGACGGCCGCTGGGCCGTTGTCTCCACCTCCATCACGGGTCTGGTCGCCGGATCTATGGCGTGGCTGGCCGCGAGCGCGATGCCGCCGCTGCATGCCAAAACGCAAGCCGCCAACACGACGTTCCTGCCCTATCGGCTTTTCACGCAGCTGGTCGCGGCCGGCGACAGGCTGATCTCCGGTTCGGGCGACAACACGGCGTCGCGCGCCGCGCCGCCGCCGGCGCAGCCCGACCACGCGCTCGCCGATGACGAGGGCGGCGACAACGGCAATGCGACGCCGGGCATCGAGACGCGCAGCATCACGCTGGAATCCGGCGACACGCTGGCCGGCGTGCTGGAGGATGCGGGCGTGCCCAAGGACGATACCAATGCGGCGATCCTGGCGCTCACCAAGGTCTACGAGCTGCGCAGCGCGCGCGCCGGACAGGCTTTCACGCTGACCTTCGACGTGCCGGCCGCACCGCCGCCCGGACAGGCGGCGACGATCAACACCCTCGCGACCGACAGCGATGCCGACGGCGCGGATTCGAACAACGTCGTGATCCCGGTGGCGACGCTGCCGGTGGGGCGCTTGCTGTCGGTGTCGTTCTCGCCGTCGATCGAGCACGACATCACCGTGGCGCGCCAGGCCGACGGCAGCTTCGCGGCCACCGACGTCGTCAAGCAATTGGTGCAGCACACGCATCGCGCCGGGGCGACGATCGACTCGTCGCTCTATCTCGCCGCGACCCAGGCCGGCATCCCGACCGACGTGACGGTCGCGATGATCAAGATGTTCTCCTACAAGGTCGACTTCCAGCGCGATCTGCGGCCGGGGGATTCGTTCGAGGTCTATTACAGCTACTACTACACGCCCGAGGGCCAGCCGGCGCGCGACGGCAATATCGACTACGCCGTGATGCGCACGGGCGGGCATGAATACGCGGTCTATCGCTACCAGCCCGATCCGAACGAGCCGGCCGAGTATTTCGACTCGCGCGGCGCCAGCCTGCGCGGCATGCTGATGAAGACGCCGGTCGACGGCGCGCGCATCTCGTCGGGCTTCGGCATGCGGTTCCACCCGGTGCTGGGCTATACCCGCATGCACAAGGGCATCGACTTCGCGGTGCCGGTGGGCACGCCGGTGATGGCCTCGGGCTCGGGCATCGTGAAGATCGCCGGACGCTCGAGCGGCTACGGCAATTATCTGCGCGTCGACATGGGCAATGGCTACGGCTTTGCCTATGGCCATCTGTCGCGCTTCGCGCCGGGCATCCATCCGGGCAGCAAGGTGCACCAGGGCGAGGTCGTCGCGTTCAGCGGCAATACCGGCCTGTCGACCGGCCCGCATCTGCATTACGAAACCCTGGTCGGCGGCCAGCAGGTCAATCCGCTGACGCTGAAAATCGCGCAGGGCCGCATCCTGGCCGGACACGATCTGCGGGACTTCCTGGTGGCGCGGCTGCATACCGACGCGGTGCTGGCCTCGACGCCGCTGGAGAACAAGGTCGGCGACGTCGCGACCGACCTGCGGCAGGCAAAGGCGCGGTAGGTTTTAACCTCTCCCGCTCGCGGGAGAGGTCGAAAACGCGAAGCGTTTTCGGGTGAGGGGACGTCGGCGCTCCATGCCAGTACCCCTCACCTAGCAAAATCTAAGGCTTGGCTTCGCGAAGTGCTCCGCCAAACCTAAGATTTTGCGTCCTCTCCCGCTCGCGGGAGAGGATAAAAAGGCACGCGACCTTCCGCCGCGTACGAACGCGTACCGTTTGGCCCATGATATCGCCGACTCGGGGCCGGCATGACCATTCTCAGCGTTCGCCATCTGACGCGTTACCGCTACGCCAAGCGCGTGGGGTTCGGCGAGCATCGCATGATGTTCCGGCCGCGCGAGAGCTTCGACCAGCATGTGCTGGAGTCGGTGCTGAAGATCACGCCGGAGCCGTGCGAGATCCGCTACGTCCACGACGTGTTCGGCAATTCGATCGGCATCGCGCGGTTCGATACGCGGGCCAAGGAACTGGTGTTCGAGAGCATCAACCGGCTGGAGCACCATCCGGAGAATTCGCTCGACGATCCCAAGGCGCCGGACTGGGGCCTCAACAAGTTTCCCTTTGTCTACAACGCGGTGGACGAGCCGGACCTGCTGCCTTCGAAGGAGCGGCTGCATGCCGATCCGGACCGGGTGCTGGCGGATTGGGCGGGACGGTTTCTGCAGGGGCTGACCACGCTCGATGCGCCGCATGTGCTGGCGGCGATGACGCTGGCGATCCATGACGAACTCGAATATCGCCAGCGCTACAGCGGGCCGCCGCAATCGCCGATCGAAACGCTGACGCTGGGGCGCGGCACCTGCCGCGATTTCGCGGTGCTGATGATGGAGGCGTGCCGTTCGCTAGGCCTCGCGGCGCGGTTCGTGTCGGGTTACCTCTACAGCTCGCCGCGGCCGGGACAGACCGCGCACAAGGGTGGAGGGAACACTCATGCCTGGGTGCGCGTTTTCCTTCCCAGCGGGGGCTGGGCGGAATTCGACCCCACCAACGGCCTTGTCGGCAATCGCGACCTGATCCGCGTGGCGGTGGTGCGCGATCCGAAGCAGGCCTCGGCTTTGTATGGAACGTGGGATGGCGATGCGGGCGATTATCTGGGCATGGATGTCGAAGTCGATGTCGTGGCCGAAGACGCGCCGGTCGCCGAGAAACAACGCAAGCGCGTGGTGCGATTGCGATAGACGGAAAGTCGGTGTCGGTTGCTGATCCAGTGCGGGTACGACATCGCTTACGAGTGCACCGATTACACCCCGATGCTGGCGGCGCTGCACATCCGGCCGGAGCGGCAGCACAACCTGACGACGCCGGAGCGCTTTGCGGTGCTGCCCTATGTGCCGTACCGCACCTATCTCGACGGGTTCGGGAATGTGTGCACGCGGCTGGTGCTGCCGCCGGGCGTGACGCATCTGACGTGCGATTTCACGATCTGGGATCCGGGCACGCACGATATTGTGCCCTACGGCGCACCGCAGACGCCGGTCGATCAATTGCCGGACGACGTGCTGGTCTACCTCTTGGGCAGCCGCTATTGCGAAACCGACAAGATGACCGCGCTGGCGTGGTCGCTGTTCGGGCATATCGAGCCGGGCTGGGCGCGCGTCGCGGCGATCGCGAAATATGCCCATGACCGCATCCGGTTCAGCTATCCCGACGCGCGCTCGGACCGCACGGCGTTCGAGGGCCACGCCGAGCAGATCGGGGTTTGCCGCGACTATACCCATCTGGCCGTCACGCTGTGCCGCTGCATGAACATCCCGGCGCGCTATTGCACGGGCTATCTGGGCGATATCGGCGTGCCGCTGGATCCCAATCCGATGGATTTCTCGGCCTGGTTCGACGTCTACCTGAACGGGACCTGGTACACCTGGGACGCGCGGCACAACACGGCGCGGATCGGGCGCATCCTGATGGCGCGCGGGCGCGACGCGACGGACGCGGCCCTGACCACGGCGTTCGGCTCGGCAAAGCTGGTGCAGTTCCAGGTGACGACGTACCAAATCGCAGGGACGTAAGTGGCCGATCCGTTTGCCGAGGGCGATTTCACCATCGGGCCGGACTATGCGCCGGCACCGGAGTTCACGGTGCGGCCGGGCGTGCCGGCCGGCGCGGTGCATGCGTTTACGATGCAGTCGTCGGACAGCGCGCTCTATCCCGGGATCAAGCGGCTCGAAAACGCGATCACCAAGCGGCGCGATGCGTTCGGCAACCGCATCGCGGCGGCGGAGCACGAGCAGTCGGTGGCCGCGCCCTATACGCGCACGGTGTGGGTGTATGTGCCCAGGCAATATGTGGCGGGAACGGCGGCGCCGGTGATGATCGTGCAGGACGGCTATGGCTATCTCAACCGGCTGCCGCGGGTGCTCGACAATCTCATCGCGGAGGGGCGTGTGCCGGCACTGGTCGCGGTGCTGATCGACAATGGCGGCGGCGATGCGCAGGGCTCGCAGCGCGGTCTCGAATACGACACGGTGTCGGGACGCTACAGCGATTTCGTCGAGCGCGAGGTGCTGCCGCGCGTGGCGCAGGAGTACGGTGTCGTGCTGACGGACGATCCCGAGGGGCGCGCGACGATGGGCGCGAGTTCGGGTGCGGCGTGCGCGTTCTCGATGGCGTGGTTTCATCCGGAGCGCTACCGGCGCGTGCTCTCCTATTCGGGCACCTTCGTGAATCAGCAATCGCCGCCGAACGAGGCGACGCCGCGCGGCGCGTGGGAGTACCACGCGACGATCGTGCCGAACACGGAGACCAAGCCGCTGCGCATCTGGATGGAGGTCGGCGAGAAGGATCTGCATTTCGACGATCCGGAAGAGACCTGGCACAACTGGCCGCTGGCGAATGCGCGGATGGCGGCGGTGCTGAAGGCGAAGGGCTATGCCTATCGCTTCACGCTGTCGCTGGGCGGACGGCACGTCGATCCGCGCGTGACGGAGCAGACGCTGCCCGGCGCGCTGGAATGGCTGTGGCGGGGATACGCGGCGCGATAGAAGAGCCCGGTGCGGCTTCCTGCGCATTTGTCCTTTCGCGCAATTTCAGCCTGCCCTACTCTTGCCGAGAGAACGGCCGGCCAACCGGCTATCGGCGGAGATGCCGGATGAACGTCAGCGCGCGGCTGCCAGGCCTTGGAGTGTTTCTGATCGCATTGCTGGCGGCGATTGCTCCGGCCCAAGCCGATGACGCGGGCGGCCAGAAGCCGACCGTGCCCAAAGGCGCCGTACTCGTGCCGCTGGACATGAACGCGATCTATATCGCCATCGATTACGACATTAAGACCGTCCCCAGAGCCATCCCTGTCGTTCAACAGTTTTTCAACGCGCACATACCGATCCTTCCGCTGCCGGCGGGTGTCGTCACCGACCGGTTCGATCCCGGATTGAATGTGATCTACTGGAACTCAAAGGCGGCCCTGCAGACCGCGACCGATTCCGGCGCCGGCACGGGAAAGTTCATTTCGCCGGCTCTGCTTCTGCTGGACGCGATCAACCACGCCGTCGCGTATTCGATGTCGCGCGAGGGCTACGAAAACCTGTCGGCGAGCCCAGCTGCGCCGTTCGACGATATGGAGCAGCAACGCGCGATTTCCGGCCTGAGCAATGCAGACGCCAAGCCTAGCCTTCATCTTCAAACGCAATCCGCCACCGCCGGAGCGCAGCAGATTCTGGGCTTCGCCGCGGGCAATGGGCTGGGAAACGCGGCCGCAACGATCCTGGGCGAGCCGATGCGGACCAACAATACCGTCGTCCTCAAGAACGGAGAGGCCGTCGAAGGCGTGACGTATATGACCACGACCGATCCGACGTGGCACAAGAACTAGGCCGTAAGATCAGCTTCGCGGGAAGGTGCCGGGGATTTCATGGCGATGGCGTTGACCCAGCGCTCGCCCTCGCGGCCGGGGCGGACATCGTCGGTGATCCAGACGTCCAGGACGGCGAGGCCCACCGCGGCGATGGCATCGGCGATCGTCGTCTCGGTCATGTCGGTGAAATGGCGCTCGTGGATGAAGCGCTCGCCGTCGCCGTATTTGAACGAGGCGTAGAAGACGCCGCCGGGCTTCAGGGCGCGGGCGAGGCGCGCCAGGGCATCGTCCAACGCAGCGCGAGGAACATGCAGCAGGCTGGCGCAGGCCCAGATGCCGTCGAAGGTTTCGGTCCAATCGACCTCGTCGAAGCGTTTGTGCAGGACGGCAAGACCGCAATGCGCACGCGCGAGCTCCGCCATCTTCGCCGAGCCGTCGAAGGCGGTGACAGCATAGCCGGCACGCTTGAACGCAAGCGCGTCGCGGCCGGCGCCGCAACCGGCTTCGAGGATCGCGCCGCCAGATGGGACGTGCGCGAGGAACCGGGCGTATGTGGCGGAGAGGTCTGCGTGCGCGGTGTCGGCGAAGAAATTAGAGGCATTGCGGTCGTAGTAGGAGACGGACATGGACGGCACTTTACGACGGCCGCCGTCCATGTCCATCGGTACCCGTCGTGGCCCGCCGGTTTCGTCAGGCCATCGCGAGGTCGGCGATGACGTGAACGGCCGCCTCGGCGATTTCATTTGCCACCCCGGTGAAGGCCGCCACGGTCGAATTGAGAAGGTACGCCGTGCCGCTCCCATTGCCGCTATAGGCGATGTCGATATCCGCCTGGTTGGTCGTGCCCGTCGTGTAGCCGTTGAGCGTAAAGGTGATGCTGGTGCCGTCCGAAACTTCGTACTCCTTCCACGCCGCGCCGCTCAGGCCGCAAATCAGGTACGTCGTGCCGTCGCCGTGAAACTTGACGATTCCGGTCCAGTAGTCGGTGGCCGACCAGCCGAGGCCGGCCGAGCCGGACAGCTTGGCCCCGCTGGCGACGTTGGCTTTCGAGATGACCGCCGAACTCGGCTGGATGTCGGCGGGGCTCGGTTCGCCGGACGTATGCCACAGTGCAACGGCGTCGAGTAAACGACCGGAATTGTTCACAATTGTAACACTACAGGATTCGGACATATGCCCCTCGATACTTGTCTTTACTCACGCCGATTGCGTGTCCTTCACGGAAGCCGTGAAGACATGGACACGCAATAGCGCCGGTCCTCAAATTGAGTAACGCGGCTTGGAGAACCCCCGGCGGCGGGCGGTGCTTAATGCACCGCCCGGCTCGTTTGCGGCGAGTGTTCGAGGTCGAGATCGTCTTCGCCGGCGGCGAATTCGGTGCCGTCGATGGTGAGGCCATTCTTGCCGACGCTCACCGTCACCTTCGTGCCGTCGAGGATCTTGCCCTCAAGCAACAGGCTGGCGAGCGGGTCTTGGAGGCGGCGCTGGATCACGCGCTTCAAAGGGCGCGCGCCGTAGACGGGATCGTAGCCTTCATTGGCAAGCCATTGCGTCGCCTTCTCGTCGAGCACGATCTCGATCTTGCGGTCGGCAAGCAGCTTGTCGAGGCGGCCGAGCTGGATCTCGACGATCTTGTCCATATTCGCCCTGGACAGGCGGTGGAACAGGATGATCTCGTCGAGACGGTTCAGGAACTCGGGCCGGAAATGCGACCGTACGGCCTGCAGCACGGCGGCGCGCGCCTCGCGGGTCTCCTCGCCGGTCGAGAGCAGTTCGGTGCCGAGGTTGGAGGTCAGGATGATCACCGTATTCTTGAAGTCCACGGTGCGGCCCTGCCCGTCCGTCAGGCGGCCGTCGTCGAGCACCTGGAGCAGCACGTTGAACACGTCGCTGTGCGCCTTCTCGACCTCGTCGAACAGGATGACCTGGTAGGGGCGCCGGCGCACCGCTTCGGTGAGCACGCCGCCTTCCTCATAGCCGACATAGCCCGGCGGGGCGCCGATCAGGCGGGCGACGGAATGCTTCTCCATGAACTCGCTCATGTCGATGCGCACCATGGCGGTGTCGTCGTCGAACAGGAAAGAGGCCAAGGCTTTCGTCAATTCGGTCTTGCCGACGCCGGTGGGGCCTAAAAACAGGAACGAGCCGATCGGACGGTTGGGGTCCTGCAGACCGGCGCGGGCGCGGCGCACCGCGTTGGCGATGGCGCGCACGGCTTCGTGCTGGCCAACGACGCGCGATTCCAGCGCGCTCTCCATCTTGAGGAGCTTGTCTTTCTCGCCCTCAAGCATCTTGTCGACCGGAATGCCGGTCCAGCGCGAGACGACGCTCGCGATCTGTTCCGGCGTCACCGATTCCTTGGCGAGGCTGGTGGAGTCCTTGTCCTCGGTCGCCTTGAGCTGGCGTTCCAGATCGGGGATGACGCCATAGGTGAGCTCGCCGGCGCGCGCAAAGTCGCCCTTGCGCTGCGCCACGTCGGCGTCCATGCGGGCGCGGTCGAGCTTTTCCTTCAGGCCCTGCACGTCATTGACCGCCCTCTTCTCCTCCTGCCACTTGGCGGCCTGGGACGACGCCTTCTCTTCGAGATCGGCGAGCTCGGCGGCCAAATTGGCGAGGCGGTCTTTCGACGCCTTGTCGGTCTCCCTGGTGAGCGCGGCCTGCTCGATCTTGAGCTGGATGATGCGGCGATCGAGCTCGTCGAGCGCCTCGGGCTTGCTGTCGACCTGCATGCGCAGGCGCGAGCCCGCCTCGTCCATCAGGTCGATCGCCTTGTCGGGCAGGAAACGGTCGGTGATGTAGCGGTTGGAAAGCTGCGCCGCCGCGACCAGCGCGCTGTCGGTGATGCGCACGCCGTGGTGGACTTCGTATTTCTCCTTCAGGCCGCGCAGGATGGAGATGGTGTCCTCCACCGTCGGCTCGCTCACGAAGACGGGCTGGAAGCGGCGGGCGAGCGCAGCGTCCTTCTCGACATGCTTGCGGTATTCGTCGAGCGTGGTGGCGCCGACGCAATGCAGTTCGCCGCGGGCGAGCGCGGGCTTGAGCAGGTTGGACGCGTCCATCGCGCCGTCGGCCTTGCCGGCGCCGACCAGGGTGTGCATCTCGTCGATGAACAGGATGATGTTGCCGTTGGCGCCGGTGACTTCGTTGAGCACGGCCTTCAGCCGCTCCTCGAACTCGCCGCGGAATTTGGCGCCGGCGATCAGCGAGCCCATGTCCAGCGCCATCAGCTTCTTGTTGCGCAAGCTCTCCGGCACGTCGCCATTGACGATGCGGATGGCGAGGCCTTCGGCGATGGCGGTCTTGCCGACGCCGGGCTCGCCGATGAGGACGGGGTTGTTCTTGGTGCGGCGGGCGAGGACCTGGATGGTGCGGCGGATTTCCTCGTCGCGGCCGATCACGGGGTCGAGCTTGCCGGTGCGCGCGGCCTCGGTGAGGTCGCGGGCGTATTTCTTGAGCGCGTCGTAACTGTTCTCGGCGGTCGCGCTGTCGGCGCTGCGGCCCTGACGCAGATCGGAGACCGCCTTGTTAAGGCCAAGCGCCGTGACGCCGGCGTCTTTCAGGATGCGCGCGCTTTCGGTGCCGGCCGCGATGGTCAGCGCGATCAGCAGATATTCGGCGGTGACGAAGCTGTCACCGGCCTTCTTGGCGAGTTGTTCGGCGCTGTCGAACAGCTTGGCGGAGTCCTGCGTGAGATGGACCTGGGCCGATTGGCCCTGAACCTGCGGGAGTTTGGCCAGCGCCTTCTCGACGCCGTCGCGCACCTGTTCAGGCTTGCCGCCGGCGGCCGCGATCAAGCGCGCGGCGAGGCCTTCCTCGTCGTCGATCAGGACCTTCAGAAGATGTTCGGGCGTGAAATACTGGTGGTGCGAGCGCTGGGCCAGGCCTTGCGCGGATTGCATGAAGCCGCGGGCCCGCTCGGTGAATTTCTCGACGTCCATTTTTGCCTCTCAAGCCCTCGCAGATGGCGCCGATAAGGGCCGCCGGAGCGAGTCTCATGGATTTAGAATACGGCCCCGGATGGGCGCCGTCCCATGAGGGGTATTTGGGTTCCCGTTCCGTGCTTTTCAAGGGGTGGTCGGCGGGCTTGGCGGGATTCCGCCAGCCGCCACAGCGGGGTCGTCGCGGCGAACAGGGGCGCTATGGCGATGCCGGCGACGGCGACGAACAGCCCTGCCCGCGGCCCAACCAGCGATCCGAGGATGCCACCGGCGACGGCGCCCAGCACG
>OLLQ01000783.1_pt1 | contig 26038 bp, 24 predicted proteins | sample 1604571 | NCBI WGS metagenome assembly OLLQ01 (sample SAMEA104055722, study PRJEB20765) | soil metagenome | isolation source: soil
GCGGCGATGCGCCGTTGTCGGGCATGCGCGTGCTCGACCTGACGCGCGTGCTGGCGGGGCCGACTTGCGCGCGGACACTGGCGCAATATGGCGCGCAGACGCTGGTGATTTCGGCGCCCGATCTGCCGTCGGTGCCGTATTTCGTGAGCGATACCGGGCATGGCAAGCGCGCGGCGTTCGTCGATTTGAAGACCGGGGATGGTCGGGCGCGGTTGCGCGATTTGGTGCGCGAGGCCGACGTGTTCTCACAAGGCTATCGCCAAGGGGCGATGGCGCGGCTCGGCTTCGGGCCGCTGGAGCTGGCGGCATTGCGGCCGGGGCTCGTCTGTACCGAGATCAATTGCTACGGCCACGAGGGACCGTGGCGCGAACGGCCGGGCTGGGAGCAGCTGGGGCAGACGGTCAGCGGCATGGCGGTGGTGCATGGCGGCGCCGAAGGGCCGAAGCTGCAGCCGGGCGCGGTGACGGATTACACCACGGGGTTTCTCGCGGCGTTCGGCAGCCTGGTCGCGCTGCAGCGGCGGGCGCTGTATGGCGGGTCGTATCTGGTGCGGGTGTCGCTGGCGCAGACGGCGATGTGGATTGGTGGGATGGGGCTGGCGGATGACGCGCGGCTGACGGAGGCGCGGGCGCTGGACGCGCAGGAGATCGCGGCGTTCTCGATCCACAGCGAGACGGGGTTCGGGCCGATGACGCATTTGCGGCCGCCGGTGACGATGCACGCGACGCCCGCGCGGTGGACGCGCGGCGTGGTGCCGTTGGGGACGGATGATGCGGTGTGGGCCTAACGCCTTGCGCCTACCGTCAAAAATTGGCAAAGCCGCGACACCGATTCAGGACGGTCGACGGCCTCGCGCCGCGTATCGTCGCGATCCGGGATGAGGATGTACTTGCCATCGGCCTGTGCGACCACCTCCACGACCTCTTTCCTGAAGTTGAGAATTTCCAGAAAGCCGCCGGTCACGCCGTGCAAGTTGTCGATCTCCCGCGACACCAACGCAAACCCCGCCAAAACATAATCGTCTCCCGTGCCGCTGCCGGTCTTCGGATTGTCGAAACGAAAACCGATCCTGGGATGAACCTCCCGGTTCCAGTCCCAGACCGGCACGCGCTTGGTGTACATTTCAACGAACGCGCCGACTTGCTCGTCGCCCGAGAATTCGCATCGGTGGATCGGGATGCAGAGAAAGAGGCGCTGGCGCTCGCTATCGAGGCGCCCCTTGAATTGTCCGGGATAGGCCGGCGGCGCGATCAGCAGCGCTTCAAACCCGAATTTGCCGTCTGTCAGGGCGCAAATTGATAGTCCGTCCCGCGCCACAACCATCGGAATCTGGCTGAAAATGTCGGTCGCATATTTGTCATCCGCCGTACCTGTCGTGACAACGAGAAAGTCCAAAGCTCCCGCGTCGCTCTTGACGTAATAGGAGTAGGTGACTTCGGCAGAACGTCTTCGCAACGAAAGATGCCGCCTTCGATACGCACGACAGCCGAGAAATTCTTCTCAAGGTCTTCGAGCGCGATCACGGATCAAGATCACTTCACCTTTGCCGGCGGCATGAACGCGGCGTAGCGCGCCGCGTTCGGATGGGCGGCGCTGGCGACGGCGGTGTTGGCGCCGGGGGTCTCGTACTGCTTGTACTCCGGCACCTGGTCGATGCGGGCGAAGCGGTAGCCTTCCTCGATCAGCGCGGGGACCACGGCCTCGACCAGCGCGGCCGACTGGCGGTGGATGCAGTGCATCAGGACGACGCCGCCGTCGTGACGGCGGATCTCGCGCAGATAGCCCTTGGCGCAGGTCGAGGCTTCCCAGTGATGGTGCCAGCAGCTCCAGTCGGCGGCGCTCATGACGTAGCCGTCGCGTGTCATCGAGATCTCGCCGCCATTGTCCCAATAGATCGGGCCGACATAGTTGCGCAGCACAGGATCGGCGTTGAGGATCGCGGCATGCGCGGCGCGCCAGGCGCCGTAGGGCGCGCGGAAATAGAATTTGTCGGTCGGCTTCATCAAGGGCGCGATCTGGTCGTTCACGACGCGCAGCTGGTTGACGAGCATCTCGGGGTGGCGGTCGTAGCGGCGGCCCAGCATCGGGTGCGTCGCGCTGTGGTTGGCGAGGAGATGACCCTCGGCGGCGATGCGCGCGAGGACATCGGGAAAGCGCCGGGCGTTGTCGCCCACGATGAAGAACGTCGCCTTGACGTTGAGCGCCTTCAGCGCGTCGAGCACGGCGGGCGTGTTGGCGTTGGGTCCGTCGTCGAACGTCAGCGCCACGACATGGGCGTCGCGCAGGCCGGAATGAAAGATGGTCTTGGCTTGGAACAGGGCGATACGGTCGTCGTCCTGCGCCTGTGCGCTCACGACGGAGGCCACAGCCAACGCCGCGCCGGCAACGGCGAGCTTCCAAAAACGCATGACGCGCAACCCTTTATTCGACAGCCCGAGTCCGGGAAGCTTAAGCGCTGCGGCCTGTGCCAACAAGGGACCGGCGCGCGCTATGGCTAACGCGCCGCAACCGTCAAATTGTGGTTCTTCACCGGAAGTTCCCGGATTCTCGTGCCCGAGGCGGCGAAGATCGCGTTGGCGATGGCGGGAGCCAAGGGCGGGACGCCGGGCTCGCCGGCGCCGCCCAAGGGGGCGTCGGAGGTGATCAGGTGGACCTCGATCTGCGGGCATTGCGCCAGGCGGACCATTTCGTAATCGGGGAAGTTGGACTGGACGACGGCGCCCCGGTCGATGGTGATCTCGCCATACAGCGCGGCGGTGAGGCCGTAGATGATGCCGCCTTCCATTTGCGCCTTGAGGCCGTCGGGGTTGACCGCCAGGCCGGCGTCGACGGCGGTGACGACGCGGTCGACCTTGAGGTCGCCGGACGGGCTCAGCGTGATCTCGACGACATGCGCGACGATGGTCTGGAAGCTCTCGAACAGCGCGATGCCGCGCGCCCGGCCCTGCGGCAACGGTGTGCTCCAGCCGGCTTTCTCGGCGGCGAGGTTGAGGGCCGCGAGATGACGGGGTGCGTTGACGAGGAGCGCGCGGCGGTAGGCGAGCGGGTCCTTGCCGGCGGCGTGCGCCAGTTCGTCGACGAAGCTCTCGATGAAGAAGCCATGCCAGGAAGCTTCGACGCTGCGCCACGGGCCGACGGGGACGTGGGTCGCGACTTTGGCGGTGCGCAAGGCCTGGTTGGCGATGCCGTAGACGATGTGGGCTTCGGCGTTGGCGCCGTCGTCGGTCGTGTAGTCGTGCGCCCAGGCGAGCGGCGTGCCGTCGGGCGATAGGCTGGCGCGCATATGGCTGGTGACGTTGGGGCGGTAGTAGTCGTGCTGCATGTCCTGGTCGCGGGTGTAGATCAGCTTGACCGGAATGTTGGGCAGCGCCATCGCGGTCTTCACCGCGTGTTCGAGGAAGTTGAAATAGCCGGGCAGCCGCCGGCCGAAGCCGCCGCCCATCGGCATCAGATGATAGGTCACCTTGTCCATCGCGATGTTCGCGGTCTTGGCGCAGAAGGCGCGGGCGCCGAGGCCGTCCTGGGTGCCGGACCACACTTCCAATGTGCCGTCGCGCCAGACGGCGGTCGCGTTCATCGGCTCCATAGGGGCGTGGCTGAGATACGGCACCGTGTATGTGGCTTCGACGCGGCGGCCGCGGGCGAGCGCGTCGGCGCCGTCGCCTTTGGTGATGTCCTTCTTGAGATCGCCGCCGTTCAGCGCGGCGGTGTGGCGGGCGGCGATCTGCACGGAGGTGACATCGCCGTTGCCGGCATTGTCCCAGACGGGATCGAGACCCGCCACGGCGTCGCGGGCGCGCCAGAAGCGGTCGGCGATCACGACGACGGCATCGTCGAGGCGGACGACCTTCTTGATGCCGCGGAATTTCTCGATCGCGGCGCTGTCGACGGAGCGAAGCTTGCCGCCGAACACCGGGGCGATGCGGATCGCGGCGTAGAGCATGCCGGGCTGTTTGACGTCGAGGCCGTAATTCGTGGTGCCGTCGACCTTTTTGGGGATGTCGAAGCGCGCGATCGGCTTGCCGACCAGGGTGTATTGGCTGCGCGGCTTGAACGGCGGGTTCGACGACGGCGTGTAGGTCGCGGCGTCGGCGACGAGGTCGCCATAGCCGAGGCTGCGGCTGGTCGCGGCGTGCAGGACGCGGCCGGCTTTGGTCGTGCACGACGCGGGATCGGCGTTCCAGCGCGCGGCGGCGGCCTTGACCAGCATTTCGCGTGCCGCGGCGCCGGCGACGCGCATGGCGTAGACGCCGGTGAAGCGGATCGCCGAGGAGCCGCCGGTGACCTGCAGGTTCATGAATCCCGCCACGGTGCGGAAGGTGTTGGCGACGGTGCCGCGCAGGAAAGCGGGGAGAGAATCCGCCGTCATGTCCTGGCCGCTGAGGATGAAGCCTTCGGCGAGGGCGCCATTGGCGAACAGCGGATCGGGCGGCGCGGCTTCGGCTTTCACTTGCGCCCAGTCGGCGTCGAGTTCTTCGGCCGCCATCTGCGACAGCGCGGTGTAGATGCCGGTGCCCATGTCGCAATGGGGAATGACGACGGTGACCGTGCCGTCGGCGGCGATCTTGAGCCAGTTGCTGATGAACTTCTCGTTCGGCTTGGCCGCGAGGGCGTCGTCGCGTTCGAGGCGGTGGCTCGGCCACAGGGCGTAGCCGACGACGAGGGCCCCGGTGGTGCCGAGGCCGCTGAGCAGGATCGCGCGGCGCGACGGACGATGCGCGTTCATGGCGTGAGTCCTGCGAGAGCGCGCACGGCATTGCGGATGCGCGGATAGGTGCCGCAGCGGCAGATGTTGGTGATGGCGGCGGCGAGGTCGTCGTCTGTGGGTTTGGGATTGGTCTTCAAGAGCGCGCTGATCGCCATGATCATGCCGGACTGGCAGTAGCCGCATTGCGGCACCTGGTGGTCGATCCAGGCTTGCTGCACCGGCGTGTGGCCATTGGCGCTGAGGCCTTCGATGGTGGTGATCTCGGAACCGACCACCGAATTGACGGGCGTGACGCAGCTGCGCTGGGCGTTGCCGTTGATGTGCACGGTGCAGGCGCCGCATTGCGCGATGCCGCAGCCGAATTTGGTGCCGGTGAGACCGACTTCGTCGCGGATGACCCACAGCAGCGGGGCGTCGTCCTCGACGTCGAGGGTGTGGAGGGTGCCGTTGATTTTGAGCTGGACCGTCATGGGGGCTCCGGTGAGGCGTGAGTCTTATCATAACCTCTCCCGTAAACGGGAGAGGTTATCGAGCTACGAACCGCCGCCATTGGGGCCGCTGGCGGCGAGCGAGCGGTGGCCGGAGAGGAGCTCGTAGGAGCCGGGGAAGTCGCTCCTGGTCAGGTACAGCATGTAACGCGCGGCCTCGTCGAGGGGGTCGAGGTGCGGCACGCCGAGGCCAGCCTGGCGCGTCGAATGGATCGTGAAGCCGGCGATGGCGCCGTCGGGCGCGACCCAGGCCTCCAGCACCGGGCCCATGCCGGAGACGGCGTAGGTCTGCACCCCGGCATAGGTCCAGAAATTGCCGAGGCTGTAAGCGATGAGATGACCGCGATAGACCTCGAGGGCGCGCGGCACATGCGGGCCCTGCCCGATCACGATGTCGGCGCCGGCGTCGATCACGGTGTGGGCGAAGCGGGTGACGTCGCCGCGGTTCTCGCCGACGAAGGTCTCGGGGCCCTTGGCGACGTGGACATAGGTCCAGCCCTCGCCGCCGCCGTGGAACGAGACCATGACGAGGTCATGGGTCTTCTTCAGGTCGCGCACGATCTGGGCGGCGCGCGGCAAATCGTTGATGTTGAGCGTGCCGTTGTTGGGCGCGAAGGCGACGAGCGCGACGCGCTTGCCGTTGGGCAGCACCATCTCGCCGGCGCGGGCGTCGTCGCGGTCGAGGCCGCCATAGACGATGCCGTTGGCGCGCAAGGCCGCCATGGTGGAGTCGCGGCCGGCCTCGCCGTAATCGCCGGAGTGGTTGTTGGCGAGGCTGACGACGTCGATGCCGAAGCTCTTGAGGATGCCGGCATAGAAGGTCGGGCCGTGGAAGGCGAAGCACTGAGCGCAGGATTTTCCGGTGCCCTGCCCGCCTTCATAGAGCGGGCCTTCGAGATTGACGAAGGCGATATCGGCATGGCGGAAGATGCCGGCGAGATCGGCGCCGACCAGCGCGGCGACGTCGACGCCGGGGCGCAGCGCCGGGTTCAGGCCGGCACCGATGCTGCCCATCATGACGTCGCCGGCGCCGACGATGTCGGTGAGGCGCGCGTCGCCGGGCTTGTAGGCGGTCGAGAGCCAGATCAGCGACTCTGGATAGTGCACGTCGCCCGCGCCGATTCCGGGCTGCAGCTTCAAGGGAGGCTGCGCGTTGGCGACGGCAGGCGGCGCCGGCGGTGCAGGCGCGGTCACGGCCGGCGCGGGCAGATAGACGATCTTCGGCGGTGGAGCGGGTGCCGGAATATAGACGATCTGGGGCTTGGGCGGCGGTGGCGCGGGTTTCTCCGGCGCGGGGACGTAGACGATCTTCGGCGGCGGTGCCGGATCGTGCACGATCACGGTTTTCGTTGGCGCGGCGGGAGACGGAACGTAAACGACCTTCGGCGCCGGTGCGGGATCGTGAACGATCACCGTCTTCGGCGGCGATGGGACGTAGACGATCCTGGCCGGCGGCGCGGTGCCGGTGAAGGGCTTGATGCCGAGGCGTGCAAGGTCGGCGCGGTGGCCGTCGAAGGTCGTCAATTCGCTGCCGAACGCCACCATCGTCGTGCAATCCGGCGCGGCGCCGGAGAGGCGGCGGCAGAAGTTCTGCGCGTCGGACGGCGTGTTGAACGGGAAGAAGAAACTCTGGATCGTCAGCGGCGCGCCGGCGGCGTTGCGGCGCACGAGGACGCGTGGCCATGGCAGGCCGGAGATTTCGGCGTCGAGCTCGGCGCGCAAAGCGGCGAGGCTGGCATCGTCGGGCACGTCGCCGATCGCCGCGCCGAGGATGGGGACGCCCGACGGCTTTTGCGGCGCCAATATCGGAGGGCGCATTTCGCCGGCCGCGACTTTCCAGTCGTAACGCGCGACCAGCGCGTCGACGATGAGCAATGCCAGCAGGGCGAAGAGCAGCGGCACCAGCGCGGCGGACATGAACCAGCCGTACTCGTCGCGATAGTCCCAGCCGTACCGACGCTTCATCGACCACCCTGCCCCTGCCGACTTTGGCGCAAGGGCCTGTGCCAAGTCGAGACGAAGCCGCGTCACAGTTAACCGGGACCGCGGCGACTATGCGCCGAAACGCTCGAGAATCCAGGGGACGACGGTGTCCATCACCGCCTCGACGTCCGGCGCGTCCTTCCGGCCGAAGGGCGGGTTGAAATAGTGCTGGGCGCCGGGGAATTCCACGAATGTCTTGTCGGGCGCGGCGACGGCGGCGAACATCGGGGCGGCGTCGGTCTGCGGGAAGATCTCCTGGTCCTTGCCCGCGTTGATGAACAGCGTCGGGGCGGTGATCTTCGGCAGGTCGCGCATCTGGTTGGCGTGGCTGGACAGGCCCGACCAGGTCGAGAGCCAGGCGTGCGGCGTCGCATAGCGCCCGAAGCCGAGGAATTTCCAGTTCATCAAATCGGGGCGTGGCGAGAAGATCGAGCCGTAGTCGCGCGGCGACGGATCGAGATGGCGGTCGACGTAATGCGGGTTGGCCATGGTGCGGTAGATCGTCATCACCGGCTCGAAGGCTTCGCGGCGCAGGATGTCGCGTCGGCGCGCCGGCGCCAGGCTGGCGAAATCGGGATCAGCGTGGAACTGCTCGGCACGGTCGTTCTGGGCGATCAGATCGCGTGCGATGGCGTCGAGGCGCGCGACGCGGGCCAGCTGGGCGGCGCGGTAGCGGGCGATGAAGGCAGGGGCGTATTCGCTCCATTGCGCGTCCGAGCCGTCGAGCGCGGCGGGCGCGCGAAAGCCGTTGGCTTCGTCGTAGAGATCGAGCGATGGGTCGGTGCGATGCGGATCGGTCTCGTCAACCACCGAAGGATCGATGATCTCGTTCATGATCAGGCCTTCGCCCTTGTGGGCGGCGATGTAGATCATCGCGTCGGCCGGGATCATCTCGACCTGGTTGAGGCGCGTCGGGCGGCCGCCGGGCGTCGTGGCGATGCGGTTGCCTTTCCCGGCAACGGCCTGGGATTGATAGAAGCCGTTCAGCGCGCCGCCGCCGGAATTGCCGATCAGCACGATGTGCGCCACGCCGCGCCGCCTGAGCTCGGCGACCGACGAGGCGACGTCGAGCACGATCTCCTCATGCACCGTGGTCGTGTCGTTGTTGGGATTGCGCGTCGTGGCGGCGAGGACGGCGATGCCGGCCTCGACGAGGCGCGGGACGACGTAGTGGTGCTGGAAGTCGCCGCGCGGATGCATGACGACGGCGCCGGTCCTGGGCTTGGGGTTCTTGCGCGCGGTCCAGAGCAGGCCGCGATGCTCGCGTCCGTCGGGCGCCTTGAGCAGGAGGCTTTCCACGGCATAATCGGCCGGCGGGCGGCGCATGTTGAACGGCGTTCCCGCCCAGTAGGTTCTGGAAACCAGGTTCATGCGCGCCCCTCCCGTGGCGCGACACTGTGCGGAGACTGCGACCGATGATCAAGCTCACCTTTTGCCTGCACCGCCTGCCGCATCTGAGCCGGGAGGACTTCCAGCGCTATTGGCTCGAGAAGCACGCGCCGCTGGTGGCAAGCTTCAAGGACGTGCTGCGCATCCGGCGCTATGTGCAGACCCATTCCGGCAGCGACGCGATGAACGCCGGGATCGGCGCGAGCCGGGCCGCGCCGCAGATGTTCGACGGGGTCGCGGAGCTGTGGTGGGATTCGTTCGAGGACATCGTCGCCAATCCGAACCCGGAGGCGCCGGCGGCGGGGCTGGCGCTGCTGGAAGACGAGCGCAAGTTCATCGACCTGCCCCGCTCGCCGCTTTGGTTCGGCGAGGAAAAGGTGATCATCGGGTGATGGTCTTGCCTGGCCGTCCCAGCGCCTTGCGCACCAGCGCGATGTTGCGGCGGTTGGACTTGAAGCCGACGTCGAAGGCGTCGCCGAGGACGGGCACGGCGCCGATGATCGTATCGAGCGCGACGTTCCACAGCATGCGCGCCTTGATCCAGGGCGACAGGCCGAGCCGCGCGGCGCGCTGGATCAGATAGAGGCTGATGAACGCCGAGATCAGGTCGCCGATACCTGGGATAAGGCCGATCAAGCCGTCGAGGCCGAAATGGATGTTCGTGCCCGGAATGACGAACCGCGAGTCGAGGAGATCGGCGATGAAGTCGAGATGCGCCAATTGCTCGTCGACCGACAGCGCGCCGGGCGGAATGATCTCAACGCGCGTAGATGATCCAGAGGGCATGGATGATTCCCGGGATGTAGCCGAAGAATGTCAGAAGGACGTTTAGCCAGAATTGCGCGCCGAAGCCGACTTCGAGGAAAACGCCCAAGGGCGGCAGAATGATGGCGATGATGGTGCGGAAGATGTCGCCGCCGGCGCTGTCGCCTGTTGGTCCTGCCATGAAATGCCCTTCGATGTGTCTGACGTTAACGGCAGCACGGGTCGAAGGTTCCGGCTGCCTACTGCGTCGCCTTTTTCCAGTTCGTGTCGGAGAGTTTCGCGATCAGGCCCGTCGTCGCGCGAAACGCGTTCGCCTTCGCATCCCAGCGATAGAGTTCTGACACCGTTTTCTTGCTGTGGCGGGGCGGCGCCTGCCCGTCGCCGCAATCGGAATCGCCGGGCGTGGTCTCGATGGCGACGCTGACGAGGATGGAACTGTAAGCCGCGCCCGGTGCGGGACGCGGTGCATAGGACACATCCTGCAACGTCTGGTGACTGCAATCGAACGCGCCGTAGCTGAAGAGGGTCATGACCGGCTGGAATTTTCCGCCGCGCAGGAAGAGCGGCGTCGTCATTTCGTAGTTCTGGTTCGAATTGCTGTGGGTGCTGAAGGCGACGATGGCGCCGGTGCCGGGCGACAGCGCGAAGGCGCTGCCCATGCCGTTAAACTGGTCGCGGCCGGCATCGATATAATCGAGGACGCGTGGCGCGGCGCCTTCGAGGTCGAAGGCCGCGAGCACGCCGTCGAAGCCGGTGCCGCCGGAATTTCCGTTGGTCATGAGCAAGAGACGATCGTGCCCGTCCTCGCGGATGGTGGCGGCGTCGACGCCGGTGAACGCGATCTGAAGATCCCGCGGCGGCTTGTCTTCGCTTTGCGCCGGCTTGCCGTCGAGGCCGCGCAGACGATGCAGCGGGCCGCTGTCCCAGCCCGCATCGGGGTCCTTGACCATGCCGGGCATGGCGAGCTTCAGCAGCGTCTCATAGGTCAGGCCGGGATGGCCGGGGACGGATGCGGTGATGTCTTCCGCCGTCGCCGGTGTGCAACACAGAAACGCCGCGACTGCCGCGCTAGATATCCGCATAGCAGCGGACTTCTTCGTCGGCGCCCGGCGTCGTGAGTGCGCCGTAGCGGGCGGGGCCGACGGTTTTGGCGTAGCGCGCGAGCACGCCGGTCTTGAACGACGGCGATTTTGGCTTCCAGGTTTTGCGGCGCTCGGCGAGCTCGGCGTCGGTGAGCTCGACGTCCATCGTGCCGTTGCCGGCGTCGATGACGATGATGTCGCCGGTCCTGATCAGGCCGATGGGACCGCCGTCCATCGCTTCGGGGCCGATATGGCCGACGCAGAGGCCGCGCGTCGCGCCGCTGAAGCGGCCGTCGGTGATGAGGGCGATGTTCTCGACGCCCTGGCCGTAGATCGCGGCGGTGGTGGACAGCATCTCGCGCATGCCAGGACCGCCTTTTGGGCCTTCGTAGCGGATGACGATGACGTCGCCTTCGGCATATTCGCGGCGCTGGACGGCGTCGAAGGCGTCCTCCTCGCAGTCGAAGACGCGCGCCGGGCCGCGGTGGTGGGTGTGCTTGAGGCCGGCGACTTTGACGATGGCGCCATCGGGCGCGAGGTTGCCTTTGAGGCCGACGACGCCGCCGGTCGGCGCCAGCGCGTGCGCCACGTCGCGCATGACTTTCTGGTCGGGGTTGAAGGTCACGTCTTTCAGGTTCTCGGCGATGGTCTTGCCGGTGACCGTCATGCAATCGCCGTGCAGGAAGCCGCCGTCGAGCAGCGCGCGCATCAGCATCGGCACGCCGCCGGCTTCCCACATATCCTTGGCGACGAACTGGCCGCCGGGCTTGAGCGAGGCGAGATAAGGCGTCGAGCGGAAGATCTCGGCGACGTCGAACAGGTCGAACTTGATGCCGGCCTCGTTGGCCATGGCGGGCAGATGCAGCGCGGCATTGGTCGAGCCGCCGGTGGCGGCGACGATGCGGGCGGCGTTCTCGAACGCCTTGCGGGTGCAGATGTCGCGCGGGCGGATGTTCTTGGCGAGCAGGTCCATCACCGCCTGCCCGGCCTTCAGCGCGAAGTCGTCGCGCTCGAGGATCACGGCGGGCGGGCCGGAGGAGTATGGCAGCGCCAGGCCGATGGCTTCGGCGACGCAGGCCATGGTGTTGGCGGTGAACTGGCCGCCGCAGGCGCCGGCGCCGGGACAGGCGACGCGCTCGAGCTCGGTGAGATCGCAGGCCGCCATCTTGCCGGCGGAGAACTGGCCGACGCCTTCGAACAGATCGACGACGGTGACGTCCTTGCCCTTGAAGCGGCCGGGCATGATCGAGCCGCCATAGAGGAAGACGGATGGCACGTTGAGGCGCAGCATCGACATCATCATGCCGGGCAAGGATTTGTCGCAGCCGGCGATGCCGACCAGCGCGTCGTAGCAATGGCCGCGCATGGTGAGCTCGACGCTGTCGGCGATCACTTCGCGGCTGACGAGCGAGGATTTCATGCCCTCATGGCCCATGGCGATGCCGTCGGTGACGGTGATGGTGCAGAACTCGCGCGGCGTGCCGCCGGCGTCCTTCACGCCCTTCTTGGCGGACTGCGCCTGGCGCATCAGCGCGATGTTGCAGGGGGCGGCCTCGTTCCAGCATGAGGCGACGCCGACGAAGGGCTGGTGGATCTCCGCCTCGGTCAGGCCCATGGCGTAATAGTAGGAGCGGTGCGGCGCGCGCTCGGGACCCTCGGTCACGTGGCGGGACGGCAGCTTGGACTTGTCGAATTTGATCATAAGATGCTCGCTAGGGGTGTTATTCGGCAACTTAATTGTTCCGTGAAAAATCGATAGGGGGCCCCCCTTAGCGCTCCAGCCCCCCGTGCTGCAAGTGCGTCAGGCCCATCCGCGCGGCAGATCGGCATAATATCCTAATTATCACCTTGACATAGTACGGCCCAACTACTAGATTCTACTCACGAACTAGGGAATTTCAGTCATGAATGCAGGAATTTTGTCCGCCCCCATCTTCCACGACGCCGAAAAGGCACGGGTGTGGCTTGAGGCCCGCCTTTGGAAGGACGGCCCGATCTGCCCCAAGTGCGGCACGGTCAACGAGGCAACGCTCATGAAGGGCAAGACCACCCGCCCCGGCCTCTACCAGTGCAACGCCTGCCGCGAGCCGTTCACGGTCACCATGAACACGTTGTACGAGCGGTCGAAAATCCCGCTCAACAAATGGCTGGCCGCGACGCACCTTCTCATGGCTTCAAAGAAGGGCATGAGCGCGCTTCAGGTCGGTCGGATGATCGGCGTGAGCAAAAAGACGGCTTGGTTCCTCTGCCACCGTATCCGCGAGAGCGTGAAGTTCAGCGGCCTTGCGCCGATGGGCGGCGAAGGCTCAATCGTTGAAGCCGACGAAACCTATTACGGCCCGATCAAGAACCCGAACACCAAGACCACGTCGGGGCGTCCGTATACGCGCGGCAGCAAGGTTGGCCGGGGCGTTGCCAACAAGCGTGCAATCGTCTCGCTGGTTCAGCGTGGCGGGGACGTGCGGTCCTTCCATGTGCCGCGCGCCGACGCTGTGACGGTTGCGAAGATCGTCAACGAGAACATTGCGAAGGAAAGCAAGCTGTTCACCGATGAAAGCAAGCTTTACGTGAAGGTCGGCGAGAATTTCGCCGAGCATTCGACGGTCGTGCATTCGAAAAAAGAATACGTCCGGGGTGAGGTGCATTCCAACACGGTCGAAAACTACTTCTCTGTTTTCAAGCGGGGAATGCGGGGCGTGTATCAGCACTGCGATGAAAAACACCTGCATCGGTATCTGGCCGAATTCGACTTCCGGTACAACAACCGGGAAGGCAACGGCATTGACGACGCCATGCGGTTCGAGCGGAGCATTCCCGGCATCGTCGGTAAAAGGCTCACGTATCGACGCACTCGTGAAGCCGTCGCTTAAGGCGAAGGCCGCGCACTTTTCACGGTGGCGCTCTAAGCGGACGGGGGTCTAAAGAGCCCTGCGGCGACCGTTCCTACAACGCCGATCACGCTGACTGCCGTTCCACCTACAAGAGCAACCTGCACGCTGTCTGGAAGTGAGAAACCCCATCTTTTTCCGACAGCGCTTGCCACAATTGCCAGAACAGAAAACGCAAAATACCACCAAAGAAACCGGATAATGTTTTTGCCGTATTTTTCCCGAAGTCCGATCAGTAACCAATCGTTCTGCAACTGAGCATGCTGGCGCGCGACTTCAATAGAAATTGATTCGGCTAAATCCTTTTGATCGGGGACAGTCTCTTTTTGCACGAGCGGGATGCCGCGCGCGATTAGAACAAGCTTCGCAGCAAGTTCTGAGCTGGCCGCACTACTCGGCGGCGACTGCTCCGGAGGTAAGGCCAACGAAGTAGTCCTTAATCAGGCTGTCCGGAATAACGAGGTGCTTTATCCCTGGCTTGTAGATTTTGGCCCAAGGCGAATTATCCTCATGCGTCAGTGCAGAGAGTTGAAACGCTTCGAAATTGCCGTAGTCCTTCCAAATCGTATCAATGAGTTGAGTTTCTTCGTTCGAAAGGCTCGCGCGCACGACATCCCCGCGCACGCGATCTTCTTTCGCCCAATTATTTACACAGATAGGAGCGGTGACAGCGCCACTGCCGAATTTCTTCAATGAGTCATACAGGGTTGGGTAAACCGGGCCGTAGTCCCAAGCTTCTGGCTTTTCGACTGTCAGCGGACGATTGAACAGCGCGAGGTCGAAGCCATGTGCCATGTAACAGAATTTCTGGAGATGCATGGCCGTGATTGCGCGGCCCGCAGCACTAGCGCGGTCCAAAAATTCGTTCGCTATCCCGGCAACCTTGTAACTCATACTTCCTTATTTCCGACTTCTCGGCGCTTGTTAGCGCCCGATCGCCGGCGACTCACCTTGGCCTTGATTCGCGGAATCGGGGGGTGCTGAAGCGCAATGTCAACAGCGTACTCAAAGCGTTCCTGTGCATCGGGCCGGATTTCAGTGTCCGAAACATCGGCTGAATTGCTATTTTGTTTCGCCGTGGACATGCCAATCCCCGTTGCGATTGTGTCGAAACATGGCTACACCGGACCCTGCCGGGTAGCTCAGCGGATAGAGCGTCCCCAGTGTCCCAACAGCGCCCACCGCCTCGGGTACCAGAGAGAAGGTCAGGGGTTCGAATCCCTTCCCGGCTGCCACTTCAAAGGGCCTCAGATCGTGCCAACGGTCTGGGGCCTTTTGCTTCCCAGCTTCAACTGGGAGACTTCAACTCAACGCTTCGAACTAAGCGCTTCGAACTTGAACGTCGCTACAAACCAACCTTGACGCTACCCTTGCAACGTTGCGCTTCGAAGCAACGACACAGTTTGTGTACACAACATGCAACGTTGTCAACCAAAAGCACTAAAATACAGAAATTCAAGAAACCCTTGCAAACGCTACATTATACATTGTGTCGCTAGCCTAACGTGGGGGGTACTGACACAATTAAAAAACTTGGCAGGAATCTTTCTCAACAGCGTCGATAGACAGGATGAAAATGTTTCCAAAAGCACTAAAAAGGGTCAGAAAGGGGGACAGTAAGTAGCCGTATTACAGAGATACAGGTGTCTTACGGTCTCATCACCGACCCATGCTCGGGCAATCCTCCCTTCAATGCCTCGGGCCATCTCCGCCCGACCGTGTGCGAGTGCTATTGCCGCCTAGGCTTATTGTCAACGCCTAAAAATTCCCCGTTTATCCTAGGAAAATCAACCGCATACTAGCTTTAGTGGCTACTATGTCAGGGTGATAATTGGGCATAATATCCCAGAATTCAAGCTTTGCCGAACCGGCCGGGAGACCATGGATATGGGGTATCGTGGCTGCTTTACAGGGGTAGGCCATGCGCCGGTTCTTCGCGTTTCTCATGCTCACGCTCTTCGTGGCGTCACCGGCCATCGCGGCGATTGAGACAGGCGATGTCGCGGTGCTGGCCCTGCCCGATCATCACGCGATCCGCTTCACCCTGATCACCACGGGCGGCTATGTCGGCTTCGATGCGGGCGCCGATTGGGGTGTGGTGGAGATGCAGAGCCGCCCACCGGTCATGACAACCACATTCCAGATTCCCGATTCCATTGGCGGGAAGGTTGAGGCGACCGTGCACCTGCTGCAGCCCGATACCGCCGGCGGTCAGGAGGCCGTCGCGGCCTATGACCGGGCGCATGCCTCGCTCAAGCCGGAAAATTACAAGGGCTGGACGATCTTCACGAGTTTCACCTATCACGAGATCAGCCCCAAGCCGACCATTTACACCGTGATGGACGCGCGCGCGACGCAGGGCGACGTGATCTGCGCAGTGCATTTGTCGTGGCCAAACACATCGGCACGCGACGCAGGCTTTGGCACAGACATGAAGGCCGCGTTCATGGCGCTGCTGGATTCGGTGCAAGGCGGCACCGGGCCTTATCAGGCCGCGCCCGGCGAAGTCGTGCGCCATCCGGCGAATTAGCGGTTTTTCGTGCTAGCTTGCGCGCATCGATCGGTGTGGGGCGCACATGCTGCGGATCGCAGTCCTTCTGGTTTGCCTGATGGCCGCGGCGTGCTCGGCAACGGGGCCGCTGTTCGTGCCGGCCGCGCCGGTGGACGGCAAGGCGATCGTCTATGTCTATCGCATGAACAAGGATGACGGGCTTGCCGCGCGCGACGCGTATTTCTATGTCGACGACCGTCACGCCTTCGACCTCAGGCCCAACGGCTATTCCTACATCGCGCTCGCGCCGGGCGAGCATAATTTGCGGCTGGAGTGGGCCTGGGACGTGTTGGCCCCGCCATTCACGATCCCGCTGACCGTCAGGGCCGGCGAGACGCATTACTACCGTCTGGTCGTCCTGGCCGTGAACGACGACGAGAACACGACCAGTTGGCGCTGGTCCGTCCGCGATGACGCGCCGGACGCCGGCATGCGCGAGATATCGACCAAGCATTTTCAAGCACCGGACAAATAGCCGGACAATCACTTACGGGGGGGCATGTATGCGACGTTTCGGTTTGCTGGTTTTCGGCCTGGCGCTGTCGGGCTGCGCGTCGGGCGGCAATGGGCCGGTGTTCACCGAGCCGCCGCCGCCGCCATCGGGCAAGGTCCTGGTTTACATCTACCGCGATTTCAACGCCGCGTTCAGCGTGCGCAATGCCGCGTTCTATATCGACGACAAGAAATTCGCCGACCTGCTGCCGACCGACTATTCCTATGTCTATGTCACGCCCGGACATCACTTGCTGCGCGAGCACTGGCCATACTGGCCGGGCGATCTGGCGCTGATGTTCCAGAACGTCGAAGTGCCGTTGGAGGCGAAGCCGGGCGAGACCTATTACTACCGCCTCAGCACCGGCGTCGGCGGCGCAGGCGCGGGGCTGACGGTGGAGTGGAATCTGCAACAGGTGCCGGCCGATCAGGCGCGCAGCGAGCTTGCCGGCAAGCATCTGGCGCCGGCGGATCCCAAGATGAAAGACGGCTTCTAGGGCTTGGCCGCAAGCGGCGGCGGCTCCTCGGGGCGCGCCAGGTCGGTGGCGGCGTCGTTGTGGGCCGGGGCGGCGGCGGTCTCGTGCGTGTCGGCGACGGGTTTGACCGCCTTGAAGCCGAGGGCGTGATAGGCATCCTCGCCCTCGCGGCCGAGCACGGCACGGATGCGGATGTCGCGCTGGGGGAACGGGATCTCGATGGCCGCGCCACGCAGGGCGTCGTCGATCGCCCAGGTGTAGGCGGCGCGCATCGCGGCGGGACGCTTGAGGGCTTCGAGACGCGGCCAGACGACGAGCTCGAAATTCAGCGCGCTGTCGCCGAAGCTGACGAGCCAGACCTGGGTGCGGCGGGTGTCCGACTCCGGAAGCGTCGAGTCGATCTCGCGCGCCGCCTTGAGCACGACCTCGCGCACCAGCGTCTTGTCGGCGCCATAGGCGACGGAGAACGGGATGTGGATGCGGCTGGTCTGGCCCTGATAGGTCCAGTTGAGGAAACGCTCCTCGATCAGGCGGGAGTTGGGGACGAAGACGTCGATGTTGTCGTTGGTGCGGATGTGGGTGGCGCGGGCGCCGATCTCGAACACGATGCCGCGCACCGCATTGGCGCCGGGCAGTTCGACGTAATCGCCGACGTTCACGATGTTGTCGAACAGAAGGACGAGACCGGAGACGAATTCCTTGATCACACCCTGCAGGCCGAGGCCGACACCGACGCCGAGGGCGCCGGCGAAGACCGCCAGCGAGCTCAGATTGATGCCGACGGTCGAGAGCGCGAAGACGACGCCGAACAGCGCGATGCCGTAGCCGGTGAACTTCTCCAGGATGTAGAGGGCGGTGCTGCCGTCGCGCATGCTTTTGCGTAAGCGCGCGAGCAGGCGCACGGCGATGCGCGAGGCAAAGAACGAGATGATGACGATCAGGATCGCGAGCAGCAGGCCGCTCAGCGTGATGGGCGCGCCGCCGAGCTGGGCGAAGGGTGTGGTCAGGACGCCGGAGAACTGGGCGAAGGGGTTGGTCATGTTACCCTAGTTTGGAATTGTTCTAGACAACGCGCCGGATTGAGATTAGAACGATTCCAGACATTGCGAGGAGCGCCCCATGGCCACTGATCCCACCCAGAATAACACCGAAACGGCCGGGAAGTGCCCCGTCATGCATGGCGCCGCCAAGCCGGCGGCGCGGGCGAACCGCGACTGGTGGCCGGACCAGCTGAATATCTCGGCGCTGCATGCCCGCCATCCCTCGGCCGATCCGATGGGCGTGGGGTTCGACTACGCCAAGGCGTTCAAGAGCCTCGACCTGAATGCGGTGATCAAGGATTTGCACGCGCTGATGACGGACTCGCAAGCCTGGTGGCCGGCGGATTTCGGGCACTATGGCGGGCTGTTTATCCGGCTGGCGTGGCACAGCGCGGGCACCTATCGCGTCAGCGACGGGCGCGGCGGCGCGGGCGGCGGGCAGCAGCGCTTTGCACCGCTCAATTCGTGGCCGGACAATGCGAACCTCGACAAGGCGCGGCGCCTGTTGTGGCCGATCAAGCAGAAATACGGCAACAAGATCTCGTGGGCCGATCTGTTCGTGCTGGTCGGCAATGTCGCGCTGGAGTCGATGGACTTCAAGACGTTCGGCTTTGCCGGCGGGCGCGCCGATACCTGGGAGCCGGAAGAGCTTTACTGGGGTCCGGAAGGGACGTGGCTGGGCGATGAGCGCTATAGCGGCGAGCGCGAGCTGGCGCATCCGCTGGGCGCGGTGCAGATGGGCCTGATCTACGTCAATCCGGAAGGGCCGAACGGCAATCCCGATCCGGTGCTGTCGGCGCGCGACATCCGCGAGACCTTCGCGCGCATGGCGATGAACGATGAGGAGACCGTGGCGCTGATCGCCGGCGGCCACACCTTCGGCAAGACGCATGGCGCGGGCGATCCGTCGCTGATCGGCGCGGAGCCGGAAGGCGGTGCGATCGAGGATCAGGGGCTCGGCTGGAAGAGCAAGCATGGGACCGGGCACGGCGCCGACGCGATCACCGGCGGGCCGGAGGTGACGTGGTCGCAGACGCCGACGCGGTGGAGCAATCATTTCTTCGACAACCTGTTCAAATACGAATGGGAGCTGACGAAGAGCCCGGCGGGTGCGCAGCAATGGACCGCGAAGGGCGCCGAGGCGACGATCCCCGACGCCTACGATTCTTCGAAGAAGCATGTGCCGACGATGCTGACGTCGGATTTGGCGCTGCGCTTCGACCCGGCTTACGAGAAGATCTCGCGGCGGTTCTACGAGCATCCGGAGCAGTTCGCCGATGCGTTCGCGCGGGCGTGGTTCAAGCTGACGCATCGCGATATGGGGCCGGTGGCGCGCTACCTCGGACCGCTGGTGCCGAAGGAGATTCTGATCTGGCAGGACCCGATCCCGGCGGCGGATCACAAGGCGATCGACGCGGCGGATATCGACTCGCTGAAGTCGCGGATTCTGGCGCTGGGTCTTTCGGTGCCGGAATTGGTGAGCGCGGCGTGGGCGTCGGCATCGACCTTCCGCGGCTCGGACAAGCGCGGCGGCGCCAATGGCGCGCGCGTGCGCCTCAGCCCGCAGAAGGATTGGGCGGTCAACGATCCGGCGCAGCTGGCGGGCGTGCTGGGCAAGCTCGAGATGATCCAGAAGAACTTCAATGCCTCGGCGGCGGGCGGCAAGAAGGTCTCGCTGGCCGACCTGATCGTGCTCGGCGGCGCCGCCGCGATCGAGAAGGCGGCGAAGGATGCGGGCGTGACGGTCAAGGTACCGTTCGCGCCGGGGCGCACGGATGCGTCGCAAGAACAGACCGATGCGGATTCGTTCGCGCCGCTCGAGCCGCGGGCGGATGGCTTCCGCAATTATTATGGCGGCAAGGTGTTCCTGGCGCCGGAAGAGGCGTTGCTCGACCGGGCGCAATTGCTGCGGCTGACGGCGCCGGAGATGACGGTGCTGGTCGGCGGCTTGCGCGTGCTCGGCGCCAATGCCGGCGGTTCGAAGCATGGCGTGTTCACCGACAAGGTGGGGACGCTGAGCAACGACTTCTTCGTCAACCTGCTCGACATGGGGACGGAGTGGCGCAAGGCGGCAACGGACGGCGTCTATGAAGGCCATGACCGCACCAGCGACGCGGTCAAATGGACCGGCACGCGCGTCGATCTGATCTTCGGCAGCCATGCGCAGCTGCGCGCGCTGGCGGAGGTTTATGCGAGCGCGGACGCCAAGGAGAAATTCGCCAGGGATTTCGTGGCGGCGTGGACCAAGGTGATGAACGCCGATCGCTTCGATCTGGCCTGAAACGAGAGCGCCGGCGGGGACTTGAAATCGCCGCCGGCGATCCCAGATTAGAATGGTTCGAGTTCTTGCTGGCGCCGGGTGACCCTCCCCCGCGATCCCGCGCCAGATCAAGTGCCCAGGCACCGCGTGCGTCCCCCCACCGCGCTGTGCCTGGGCTTTTTGTTTTGTACTCGGCGGTGCCGCGGCAAATCGGCTAGACTGCGCGGATGCTGGACGCCGCATGGCACCGTTGTTTCGAAGACATGGGCGGGACGCGGCCGCCGCCTTCCGTATTCGCCCAGTTGCAGGCACGCTATAGCGAGCCGCAGCGCGCCTATCACACGCTGCAGCATCTGGAGGCGTGTTTCGGCTGGTTCGCGCAGGCGCGCGGATTGACGCGCGATCCGGGCGCGGTGGCGTTCGCGCTGTTCTATCACGATGCGATCTACGACACGCATGCGGCGGACAATGAGGCGCGCAGTGCGCAATTGGCGACGCAGGTGCTCAGCGAATATGTGCGGGCGAACGACACCACGGCCGATGCGGTCACGGGGTTGATCCTCGCGACCAAGCACGATGCCGTGCCGCAGGATGCGGATGCGCAGGTGCTGGTCGATATCGATCTGGCGATCCTGGGCGCGGCGCCCGCGCGCTTTGACGAATACGAGCGGCAGGTGCGGCAGGAATATGCCTGGGTCGAGGCGGCGGCGTTTCGCGCGGGGCGCAGCCGGATCCTGCGGCATTTCCTGGATCAGGCGCGGCTCTAAAGCACGGCGTTCTTTCGCGAGCGGCTGGAAGCGCAGGCGCGGGAGAATTTGGCGCGTTCGCTCGCCAAGCTTGGCTGAACGGTTACGGCCGCGTGCCTTCGTAGCCGCGGATGCCATCGGCGTCCTGGATCAGAACGTCGCCGTCGCGCATCGTGCGATAGGGCAAGGCCTCGTCGAGCAGGTACATCGCGACCTTGTCGGCGGCGGGCGAGTCCGCGGCGCCGCTTTCGTAATGCGGGATGAGGTGGAAGCCGATGAGGCCGAGGCCGTCCCAGACGATGTCGCGGTCATAGCCTTCGGCGATTTGGTCGGGCGCGTCCATCAATTCGATGCCTTTGAGGTTGGGGCCGGCGACGACGGCGCCGGCGCTCCAGCCGCCATAGATGAGCTTGTCGGCGCGGATCAGGTCGGGCGCGATGCGGTCGAAGCCGCTCTGGCGCATGGCGCGGCGCAGGAGGAAGGCGTTGCCGCCGGTGGCCCACACCATGTCGAGGGCGTTGAGCGTTTCCGCGAGCCGTTCGGGCGCGGCGAAATATCGGCGCAGGTCGAGCGGGCCCGCGTCGAGGCCGCGGCTCCGAAGCTCGGCGATGGGATCGTGGATTTTGCGGGCATAGTTCTCGCGCGCGGCGTCGGGGATGAGATCGGCCGCGTTGGCGATCACGCCGACGCGGGCGCCCTGCCCGGCCAATGCGAGAAGGCGGTCGAAGTGGTCGCCGAAGCGGTCGGAAGATAGGTACAGGCGCATGCTTGAACTCGTCCGATTCCGCCACACATGAAGGGTGCGCATCGCGGGCCGCGTTGCAACGGGCGGGAGGCATTGTGGCAGGCAAATTTCACACCGGCGACCGGGTCGCGCCGCATGCGCTGCTGACGGCATCGGGCGCGCTGGTCGCGGTGCCGGACGCGGCGCGGGTGACGCATCTGCAGTTCCGGCGCTTCGCGGGATGCCCGATCTGCAACCTGCATCTGCGCTCATTCGTGCGGCGGATCGGGGAGATCGAGGCGGCGGGGATCGCCGAAATCGTGGTGTTCCATTCGACGGCGCAGGAGATGCGGCGCCATGCGGATGGGCTGCCGTTCGCGGTGATCGGCGATCCGGAGCGCAAGCTTTACCGCGAATTCGGCGTCGAGGCGGGGCCTCAGGCTTTGGCGAATGTACGAGCGGTGCTGGCGATCTTGCGGACGTTTCCGCTGGTGACGATGGATCTGCTGCGGACGGGCAAGCTGAGTGCCAATCTGAGCCCGCATGGCGGACGGCTCGGCCTGCCGGGGGATTTCCTCATCGCGCCGGACGGGCGTGTGATGGCGGCGAAGTATGGCGCGCACGCGGACGATCAATGGAGCGTGGATGAGGTGCTGGACCTGGTCCGCGCCTAAGGGGCGGAAGCCTTGTCCAGCGGCTCCAGCAAAATCCGAGAGAGATCGCGCTCTTCCGGATAGATCACATCGCGGGGTTTGAACCCCGGCGCTTCGATATGCAGCGAAAGATGGAGCGAAAGACCGGGATCGCCCAAGGCCGGCGCCCAAAAATCCAGCTCTGGGACGTGCACGCCGCCGTCATCCTTCGACACGATCGTCGCCGACCGAATCGTCCAATCGGTGGGGAAGGCTTTTACGGTCGCGCCCGCGACAGGGGCCAGCGTCCGGGCGTCGTAGAGATGCGCGTCGACGGCCGGCGTCCAAAACACGCAGCCGGAAAGAAACAGCACACAATCCGCAAGGACCACAAACCGCAGTGCCTTGGGCAGCGCGCGCATCAAGCCAGCCGCCCGACCGCCTCGGTGAGCCGTGCCGCGGTCGCGATGGCCTCGGCGCGTTTTTCGCGCTGTTCGGTGAGGACCTCTTCCGGCGCCTTGGCGACGAATTGTTCGTTGCCGAGCTTGGCGTCGAAGCGGGCGATTTCGTCGTGGGCTTTCTTGAGGTCCTTTTCGAGGCGCGTACGCTCCTTGGCGAAATCGATGACGTCGCCGAGCGGCAGGCCGGCGACGGTGTCGCCGACCACGAATTGCGCGGTGCCCTTGGGCAGCGTCGAGGCGGGCTCGGCGGTGACGAGACGGGCGAGCTGCAGGATCACGTCCTTGTTGCGCGCGAGACGTTCGGCGGTCTGCGCGTCGGGGTCTTTGAGCAGCAACGCGATCTTCGCCGAGGGCGGCACGTTCATCTCGGCGCGGATGGAGCGCACGCCTTTGACGAGGTCGATGACCCAGTTGAGCTCCGCACTTGCGGCATCGTAACGCGCGCCGGACGGCGTCGGCCATTCGGCCTCGATCAGCAGGGTCGCGCGCGGCGCGGCGCCTTCGGCGGTGCGGGCCCAGAGCTCCTCGGTGATGTAGGGCATGAAGGGGTGCAGGATCTTGAGCAATTGGTCGCGCGCCCAGGCGGCGGTGGCGCGGGTTTCGGCTTTCGCCTGCTCGCTCTCGCCGGCGAAGATCGGCTTGGCGATTTCGAGATACCAGTCGCAGAACACGTCGTAGACGAAGTGATAGGCGGCGCCCGCGGCGTCGTTGAAGCGCAGCGCCTCGATGTTGGCGCCGACGGCGGCGGCGGCCTGCTCGAACTCGGCGACGATCCACTGGTTGGCGGTGAGCGCGACGGTCGATGGATCGAAGCCGGGCTGCGTGACGCAGCCGTTCATCTCGCAGAAGCGCGAGGCGTTCCACAGCTTGGTGCCGAAATTGCGGTTCGGTTCGACGCGTGACGGGCCAATGCGCATGTCGCGGCCGGTGCCGGCGGCGAGCGCCAGCGTGAAGCGCAGCGCGTCGGCGCCGAACTGGTCGACCAGGTCGATCGGATCGATGACGTTGCCCTTGGTCTTGGACATCTTGGCGCCCTGCTCGTCGAGCACGCGGGTGTGGATGAAGACGGTTTGGAACGGCACATCGTCCATGAAGTGCAGGCCCATCATCATCATCCGCGCCACCCAGAAGAAGATGATGTCGAAGGCGGTCGAGAGCACGCTGGTGGGATAGAAGCGCTTGAGCTCCGGCGTCTCGTCCGGCCAGCCCAGCGTCGAGAACGGCCACAGCGCGGAGGAGAACCAGGTGTCGAGGACGTCGGTTTCCCGTCGCAGGATGCCGAGATCGGCAAGTATCCTGTCGGTGCCGAACTCCGCCGCGAATTTCTCCTCCGGTGTCCGAGCAATACGAAACGGCTTGCCGTAGTGATTGCTCGCAGCGGACGCGGCGTCAGCTTCCGTGTCGGCCACGAAGATATTTCCATCCGGCCCGTACCAAGCCGGGATCTGGTGGCCCCACCACAGCTGGCGCGAGATGCACCAGGGGTGGATGTTGCGCATCCAGTTGTAATAGACGCCGGTCCAGTTCTCGGGGACGAACTTCGTGCGCCCATCTTCGACCGCCTTGATCGCCTTGGCGGCGAGCGGGGCGACGTCGAGATACCACTGCTCGGTCATGTAGGGTTCGAGCACGACGGTCTTGGTCTTCTCGTCATGCGGCACGGCATGGGTGATCGGCTCGATGCGGTCGATCAGTTCGAGCGCTTCGAGATCGGCGACCACCTGCTTGCGGGCGACGTCGCGGTCGAGGCCCTGATAGGCCTTGGGAACGTTCTCGTTGAGCGAGCCGTCCTTGTTCAGGATGTTGATCAGCGGAAGATTGTGGCGCTTGCCGACCTCGAAGTCGTTGAAGTCGTGGCCGGGCGTGATCTTGACGGCGCCGGTGCCCTTCTCGGGGTCGGAGTGCTCGTCGCCGACGATCGGGATGGCGCGGTTGGCGAAAGGCAGGATGACGTTTTTGCCGATGAGATGTTTGTAGCGCGCGTCCTCCGGATTCACCGCGACGGCGGTGTCGCCGAACATGGTCTCGGGGCGCGTCGTGGCGACGGTGATGAACTGGCCGGGCTGGTTCTCGATCGGGTATTTCAGGTACCAGAGGCTGCCCTTCATCTCGATGCTCTCGACTTCGAGATCGCTGACGGCGGTCTGCAGCTTGGGGTCCCAGTTCACCAGGCGCTTGTCTTTGTAGATCAGGCCCTCTTTGTGGAGCGCGACGAAGACCTTGAGGACGGCGCGCGACAGGCCCTCGTCCATCGTGAAGCGCTCGCGGCTCCAATCGGCGCTGGCGCCGAGGCGGCGGAGCTGCTGGATGATGGCGCCGCCGGATTCGTCCTTCCACTTCCACACCGCTTCGAGGAATTTCTCGCGCCCCAGCGCGACGCGGCTGGTCTGGCGCTCGGCGAGCTGGCGCTCGACGATCAATTGCGTCGCGATGCCGGCGTGGTCGGTGCCGACCTGCCAGAGCACGTCCTTGCCGCGCATGCGCTCGAAGCGCACGAGGATGTCCTGGATCGTGTTGTTCAGCGCGTGGCCGATGTGGAGCCGGCCCGTGATGTTGGGCGGCGGGATCATGATGCAGAACGTCTCTGCGCCCGGGCGGCGGCCGGCCTTGAAGGCGCCGGACGCCTCCCACTGGGCGTAGATGCGCCCTTCGACGTCTTTGGGATTGAAGGTCTTGTCGAGCATGAAGATCGGTTCGCTAACGGTGATGTGAAGTTGACACTTCATGGCACCGGTGGGGGCGAACTTCAAATCGGAAACGGGGTGTGGTGCGTCAGGCGCCTTAGCCAACAACAATCGTCATGGCCGGGCCCGTCCCGGCCATCCATACGCGCCGTGCGGCAGTCGGGAGTATGGATCCCCGGGACGAGCCCGGGGATGACGATGGTGGGTGGAGCGGAGTGGAGCGCTGAAGTTGGATGGGCGGGTCGAGCCCGCCCATGACGGGGATGTGTTTACTTCCCGCCGCGCGCTTTTACGACGCGTTCGACTTCGTTGCGGACGGCGCCTTCGAGGAGCGCGGGGAAGTGTTCGTCCATCCATTCGCGGATCAAGGGCTTCACGGCGGCCATCAGGTCGGACTTGTTGGCATCCATCCACTGGTGGAGGACCGGATCGAAAGCACCGGCGACGGCGCGTTCGAACACGGCTTCGACCGAACTGCCTTCCGGCAAAGAGAGATTGCGGGCGGGCGCCGTGGCGGCGGGGGCCGGCGTCGGTTCGACGGCCTGCGGGATGCGGCTGAAGCTGTCGTCCAGGGCCTTGCGGGTCTTGTCGGAGAAGATGTCGTCCTGCGCGACGGGGGCCGGCGCGGGGGTGGGTGTCGGGGCCGGAGCGGGTTCCTCGACGGTCTC